>Ga0207711_10001389_pt1 | contig 22789 bp, 23 predicted proteins | sample KBSS34metaG_FD_184401 | JGI IMG/M metagenome (GOLD analysis project Ga0207711, IMG submission 184401) | Switchgrass rhizosphere microbial communities from Kellogg Biological Station, Michigan, USA - KBS S3-4 metaG (SPAdes) (version 2) | ecosystem: Host-associated > Plants > Roots > Rhizosphere...
GGTCCAGAAGGGCTACGCGCGCAAGGAGGACCGCATCCTCTTCGCCGTGGCGGACACGACGAAGGCGATCCTCACGTTCCTCGAGGGCGCGCCCGTTCTGTCGCGGAAGGCCGGGGACTGGGCGTAACGAAAGAGGTTGTGGGTTCTGAGTTGTGAGTTCTGAGTCGTCGGAAACAGTGCTAGCCAGGCCAAACGTTGATTCGACGACTCACAACTCACTGCTCAAGACCGATCTTTCAGTTTCATCTCTTCCAATAGCCTCCTATTGATCGCGACCAGGTCCGCGAGCAGCGCGATCAGGAGCGTCTGGAACCCCACCACGATCAGCACGGCCGCCAGGATCAGGCTCTGCAGGTGGCCGCCGGGGTTCGCCCCGAAGAAGTAGTAGCCGAGGAACCGCAGGCCGAGCGCGGCGCCCGCCAGCAGAAAGAACGCGCCGGCGATCGAGAAGACCTTCATGGGCTTGTAGAGCGCCGTGATCCGCAGGACGTTGGACCCCTGGAGCAGCACGTACTTGAACGTCGAGGTGAAGAGCCGCGACGGACGGACGGGGGGATGCGCGCGCACCGGCACGGAGACGACGCGGAGTCCCTTATACCCCGCCTGGATGAGCGTCTCGAGCGTGTAGGTCAGCTTCGAGAACACGTTGAGCCTTCGCGCGGCCTCGGCCGAGACGGCCCGGAAACCCGAGACGGCGTCGGTCACCTGGATGCCCGATGCCTGACGCACGACCCAGCTCCCCATCCGCTGAAGCAGGCGCTTCGACGGCGAGAAGTGGGCGAGCTGTCCGGGGCCGCGGTCGCCGATCGTGAAGTCGGCGCGGCCCTCGAGGACCGGCGCGACGAGAGCCGGGATGTCGGCCGGGTCGTACTGGAGGTCCGCGTCGAAGTTGACGATCACGTCCGCGCCCATCGCCAAGGCCTCGGAGAGCCCGACGGAGAAAGCCTCCGCGAGCCCACGGTTCGTCGTCAGGCGCACGACGCGTCCCGCGCCGGCTTCGCGCGCTCGCTCGGAGGTCGCGTCGGTCGAGCCGTCGTCGATCACGAGCGTCTCGACGGAGGAGAAGCCGGGCACGCTCCTGGGCAGCGCGGCGAGCGCCTTCGCGATCGTCGCTTCTTCGTTGTAGGCGGGGATCTGGATGACGAGCTTCATCGCTTCATCGGCGTATGGCCGCGGCGATCATAACCGCCGTGAACGCGAGAATTCCGATCGTCGAGACGGCGACCTCCGCGCGCGGAACGACGAATCGTCCCTCCACGAGGTGGCTCCCGCCGGGCACGTCCACGCCCAGGAAGAGGCCGTCGGCGGTGAAAGCCGGGACCTCGCGCCCGTCCAGGAAGGTTCGCCAGTAGGGCGGGAAGCGTTTCTGCGTGGAGACGAGGAGCGAGGGCGCGTCTCCGTCGACCTCCACGCGGAAGCGCTCGGGGGCAAGCTCGGCGATGCGAAGGCGCGATGCCGCGCGCCGCGTCCCGCCCGCCTCGAGACGCGCCTGGTCGGCGGGGCTCACGTAGACGACGCGGGCGAGCGTGTCGCGGTCGGCGCGGCGGACCTCCTCGACTCCGCCGAGCCGGGTCTCCGCCACGCTGAAGAATCGCGAGAACGCGGTCGGCCGTTCGAAGAGCGAGAGGTCGTTCCCCGCGTACGCGCGCGCGAGCGGCGGGCCTCCGGGCTCGCTCGGCTCGCTCCGGGCCGCGCTCTCCTCCGGCAGGAAGGGCGCCGCGTCCCGCGACTCGACGTCCGCTCCCACCGGGCGTGACGCTCCGGGCGGCGCCGCCAGCCAGCGCACGCCGAGGAGATCGAGCACGGCCGAGTGGGGATCGAGCGATCGCGGGTCGAAGACGAGGTAGGTGCCGTGGGAGCCGTAGGCGTTGGGATCGGCGGCGGTGACCAGGCGGCGATATCCCGCGTCGAGCAGGAAGTGGCCGCGGACGTCGTCGAGTCCCAGCGCCTCCGAGACGTTGGGGATCAGCGTCCAGCCCGCGGCCGCGAACCGCTCGCCGCGCCGTGCGGCCTCGCGCAGCCGGACGATCCCGGGTGTGTCCCGGAAGACCGCCTCCTCCGGCCGGCACTCGGGGTAGAAGTCGAGCGCGAGGAGCGCCAGAGGAATGGCGATGACGAAGGGAACGGCTCGAAGAGCGAGGCGCCGCACCGGCGAGAAGCCGTCCTCCGCGAGGCGTTCCAAAGCCTCGACCTTGCATTCCGCGAGGCGTTCCAGCGCCTCTACCTTGCATTCCGCGAGGCGTTCCAGCGCCTCGACTCCGCACGCCGCCAGGATCGCGAGCGCGAAGACGATGAGGATCTTCGCGCGCGCGAAGAGGCTGATGTCGAGCAGCGGAAGTCCCCCCACGATCCGGAGAATCGCCCCGCCTCCGTAGAGGGGGATCGCGACGAGCGCCGCGAGGATCGCCGCGAAGAGCGCCTCGCTCCGGCGGCCCCGGCGGCGGAAGATCGTCGCGAGGCCCACCAGCGCGAGCGCCGACGCGGCGACGCCTACGCCGGCCGCGGTCTCGATGTAGTTGTCTCCGGGGATCCAGCCGACGCCGCTGTAGTCGTCGCGGCGCGGCGTCCCCAGGTAGTTGGGCCACGCATAGAGGAGGAGATGCCGCAGCGGCAGCGCGAAGGAACCGCCCATGCCACGCCGCAGCTCGCCGTATCCGGACTCGTGCAGGAATCGCCGGGTCGCGAGGATGGAGGGCGTGAGGATCGCGACCGCGATCGCGGCGGCCACGGCCAGCCGCACGAAAGCGCGGGCGGCGCCGACGCCGCCGGCCGCGCGGACTCCGCCCCGGCGGCGCTCGATCGCGCGCAGCAACAGATACAGCGCCGCCGCCCCCGCCCCGTAGAGGATCCAGTGCGGGAACCCGCCGGAGAGGCACAGGAGGATCGCGAGGGCGCCGAAGCGGATGGCGCGCGCCTCGTTGCGGAGTCCGCCCGATACCTCGAGCGCGCGGTCGACGGCCATGAGAAGCAGCGGGTACGTGACCGAGACGGACGTCTGCATCCAGAGGCCCCACACGGTCTGCCCGGTCGCGAAAGCCCACGCGGCCGAGCCGGCCGCCGCCGCGAGGTCCGAGAAGCGCCGGCTGCGGAAGAACGCGTAGGCGGCGAGGAAGGCGAAGTTGAACTTGAGAAACAGGATTCCCGTCTCGATGCCGGCCTCGGGCAAAAGGAACGCGGGCAGCGCCACGAACGGAGACAGGAATCCCTGGGCGAGGTGAAACGGACCGATCCCGCCCGAGGCGACCCACGGATTCCAGAAGAATCCTTCCGGGAAATTCCGATAGCGCACGAGCGTGGTCTCGCCGGAGGCGGCGGGATCCGAGAGCAGCCGGTTCTCGGACTCGGCGACGCCGTCCGGACCCATCCGCCACGGATGGTGCGCGCGGACGAAGTCGTGCGAGGAGAGGACGCTTCCGGTCCAGAGCAGGGGAGCGAAGAGGACGAGATCGAAGACGAGGAGAGTCGCGAGCCCGAGGCGCTTCAAGAAGCTCGCGGGCCCGCGCGGCCGACCAGCACCCGGAAGTACGACTCGACCCAGCCCTTCTCGAGGAGGTGGTCCTCGAGGGCGATGAGGCGCGAGAGCGCGCCGGTCTCGTCCTCGCGCAGGCGCGCGATGTCCATGCACGGGAACACGAACCAGAGGACGTTGCCGCCGTACGGCCGGTCCTCCAGGATCTCGAAGAGCCGCTTGGCCGCCGGCAGGATCGCGCTCGAGCGGATCGACTCGGACGGATCGTCCATCGGCAGCGGGATCGCGAGCTCGGCGCGGTTCTTGAGGTCGGCGGGCAGGGCGTCGAAGGCGCTGCGCGCGAAGCCCCACTGCTCGTCGCTCCACTCCGAGCGCGAGGGGCCCATGTACTCGTCCAGGAAGATCAGGCCACCCGGCTTGAGCGCCGCGCGGACCTCCTCCATCACGCCCTCGACGTTGCGGATGTGGTGGAGCGATCCGTGGAAGAAGACGATGTCGTAGCGCCCGCGCGGCAGCCTGATCGCGTTGATGTCCTCGACCCGGTAATCCAGGCGGCGCGCGAGCCCGGCCTCCTCGGCGCCGCGCCGGGCCTCGGCGATCGCCTCGGGCGAGAAGTCGACACCTTCGATGCGCTCGCAGACGCCCTTGAGGAAGACGTCGCGCTCGAGGAGTCCCGTGCCGCAACCGACCGACAGGCCCAGGGGGAGCGCCGTGGGCACGTACTTCTGGGCGAACCATTCCATGGGCCAGCGGTTGGGGTCGCCGGTGACGCGCCGGTTTATCGCGCGGCGCACGAGCGGCTGCGATCCCCAGTACCGGTCCTCGGGCTCTCCGGGGGCGCCCGCGTCCCAGAACTCGCGGGCCGCCGCTCCCTCGGCGCGCGCGGCGCGCAGAGAGCTCCAGCGCCGGGCGAGCGAGGTCAGCGAGGCGCGGATCGCGGAGGCCATTTTGTGAGTGAGACCAATATAAAGCCTGGTGTCGGAAGTCGGAAGTCGGAAGTCGCGCGGCTCACGGCTTGACGGCTCACGGCCTACGCTTCGGGTTTGCGACCCGGCCGGCTCCTCTGATACCCTGCGCGATCCCGGAGCGATCCGGGAATGGATCTTTTTCAATCAGGGTCGAAGGCCGGGATGAAAATGCCCCCGCGGGCTTCCGGCCATTAGCCCCCCGGGGAGACCCGGGATCGAAGAGCAGGCTCGTAGCTCAGGGGGAGAGCACTTCCTTGACACGGAAGGGGTCAGCGGTTCAAATCCGCTCGAGCCTACCAGTCTCTTCGAATGCAGGCGCTTAGCTCAGCTGGGAGAGCGCATCCTTCACACGGATGAGGTCAACGGTTCGATCCCGTTAGCGCCTACCAGAGAACCGAACGCGGGGTAACCCGCGTTTTTTTGTTTTTGGGGATCGCGACAGAATGGAAGCTCGACAGGTGTCAGGCGAGATGGTGACGGTCACGCTGCCCGACGGCTCGGCCCGCAAGGTCGCCGCCGGGACGACCCTCCGCGAGATCGCGCAGGGGATCGGGCCGCGCCTCGCCAAGGACGCGCTCGCCGCGAAGCTCGACGGCCGTCTCGTGGACCTCGCCGCGCGCGTCACCCGGGACGCCGCGGTCGAGATCGTGACGCCGCGCTCGCCGGAGGCGGTGGACCTCTACAGGCATTCGACGGCGCACCTCACGGCCAACGCGGTCAAGCGGCTCTTCCCGACGGTGCAGATCGGGATCGGTCCCGCGATCGAGAACGGCTACTACTACGACTTCCTTCCCGAGCGCCCCTTCACGCCCGAGGACCTCGAGGCGATCGAGGCCGAGATGCGGAAGATCGTGGCCGAGGACAATCCGGTCGAGCGCCTCGAGATGCCGAAGGAGGAGGCGATCCGGATCTTCGAGGGCCAGAAGGACCCGCTCAAGGTCGAGATCATCCGCGGGATCCCGGACCCGAACGTCTCCGCCTACCGCCAGAAGGACTTCATCGACCTCTGCCGCGGGCCGCACGTCCCGTCCACGGGCCGCCTCGGCGTCTTCAAGCTGACGCACACGGCCGGCGCCTATTGGAAGGGCGACGAGAAGAACCCGATGCTGCAGCGGATCTACGGCGCGTGCTTCCTGACGCAGAAGGAGCTCGACGAGCACCTGAAGCGCCTGGAGGAGGCGCGCGCGCGGGACCACCGCAAGCTCGGCAAGGAGCTCGACCTCTTCTCGTTCAACCCACTCGCTCCCGCGTCGCCGTTCTTTCACCCGAGGGGCGCGATCCTCTACAACGCGCTGATCGCGTACCTGCGCAAGGAGTACCGCGCGCGCGGCTACGACGAGGTCATCACGCCGCAGATCTTCGACGCGGAGCTCTTCAAGATCTCGGGCCACTACGCGAACTACAAAGAGAACATGTACTGGACCGAGATCGACGAGCGGGAGTTCGGCGTCAAGCCGATGAACTGCCCGGGCCACCACCTGCTCTTCCGCGAGCGGCTGTGGTCGTACCGCGAGCTGCCGGTGCGGTACGCGGACTTCGCGCGGCTCCATCGCTACGAGCGCTCCGGCGTGACGGCCGGACTGACGCGCGTCCGGACGTTCTCGCAGGACGACGGCCACATCTACGCGCCGATGGAGAAGGTCGAGAGCGAGATCTTCGCGTTCCTCGACTTCCTGGACGCGGTGTACGGCGCGTTCGGGTTCACCGACGTCGAGATCTCGCTGGGCCTGCGCCCCGAGCAGCGCGCGGGCACCGACGAGCAGTGGGACCGCGGCGAGGCCGCGCTCGAGGCGGCGCTGAAGAAGGCCGGGCGGCCGTTCGTCGTCTCGCCCGGAGACGGCGCGTTCTACGGCGCGAAGATCGACTTCCGCGTCAAGGACGCGATCGGCCGGCCGTGGCAGCTCGGCACGATCCAGTGCGACCTGACGCAGCCGGAGCTCTTCGACCTCTCCTACATCGGCGAGGACGGCAAGGCGCACCGTCCCGCGGTCCTGCACCGCGCGATCCTGGGCTCGCTCGAGCGCTTCCTCGGCATCCTGATCGAGCACACGGGCGGAAACTTCCCGTTCTGGATCTCGCCCGTGCAGGCGGTGATCCTCCCGGTGTCGGACCGGTTCGTCGAGAAGGCGCGGGAGATCGAGGCGCGCCTGGCGGAGGCGGGCCTCCGGGTCGAGGTCGACGACAAGAACGAGAAGCTCGGCGCGCGCATCCGGCGGGCCGAGCTCCAGAAGTCCCCGTCCATGCTGGTCGTGGGCGAGAAGGAGTCGGCTTCCGACTCGGTCGCGGTGCGCCTGCGCCACGGCGGGGACGCCGGGACGATGAGCCTCGTGGAGTTCGTCGGCGCCGCCCATCAGGCGATCGCCGAAAAGAGAAAGGAACTGGTGAATCCGGAGGTGAAAGATCGATAAGAAGAGCATCCGCGTCAACGAGCAGATCCGCTGGAAGGAAGTTCGGCTGATCGGGGAGTCGGGCGAAGCGCTCGGCGTCGTCACGATGGCCGAGGCGCTCCAGAAGGCGCGCGAGGCGACGCTCGACCTGGTCGAGATCGCCCCGACGGCGAACCCGCCGGTCTGCCGCATCATGAACTTCGGAAAGTTCATCTACCAGCAGAAGAAGAAGCAGCAGGACTCCAAGAAGAAGCAGAAGACGACCCAGGTCAAGGAAGTGAAGTTCCGTCCCAACATCGACGACCACGACTACGACTTCAAGATGAAGAACATCCTCAAGTTCCTGTCCCACGGCGACAAGGTCAAGGCGACCGTGCAGTTCCGGGGACGGGAGATGGCGCGCCGCGAGAACGGCCAGAGGGTCCTCGACCGGCTCCTGAAGGACCTCTCCGGCAAGGCGGTCGCCGAGTCGCGCTCGGAGATGCTGGGCAACCGGCTCTACCAGATCCTCTCGCCGGTGAAACACGAGAAGCACGAGAAGGCGCCGGCGCCCGCGAAGACCGGCACCTGACGAAAGGAAAACCCATGCCGAAGCTGAAGACGCATCGAGGCGCCGCGAAGCGCTTCAAGAAGACCGCCTCGGGGAAGTTCAAGAGGGCCAAGGCGTTCAAGAGCCACATCCTGACCAAGAAGGCGCCGGGCCGTAAGCGCGGCCTCGCGCACTCGACGACGGTCTCGTCGGCCGACATCCGTCGCGTCCGGGAGATGTTGCCGTACGCATGAGCCGCGGGTCGCAGTCGCACCCGAGCGAACCCAACGAAACAAGGAGTGACCGATGCCTCGCGTAAAGAGGGGACCCAAGCGCAAGAACAAGCGCGCCAAGACGCTGGCGCTCGCCAAGGGCTATTACGGGACCAAGTCCAAGTCCTACCGGATGGCGAAGCTCCAGGTGGAGAAGTCGCTGCTCTACGCGTACCGCGACCGCAAGGCGCGCAAGCGCGACTTCCGCGGGCTGTGGATCGTCCGCATCAACGCCGCGGCGCGCGAGAACGCGATTTCCTACAGCAAGCTCATGAACGGCTTGAAGAAGGCGGGCAACGAGATCAACCGGAAGATGCTGGCCGATCTGGCCGTCTCCGATCCGGCCGCCTTCACCCATCTCGTGGGCGTCGCGAAGCAGGCCCTGAAGATCGCGTGAGGCCGTACGCGACGGCGTAGGGCGAAGCGATAGCCGTGTCGAACGACCCGGTCGAGAAGGTCCTGCGCTCCTTTCGCGAGGAGCTCGCCCGAGGTGTGTCGAGCCGCGCCGAATTCGAGCGCCTGAAGGGCGCCTACCTCGGCCGCGAGAAGGGACTCGTCCCGCAGCTGCTCTCGACGCTCAAGACGCTGCCCGCCTCGGAGCGCGCCGCCTTCGGCGCGAGCGCCAACGCCGCGAAGAACGAAGTCGAGGCCGCGCTCGCCGAGCTCGCGGGGGAGATCCAGCGGAGGGAGGCTGCGTCGCGCGACCGCGCCGCCGCCGTCGACGTGACCCTGCCCGGCCGCCGCGGCCACGCCGGAGGACTCCACCCGCTGACCGTCGTGCGCCGGCGGATCGAGGAGATCTTCCTCCGCATGGGCTACTCGATCGCCGACGGCCCCGAGGTCGAGAGCGACTTCCACAACTTCGAGGCGCTCAACTTCCCGCCGGAGCACCCGGCGCGGGACACTCAGGACACGCTGCTGCTCGATCGCCCGGCGCGCTCTCCGCTGCTGCTGCGCACGCACACCTCGCCGGTGCAGATCCGCGAGATGCGCAAACACGGGGCGCCGCTGCGCATCCTCTGTCCCGGCCGCGTGTACCGCAAGGACGAGGTCGACGCGACGCACTCGCCGGTCTTCCACCAGGTCGAGGGACTCCTCGTCGACCGCGGGATCTCCATGGCCGACCTCAAGGGGACCGTGTCGACGTTCCTCGAGGAGCTCTTCGGCAAGGGCACGCACGCACGCTTCATCCCCACGTTCTTCCCGTTCGTCGAGCCCGGGGTGGACGTCGCGATGAGCTGCATCTTCTGCAAGGGCACGGGCTGCCCCAAGTGCAAGGGCTCGGGCTGGATCGAGATCATGGGCGCGGGGATGGTGCATCCACGCGTCCTCCAGGGCGTCGCGATCGATCCCGAGGAGTACACGGGCTTCGCCTTCGGGCTGGGCATCGACCGGGTCGCGCTGCTCCACTACGGGTTCCCGGACCTGCGCCTGCTCTTCGAGGGCGACGAGCGGTTCCTGCGCCAGTTCGCGGGGCCGGCCTAGCCGACGCCCCACGCGCCATGAAGTTCTCCCTCGACTGGCTCTCCGAGTTCGTCGACACCGCGGCGGCCGGCGGTGCCGAGGGCGTCCGCGCGCTCCTCGACCAGGCCGGGTTCCCGGTCGAGTCGACGCAGCTCGCCGGGTCCGACACGGTCCTCGACGTCGAGATCACGCCCAACCGGCCGGACGCGATGGGTCACCGCGGCCTCGCGCGCGAGGTCGCGGCGATGGCCGGGCTGCCGATGCGCGACCTCGAGGCCCGCTACGCGGAACCCGACGAGGCGTCGCGGGGCGAGTCCGCCGAGCACCTCGCCTCGATCGTGATCCGCGTGCCGAGGCTCTGCCGGCGGTTCGGCGCGCGCGTCGTCCGGGACATCGGCTCCGCGCCCGCCACGGCGGGGATGCGGAGGAGCCTCGCGGCGATCGGTGCCAAGTCGATCTCCGCCGCGGTCGACGCGACGAACTACGTCCTGTGGGACACGGGTCAGCCCCTCCACGCGTTCGACCTCGACAAGCTCGCGGGAGGTCTCGTCATCGTTCGCCGCGCCACGCACGGCGAGAGGCTCGTCACGCTCGACGGGGTCGAGCGGATCCTCGAGCCCTCCGACGTCGTCGTGGCCGACGCCGAGCGCGCGGTGTCGCTCGCCGGCATCATGGGAGGCCTCGCGACGGCGGTCACGGCGGGCACCCGGAACGTCCTCCTGGAGGCCGCGTGGTGGGACCCCGTCACGGTCCGCAAGACGGCGCGGCGGCTCGGGATGCACACCGACGCGTCGCACCGCTTCGAGCGCGGCGCCGACTACGGCGCGATCCCCGGCGCGCTCAACCTCGCCTCCCGGCTGCTCGTCGAGAGCGCGGGCGGCGCGGCCGCGCCGGGCCTCCTCGACGCGCACGGCAGCGCCTTCCGCCTGCGGCGCACCGTCCTTCGCCTCGCGCGGCTGCGCCTGCTCTCCGGCGATCCCTCGCTCACGCTCGACTTCGCCGAGGAGGCGCTGTCCCGCCTGGGCTTCACCAGCGAGCGCCGCGGCAAGCGCATCGGGGTCCGGATCCCGTACTTCCGGGCCGACGTGCGGCGCGAGGACGACCTCGTCGAGGAGGTCCTGCGCGTCTACGGCTACAACCGCCTGCCCACGCGGCTGCCCGCGGCGACGGCGCCCGGCGAGTTCCGGGAGCCGCTCCGGATAGTCGAGGACCGGCTGACCGACGGCGCCGCGGCCGCCGGATTCTTCGAGACGATCCAGTACCCGTTCGTCGACCGCGACTCCGACGAGGCGGCGTGGGGAGAGTGGCTCCGGATCACGGACACCGCGCTCGAGCCGCTGGCGATCCTGAACCCCCTGGACGGCACGCGCCGCCACCTGCGGGCCACGCTGCTGCCGGGACTCCTCGACACGCTCGCGCGCAACATCCGGCGGGGCGCGGAGGGCGCCGCGGTCTTCGAGATCGGCCGCACATTCGGGGAGCAGGGAGAGTCGGACCGACCCGAGTCCTTCGAGTCGCGCCGCTTCGCCTTCGCGCTGGCGGGCGAGGTTCGCGCACACTGGAGCGTTCCGGAGAAGCTGCGGGGCGCCGACTTCTTCGATGCCAAGGGCCTCGTCGAGCGGCTGCTCTCACCCTGGCTGCCCGCGTCCGCTCTGCGGTGGAAGTCGGTCGCGGTGCACGGGATGACGGCCGGCGCCTCGGCGACCGTGGAGACGCGCGCGGGACGCCTGCTGGGTCTGGCCGGCACCGTGTCGATCGCCGAGCGCCAGAAGCGGGACCTGCCGGCCGCGGCCTTCGCCGGCGAGATCCTGATCGCGCGGATTCCCTCGGAGCGCCGCCTCTTCGCTTACCGCGAGTTCTCGACTCTGCCCGCGGTCACGGCGGACCTGTCGTTCGCCCAGCCCAAGGACCTGACCTGGGACGCCGTCGAGACGCTCGTCCGCGACGCCCGGCTCGCGAACCTGGAGTCGCTCGAGTGCCACGACCGCTACGAGGGATCCGGCGTCCGGGAGGGAGAGGTCAAGACGACCCTCCGCCTGCGATTCCGATCGTCGGAGCGGACGCTTTCGCAGGAAGAAGTGAATCACGAGGTGCGGCGGCTCGCCGAAGCGCTAGGATCGCGCCCGGGCATCACCGTCAGCGGTTGGGAGAAAGCGTGACTATGGATACCGTGAAGGTCTTCGACAATCTGGATCGCAAGATCGAGCGCCTGATCGACCGTTTGAAGTCGCTCGAGACCGAGAACGAGCGGCTCAAGAACGACGTCGCCACGGCGCGCAAGGCGGAGAAGGAGGCCGGCGGCTCGAGGGAGCGTCTCAAATCGGTCGAGGCCGAGAACGAGAAGCTCAAGAACGACCTCGCGGCCTCGCGCAAGGCGGAGAAGGAAGCCGGCAGCTCGAAGGGCGCCGTCGAGAAGATGGAGCGCGAGCAGAGCCTGGTGCGCGAGCGTCTCGAGAAGCTGATCGGGTCGCTCGAGGCCGCGGAGGAGAAGCGCTCGTAACGAATCGGTCATCCCGAGCGGAGCGAGGGATCCCTTTGAAGAAATCCTGTCGCTCGAAAAGGGATCCCTCGTTCCCCTCTCTTCACTCGGGGTCCTCGGGATGACAGTGTCTGGCGAATCCGCCTTCGGCTCCCGCTGCCTCGTCTGCGGCGCCGAGGACTTCGCGCCCTTCGCGCGCACGCCGCCGGGAGCCTGGGTCCGCTGCCGCCGCTGCCGGCTGGTGCGTCAGGTCTCTCCGCCCCCCCAGCCGGTGACGCAGGCGAGATATGGCTTCGCGCCCGGACACGCCGACACGGTGACGCCCCAATCGTGGGGCGAGACGAAGGCCGACGCCCACTCGCAGTTCAAGTATTGGATCGTCGGCGAGGCGCTGTGCTCGCGCGGACTCTCGGGCCGTCTCGTCGACGTCGGCTGCGGCAACGGGCTCCTGCAGCTCTACCTCGCGTCGCTCGGGTTCGCCGACACGGTCGGCGTCGAGCCGTCGGGCAACCCGACCGGACGCCGCGAGCTTGGCCTCGCGATCTACAACGAACCGGTCGAGGCCTTCCTCGAGCGGCCGGGCATGGCGGGAGGGTTCGCGATCGCGGTCGCCAACCACGTCCTCGAACACGCCTACGACCCGGCGGGTCTGCTCGAACACCTGCGCGCGCTCGTCCGCCCCGGAGGACACGTGCTCGTCGCGACGCCCAATCTGGCCGGCGCGGCGATGCGCTGGAAGACCCTCCTCTCCCGACTCTCACTCAAGGCCCGGCCCTTCCGCCATCTCGACTACCCCAAGCACCTGGTGCTCTTCGACCGCGGAAACCTGCCCCGGCTGGTGAAGGCGGCGGGGCTCGAGGTCCTGGCCGTGGAGACCTACACGCGGGCGTCGTCGGACGCGTCGACCCGGCCGCGCCGGGCGAGCCTGTGGGATTTCTTGGGCCTGGGGGACAATATGTTCGTTCTGGCGCGGCGCCCCGAGGCCAATCAGGCGTGAACCGCGTAACCCGTTGACTCCGTTGACCAAGCGGGACTAGACTCGCGCTTTGAAAGGAGTCTGTGTCTCGATGGATAGGCGGGGCAGCGTGACTCAAGTCGAGATCTTCGGACAGACGTACAGCGTCCGCGCCGAAGGCGAGAGCGGCTACATTCACGATCTGGCCCGCTTCGTGGATTCCCGTATGAAAGAAGTGGCGGAGAAGACGGCGACCGTCGACACCACGAAGATCGCCATACTGGCCGCCCTGAACATTTCGGATGATCTCTATCAAGTCGAAAAACGTAGGCAGGGCGACCCGACGGACTCGAAGGCCCGTGCGGAGCGCCTGATTCGAAAACTGGACGACGCCCTCGGGTCCTAGGCGAGGCGTCGGCACCCCGCGCGAAAGGAGCCGGGGTACACACGAAGGAAAACGAGAGGTCGTTTTGAATCCGGTATGCCCATTTCTTAACCCTCGTCGGAAGAGTCGCTTCCGCCCCATCGTGTAGCCGCGCAGCCCGGGGCCCCCAGGGCGAAAATTGGACGGGGGCTCGGAATGAACACATCCATCGCGATTGCGGTCGCGGCGGGCCTCGTCGTGGCCGCCGTGCTGCTCGCCCTGGGCTATGCCTTCCTTCGTAAGAAGGTCGAGCAGGAGCGTGCGGGCATCCGCTCGGAGGCCGACAAGGCCCTGGCCGACGCCCGCAAGCTGGCGGAGACCAAGGTCCGCGAGGCCGACATCGAGGCCAAGGAGAAGGTCCTCGCCGCCCGGGCAGAGTTCGACAAGACGGTCCAGGCCCGCCGCCAGGAGATCGCGGCCCTGGAGAAGAGGGTCCAGCAAAAGGAAGAGAACCTGGACCGCAAGCTCGCCCAGCAGGAGCGGCGGGAGGAGGAGTACGGCGCCAAGGAACGGGCCGTTTCCGACGCCCAGCGCCGGCTGGAGGAGAAGCAGGCCGACGTCCAGCGGCTCATCGAGGAACAGCGGATCCGCCTGGAGCAGATCTCCGGGCTGACCGCCGTCGACGCCAAGCGCGACCTCGTCAAGTCCGTCGAGAACGAGGCCCGCCTCGAGTCGGCCGGCCTGATCCGCCGCATCGAGGAGGAGGCCAACGAGCAGGCCACCCAGAAGGCGCGCCGGATCATCGGCATGGCGATCCAGCGGCTCGCCTCCGACACCGTCGTGGAGGCGACCGTCTCGGTCGTCGAGCTGCCCTCGGACGATTTGAAGGGCCGCATCATCGGCCGCGAGGGCCGCAACATCCGCGCGCTCGAGGCGGCGACGGGCGTCGACCTGATCATCGACGACACGCCGGAGGCGATCGTGATCTCGGCGTTCGAGCCGCTGCGGCGCGAGGTCGCGCGGCACGCGCTCGAGAAGCTGATCCAGGACGGCCGCATCCACCCGGCGCGCATCGAGGAGATCGTCGAGAAGGTGCGCTCGGAGCTGTGGGAGAAGATCCGCCAGGAGGGCGAGGCCACGGCGCTCGAATTCGGCATCCCCGACCTGCACCCGGAGCTGGTCAAGATGCTGGGCCGCCTGAAGTACCGGACCTCCTACGGCCAGAACGTGCTCCAGCACTCGAAGGAGGTCGGCTACCTCGCGATGAACATGGCCGCCGAGCTCGGCGCCAAGGTGGACGTCGTCCGCCGCGCCGGTCTCCTGCACGACATCGGCAAGGCGATCGACCGCGAGATGGAGGGCACGCACCTCGAGCTCGGCCGCGAGGTCCTGAAGAAGTTCGGCGAGACCAACGAGGTCATCCACGCGATGGAGTGCCACCACGGCGACTACGAGCCGCGCTCGCTCGAGGCGGTGCTGGTCAACGGGGCGGACGCGCTCTCGGCCGCGCGGCCGGGAGCCCGGCGCGAGATCCTGGAGACCTACGTCAAGCGTCTCGAGAAGCTCGAGCACATCGCGGACGGCTTCAAGGGCGTGCAGAAGGCGTTCGCGATCCAGGCGGGCCGGGAGCTGCGCATCGTCGTCGAGGCCAACCGCGTCACCGACGACGAGGCCCTGTGGCTGTCGCGCGACGTGGCCAAGAAGATCGAGGCCGAGCTGCAGTATCCGGGACAGATCAAGGTCACCGTCATCCGGGAGACGCGCGCGGTCGAGTACGCGCGCTAACGGGAAGCCCCGGTCTCGCTCATGAACATCCTCTTCGTCGGCGACGTCGTCGGCGCGCCGGGTCGCCGGGCGCTCGCGGAGGCGCTCGAGAAGGTCATCGACCGGCACAGGGTCGACTTCACGGTCGTCAACGTCGAGAACGCCGCGGGCGGCTTCGGCCTGACCGTCGAGCTCTTCGACGACTTGTCGAAGATGCCGATCGACGTGTTCTCGTCGGGCAACCACATCTGGGACAAGAAGGAGATCTACGACACGCTGAACGCCTCCGACCGTCTGCTGCGTCCGGCGAACTACCCGCCCGGAAACCCCGGCCGCGGCTGGACGGTGCAGCAGACCGCGGCGGGCATTCCCGTGGGCGTGCTCAACCTGCAGGGCCAGGTCTTCATGCCCGCCAACGCGGACTCCCCGTTCCGAGTGGCCGACGAGGAGCTCGCGCGGGCCGGCGACGTCAAGGTCATCCTGGTCGACATCCACGCCGAGGCGACGTCGGAGAAGGCGGCGCTGGGCTGGTACCTGGACGGCCGCGTGTCCGCCGTCATCGGCACGCACACGCACGTTCCGACCGCCGACGAGACCGTCCGTCCCGGCGGGACCGCGTTCCTGTCGGACGCGGGCATGACGGGCGCGTACGAGGGCATCATCGGGTTCACGAAGGACCGGATCATCGAGAAGTTCCTGTCCCAGACGCCGCGTTCGTTCGAGACCGCCAAGAAGGACATCCGTCTGTCCGGGGCGGTCGTGGACGTCGACGAGGCGACGGGAAAGGCCAGAAGGATCGAGAGAGTTCAAGTCCGAGTGGACTAATCTTTCGTAGGGGCGGGGCTTTTCCCCGCCCGCGGGCGAACGCAAGGGCCGCCCCTACGGAGTGTGTGAAGAAGTGCGCCCCCGCCTGACGGCCATCGTCACGACCTTCAACGAAGAGGTCAACATCCGGGCATGTCTCGAGAGCCTCGCGTTCGCCGACGAGATCCTTCTGGTCGATTCCTTCTCGACGGACCGCACGCTCGCGATCGCGAGATCGTTTCCGGGCGAGAGAATGCGGATCGTCCAGCGCGAGTACTTCGGCTCGGCGGCGCAGAAGAACTGGGCGATGGACCAGGTCGAAACGCCCTGGATCCTGATCGTGGACGCGGACGAGCGGGTCCCCGCGCCGCTCGCGAGCGAGATCGAGAAGCTCCTGGAAGACGGGCCCGACGCGAGGCACTACTTCATCCGCCGGGAGAACTTCTTCCTCGGCCGGCTCATCCGACACAGCGGCTGGTCGACCGACAAGGTCGTGCGCCTGTTCGAGCGCGGCGCGGCCCGCTACCCGAACCGGCGCGTGCACGCGGACCTCGCGACGGATGGCCCCACGCCCACGCTGATGCATTCGATGATCCACGAGACCTACCGCTCGCTCGACCAGGCCCTCGAGAAGCTCCACCGCTACGCGGTCTGGGCCGCCGCCGACGCGTATCGGGCGGGCCGGCGGCCGGGTCTCGTCGAGATCGTCTTCCGTCCGTTCTGGCGCTTCTTTCGCATGTACGGGGTCCAGGCCGGGTTTCTCGACGGCCGACATGGGCTGGTACTCTGCGCGCTCCAGGCCTACGGCGTGTTCCTCAAGTGGGCGCGGGTCTGGGAATGGGAGATGCTCGAGAAAGACGGACTCCCCTTGAATCTGCCCGCGTTCGACGAGACGCGGGAGACCTGGGAGGGAGCGGGCGGAAACGAATGAGGATCACGGGGGTCCTCAAGACGGTTTTGTGGAGGCCCAAGATGTTGTCGGTCGGCGACCAGGCTCCCGAGTTCGCGGTGAAGGATCAGAACGGCCTGATGCGCCGGCTCTCGGACTACCGCGGCAAGAACCTGATCCTCTGGTTCTATCCGAAGGCGAACACCCCCGGTTGAACGATGGAGGGTCGCGGGTTCCGCGACCATTACGCCGAGTTCCAGGCGAAGAACGCCGAGATCCTCGGCGCGTCGTTCGACGACGCGAAACAGAACGCCGCCTTCGCGGAGGATCAGGGGTTTCCCTTCCCGCTGCTCTGCGACGTCGACCGGACGCTCGGCATCGCTTACGGGGCGGCGGAGTCGGCGTCGAGCGAGGTCCCCAAGCGCATCAGCTATGTCATCGGCCCCGACGGGAAGATCGCGCACGCCTACCCGAAGGTGTCGCCGAAGACGCACCCCGAGGAGGTCCTGGCGGTCCTGTAGCGAGCCTGCGGGCGCGCGGGCACGCGGGCCTGCTGTCATAGACTTGCGGCGGAGGCACCCATGGCGGTCGATCCGGAGCTCCTCGCGATTCTCGTCTGCCCCAAGACCAAGGGACCACTCGAGCTGATCGACCTGAAGGAGTCGACGCGGGCAGCGCTCGTCGAGAAGTACCGCGAGAAGTTCCGCGACGAGGAGCCGGTGGTGACCCAGGGCCTCTACTCGAAGCAGGCGGATCTCGTGTATCCGATCGTCTCGGACATCCCGGTGATGCTCATCGACGAGGCCCTGCCCGGTTCGGAAGCGGCGGGGCGCTGAGCGGCTCGACCGCGGTGCCGGCGCGCGGCGTCTTCGCCTCTCACCCGGAAGATCCTTCCAACGCGGCCTTCGCCCTCCTCCTCCTGTTCGCCCTCCTGACGCCGGTCATCTCGGCGGCCTACGTCGTCGTCGTCCTGCTGCTCCTCGCCTGGATCGTCTCCGTCCGGCGGCGCGGAGCGTGGCCGGCGACCCTGAGGGCCCCGGTGACGCTCGTCGCCGGCCTCCTCGCGGCATTCACGGTGCTCTCCACGATCTTCTCGCGCGAGCCGGCGGTGAGCGCGCGGCACGTCGCGGGCGTGCTGCTCCTCCTGCTCCTGCCGATCACGATGGATCTCGTCGACTCCGTGGGCCGGGCCCGCCGGCTTCTGCTGACCCTGTCCGCCGGCGGCGTGATCCTCGCGGTCCTCGGGATCTGGCAGTTCCTCCACGGCGGAGACGACCTCAACAACCGTATCCGCGGGACCCTGTCGCACTACATGACCTTCTCCGGGATCGCGATGGCCGCGGCCTGTCTGCTCCTGGGGTTCGCGCTCGAGGGGCCCGGGCGCTGGCGGCTCGTCGGACTGATCGGCGGCCTGCCGCTCGCCGCGGTGCTCCTGACCTTCACGCGCAACGCCTACGTCGGACTGGTCGCGGCCCTCCTCGTGTACCTCGTCGTGCGGCGTCCCCGCGGGCTGCTGCTGCTCGCGCCGGCGCTCCTCGCGGTGTTCCTGCTGGCGCCGCCCGAGATCCGCGGCCGGATCCGCTCGATCGCCGACCTCTCGGACTCGACCAATCGGGACCGCATCGCAATGGTCCACGCGGGGTCGCGCATCGTCGCGCAGTACCCGGTCTTCGGGCTGGGTCCCGACATGATCTCTCCCTACTACCCGCTCTACCGCGACGACGACGCGCTTCACTGGCGCGTCCCGCACTTGCACAACAACGTGGTTCAGATCGCGGCGGCGAACGGCCTCTTCGCCGCCGCGTCCTACGTCGCGCTCGTCGGCCTGTTCCTCTGCCGCTCGGTCGTCCTGCTGCGGCGAGAGCGCCGCCCCGAGCGCGCGGCGATCTGGTCGGCCGTGCTGCTCGCGGGTTCGGCGCTGACCGTCGCCGGACTCTTCGAGTACAACTTCGGCGACACCGAGGTCGAGATGGCGGCCCTGCTGATCTTCGCCGTGCCGTTCGCGAGGTTCGCCGAGCCCTCCTCAGCCGTGCGAGAATCGGCCTGATGTACCCGCAGCCCGTCCCCGCGGCGGCGACTCCGCGGCCCTACACCGTGTCGGAGCTGCTGGCGGAGGTCGCCGGCGTGCTCCGCACGACCTGGCGAAGCGTGGCGGTGGTGGGCGAGATCGCGCGCTGCAACACCATCAACGGGCACTGCCACTTTCTCCTGAAGGACAAGACCGCGACGCTGCCGGCGATCCTCTTCGCCTCCGACCTCGAGCGCATTCCGTTCAAGCTCGAGGTCGGCCTCGAGGTCGTGGTCCGCGGCTCGCTCGACCTGTACTCGCCGCAGGGGAAGTTCCAGATCAAGGCCCATACGGTCGATCCCGTGGGGCGCGGCGCGCTGCAGCTCGCCTTCGAGCAGCTCAAGGCGAAGCTCGCGGCCGAGGGCCTCTTCAATCCCGCCCACAAGCGGGCGATCCCCAGGCTCCCGCGCACGATCGCCGTCGTCACCTCGCCCACGGGCGCCGTGATCCGCGACATCCTGCGGATCCTGCGGAGGCGCCACGACGGGCTCGGCATCACGATCTATCCGGTGCGCGTCCAGGGGGAGCTCGCCGCGCGGGAGATCGTGACGGCGATTCGCAGTCTGAACCTGCGCGGCGGCTTCGACGTGCTGATCCTGGCCCGCGGGGGCGGATCGCCGGAGGACCTCGCCGCGTTCAATGACGAGGGCGTCGCGCGGGCGCTGGCCGCCTCGCGCATCCCGACGATCAGCGGCGTCGGCCACGAGACCGACGTCACCATCGCGGATCTCGTCGCGGACCTCCGCGCGGCGACGCCGTCCGAGGCGGCGGAGCGGGTGTGCGCGAGCCGCGAGGAGATCGCGCGCCGGGTCGCCCATGCGGCCGCTCAGGTGCAGCGCGGCATGCGCGGCCGCCTGGCGCTCGAGCGCTCGCGGCTGACCGGCCTTTCGCGCAGCGATGCGCTCGCCGGGCTCCCGCGGCGCGTCCGCTCGGCCCGCGAGTTCGTCGAGCAGAGCCGCGAGGCGCTGATGGCGAGGCTCCGGCAGAAGCCGGCGGAGTACGCCTCGCGCGTCCTCGCGGCTCGGCGCGTCCTCGAGTCCTTCACGACGCGCGTGGCTCAGATCCCGCGCCTCCGCGCCGCCGTCGAGGGCTGCCGCTCGATGCTGGCCGAGCGCATCGGTCGCCGCGTCGACCGGCGGCGCGCGCGGCTGCGGGAGCTGATGCGGCGCCTCGACGCGCTCTCGCCGCTCGCCGTGCTGGCGCGCGGATTCGCGGTCGCGTACCGCGAGGGGGCGAAGAGGCCGATCCTGGCGGCGCAGGACGTCGCGGTCGGCGAGCGGCTGCGCGTCCGCCTCCACCAGGGAGAGCTCGGCGTGATCGTCCGCGACGGCGGAAAGTGGCTGGACCCCGGGCCGCTCTTCGCGGAACCGTCGGAACCCGAACCCCCCGAACCCGTACCCGCACAAAGGGAAGCCGAGGAGGAGAAATCGTGACCGCCCGCGTCAAGAAGGAGCGCAGCTTCGAGGAGGCGATGGCGCGCCTCGAGGCCATCGTCTCGGAGCTCGAGGGAGAGGACGAGGGTCTCGAGCGCCAGTTCGCGCTCTTCCAGGAGGGCATGGAGCTCGCCCGATTCTGCGACCGCAAGCTGTCGGAGGTCGAGAAGTCGGTCGAGATCGTCCTGAAGGAGTCGGCCGAGGAATGGAAGACGGCGCCCTTCGAGCCCGACGAACCCGCCGGCGCCGAAGATGACGACCGGAACTGACGCGGTTCCCGGCACGGCGGGCGTCGGCAGCGTCGCCGCCTACCTCGCCGCGGGCCGGCAGGACGTGGACGCCGCGCTGGAGCGGTTGCTCCCCGGGCCCGACGCCTGGCCCTCGGCGCTGCACCGGGCGATTCGTCACTCGGTGTTCGCGGGAGGGAAGCGGCTTCGGCCGATCCTCTGCCTCGCGGCGGGGGAGGTCTTCGGCGCGCGGCGCGAACTCGTGATCGAGCCCGCCTGCGGGCTCGAGATGATCCACACCTACTCGCTCATCCACGACGACCTGCCTGCGCTCGACAACGACGACCTGCGTCGCGGCGTGCCGACGTGCCACGTCGTCTTCGGCGAGGCGACGGCGATCCTGGCGGGGGACTCGCTCCTGACGCACGGCCTCGGCATTTTCGCGCAATATCCGCGCGGCGAGGCCCACGCGAGCGCGAAGGTCCGCGTCCTCCAGGCCGTCGTCGAGGCGATCGGGACGCAGGGCATGATCGGCGGCCAGGCCGCCGACCTCGAGGCCGAGAAGGAGTCGGCCCCGACCGCCGAGCTCGTCGCGAGGATCCACGAGAACAAGACCGGCCGGCTCATCCGCGCGTCGCTCCTGGCCGGCGCGATCCTCGCCGGCGCGGGCGAGGATGAGCTCGCGCGCGTCGACCACTACGGCCGGCGAATCGGTCTCGCGTTCCAGATCAAGGACGATCTCCTCGACGTCGAGTCCGACGCGGCGACGCTCGGAAAGGCGGCGGGCAAGGACTCGGCCCACGGCAAGGCCACGTTCCCGGGAGTCTGGGGCGTCGAGCGCTCGCGCCAGATCCTCGCCGAGAACGTGGACGAGGCCGTCGCGACCGCGTCGTCTTTGCCGGGCGGCGGGGGAGTGCTGCCGGAATTGGCGAGATTCGTGGGCTCCCGGAAGTCCTAGGAGCATCCGCCGATCGCCGAGAGCTGACGGCGACTCCCATGAAGGCTTACGTCCAGACCGCGATCGGACGGTTCGAGGAGCGAGATCTTCCCGACCCCTCCGCCGCCCCCGGCGAGGTCGTGCTGCGGATGCGCGCGGCGCTGACCTGCGGCACCGACGTCAAGATCCTGAGGCGCGGCCACACCAAGGTGTCCCTGCCGGTGACCATGGGCCACGAGGTCTGCGGCGAGATCGTGGAGCTCGGCGAGGGCGTCTCGGGCTGGAAGATCGGCGAGCGCGCCGCGCCCGGCGTGTCGGGCCCGTGCGGCCGTTGCGCCGACTGCGCGGCGGGGCGCGCGAACCTGTGCTCGGGGACTCCGGCGTGGATGTGGGGCACCTTCGCCGAGCGCGTGCGGATCCCCGCGGGCATCGTCGCCGCGAACCTCCACCGCGTGCCCGAGGGCGTGGCGGACGAGGTCGCCGCGTTTCTGGACCCGCTCGCCTCGGTGATCCACGGCTGGAACCGGCTGGGGAAGCCCGACCCCGGACCCGGAACGAAGATGCTCATCTACGGCGCGGGCGCGCTCGCGTTCCTCTGGGCGGGGCTGGCGTCGAAGCGAGGGCTCGACGTGACGATCGCCGGAAGGCGTCCGGATCGGGCGACGCTCGCCGGGCGGTTCGGCGCGAAGTTCCTGGACGTCTCGGGCGGATTCCCGGAGTCCTCGGCTCGGCCGGCCGACATCGCGGTCGACTGCACGGGCGACCGCACGGTGTGGGAGCGGCTTCCCGCGCTCGTGCGTCCGGGCGGGCGGGTCCTGCTCTTCGGAGGCTGCGCTCCCGGCGCGACGGTGACCTTCGACGCCGCGCGCCTGCACTACTCCGAGATCTCGCTGATCGGGTCGTTCCACTACACGCCGGAGGAGGCAGGGGCGTCGCTCGAAGCGCTCGCGTCGGGCGCGATCGACCCGCGCCCGCTCATCGCCGAGACGGGGACGCTCGCGGACCTGCCGCGCTTCCTGGAAGCCCAGCAGCGCGGTGAGGGAGTGCGCTATGCGATTCGCGGCTAGACGACGTCTCTGTTCCGCCATGCCGGGAGTCGCGGCGGTCGTCGGCTCCCTGAGCGCCGTTGCGCTCCTCGCCTCCGGCCCGCTGCCGGGGCAGTCCGCCGAGATCGTTCCCGGCACCAAGACCGGGTTCGCGTCGGCCGCCGAGAGCGCGCGGCTTCTCTCGGTCCGCGACGCCTTCGTCGCCGCGATGAGCCCATTCGACCGCTCGGCGCGCCTGAAGAGCGACGAGGAAGTGACGGAGGCCGAATACCTGGCCTTCGTCGCGCGCCAGACGCTGGAGTGGACCGAGCCGGAAGTCGCGGCGCTCGCCGCGATGCTCGAGCGGTTCCGCAAGGCGACCGCGGAGCTGAACCTGCGCCTTCCGCCCGTGGTGCTCTTCATCAAGACCACGGGTCTCGAAGAAGGACGCGCGGCGTACTGCCGCGGCTCCTCCGTGGTTCTTCCGGTGAACGTGATCGGCGGCGACCCGGCAGAGCTCGAGAAGACGGTCTTTCACGAGCTGTTCCACATTTACAGCCGCAACAACCCCGAGAAGCGCGCCGCGTTCTACGGCATCCTCGGGTTCGAGGTCTGTCCGGAAGTCGCAGTGCCGGAGCTCCTGCGCTCGCGAAAGATCACGAATCCGGACGCGCCGCGCATCGACTCGGTCGTCCGGGTCCGCATCGGCGAGGGCGGCGGCCGGCGGCCTGTGACGCCGGTGCTGCTCGCGACGA
>Ga0207711_10001392_pt1 | contig 22741 bp, 17 predicted proteins | sample KBSS34metaG_FD_184401 | JGI IMG/M metagenome (GOLD analysis project Ga0207711, IMG submission 184401) | Switchgrass rhizosphere microbial communities from Kellogg Biological Station, Michigan, USA - KBS S3-4 metaG (SPAdes) (version 2) | ecosystem: Host-associated > Plants > Roots > Rhizosphere...
GTCGTCGGAGCCGCGTTGATCGCGTTCGGCCTCTACAAGTGGTTCACCCGCAAGCAGGCGGAGCACACTCCGAAATGGATGAGCAGTTTGACCACGATCTCCCCCGCCCGTGCGGCGGTGACCGCCGTCGTGCTCGTCATCGTCAACCCGAAGGTGTTGTTGATATGCGCGGCAGCGGGTTTGGCGATCGGGACCGAGGGTCTGGGCCCGACGGGCGTCTGGCTTGCGGAGCTGTACTACGTCGCGGTGGCCGCCTCGACTGCCGCCATCCCGATTCTGGCCTATCTGGTGGTTGGTGAACGCCTCGACCAACCGCTTGCCCGCCTCAAGGAGTGGATGGAAGCCAACCACGCCACCTTGATCGCGGCAATCCTCGTCGCAATCGGTTTGATGGTGTTGTACAAGGGAATTCACGCACTCTAACCGGCTACGGGGGATTGCGGCCTTGGCTGGGATGGGCCTGACTTAGAATCGAGCGGCGTGGGCCTCGACGATCAGAACGCGCTGCGGACGTTACGCGCCGCGATCGTTCCCACCCCAGACCCCGAGGGGATCGTCGGGCAGTTCTACAGCCGTTGGTTTGGCATCGACCCCTCGGCCCGTGACCTGTTCCCGCCCGACATGGGCCACCAGCGAGCGGCCTTCGCCCAAGCCCTCAGCTGGGTGCTTGGCGAACTGGCCGCACAGCGAGCGGAGGAGCCCGTCGCGTTCCTTGCACAGCTGGGTCGCGATCACCGCAAGTACGGCGTCGCGGGAGAGCACTACGACACGATGCGCGAGGCCTTGTACGCAACGCTGCGCAATCACTTCGCCGACGACTGGGGCGATGCATTGGCCGGAACGGCACGCGATGCCGTCGACTTCATCGCCGGAGTGATGCGTGGCGCAGCCGATGCCGAGAACACGCCGCCGTTCGCAGACGGCACGGTCATCGAGCACATCCGGGCGACTAGAGACGTCTCGGTCATTCGGCTGCAACTCGACCACCCGCTGGCCTACCACGCGGGCCAGTACGTTGCGGTCGAAGTACCTCAGTGGCCACGCCGGTGGCGCTACTTGAGCCCGTCGATACCATTCGATCCCCATGGCGCCATCGAATTTCACGTGCGGTCCGTGACCGGCGGCATGGTCAGCACGGCGATCGTGGGCGACACCAAGCCCGGCGACCGGTGGCGACTCTCCAATCCCCATGGCGCCCTTGAGATCGACCGCGACGGGGGCGACGTCCTCATGGTGGCGGGCAGTACCGGGCTGGCCCCGCTGCGAGCCTTGATCATGCACATGACCCAGTGGGGGGTAAATCCGCGGGTGCACCTGTTCTTCGGCGGGCGATACCCGTCCGACCTCTACGACCTGCGGACGCTGTGGGAGATCGCGTCGGGCAATCCGTGGTTGTCGGTGACGCCCGTCTCCGAGTTTTCGACAGACCCTCCGTGGGCGGCCGACTACCCCGACGTCGAGCCGCCGCGTGGTCTGCACGTCCGTCAGAAGGGTCTGCTGCCCGACGTCGTCACCCGCTACGGCAATTGGGGCGACCGGCAGGTGCTGGTGTGCGGTGGTCCGCAGATGATCGAGGCCACCAAGGCCGCGCTGATCGCCAGGGGCCTGCAACCGGAGAGCATCCAGCACGACCCCGTGGCTCTCTGACTCGTGCACGCCAACCCGCGCTCACCGCGGGACAGCGTGCACGAATCGCCGGTTTGGTGACGGCGGGCGCCGTGACAGAATTCGACGATGCCCGAGTTCGAAGCCGTGACGCTGAAGGATCCTTCCTCGTCGCTGACAGCCACCTTCGTACCAGCCGCTGGGATGATCGGCACCTCGCTGTCGGACGAGGGCGTCGAGTTCCTCGGCCAGCGACGCGGCCTGGAGGCCTACGTGACGTTGGGCAAGACGATGGGCATACCGATCCTCTATCCGTGGGCAAACCGGCTGAGCGCCAACAACTATGGCGTCGACGGCGCGGTCGTTACGTTGACCCCGGACACCGGAGGAGTGCACACCGACGATCACGGGGCGCCAATGCACGGCTTGCTGACTGCCTACCCGGGGTGGGTGGTGACCGCGCAGTCGGGCAACGAGCTGACGGCTGAAGTGGACTTCGGCGCAACGCCGAGCCTGCTGGCCTACTTCCCGTTCCCGCACCTGCTGACGCAGACGGTCACACTGGCCGACCGGACACTACGAATCGAGACCACCGTGACGCCGACCACCGCCGCATCGGTGCCAATGTGCTTCGGCTACCACCCGTACTTCACGATTCCTGGTGTGCCGCGGCCGGATTGGACGCTCACCACGCCTGCGATGCGGCACCTACCGGTCGACGAGTTCGGCATCCCGGTGGGCACCTCCGAGGAGTGGCCCGCATCGTCGAAACCGCTCGGCGACACCACCTACGACGACGGCTTCGACATGGTGCCCGAGTGTTCGGTGTTCGCGATCGAAGGCGGGGGACGTCGCGTCGAGGTGACCTACGAGAAGGATTACCCGTGCGCGCAGTTGTTCGCGCCGCCGAACGGTGACCTGATCGCCATCGAGCCGATGACGGCGCCTACCGACGCCTTGCGGCGCGGTAACTTTCGCGTCGCCGTCGCAGGAAATCCCGAGGCAGCCCGCTTCTCGATCAAGGTGACCTAGCGCCCGATCTTGCGCGGCTGCCACACCACGAGCGCAGTGCTCTTGGGTGGCACCGCGACGTCGCGGCGCTGGTTGGCGCGCAACCGATCTACCTCGTCGGCCATCTCGGCCAGCCTGGCCTGCAACGCCTCGACCTGGTTGGTCAGCTCGATGATGCGCTTGATTCCGGCGAGGTTGACGCCTTCGTCCTGGGACAGCCGCTGCACCTCGCGCAGGAGGTCGACGTCCCGGTCCGAATAGCGGCGCCCACCGCCGGAACTGCGCTGCGGACTCACCAGGCCGAGACGGTCGTAGGTGCGCAACGTTTGGGCGTGCATTCCCGCCAACTCGGCCGCAACCGAGATGAGGAACGTTCGCGCGTCGTCACCCTTGCGGCCGGCCATCAGAGCGACCCTGCCCAGCCCGCGCGCGGATCGAACCCTGCCGCGCGCTCGGCCTTCGCGTAGGCCTCCAAGGCCTCGACGGCCTCGCCCTCCAGGTTCGGCGGAACCGCGACCTTGACGGTCACCAGCAGATCTCCGTGACCACCCGACCGCTTCGGCACTCCGCGTCCGCGCACGCGAAGGATCCGGCCGTCGGACGTGCCCTTGGGCACCCGCACGCCAACCTTGCCCTCCAGAGTGGGCACCGAAAGCGTTGTGCCCAAGGCGAGTTCGTGGAAGCTGACCGGAGCGGTGACGGTCAGGTCATCGCCATCACGCCCGAACACGTTGTCAGGGCGCACGTGGACCGTGACGTAGAGGTCTCCTGACGGAGCTCCACGCAGGCCAGCCTCGCCTTGACCGGCAAGCCTGATCCGTTGACCGTCCTCGACACCCGGTGGGATCCGGACGTTGATGGTCCTGGCACGCGTGGTGACACCCATGCCGGAGCACTCTTCGCACGGCTCGTCGATGAGCGAACCGCTTCCGCGACAGTCGGCGCACGGCTCGGAGAACCCGAATGCGCCCTGGTTGCGGCTGATCACGCCCGCGCCGTTGCAGTTGGGGCACACCCTTGGGCTGGTGCCAGGACGCGCACCACTGCCATGGCAGTTCGTGCACGGCGCCTGGCTGGTGAGCCTCAACGGCATCGCCACGCCCTTGGTGGCCTCCAGGAACGACAACTCGGTTTCGGTCTCTAGGTCCTTGCCGCGACGTGGGCGAGTCGGCCTCGGCGCCGCGCCACGCCCGAAGATCCCGCCGAACAGGTCGCCGATGTTGGCGCCACCCGCTTGGGGAGCTTGGTCGAACAAGTCACCGAGGTTGAACTCGACACCGTCGGCGAAGCCACCGAAGTTGCCGCCGCCGCCGTTGAACCGGCGACCGAAACCACCGTTGGCGAACAGCTTTCGCGTCTCGTCGTATTCCTTGCGCTTCTTCTCGTCGGTCAGGACATCCTTTGCCTCTCCCACCGCCTTGTAGCGCGCCTCGGCGCTCGGGTCGTTGGGGTTGCGGTCGGGGTGCAGCTCGGCCTGTAGCTTGCGCGCCGCCCGCTTGATGTCGCTGGTGCTCGCGTCAGAAGCGACGCCGAGCTCCTTGTAGAAGTCTTTCTCGACCCATTCGCGTTGGGCCATTCCGCGTCACCTCCTCAGGTATCGCGATGCGGATCTCTAATCGTTAGATTCTGCGTCTTGATCGGTCGCTCCGTCGGCATTGTCCACCGTTTCGGAGCCCGCCGGTGTGTCGACCACACCGACCAGAGCGTGCCTCAGCACGTTGTCGCCGAACTTGTAACCACGCCGCATGACGGTGCCGATCACGGGATTGGAGCCGTCACCGTCGTGCTGCACGGCCTCGTGCAGCGACGGGTCGAACTCGTCACCCTCGACACCGAACGCCGTGAGGCCAACCCCTTCAAGCGCACCGATCAGCTTGTCGGCCACCGCTTTCAGCGGACCCGACTCCAGATCGCCGTGGCTGCGGGCGTTGTCGAGATCGTCGAGCACCGGCAACAACTGGGCGGCGAAGAGAGCCTTCGCCCGCTCAGCCGCTGCCTGCTCCTGACGGAGCGACCGCTTCCTGTAGTTGTCGTATTCGGCCTTGACCCGCTGAAGAGTCGTCGTCAACTCGGCGACCTCGTCCGACGCGGCCGGGGCCTCCGGCGCCGACCCACTTGGGGCCGGCGCCGAGGCACCTTCGCGTACCTCACCGGTGACGGGGTCGATGCGCCGCTTGTCGGTGACGATCACCGGCTCGTGCGGTTCGCCTTCACCATCGGCAGGGCCGTTGGACGGACGAGTCACTTGCGCTCCTCGTCATCGTCGACCACCTCGGCGTCGACGACGTTGTCGTCGACGGGGCCGGCACTGGCCGCGGACGCCTGCTGGGCCTGGGTGGCCTCGTAGATCGCCTGACCCAGCGCCTGGGATTCGACGCCCAACTTCTCCATCGCGGACTTGATGGCCGAGATGTCGGAGCCTTCGAGAGCCGACTTGGCCTCGCCGACCGCTGCCTCGACCTTGCCGAGCGTTTCCTCGGGGACCTTCGATCCGCCCTCGGCCTCACGCTGCTCCTTGACGAACTTCTCCGTCTGGTAGACCAGCGACTCGGCCTGGTTGCGGACGTCGGCCTCTTCCCGACGCTTGCGATCCTCGTCGGCGTGAGCTTCGGCGTCCTTGATCATCTGGTCGATCTCTTCCTTGGAGAGACCGGAGCCCTCCTGGATCTTGATCGAGTTCTCCTTGCCGGTGCCCTTGTCCTTGGCCGTGACGTGCACGATGCCATTGACGTCGATGTCGAAGGTGACCTCGATCTGCGGGACGCCGCGGGGCGCCGGCGGGATGCCGGTCAGCTCGAAGGCGGTCAGCAGCTTGTTGTGCGCCGTCATCTCACGCTCGCCCTGGAAGACCTTGATCTGCACCGACGGCTGATTGTCGTCGGCCGTCGTGAAGGTCTCCGACTTGCTCATCGGGATCGTCGAGTTGCGCTCGATCAGTTTGGTCATCACTTCGCCCTTGGTCTCGATGCCGAGAGAGAGCGGCGTGACGTCAAGCAGCAGAACGTCTTTCACCTCACCCTTGAGCACACCGGCCTGCAGTGCGGCGCCGACGGCGACGACCTCGTCCGGGTTGACGCCCTTGTTGGGCTCCTTGCCGCCGGTGAGCTCCTTGATCAGATCGGTCACCGCGGGCATGCGGGTGGAACCACCCACCAGCACCACGTGATCGATCGACGACACCGAGATGCCGGCGTCGGCGATGACCGACTGGAAGGGCTTGCGCGTGCGATCGAGGAGATCCTGAGTGATCCGCTGGAACTCGGCGCGAGTGATCTGCTCGTCGAGGAACAGCGGGTTCTTGTCGGCGTCCACCGTGATGTAGGGCAGGTTGATCGAGGTGCTCTGGCTGGAGCTGAGTTCGATCTTGGCCTTCTCGGCCGCTTCACGAAGCCGCTGCATGGCCATCTTGTCCTTGGTCAGGTCGATGCCTGCCGAGGCCTTGAACTTGTCGACCAGCCATTCGACGATCCGGTCGTCCCAGTCGTCGCCACCGAGGTGGTTGTCACCCGAGGTCGCACGGACCTCGACGACACCGTCGCCGATCTCGAGCAACGAGACGTCGAACGTACCGCCACCGAGGTCGAACACCAGGATGGTCTGTTCCTTGTCGCCCTTGTCCAGGCCGTAGGCCAGAGCAGCAGCGGTCGGTTCGTTGACGATGCGCAGGACGTTGAGGCCAGCGATCTGGCCCGCGTCCTTGGTTGCTTGACGCTGGGCGTCGTTGAAGTACGCAGGCACGGTGATGACCGCGTCGGTGATGTCCTCACCGAGGTAGGCCTCGGCGTCGCGCTTCAGCTTCTGAAGGACGCGAGCGCTGATCTCCTGCGCCGTGTACTTCTTACCGTCGATGTCGATGGTCCAGTCGGTGCCCATGTGGCGCTTGACCGAACGAATGGTGCGGTCGACGTTCGTGACCGCTTGGTTCTTGGCGGGCTGTCCCACCAGCACCTCACCGTTGCGCGCGAATGCGACGACCGACGGGGTGGTACGGGAGCCCTCGGAGTTCGCGACGACGACCGGGTCGCCACCTTCCAGAACTGCGACGACGGAGTTGGTGGTCCCGAGGTCGATACCGACCGCACGAGCCATAGTTTGTTGCCTCCTGATAGACGTATTACGGGTCTGAGTGGACCACGCTCAAGACTGCACCTTGCCAGGGACTCCTGTCAAGACAGAGTTGAGCCTGATTCACTCAAGTTGATGACTGGGTCAACTGGGTCGATCCGCGATCTATTCCCTGGCGCTCCCAAACTCCGCGAAAGTGCGGATCGCCCACCTCTACTCGGCCGACGCGTATCAATCCGCACGTTCGGCGAGCGGCGCCGCCTCGATCAGGGCTGGACGAACGGCTTGAGGAACGCGACGAGGTCGTCCTTCGACGGCACCGCGTCATACGTCTTCTTCTGGCTGTCGTCGTCGAACGACATGAACATCGGACAGGTGTCGTCGTCGCTGGAAAGCTCCGTCATGCCGAGATCCTTGCCGGTGGTCGCCTCGTGGACCGACACCGTGTACGTCGCAGAGCGCAGGTCGACGACGTTGTCGGTGTCGTGTCCGTCGTCCTGATAACCAGTGCACTCCCTGAGCGGTTGCTCGTCCTTCACCTCCATGCAGACGACGGTGTCCACCTTCGCGTACGCGTCGGAGTTGGCGTCGAACTGGACCTGCCAGTCCGCGGGCAGCGTGCTGGTGTCCTCGACGAGGTCGCTGCCGTTAGGGGAGAACAGGATCACCTTGTGTGACGTCGCGGCGTCGTACGGGGTCGCGCGTGACACGGTCGCTCCCTGGCACACCCCGCGAAAGTCGTCGGCGAACAGTTGCGGCGCAGGCGCCTTCGACACCGACGACCCTGCCGACCCACGGACTTCACCATGACTGCCGCACGCTGCGATCGCCAGACCGACGGTGACAATTGCCAATGCGGCTCGCGCATCCCACTTGCATCCCATGTCGACATATAGCGGGGCGGGTTACACGCGGCCTTCCACCATTTGGGGGACACGGCTTTCACCCGCCTCATCGGCCGTTTACCGGACAGACAGCGCGCGCGCACTGGGACATAGTTATCCCAACGCCGAAAACCGACAAGGTGAAAAGCGAAACAACCACTGACACAGAAGGATTGAGAACAATGATCAACGCAACCACCGTCGCCCGATTCGTCGCGATGCCCCTCATCTCGGCGGGCATCCTGGGCGGAGCAGCCCTCGGCACGGCCACCATGGCCAACGCCGCCACCAACCACACTCCTCAGGGCCCCGGCCACTCCTACAGCGCGTCCTTCGCGCCGCAGACCCACGCCACGGCCCCAACGCAAGGACCAGTCGCCGGCTGGCACAACCGCCACCTGCAGCGCGTTGCCGGGCTCAACGGCTAGTCCACCCGGGCACTACGCCCCCACGAACCCACCAGGCCCTCCTAAACATCCCCGGGGAGGGCCTGGTGTTCGTGTATCAGACTGCGACGGCGACGTCGATCCCGAGCACGTCGCCGAAGGCGTGAGCGGCGGCCCAGTCACCGATCCGGACCGCGTTGGCGAAGTCATCGACCAAAGGGCTCTCGACGTCCAGGTCAGCGAGCCAGCCGGACACCGTTGAGGCGATCTCATCGGGCGACACGCGCGATGCGCGGCCAAGGTGCAGACGGTCGGTGAGGTCGTAGACGGTCGTGCCCTGAGTCCGCCGGTGCAACCAGTGCAGGCGGATGGCGGTCATGATGGTCCTTGTCGTTCGATCGGAGCGGCGAGGATTCACCGCAGCGTCACACTTTCAGGACGTTCTTCAAGGATTCTTGGAATGTCGACGACGTCAGGTGCCGGCGAGGGAGCGCACGCCCTGAACGCACGACTCCCACGCAGTCGCACCGAACGTGATCGGCTGGAAGTCATCACCGTCGAAGGTCCGCAGGTCAGACGTGTCGCCGGCCCGTTGTGCCGCGGCGGCGAAGCGCTCCGACCAATCGATGGGTACCAGCGCGTCAGAGGTTCCGTGCACGCAGATCGACGGGATGCCAACCGGTAGCAGGGCTAACGGTGACGCCTGCGCGTAGGCATCGGGGCGATCGGCGGGGCTGCCACCGAGATATGCGGCGATGACCCCGCCGAGGATGCCAAGCGCCGTACGCCTGCTAGGGGCGCATCTCGTAGGCGCCATCGTAGGCCTGCACCTGCTCCCACACCCTGTCGAAGCGAGCCTTGTCGACGACGGGCTTGCGGATCGCCGATATTGCCCAGTCCTGCTGCGCAGCAGTCGAACTGGGCTTGCCGTGCAGCGCGACGGCGTGCGCGGAGAAGTCGCGGATCTGAAAGTCGAAGATCTGGTCCACTAGGTCTTCGAGCTCGGGGCCGAGCCCCAGAATGCCTGCCTGTTCGAGGATCAACTGCCCGTACACGACGAGCGAAAAGAGGTGACCACCGACCAGGATGAAGTCCAGGTCGCTCAACTGGTCGGCGTCGGGCGCCGCCGTCGTGAGCATCTCCTTGAAGGCCTTCACCTGTTCGTAGAAGCGCGCGACGTTCGGAATATGCAGTGCGCCTTCGTAAATCGGTGCCCAGTCGGCGAACTGAACCTTGGACGCACCGCGCGCCGGTCCCTGCTCCCAGAAGAACACGTCGTCGGCGTCGTCGTCCCGGGTGCCGACGTCGGGATAGTGCGCCGGATTGAACATGTAGTTCGGCATGAACTTGAGGATCTGCGCGACGTTGACGTGCACCGTGCCCTCCAACCGAGGCAGGCACCCGATGAGGCGAGCTACCTCGCTGAAGTAGGTGTTCTTCTCGAAGCTCTTGGCGGCCAGCACATCCTGTAGCAGCGTGACGACGATCTCGCCCTCCGAGGTGACCTTGGACTTGGTCAACGGGTTGAACAGCAAGTACCGACGGTCGTCTCGGCTCGCGCTTCGGAAGTAGTCGATCGCGCGGTCGCTGAACAGCTTCATCGCGATCAGTCGCGCGTATGCGTCGACGAAATTCGCTCGCACGTGCGGGAAGTCGGTCACGCGGTTGCCGTAGAGAATGCGATTGTGCGCATGGGTAATTGCCTCGTAGAAGGCGTGCTCGCACATCCCGATCGAACCGCTGCACAGGTTGAACTTGCCAACGTTGACGGTGTTGAGCGCCGCAGAGAAAGCGTCGGCGCCGGTGTCCAGAATGTCTTCCTCGCGCACCGGATAGTCGTGCAGCATGAAGTTGCTGACGTACATCTGACCGTGCACGACGTTGCCGATCAACTCGTAATTGGGGTGCTGGCTGTCGGCGACGAACCAGACGTAGCCGTCGGCGCCCTCGACTCCATCGCCTTCGGCACGCCGTCCGAAAACCGAAACCATGCCTGCCACATTGCCGTTGCCGATGTAGTACTTCTCGCCAGACGCACGGAATGCGACACCTTCCTCATCGGTCGGCGTGAGGATCATGTCGGTGTTGTAGATGTCGGCGCCGCGCTTCTGCTCGGACAGCGCGAACGCCATCACCCCCCCTGCCTCCAGCTGATCCGCGGCCCGCTGCATGGCTTCCTTGTTGTTGCTCTGCCAGATCGGGCCCAGGCCGAGGATCGTGACCTGCTCGGCATACCAATACGCCAGTCCGTAGAAGCCCAGGATCTCGCTCAATGCGGCATTGCGCGACGTGTCCCACCGCTTGTTGTCGTCGCCACCACCGAACGCCGAAGGAGTCAGGAAGGTGGCGAAGATGCGCTCCCTGCCCACGAAGTCGAGGAAGTCCGCCACCCACGTCGCTTCCAGATCGTCTTGCAGCAACTTCACCTTGCCCCTGGCCTCGAACCAGTCAATGAGCGCCCTGAGCTGTCGTCGCGTCTCCTGGTCGAACTGCGCGGGGTCGTAGGTGTTGGGATTCAGCAACAAGCCGCTGGAATTCGCCACGGTGCGCCCTTTCCTCGATGCGGGTCCGGCGTCGAATCTAGCAGTGCGCAGTGGCCGCAAATCCGCTGTTCGCGGGCTGTGAAGTGTGACATCCTGCGTTGGCGTCAGGGCCAGTCACGCCGTCGGGGGTCGTGTCGTTCCTGTTCACGGACATCGAGGGGTCGACTCGGCGCTGGGAAGCCGACGCCGCCGCCATGCGCGTCGCGCTGACCGCGCACGACGAGACCCTACGCAACGCCGTCGAGCACCATGGCGGATGGCTTTTCAAACACACCGGCGACGGCGTCATGGTCTTCGTAGGTGGATTCAACCTCGAAAGTGCCTGTGCTGTAGCGGGTTTCGAAGAGTCCGATGAATACGACGTTCTCGATCGATTGGACTCGCTCGTTCGCAAGTCGCTCCTGGTTGCCGAGAGGTCAGACGGGCGCACCCGATTCTCGATGTTGGAGACCATCCGCCAGTTCGCCGAGGAGCAGCTCGTCGCCAACCAAGCCGAGCACGAGGTGCGCGCCGCACATGCACGCTATTTCGCCAAGAGCGAGGCCGCGATGCTGGCGCTGTGGGACGGCCCCCGACAACGCGCGGCCTACGACTGGTTCAACGTCGAACTGGCGAATCTGCGCAACGCGTTTCGTTGGGCGGCCGACGCGTCGGATCTCGATGCGGCCGTGGCGATCGCCACGGTCGGGGCATTCCTCGGGTACGGGATCGACAACTACGAACCCGTCGGTTGGGCCGAGGAAATCGTCGACCCCGCGCGTGCGGTGAGGCATCCGCGGCTCGCCGTTCTCTACACGTTGGCGTCGCAATGCTGGCTTCCCGGCCGGATCGAGGCGGCGGTTGGCTACAGCGACGAAGGTTGCCGTTTCATCGGCGAAGGCGACGAGGTTCCCTTCGGCGCCGAGGGCATGCTGAGCACGTCGTACTTCAACAGCGGCAAGCCGGATCGGGCGATCGAGCTGTGCCGCAAAATTCTCGAACGCGGCCGCGACACCCATGGTCTGACCCGTTCGTTCCTCGTCTTCTCGTTGGTGGTCGCCGGGTTCGAGGACGACGCGATGGCGACGGCGGATGGCCTGATCGAGATCGCCGAAGCGAGCGGCAACCCCTTTACGCTCACGTTCGCGCTTCTGGTCTACGGGATGGCCTTCCGTCGTGCTGACCCGCATGGCTCACGCGACGCCCTTCGACGCGGGTTGGTCATGGCGCACGATAGCGCCAACCGTTCCAACGAATCCCAGCTGGCGATTTGCCTTGCCAGTGTCGAGGCCAAGTCCGATGACCCGAAGTCTGCGTTCGAGCACGTCGCGCTGGCGATCCGCAACCTTCAGGACTCGGGCAACACCACCACCGTCAGCAGCCCGTTAGCCGTGCTGTCGGCCCTGCTCGATCGACTTGGCGACCACGAGCCTGCCGCCACCATCGCAGGATTCGCCCTCAATCCATTCACCGCGGCGGCGGTACCGGAACTCATTGCCGCGATCGCCAACCTCCGCGAGGTACTCGGCGAGCAGAGATACGAGACCCTTGCCGCGGTAGGTGAACAGATGAGCAACGCCGAGATGGCGGCATACGCATGCGAACGGATCGACCGGGCCGGGGCCGAAGAACCGTCGCCGACTCAGCACTAGTGCTAGACACGAAACCCGTGAACACACTTGCCGAACAGACCCGATGGATGGACGCAGTCGACCAGGCAGCGCTGGTCGCCTCCGGTGACGTCTCGCCGAGCGAGCTTCTCGAGGCGGCCATCGAACGGATCGAGCGGATCGACCCGACTCTCAACGCCGTCGTGATCCGGTGGTTCGACCACGCGCGCGAGACTGTGAAGGGCGAGTTGCCCGACGGCCCCTTCCGCGGTGTGCCGTTCCTGCTCAAGGACCTGTACGCGTCATACGCCGGGCAACCGATCAGCAATGGCAACCTGGCGTTCAAGCGCGACCGCGTCATCGCCGACGCCGACACCACGCTCGTCAGTCGGCACCGCGCCGCAGGGCTCGTCATCGCCGGACGCACCAACAGCCCCGAACTCGGCAGCGTGCCGACCACCGAACCGATCGCGTGGGGAGCGACTCGAAATCCGTGGGACACCACGCGCACGCCGGGCGGTTCGAGCGGCGGGGCGGCTGCGGCCGTCGCGTCCGGCATGGTCCCGTTCGCCCACGCCAGCGATGGCGGCGGGTCGATTCGCATTCCGTCGTCTTGCTGCGGCCTGGTGGGTCTCAAGCCGAGCCAGGGCCGAATCACCCTCGGCCCGCTACGCGACGAGAGTGGCCTCGGGGTGGAGCATTGCGTTTCCCGAACGGTCCGCGACAGCGCCGCCCTTCTGGACGCGACGCGCGGGCCTGGCATCGGCGACACGGTCATCGCTCCCTCGCCCGCGCGGTCCTACGTGGAGGAGCTGACGACCGAACCCGGCCAGCTGCGCATCGGCATCCTCGACCATCACCCCCAGGGCGGGGAAGTAGATCCAGCGTGCAGCGCGGCAGCGCGAAACGTCGGCGCCCTACTAGAGGCGCTGGGGCACAACGTCGAGCATGCATGGCCAAAGGCGTTGGAGGACAAGGCTTCAGCGATGTCGTTCGGTGCGTTGTGGGCCACCGCAATGGGCCTGTCGAGCCGGGGTTTCGAACGACAACTCGGCAGACCGCTGCGGGACGACGAACTAGAGCCGATGAATCGAGCGCAAGCCGAGGCCGCCGCCAACTTCTCGTCAGTCGACTACGCCTTGGCGCTCGGGGCGGTGGCGCAGTATCGGCGTGCGCTGCAGTCGTGGTGGCATGACGGCTGGGACCTGCTGCTCACCCCGACACTGGCAGAGCTCCCGCTCCAGCTCGGCACGCTGGCCCCCGACCCTGACGACCCCATGGCGGTCATGCGGCGCGCGGGCCTCTTCGTGCCGTTCACCCCACCGTTCAACATGAGCGGCCAACCGGCGATCAGCCTGCCTCTGGAGTGGACTCCAGAAGGTTTGCCCGTCGGCGTACAACTCGTCGCCGCATACGGCAGGGAGGACGTGCTGATCCGCGTCGCCAGCCAATTGGAGCAGGCGAAGCCATGGGCTCACCGAACTCCAAACATCTGACCTGCCAACTGAAGTGGCTCGCTCTTGACATCCTGCGAGGGTGCCACGGCAGGTGCGCCTTTCGGGTGTGCGTGCTCAGGCGTCCAAGCGGGTGAATTCGTCCTGGCGGTACTGCTCGACGCATGCGGCACGACGGACCTTGCCGCTAGTGGTCGTGGGAATCGACCCCGGAGGCACGAGAACGAGATCCCCGACATTCAACCCGTGTGCGACGGATATCGCGGAGGTGACGTCGCTCTTGATCTCCTTGAGCCAGTGCACTGCTTCTATCGGAGACTCTCCTCGTTTCTTGACCTCGATCACGGTCACCAGCTGCTCGGTACTGTCCACCGGCACCGAAATCGCCGCGACCCGACCACCGGTGATCTGCTGCACCGTCGCCTCGATGTCCTCGGGATAGTGATTGCGGCCGCGGATGATCAACAGATCCTTGATGCGCCCGACGATGAACAGATCACCTTCGGAGACGAAGCCCAGATCGCCGGTTTTCAACCACGGTCCGGCGGGCGTACCGGGTGTGGGGTCAAGGAGTGTGGCGCCGAAGCACTGCTGCTCCTGCGGTGACCTACTCCAGTAGCCGGCAGCCACATTGTCACCGTGGACCCAGATCTCGCCGACCACGTCCTGCGCGCATTCCCTGTTCGAACCGTCGACGATGCGCACCGTCGGTGATTGCGGCAGGTTGTATTTGACGAGCGCAGAGCCAGTTGCCGACCCACACCGCCGTACCCTGCCCGCGGAAAGCTCATCGCCATCAAAGTAAGCAGGCTCCGCCGACTCGCTCCAGGTGCCTGCGGCCACGAATACGGTTGCCTCGGCCAGCCCGTACGACGGGCGCAGCATACGGTCCTGAAAGTTGAAGTGGGCGAACCGATCTGTGAAACGTTCCAAGGTGGCCGGTTCGACACGTTCGGCGCCGTTGATGATGCCCAACACCCCGCCGAGATCCAGTCCGGCGAGGTCAGCGTCCTTGGTCTTGCGGGCGGCCAGGTCGAAGGCGAAGTTTGGGGCTGCGGAGAACGTGTGCGGGTGCTGCGCGAGCGCCCGTACCCACCTGGACGGCTTCTCCAGGAACGCCAGTGGGCTTGTCAGCACAGCGTGATAGCCGCCCAGGATGGGTGCGCAGACGCCTAGCACCAGACCCATGTCGTGGTAGAAGGGCAACCACGACACGATCGTCAAATCTTTAATTGATTTCGCCTGAGCATCCGCCAAGAAGCTGCGCATCAGCTGCTCGAAGTTCGCCTGGACATTGCGGTGCGAGATCATGACTCCGGTGGGCAGCCGGGTCGAACCCGAGCTGTACTGCAGATACGCCGTGGCTGGGAACTCCTTTACGCCACTGTCGAACCCGTCCGCTCCATCTTCGTCATCCAGGTTCAAGGTATCGATCGCCACGAGCTTCGGCGCGGTGACCATCCGCGACTGATCCACGTAATCGCCGACATCTTCGGCGACCGCAGACGTCGTTAGGACAACCGACGGTTTGGTATCGATGAAGACCGCGCTCACGCGATCATGACTAGAACCGCGATGAGGCATGGGCAGCGGAACCGCCACGAACCCGGCCTGCATGGAGCCCAGGAACGCCACGATGTAGTCGAGGCCCTGCGGGGCCAGGATCACCGCCCGGTCACCGACCGAGCCGTGATGGCTGAGCTCACGTGCCGCGTTCATCGTCCGGCGTGACAGCTGAGACCACGTCAGGGACTCTTCGATGCCCGCCGGGTCGGCCGTGTAATCGGTGAAGGTGAAGGCCACGTCGTCGGGCCGCATTTTGGCACGTCCGTGCAGCATTGAAAGAATTGATGATCGGGGGTTAGGCATCACGTCACGTCCGTAACTCGTCGAATCAATCGGTAGAGAAGGCGCGGTCAGCCCGCACCGTGGGGGTTCAGCATCGACAACGCAGCGTTGGCAAGATCCGACATGGGATCAGTGCGGCCGCCAAAGGTCGCCGCGTTGGCAGGTGCAGTGACCTTCGCCGGGTCGAAACCGTGCACCGGGTCCACCGTGATCGGAGCGGTCGCGGGGTCGTCGTTTCGCGAATAGCCGGCATCGACCATGGGCAGCAGTACCCGGTCCAGTTCGTTGAGCGTGTTCTGGTCATATCCGAGGTACTGGAAGGGCAACACCAAGGGCAGGTGCTGCTCGGGAACCAGGTACGTCGTCGTCGTCGCACCCTTGGAATTGACCGTCGTCCTGATGTTCTGCGCCGGAACATTGCTCGGATTGGTGAACGCAATCGCGGTGTGACCGGTGGCCAACCCTGCGATCGCGTTGATTACGCTCATCCAGTTGTCGGGCCGGTCCGGCCAATCGGCGATGCTGTCGTAGGCCGAGATGAACTGATCGGTGTGATATTGACTCTCCACGGGTGCCGGAATGCGGTAGTCCATGAACGGAACGACGCTGCCGACGGGAAAGTTCTGGGTCAGGAAGCTCTCGCTGAAGGGGCTCTTGGCAATCGGGTCACCGAACGTGGCGAAACTCAGCTGGTCTGTCGGTGGAGCAGTCGGGTCATTGACCAGTCGCGCCTTCACGGCATCGAGCACGAGCGCACCCTCGGACAGCCCCATCGCCGTCCCCTTGCCACCGTTGCGGATCGCTGCGTCGAGGTTTCCCTCTCCCTCGTCGACAGACTCACCGATGCTGGGCCCGTCGAGACCGATACCGGGATAAATTTGCTCTCCGAGCGCACCTATCCCTGGGAGGAACCGTTCCAGGGTGTGGCCCTGGATCTGACCTGCCGGGTAGTCGACCTTCGTCCGCTTCATCCCGGGGAACCATTGCTCGCCCGTCATACGGATGTACTCGTCATAGGGAATCCCGAGGACGTGGGCGCCACCCAAGGCGTACGCGGTCCCCGGGTTCGACGGCGTCGGCGCAGCCGGGCCACCGGGCACCGGCTGGGGAGGTGGCAGCGTGTCATCGGCCAACGCACTCCCGAGGACGCCTGAGGATCCTGTCAGGCTGGTAGTCATCAACAATGCAAGTCCTGCAAGGAGTTTCTTCATCTTCACTCCCGATCGCCTCGCTTCGTTTCGTAGTCTCACACACATCATGCGTGCCCGCTCACCGGCACTTGCGCGCCCAACTTCCACGTAGTTCTCACGTGCGCTGGGCCAAGATTGCTCCTCACGTGCGCTGGGCCAAGATTGCTCCTCACGTGCGCTGGGCCAAGATTGCTCCTCACGTGCGCTGCCTCCCTCCGGGCACTCGTGATGGCCACCAGTTCGCGTTGCCGACGAGAGCAGCGATTGCGGGCACCGTGATGGTGCGCACCACGAAGGTGTCCAGCAGGATGCCCACCCCGATCAGGAAACCGCCTTGGACCACTATGCCGATGGAAGAGAACATCAGGCCTGCGACCGACGCAGCGAAGATCAGACCCGCTGCGGTGATCACCCCTCCAGTCGAACCCAGAGTGCGGATTACCCCGTACCGCATGCCGTGCGCAGACTCGTCCCGCAGGCGCGACACCAGGAGCATGTTGTAGTCGGCACCCACCGCGATCAGCACCACGAACGCGAGAGGAGGGACGCTCCAATGCAATTGCTGGCCGTGCAGGTTCTGGAACACCAGGACAGTGATACCCAGCGCCGCGAAGTACGAGACCACCACCGACCCGACGAGGTAAAGGGGCGCGACGAACGAACGCAACAGCAACATCAGGATCAGCAGGACCACGACGAGGGTCGCGATCATGATGAATTTGATGTCCTGCTGGTAGTAGTCGCGCGTATCCCGAAGTGCCGCAGGGAAACCGCCCATCGAGATCGAGGCGTCGGCCAGCGTGGTGTTCGGCTGAGCGCCCCTTGCGATGTCCTGGATCTGATTAACCTGATCCATCGCCTCGGAGCTGAACGGGTTGAGCTCGGTCTGAACCAGATACCGCACCGACCGGCCGTCCGGCGAGACGTACGCCGCAGCGGCCTTCTTGAACTCGGGCATGTTCAGAACCTCGGGTGGGATGTTGAATCCCGCCTGGGACGGATCGGCGGCGTCGTCGCGCATCGTCAGCAGGAACGACGAGGCCTGATTGAGCCCGGCGGAGATCACCTTGATCTGCTCGACGAGTTCATCTACGCCGCTCGCCACTTCACGGCTTCCGCCAGCCAGGCGGTTTGCGCCTTGCTGCAAATCCTTCAATCCCGACTGTGGCCCGCCAGGCTTGTTCAGCCCCATGGCCTTGACCGCCTTGTTGACGCTGTTAAGCGCTGCGTTGAGTTTGGTGACCGTGGCGTTGAGCGACTGCTTGTCGTTGCCTGCGCCGTTCAGCTGGTGAGCGAGATCGTTGATCTGGTCGAGACTTCCGTCCTTGTTTGCGTCGACGAGCCGCTGAAACTGGATGCGGGTCTCGGCACAGGAGGGGTTGGCATCGCAGACTGCATTGTTCTGCAGTGCCGCCAGGACCGGATCGATCCAGGCGAAGATGTTCTTGACGGCGGAGAAGTTGTAACCCATGGCGTTGGAGAGCGCATTGACGCTTTGCACCAGCTTTGCCGCGGTTTCAACGTCCTTCACCAGTTTGTCACCGCCGTATTCGGTGCGCACCGACGAGAACGTGTCGACCAGGCTCTGCAGGCTGGGCGCGATCTGGTTGATCTGAGTGCGCACGTCCGCGAGACTGCTGGCCAGCGTGTTGGCCCCGGCCGCCAGGCGGTTGAGATCGCCGGAGCGCTGATCGATCTGGGTGGAGCCGTCGGCCAGCCTGGTACCGACGAGGCCCGCCTGGAACGTAGCGCGGAACTCCGCGGGCACCTCGCCGAGCGGACGGGAGATGCCGCTGACCAGACCGACGCCGGGCAACTGGGCCACCCGCGAGGCCATCTGTTCCAGGTCGGCCATGCCTCTGGGCGTACGCAGGTCATGCGGAGACTGGATCAAGATGTATTCGGGGATCGACTGATTGATCGGAAAGTGGCGTTCGACCGCGGCGTATCCGACCGAACTCGGAGCCGACGCATCCACGACCTTTCGATCGTCGTAGTTGTACCGGGCAAAGACCGCGGCCCCCGCGAGCAGGACCAACACGAGAAGACTGGCGACAAGATGGGGCACCGGACGGCGCACGATGCGGATTCCCGAACGCCGCCAGAACCGGGCGGTCAGTTCCCGCCGCGGCTCGACCCACCCGCGCGGTCCGACGAGCACCAGGATGGCTGGCAGCAGGGTCAGCCCGGCGAGGTAGGCGACGGCGATACCGATCGCCGCTGCCACTCCGACCGTTCTGAACACTCCCATCTTGGTGAAGCTCAACAACAAGAAGGTGACCCCCACCGTCGCGGCGGATGCCGTGATCACCTTCCCGATCGACAGCATCGCCGCGCGCACCGCCTGGTCGAAATCCTTTCCCAACCGCAGATAATCGTGACAGCGGCTGATCAGGAACACCGCGTAGTCGGTGCCCGCCCCGGCCATGATCGCGCTCAGAAATATGACGGATTGATTCGAGACACCGGTGCCCGTCAACTCGGAGAACCCCGCCACGAGTGACTGGGCGATGAGTAGGGAGGATCCGATCGTCGTCAGTGGCAGCAGCATCGTGACTGGACTTCGGTAGACCACCAACAACACCGCCAGGACCAAAACCGCGATGGCGATTTCGATCGGGAAGCGATCGTTCTCACCCGCAACGGTGAGGTCGGCGGCGGTCGCCGCGGGTCCGGTGAGGTGCACCTGCAGCGGGCTGCCAGCGGTGCTCATTTTGACGATGTCGCTAACCCGGTTGAATGAGTCGATCGCACGCGGCGTACCCAGCTCACCCGCCAGACCCACGGGCAGCACCCAGGTGGTCTTGTCCTTGCTCGTCAGGAACTGTCGCAGTTGTGGCGTGGCGACGAAATCCTGGACGCTCTCGACGTCTGTCACGTCGTCGCGCAGCGCATCCACCAGCTTGCGGTACGTCGCCTCGTCGGAAGGGCCGAGCCCGCCCTCGTTGATGAGGGCCACCAACAACAGGTCGTTGTTGCCCGACTCGTGAAAGGCCCCAGTCATCTGCTGTGCGGTAACGCTGGACGGCGCGTCGCTGGGCAGGATGGCGAGCGGATGTTTCTGGGCCATGTCGCTCAGCGACGGGCATGCCAGTGGGAGGGCGATCAGAAGCGCGACCCAGATCCCGATCACCATCCAGGGCCGTCGCACTACTAAATCGGCTAGCCGTCCCATGCCGCCCTCACCCCTCTCGCCCCGTCCGTGGCCATACGTTTTTCGCCGCTACGCGACGCGCCCCCAGTGTCCGCTGTCAGCAACCCTGGACGACACCGACTTCATCGCCTCCATGTACCGCATGACCGATTTCTCGGCAACGGCGTTGTCCGGATGCATGATCGCCATGACCGTGCCCTCCCCGTACCGGAAGATGTAGATCGTCAATTGGTACGAGAACCGATTGTCCGGATACATGCCGATGTCTTCCGCGAGCCCCAAATCGCCTGCCGCGAGGATCGCGTTGAGCGGAGCGGCGCCACCATGAAGGAAATTCGACACCGGAAAGTTCGCCTGCGGCCATTTCAGCCAGGGCGCCAGTTCGAGCACGCGATAATATGGCACACGCGCCATGTCCAGGCCCGAATCGAAAGATGCCTGCGCAGCGCCGGCCGCCTCGCTGAAAGATGTCGCCGCGACCGGCACCACAATCGGGATCAAGCCGGTGAACCAGCCCTGCGTCATGAAATTGTCGCCGGCCGTTCGCGAATCTCTCGGCGTGAGTCCGTAATAGGTGAGTGCACCGGTGAACTCGTGCTCTACGAGGCCCAGACAGGCAAACAGGCCGCCAACGAACCGGGCACCGGCCGCCGCACAGGCCGCCTCGAAGCGTTCGGTCTGCGCCGTGTCCATCAGAACCAGAGAGCTCCAAGCACTGCTGGTCGACTTGTCCGGATTGCCAAGCGGCAGCGGGAATTCGGGGAAACCGTCCCCGTTGTTCTCGGCGAACTCGATCCATGCCTGCACCCCGGGCGAATCCAAGTTCAACGCTGACGTGTATTCCCGTTCGCGGATGCAGAAGTCGTCGAAGCTACCGGCATCGGGCAGCGCCAGGATCTGGCCGCTCCCGCTCTTCGCCGAATACATGCCATTGGCTTCCATCATCGTCGTGCCGATCAAGGTGGCATCCCCGTGCACGTGATCCATGGAGGCGAAGAAAGTGAAGTAGTCGTCGTTCTGGACTATGCCGAAAGTGAAACAACCCCATTCCAACGGACTAGGTATGTCTACGACGTGGGCGTGAATTTCCTCTAGCGTTAATCGACCCTGGTCGACCGGCACGAATACGATGTCGGCCGGATCTTCGATTGCATGCCGAACGAATTTTCCTTCGCCGGTCGGTTTGAACCAGCTGCGGAACGTGTCGTGCCGACGCAGGTAGGTGTTGACCGCGTAGTCCATGGCCGTGATGTCGCATTGGCCTGCCACCCGGCAGCTGGCGATGATCTGCCGGGAGAAGTTCAGGCCGGCAGCTTTCCGCTCGCTGTAATTGCGAAGATGTTGGCTCTGCATGTAGCTAACCGGCACTGAGCTGACCGGTGCCAGATCCGCCGTTTCTTGAGCCGCGGCTGTCGGATGCCAGGACGTGACCGCTCCCGGACTCAACGTCCATTCGTCGAGTGCGCCAACAGTTATCTTCCCGATGCGCAAATCCAAGTCCTTTCACGTATACCCTAATTAGCTTGGCTCTTGGTCCTGCACTTCACTTCACGGCAATCAACCGACTCGGCCGGTTCTGTTCTGGCCGCCGACAACGCCGTCGGGCGCGCGCACCGAATCACGTCGCGTGGCCCAACGTCGGACTTTCGTCAAGCTGTCGCCAGGACGTGATTTTTACGGCCGAGCAAGTTAATCTGACCGCCGAGTAAGTTACCCGACCGTAGGCTGTAGAGGAAGGGCACGTCACCATGAACTCCGCCAAATCCCCGATCGAGGCCCCACGTTTTGCCGTGATCGGGTACGCCGCACGCTTTCCCGGTGCTCCCGACGCCGACGCGTTCTGGGAGATCTTGAGCGAGGGCCGCGATGCGGTCTCGGAGATACCCGCAGACCGCTGGGACGTCGACGAGTTCTTCGACCCGGAACCCGGCGTTCCCGGCAAGGTGGTGACCCGTCGTGCGGGTTTCGTCGAGGACGTGACCGGGTTCGACGCACCGTTCTTCGGCATGTCGACCCGAGAGGTCCGCCTGATGGACCCGCAACATCGACTCCTGCTCGAGACGGCCTGGCGCGCAGTGGAGCACTCCGGAACTGCGCCAACGGCTTTGGCAGAAACCAACACCGGTGTCTTCGTCGGTTTGGCCACCCACGACTACCTCGGAATGGCGTCAGACGAGCTGACCTACCCCGAAATCGAGGCCTACATGGCCATCGGGACGTCGAATGCTGCAGCAGCGGGCCGGATCAGTTACCGGCTGGGCCTGCAGGGCCCCTCGGTCGCCGTCGACACTGCGTGCAGCTCGTCGCTGGTGGCGATCCACCAGGCGTGCCAGGCTCTGCGACTGGGAGAGTGCGACCTCGCCCTGGCCGGTGGCGCGAATGCCCTGCTCACACCTGCCACGATGATCACCTTCTCCAGCGCACACATGCTGGCCCCAGACGGCCGCTGCAAGACCTTCGACGCCGCCGCAGATGGCTACGTGCGCGGCGAAGGTTGTGGCGTCATCGTCATCAAGCGCCTCGAGGACGCGATCCGCGACGGCGACCGGATTCGGGCCGTGATCCGCGGCAGCGCGATCAATCAGGACGGCGCCTCCGGCGGGTTGACAGTACCGAACGGCGTAGCCCAGCAACGGGTTATCACCGACGCGCTCGACCGCGCCGGCGTCAAACCCAGCGAAGTCGGATACCTGGAAGCACATGGCACCGGCACTTCGCTGGGCGATCCGATCGAGGTGCAGGCCGCAGGCGCTGTGCTCGGCGCGGGACGCGAACCTAGCCGGCCGCTGTTGATCGGCTCGGCGAAGACGAACATCGGGCATCTGGAAGCGGCCGCAGGGATCGCTGGCGTCATCAAGGTCATCCTGTCGCTCGAGAACGAGACACTGCCGAAGCACCTCCACTTCGAGAACCCGTCGCCCCACATTCCGTGGGACCGCCTCGCGGTGGAAGTGGTGAAGGAATCCACGCCTTGGGAACGCAACGGCGAGCCTCGAATCGCAGGCGTCCGTT
>Ga0207711_10001404_pt1 | contig 22576 bp, 22 predicted proteins | sample KBSS34metaG_FD_184401 | JGI IMG/M metagenome (GOLD analysis project Ga0207711, IMG submission 184401) | Switchgrass rhizosphere microbial communities from Kellogg Biological Station, Michigan, USA - KBS S3-4 metaG (SPAdes) (version 2) | ecosystem: Host-associated > Plants > Roots > Rhizosphere...
GCGTGTTGGGGTGGGCCGAAGTAGGCGACGTGGCCGCCCTTGGCGAGGACGAGGACGTAGTCGCAGAGTTCGAGCTGGGCGACGCTGTGGGTGACGACGACGACGGTGCGGCCGCCGTCGGCGAGCCGGCGCAGCGACTCCATCACCTCCTTGTCCAACCCGGGGTCGAGGCCGGAGGTCGGTTCGTCGAGGTAGAGCAGGGTCGGCTGGGTGAGCAGTTCGAGGGCGACGCTGGTGCGCTTGCGCTGGCCGCCGGACAGCGTCGACACCTGCCGGTCGACGAGATCCCCGGTGAGGCCGAGTTCGGTGAGGACGGCGTCGACGCGGTTGCGGCGTTCTTGTTTGGTGGTTTCGGCGGGGAAGCGGAGTTCTGCGCCGTATTCGAGGGCTTGGCGGACGGTGAGGGCGGTGTGGAGGATGTCGTCTTGGGGGACGTAGCCGATGCGGCGGCGTAGTTCGTCGTATTCGGCGTAGAGGTCGCGGCCGGTGTAGCGGACGGTGCCGACGTCGGCCGGCCGAAAACCCGTCAGGGCGTTGAGCAGGGTGGACTTCCCCGCGCCGCTCGGGCCGATCACGGCCAGCAGCGACCGGCCCGGCAGCCGGAACGAGACGTCGTGCAGCAGCCGGGTCTCGCCGGCGTCGACGCACAGGCCGTTGACCTCGAACGCCACGTCCCCGGAGTCGAGGTACTCGACGAGCAGGCTCGGTCCGACGCGCAGGATGTGATGGCCGATGGCGATGACGTCACCCGCGGCGAGCGCGCGCCGGTCGATCCGCTGGCCGTTCACGAAGGTGCCGTTCGCCGAGCCCAGGTCGACGATCGCCAGGCCGCTGCGGCCGACGAGCACCTCGGCGTGCCGGCGGGAGGCCAGCAGATCGCCGACGACGATGTCGTTGTCCAGGGCCCGCCCGATCGTGACGGTGCCCGGGGCGAGCCGGTGGACGCGGCCCTCGCCCGGCCGCGCGGTCTCCGCCCCGCCCGTGTCGGCGCGCGGCAGCTGCGGGCCGGCCAGGTCGCCGAGCTCGTCGCGCCGCACGGTCCGCAGCTCATGGTGCGCGTGGGCCGTCGCCCCCTCGGGCTCGGCGAAGTCCTGCTCGGCGGCGAAGTCCTGCTCGGCGGCGAAGTCCTGCTCGGCGGTGAAGTCCTGCTCGATGGTGAAGTCCTGCTCGGCGGCGTAATCCGCCTCGGCAGCGACGGCCTGGGCGTCGGCCTCGATCCGTGCCTCGAGCGCGGGCCGGACCGGCGCGGCGGGTGGCGGGCCGACAGAGGGCGTGGAGGGCGGCCGGTCGGCGAGCGGGGTGGGCGCGGCCGCGGTCCCGGGCCCGGCGGTCAGGCCGCCGACGCCGACCCGCGGCGGCGCCTGCGGGCGCGGGCGCCGCCGCGGCGCGGTATCGGGCGCGAGCGCAGGAGCCGGCGGCGAGTCGGGGACCAGCGGGAGCGGCAGGTCCGGTGGTTCGACCGTGAGGCGCGCCGAGGAGGGGCCGGTCGCGGCCCCCGATCCGGCCGCCTTCGGATCGGGAACCGGTAGCAGGACGACTTCCGGGCCGTCCGCGGTGCCGAGGCGCAGGCGGACGGCGCCGCGCAGCTCGACCCTGCGGACCCGTTGGCCGTCGAGCCAGGTGCCGTTGCTGCTGAGGTCGACGGCGGCCCATCCGTCGGCGACCGGCTCGATGAGCAGGTGGCGCCGGGAGACCCGGCCGTCGGGCAGCACAAGGTCGGACGCCGCGGAACGGCCGACCACGAACGGCCGGCCCGGTGGCAGGACAAGGACGTTCGACCCGCTGCGAATGCTGAGCGTTGTCGGCAACGCGCCCCCATCGAGAATCGCCCGCCGATGGGAACATCAGCCGGCTCGTCTGATGAGCGGGATGGTAGGAAGCTCACCTTCCCTGGAACTTCCACATGTCTGTCGCGTGCCGGACAGCATCATTGGCGCAACGAAACTCGCCGAGGTGGATTCTCGCATTTGCCGCGGTTGAGTGCACGGGATCATGCGCATATCTCGCCAAGAAACCGCCGTACTTCTGTGCACCGTACATGTCATGTGTATTAGCCACACCGACGGTACGCTTGGCTAAGGGCGGATGATCGGCGTGGTCGCGGGAACACGAGGGGAAGCGATGGACAGCGAGACAACGATCGACGGTGCGGGCTTGGCCGAAGTCGCCAACATCGAGCGAGAACTGATGTTGATCGGCAGATACATGGTCATGACGGCGACCACGCGCGGCGGCGCGGTCGATGGGGAGCAACGCCTGGAGCGCAGCGCCTACCTGTTACTCAGCCGGATCGAGGCGGAGGGCCCGATGTCAATCGGGCAGCTTGCCGAAGCCTTCGGCCTCGACACGTCGACGATCAACCGCCAGACCGCGGCGATGCTGCGCGCTCGCGTGGTCGAGCGGGTCGCCGACCCGGAGGGTGGCCTCGCCCGCAAGCTACGGGTGACCGACCACGGCCTGGCCCGGCTGCACGCCGACCGGGCCTGGGCGGTCGAGAGCATCGCCAGGACGCTCGGCGAGTGGGACCAAGCCGACCTCACGGCGCTCGCCAACCTGCTCGCCCGCTTCAATCTCGCCATCGAACGGCGTGGCGGCCGGCCCTGGCCACGCGCCCACCGCCCGGCCCTGCACGCGGCGCGCTGACCCGCGCCCGCCCCGCCGTTCCGGGCCCGGCCGTTCCGGCCCCCGCCGTTCCGGGCCCGGCCGTTCCGGCCCCCGCCGTTCCGGGCCCGGCCGATCAGGTCCGGTCGCCGTGGCCGCCGTCGTCGTCGGCGACGCGATCGGTGTGGTCGGGATCGGCGCCCGCGCCACTCGCCCACCAGTAGAGCCGCGTCTCGTCGTAGGTGTGCACCAGCAGGGCGGTGACCGCGCCGGGCGGCCAGTTCCGGGCGCGGACCTCGTGCTCCCAGGCCTCGGCGAGCCAGCCCGGCTCGCCGTCGTCGGCGCCGCGCAGCGTCACCGAGCCGGCCCCTCGGCTGCCGAGCCGCCAGCCACCCGCTCGCAGCCACGTGTCGACCGCCGCGGCGAACACCCGGTCCGGCGTGGCCGGATGCACGGCCCGCACCACCGAGACCGGCGGCAGACCGAGCGGCAGCGCGACCACGTCGACGAGCCCGGCCCGCGCGCCAGGCTCGTCGCCGACCTGTCTCGCCACGTGATTGCCCATATCCGCAGAATAGACAATGCGCCGGTCGGAGCAAGGCGCCGGGCGGTATTTCCGTGCGATGGCCGCGCGTCTTTCGTGCATTCTGCCGCGGCTTCGCTCGCCGTCGAACGGAATAGCGCTAGTCGAGCGCTCCGGTGCGTGAGTCAGGGCGCCATTAGCCTTTCAGGTCCAGGTTGTTCGCTGTAGCGGCCGCATGAATAGCTGCGGGGGTACGAAGCCAGTTAGGTCGGCCTAGTCGAGTTCTTGCGGCGATCCCTGGGCGGCCGCCTCAGCGTCCCGGGTCCCGGGTCCCGACACGTCTTTTCATCGGCATTGCTCCTTTGACGAGCCGATTGGAGGGGGCAGTGGCAGGCCGCTGCTTCGCGTGGCCGGCCTGCGGGGTGTGACGAAGGCTACATTCCTCGACATCAAAGTCAAGCTTCGTCGCGTTTGGTCACACGCCGGAGTCATGTCTGTGCGGAGTGCTGACTCTGCTTCTACGTGACGCAATCGCTTGACCGCTCATGGTCCGAACAGGCGCCCGGCGGCGCCACGCGAAGGCGTTCGCGCGGGGGCCGCGAGCTGGCGCACGCCGCCCGACCCGGTCGCCAGGGCCGGCCGCCCCACGGACGATGGGCCTAGCGGACCCTTTACGATCCGCGCCGACCGCGCTTTCGACGAGCCCGCCGGTGCCGACTCCCACGTCACCGGCGCCGGCGGAAGTGAGGAGCACAGACTTCAATGACAGCCGCGGCAACGCCAGCACCCAGCGGCAGCTCCATCCCGACCGCGCCGGAAGCCGCGGCAACGGGAGCGTCCATACCGGGAGGGTCTCGCGCCGAATGGCCGGTTCCGGCGCAGCGCGACGCGGCCACGCGCGCCGGCCGGCCGGCCGGCGGCGGCGCCCGGCTGCTGGGCACCGGTGCCTACCGGCCGGCAGGCCGGCTGACCAGCGAGGAGGTCGGCGGCCGGTTCGGCCGGACGGCCCAGTGGGTCGAGGCACGCACCGGGTTCGTGACCCGCGGGGTGGCCGCGGGCCACGAGACCGTCAGCGCGATGGCGCTCGCCGCCGCGCGCGACGCGCTCGACGACAGCGGGCTGTCCGCCGACGCGGTCGACCTGGTGATGGTCGCGACCTGCAGCGCGCCGCCCCGTGCCGGCGTCGTCGCCGCCGAGGTCGCCGACGGCCTCGGCGTGCACGGCGCGGCGACCGTCGACCTCAACGCGGTCTGCGCCGGCTTCTGCTACGCGGTCGCGGCCGCTGCCGACTCGGTGCGCGCCGGCACCGCCCACTACGCCGTCGTCGTCGGCGCCGAACGGATGACCGACTACATCGATCCTCTCGACCTCGGCACGTCGATCATCTTCGGTGACGGCGCCGGCGCGGTCGTCGTCGGGCCGACCGACGCGGACGCGGCCGGCGAGCCGACCGCGATCGGCCCGGTCAGCTGGGGGAGCGACGGCTCCCGCGCGTCGCTCATCAGCGTCGAGGCGGACAGCCAGCGGCTGCGGATGGAAGGCCCGGCCGTCTTCCGGTGGGCCACCGAGACCGTGCACCGGATCGCCCTCGACGCGTGCCGGCGCGCGGGGGTCGCGCCGGCCGACCTGGCCGCCGTCGTGCCGCACCAGGCCAACCTGCGCATCGTCAACGCCGTCGCGGAGAAGCTCGGCGCGGTCAGGGCCGTGGTCGCGCGGGACGGCGCCGACGCGGGCAACACGTCGGCCGCGTCGATCCCGCTGGCCCTGCACCGGCTGCGTCACGCCAAGAGCGTGCGAGCCGGTGACCTCGCGCTGCTCGTGGGCTTCGGCGCGGGCCTGGCCTGGGCGGCACAGGTGGTCCGCATCCCCTAGGCAGCCGGATCCCCCGGGGCAGCCGGAAACCGGCCGGACCCCGCCGGGACGGTCGGACGCGTCGACGGCGCGGCGCGGCGCGGCGCGGCGGACAGCGTCGTGGCTGCCGGATGCCCGGGGATCGTCATGTCGGATTTCCGCGAGACCTGGCGGGCGGTGGCGCGCACGCTAGGTCCCGTGTATCTCGACGTCGAGCGGTGCGTGCGGGCGGTCCAGGCGCGGGACGAGCGCTTCGACGGCTGGTTCTTCACGGCCGTGCTCACCACCGGCATCTACTGCCGGCCGAGCTGCCCCGCGACCCCGCCGAAGCCGGAGAACATGCGTTTCTTCCCGAGCGCCGCGGCGGCGCAGCAGGCCGGGTTCCGCGCCTGCAAGCGCTGCCGGCCGGGCGCGACGCCGGGCTCGCCGCAGTGGAACGAGCGGGCGGACCTGGTCGCCCGCGCGATGCGGCTGATCGGCGACGGGCTGGTCGACCGGGAGGGAGTGCCCGGGCTCGCGGGCCGGCTCGGCTACAGCGTCCGCCAACTCGAACGGCAGCTGATGGCCGAGCTCGGCGCGGGTCCGCTCGCCCTGGCGCGGGCCCAGCGCGCCCAGACGGCCCGGCTGCTGATCGAGACGACGGCGCTGCCGATGACCGACCTGGCCTACGCGGCCGGCTTCGCGAGCGTGCGGGCGTTCAACGAGACGGTCCGGGAGGTGTTCGCGCTGACGCCGAGCGAGCTGCGGACCCGGGCGAAGTCCGTCGACACGTCCCGGGCGCAGGGCAGCAGGACGGCCGGCACGATCGTCGTCCGGCTGCCGTTCCGGCGCCCGCTGTGCCCGGACAACCTGTTCGGTCATCTCGCGGCGACGGCGGTCCCGGGCGTCGAGGAGTGGCGCGACGGGGCCTACCGGCGGACGTTGCGGCTGCCGCACGGGCACGCGGTCGCGGCGCTGCGGCCGGCGCCGGAGCACGTCGAGTGCCGGCTGGCCCTGTCCGATCTGCGTGACCTGACGACGGCGATCAACCGGTGCCGCTGGCTGCTCGACCTCGACGCCGATCCGGTCGCGATTGACGCCCAGCTCGGTGCCGACGAGGCGCTGGCGCCGCTGGTCGCGAAGAACCCGGGCCGGCGGGTGCCGCGGACGACCGACCCGGCGGAGCTGGCGATTCGGGCGGTGCTCGGCCAGCAGATCTCGACCGCCGCGGCCCGCCGGTTGGCCGCCCGCCTGGTGACCGCACATGGCGAGCCCGTCGAGGACGCCGACGGTGGTCTCACCCATCTGTTCCCGACCACGGCCGCGCTGGCCGGGCTGGATCCGGAGACGCTGGCGATGCCGCGTTCCCGGCGGGCGACCGTGTGCGCGCTGGTCGGCGCGCTCGTCGGCGGCGACCTCGAGCTGGACGTCGGCGGCGACTGGGAGCGGGCCAGGGCCCAGCTCGCCGCCGTCCCGGGTGTCGGGCCGTGGACCGTCGAAACGGTCGCGATGCGGGCGCTCGGCGATCCGGACGCGTTCGTCGCCACCGACCTCGGGGTGCGCCGGGCGGCCGTCGGGCTCGGTCTGCCGGCGACACCCGCGGCGCTGACGGCGCGCGCCGCCGCGTGGCGGCCATGGCGTGCCTATGCGGTCCAGTACCTCTGGGCGACCGGCGACCACGCCGTCAACCGGCTCCCGGCCGACTGACCTCCAACGCCCGCCCGTGGCCGCTCCGGCTCCGATCCGCCGGACCGACCGGGCCGGGGAGCCAACGGACCCAAAGGAGAGACGATGAGCACCTGGCAGACAGGACACCTCACCCACACCGTGGTCGACAGCCCGGTCGGCGATCTCACGCTCGTGGCCGTCGACGGCGTGCTCGCGGGCCTCTACATGCAACAGCAGCGGCACCGGCCCGGGCAGGAGACGTTCGGGGACCGCGATCCGGCCGCGTTCGACGACGTGATCGCCCAGCTGGGGGAGTACTTCGCCGGGACGCGGACCGCGTTCGACCTGCCGCTGGCCCCGCGGGGAACCGCGTTCCAGCAGGCGGTCTGGGCCGGGCTGCTGGAGATCCCGTACGGGCGGACCTGGTCGTACGGCGAGCTGGCCGCGCGGATCGGCCGGCCCGGCGCGGCCCGCGCCGTCGGGCTCGCGAACGGCCGCAACCCGATCGGCATCATCGTCCCGTGCCACCGCGTCGTCGGCTCCGCCGGCGATCTGACCGGCTACGGCGGCGGCCTCGACCGCAAGCGCCACCTGCTGGCGATGGAGGCGGGTCGCGTCCCGGCCGTCGCCGGTCCGGCGCCGGGCGACACCCTGTGGTGACCGACCGGACCGGCCGCCGCCGCGGACCTCACGGCCGCGCCCGTGAGGTCCGCGGCATCCGGCCGGCACCGGCCGGCCGGCTCGGACGCGGCCCTACGCCGCGGGAGGCGGCGCGAGCAGCCCGGCCTCGCGCAGATGGTCGACGACCTGCGCGGCGCTGATCTCGGGCGGGACGGTGCCGCCGGCGTCGAGGTGGATGTCGGGGGCGAGCGGTGGTTCGTAGGGAGAGTCGATGCCGGTGAAGTTGGTGAGTTCGCCGCGGCGGGCCTTGGCGTAGAGGCCTTTGCGGTCGCGGGACTCGGCGACGTCGAGGGTGGTGTCGACGAAGACCTCGATGAATTCGCCGTCGCCGAACAGGTCGCGGGCGAGTTGGCGTTCGGCGCGGAAGGGGGAGATGAAGGCGGTGAGGACGATGAGGCCGGCGTCGGTCATGAGTTTGGCGACTTCGGCGATGCGGCGGATGTTCTCGACGCGGTCGGGTTCGGTGAAGCCGAGGTCTTTGTTGAGGCCGTGGCGGATGTTGTCGCCGTCGAGGAGGTAGGTGTGGTGGCCGTGGTCGTGGAGTTTCTTCTCGACGAGGTTGGCGATGGTGGATTTCCCGGCGCCGGACAGGCCGGTGAACCAGACGACGGCGGGACGCTGGTTCTTGGCGGCGGCGCGGGCGGTCTTGGTGACCTCGACGGCCTGCCAGTGGATGTTGTCGGCGCGGCGCAGCGCGAAGTGCAGCAGGCCGGCGGCGACGGTGGCGTTGGTGTAGCGGTCGATGAGGATGAAGCCGCCGGTGTCGCGGTTGACGGTGTAGGGGTCGAACGCGATCCGCTGGTCGAGGTTGAGGTTCGCGACGCCGATCTCGTTGAGTTCCAGAGTGCGGGCCGCGGTGTGTTCGAACGTGTTGACGTTGATCTTGTACTTCGGTTGGGCGACGGTCGCGTTGACGGTCCGGGTGCCGATTTTGAGCAGGTAGGTCCGGCCGGGCAGCATCGGCTCGTCGGCCATCCAGACGAGGTGGCACTCGAACTGGTCGGCGACGGCGGGTGGGTCGTCCGCGGTCGCGAGCACGTCGCCGCGGGAGACGTCGACCTCGTCGGTCAGGGTGACGGTGACCGACTGGCCGGCGACGGCCTCGTCGAGGTCGCCGTCGGCGGTGACGATCCGTTCGACGGTGCTCTCGGAACCGGACGGGACGATCCGGATCCGGTCACCGGGGTGCAGGGTGCCGCCGGCGATCTGGCCGGCGAAGCCACGGAAGTCCAGGTCGGGCCGGCTGACCCACTGGACCGCCATCCGCAACGGGCCGTCGGCGGCGGTGTCGTCGATCTCGACGGTCTCCAGGTGGCCGACCAGTGTCGGCCCGTCGTACCAGGGCGTGTTCACGGACCGTTCGGTGATGTTGTCGCCACGCAGCGCCGAGAGCGGAATGCAGGTGATCGCCGCACCGTCGAGGCCGATCTGGGCGGCGAAGGCCCGGTAGTCCGCCTCGATCCCGTCGAACACCTCGCGGGAGTAGTCGACCAGATCCAGCTTGTTGATCGCCACCACGACCTTGCGGATGCCGAGCAGGCTGACGAGGTAGCTGTGCCGGCGGGTCTGCGTCAGCACGCCCTTGCGGGCGTCGATGAGGATCACCGCCAGGTCCGCGGTCGACGCCCCGGTCACCATGTTGCGGGTGTACTGCTCATGCCCGGGCGTGTCCGCGACGATGAACTTGCGCCGCTCGGTCGAGAAGAACCGATAGGCGACATCGATCGTGATGCCCTGCTCCCGCTCGGCCGCCAACCCGTCGACCAGCAGCGCGAAATCCAGCTCCCCGCCCTGGGTGCCGACCTTCTTCGAGTCCGCCTCCAGCGCGGCGAGCTGGTCGGAGAAGACCAGTTTCGCGTCGTAGAGCAGCCGGCCGATCAGCGTCGACTTCCCGTCGTCGACCGACCCGCAGGTGATGAACCGCAGCATCGACTTCGACTCGTGCCGACGCAGATACGCCTCGACGTCGCCCGCGACGAGATCATCGGTCGCGTGCGCCATCAGAAGTACCCTTCCTGCTTCTTCTTCTCCATCGACCCGGACGAGTCGTGGTCGATGACCCGGCCCTGCCGCTCCGAACTCGTCGTCAACAACATCTCCTGGACGATGTCCAACAGCGTCGACGCCTCGGACTCCACCGCCCCGGTCAGCGGATAGCAGCCCAGGGTGCGGAACCGGACGGACCGCTGCTGGGGCACCTCACCAGGGTTCAGCGGCATCCGCTCGTCGTCGACCATGATCAGTGTGCCGTCGCGTTCCACGACCGGACGCGGTGCGGCATAGTACAGCGGCACGATCGGGATGTTCTCCCGGTGGATGTAGAGCCAGATGTCCAGCTCGGTCCAGTTCGACAACGGGAACACCCGAATCGACTGGCCCGGCGCCTTACGGGCGTTGTACAGCCGCCACAGCTCCGGCCGCTGCTGCTTCGGATCCCACCGATGCGCCGCCGACCGAATCGAGAACACCCGCTCCTTCGCCCGCGACTTCTCCTCATCGCGGCGCGCCCCACCGAACGCCAGATCGAAGCCGTACTTGTCCAACGCCTGCTTCAGACCCTCGGTCTTCCAGATGTCGGTGTGCATCGCCGAACCGTGGTCGAACGGGTTGATGCCCTGAGCGAGCGCGTCCGGATTCCGATGCACCAACAGATCGAGCTGCTTCTCCTCGGCCAGCCGGTCGCGGAAGCTGTACATCTCCCGGAACTTCCACGTCGTATCCACATGCAGCAACGGAAACGGCAGCCGCGCCGGATAGAATGCCTTCATCGCCAGATGCAACAACACCGAGCTGTCTTTACCCACCGAATACAGCATCACCGGCCGCTCCGACTCGGAGACCGCCTCCCGGAAGATCTGGATGCTCTCCGCCTCCAGCCGCTGCAGATGGCTGAGGTGGGCACCGCCCGGGAGCGTGGCCCGGGCGTCGAGGTCGACCGCGCTCATGCCCACTCGATCTGATCGCGCATCGTAGACCGCTCGAGCATGCCGAACGTCTCCTCTCCGTCCCACGTGTACCCGCACTCGCCCTGGAACAGCACCGGGAAGCTCGGCATTTCCGGCCGCTGGACCGTGTCGTGAGTGGTGTTCACGGTCACACTCTCGATGCGGGTGATGCCGAGCCCGGACTCGAACACGACAGGGACGGGGTCGCCCGACGGTACCAGTCGTCGCAGCCAGGGAGCCTCGACGACGCGGGCTGGAATGAGCTTCCCCTCACCGAGGTACAGGAAGCCTTCGTTGTACGTCGTGCGGCCGTCCGGATGCGGCGGGTAGGCGATGTAGCCGAACGCCTTACCGCCGGGGAACACCGCGGACTGCCAGGTGTGGCCCCGGAACTCCGCCAGATCGCGGACGCCCTGCCGCTTGATCCGCAGGCCGGTCCGTCGATGAGCGCCTGGGACGTGGTCTCGACCGCCGGTCCGTCATAGGTCACCCGCCACCGGGCGTAGGGCTCGAGGACCTCGAAGGCCAGCCCGCCGGCGCCGAGGATCGCCGGCTGGCCGGTCCCGTTGAACGGGGAGTGCGCCGGGCCGCTGCCGCGCAGCCGGTAGACCCGCCCGTCGCCGAACATCACGTTCAGGGTGACCATGTGCGCGTCCCAGTTCGAGGCCACGGCCTCGATCCCGAACCGTGGTAACCGATCTCGCCGGCGTCGTCGGTGATCCAGAAACTCGCCGAGTCGCGCATCTCGGGGTTGTCCGGCCGAGCGGAAGAAGTACTCCCGCTCGACGGGCAGCCCACCGCTGAGGTCGATTGTCATGAAGCTCTCGTCCTGGTCTCCCGCCGCTGGGCGTTGGCTCCCGCCGCTGGCCGCGACGGGCGTGGTGGGGACGGGCGTGGGTGGGACGGTGCCCTTCGGGCGGTCCATTGGGGACCATGTAGGGGTGAGGATCGGCCGGCCGGCTGGCCCTGCCGATTTCGTGACAGTAGGGTGCCATGAATATCGGCGTTCCGGCAACACCCGATGACGAAAGGAGTGGGGCGGGTGGCAGAGCACCGGCGTGGCACGCTGTCGGACCCGACGTCCTCGACAGCGCTCGCCGCCGAACCCGACCGGGCCGACGAGCCGACGGTGCGGTCGACCGACGTGTCGGGCGACGGGCCGACCGACGTGTCGGCCGACGGGCCGATCGATGCGGCGCCCGACGGGTCGATCGGCCCCGGCCGCCGCCGCTACGACAGCCCGCTGCGCCGCGAGCGGGTGGCCCAGACCCGGGAGCGCATCCTGGCCGCCGGGTCCGAGCTGGTGCACGGGTTCACCACCTGGGACTGGAAGGGGCTGACCTTCCGCGCCGTCGCCGAGCGGGCCGGGGTCGGTGAGCGCACCGTCTACCGCTACTTCGCCACCGAGCGGGAGCTGCACGACGCCGTCATGCGCCGCCTCGGCGAGGAGGCCGGGATCAGCTACGACGGCATCGGGCTCGCGGAGCTCGGCCCGGTCAGCGCGCGGCTGTTCGCGTCGCTGCCCTCCTACGCGGTGACCCGCTGGGCGGGCGAGGAGCCGTCCCAGCCGACGCTGGTGGAGGATGATGCGGTTCGCCGCGAGGCGGTGCTCGGCGCGGTCGCCGGGCCGGCCGCGGACTGGGACGAGGACGAACGCCGCACGGCCGCGGCCATGCTCGACGTGCTGTGGAGCGTGCCGTCCTATCAGCGGCTGCTGACGGCCTGGCAGTTCGACGGCGAGCGCGCTACCAGGGCGATCACTTGGGCGATCGGGGTGTTGGCCGACGCGATCCGCGAGGGTCACCGTCCGCCGCCGGCCGGCGCCGGACCCGCCTGACCGGCGCGGTTGCTGCCCTACAGCGTGCCGCGCTGCCGGCGCACGTCGGCATCGCGGTCGCGCGCGACCTGCTGCTGTCGGCCCGCAAGTTCGACGCCGCGGAGGCGCAGCGGATCGGCCTGCTCTCCCCGGTCGTCCTGCACGAGCGGCTGCGCGAGGAGGCCGTGACGGCGGCGCGGCAGGTGCTGCAGACGCCGCCGGTGATCGCCGGCATCCTGCGGGTGATTCACGCCGGCCAGGTGTACACCTCGCTGACCGCGGCCGGCCCGTCGTCCGCCGAGCGGACCGGGCGGCGGATCGTCGCGGCCCACGGGGCGGCCCGCCAGCGGGACGCGGACGCGGCGAGCACGGCCTGGAGCGACTACCTGCTGTCCACGTCGCGGCTGGTGGTCGCCCGCGGCCGCGGGCGGGCGGGCATCGAGGTCGTGCCCCTGTGGCGGATGTCCGCCAGCGTCCCGGCCGCGGGCGGGGCGTTCGCCGGCGCGGCGCCGCCTCGGCGGATGGCCACCGTCGTCGCGAACGAGATCCGGGCGCGCATCGCGGACGGAGGGCCGACTCGCCGACGGCGACCGGCTGCCGCCGCTGGCCGGCCTCGCCGCCGAGTTCGGCGTGTCCCGGCCGAGCTGCGCGAGGCGCTGCGGATCCTGGAGATGGAGTCGCTGCTCACGCTGCGGTCGGGCGCCCAGATCCGGCATCCGTCGACGCGGGCCGCCGCGCAGCTCGCCGGCACGGTGCTCGCGGCCGCCAGGTCACGCTCGCCCGCCGTCGTCGCCGAGATCCTCCAGTGGGTACGGCTGGGTACCCGGCCCGCGGTGAACGTCCCCCGGTGACGACCCGTGGGCGGACGCGGCCGCGGTCGCCGGAGCGGGTTCGAGCTGGGTGAGGTATCGCTCGATGAGGCCGAGGGTCTCGGGATGCCCGGTGGTGACGCCGAGGACGTCCTCGGCGATGAGGATGCGCGAGATGCCGGCGATGATGAGCGCGACGGCGGCCGGTGGGACGGCGTCGGTGCTCAGCCCGGCGCCGGCGAGCAGGTCGGTGAGCGCCTTCACCTGCAGCGCGCGGAACCGCTCGGCGTAGTCGGCGATCTCGGTCCGGATGGCCTTGCGATGGTTCGCCAGCGCCTGGAACTCGAAGAGCAGGACGGTGTCCGCCGGCTCGCTGGACAGCTCCCAGAACGCCCGCAGCGGCTGGACCGAGGCCAGCGCCTCCTCGTAGCGTTTCAGGTTCGTCTCCGCGCCCTTCTGGAAAAGCGCGAGGAAAAGGTCGTCCATCGTCCGGAAGTAGTAATGCACGAGGGCGGGCTTGACGCCGGCCTTCGCCGCGACCCGGCGCGAGGTCGCCGCCGCGTAGCCCTCCTCGATCATGATTTGCGCGGTGACGTCGAGCAGCGCGGCCCTGGTCTTCGAGTCCGGCGCGCCCATCCGACGGGGGATGGTCATGCCGCGATCCCCCGCGCCGCCGGCCGATGCGCCCGTCGCCCCACCAGCCCGGCCGGCGCACCCCTTGACGCGCGGGGGGACGGGAAGGTAGGCATGCGCCCAGCATAGCTATTGGGCGAGCGCTCAGCAGGAGGCTCGCCGTGGGCGCCGCGCACCCCGCAAGCGCACCGTCGGCACGACGCGACGCGAGGAGCCAGTTCCATCACCGAGACGGCCACGGACCCGTCATCGCCGTCCCGCTACACCGGCACCCGGATGGCCCGGGTGGAGGACGCCCGCCTGCTCACCGGGCACGGCACGTTCGTCGACGACATCCAGCGTCCGGGCATGCTGCACGCCTGCTTCGTGCGCAGCCCGTTCGCCCGTGCCCTCATCAACGGTACTGACGTGTCGGCCGCATTGAACTGCCGGGCGTGCACGCCGTCTACACGGCGGCCGACCTGAACCCCGACGCCCACGAGCAGTGGTACTCGTCGTACGGCCCGGAGGTCCCGGACAGGCCCCGGCCGCCGCTGGCCGTGGACGAGGTGCGGTTCGTCGGCGATCCGGTCGCGCTCATCGTCGCGGACGACCGGTACATCGCCGAGGACGCGGTCGAGCTGATCGAGGTCGACTACGAGCCCTGACCGCCGTCGCCGACTACCTCATCGCCCCGACCTCGGCGGCGCTCGTCCACCCGCAGTACCCGAACGCTGCTCGAACAGCCGGCAGCGCCGGGCCCCTGGCCCGCGGGCGTGGTCCGCAGCGGTGGCGGGAACACCGTGCTCGCCGAGGTGCTGCTGTGGGAGGGACACGGACGGTACCTGAGCGGCGGCAGAACGCGGCGGCTGCGACCAGTCGACCTGGCTGGCGCTAGCCCGTGCCCGCGCGCCGATCCACCCGGCCGCGTCGATACCGATTCTCGTCGCTGCCATTGACCGGGCGCGTTCCCGGGTGACCGACCGGCGGGCATACGCCGAGGTCGCGAAGCTAGTAGGGCTTTGTTAGGTCGTTGAGCCCGTCGTCTGCACCTCCGTCTGACACGGGCGCGTGATCGCCGAGCGTCGTATTGTCGCAACCTGTTCTGGCGCCCGTGAGCGGGAGTGGTGAGCCATGAAGGTTGAAGCTGGGCAGGTCGCCGTGGTGACCGGAGGCGCGAGCGGGATCGGCTACGCGTTGGCGGAGGCGTTCGCCTCCCGCGGGTTGTCCGTCGTGCTCGCGGATGTGCGGCCCGAGCCGTTGAGCAGGGCCGTCGAGTCCCTCGCCGAAGCACAGGAAAAGGCGCTCGCCGCGGCTGGCGCGGGCGTCATCGGCGTCCCCACCGACGTCAGCGACCCGGACGCCGTGCAGGCGCTTTCCGACGCCACGCTGGCGCGATTCGGCCGGGTCGACGTCGTCTGTAACAACGCCGGCGTCGTCGGCGGGATGGCGCCGATGTGGGAACAGGCGCCGCAGACTTGGCGATGGCTGGTGGACGTCCTGCTGCTGGGCGTTGCGAACGGAGTGCGGGCATTCGCCCCGGCGATGATTTCGCAGGGGAGCGGCCATTTCCTCAACACCGCGTCCGCCGCCGGGTTGATGCGGCTTCAGGGCCTTGGCCCGTACACCACCGTCAAGCACGCCGTCGTCGGCTTGACCGAGACGCTGGACGCGGAACTACGATCCACCGCGCCCGCCCTCGGCGCGAGCGCGCTCTGCCCCGGCATCGTCGACACACCGCTGGTGGCGACGTCGGCGGCGATCCATCCTGATGGTGCCAACGCTCCCACGCCTCCGCCGGGCGGCGGGTCGTCGCTCCCGGGCGACGTGATTACCGCCGCGGACGTCGCCGAGATCGCGATCGCGGGCATCGAGGCCGGCCGGGTGCGCATCCTCACCCATACCGACAGCTTCCGGCCGGCCCGCGCCCGGCTGGCCGCCGTGCTCGCCGACGTCGACGCGGCCGAACAGCGCAACAGCTCAACTGCCTGATCCGCGCCGTCGTTCGCGTGATCCGCGCCGTCGGCGGCCAAATTCGCGCTGTCAGCCATTCGGCCAGCGAGTCGCCGCAGCGGTTCCGAGTTCACTGTTTGTGGCGTGCTGAACGGAAGCCGGCGCCGCCACCGCGTCCGGCTGCGCGCCGCGCAAGATTGCCGGTCGTGCCTCCGGATGGCTGTGAAACGGCCCCGTCCCCACGACCACCGGGGGGACAGTCGGCGATCTTGTCGAGCGTGGCGGACGGCGCGATGCTCGTCCGAGGCGGCGCCAGCGGAGAGCGCGACTGTCAGCCGCCGTGCAGCCCTGACACCGGAGATCGGCTCTGCCGGGTAGCGTGCCGAAGATGGCATCGACGAGCGGTGACGCGCCGACGGGCCGGCCGGAGTCGGACCTGGAGCCGGCGGTCGGGGCGGCATCGGTCGAGGGTCCGAACGAGGGCGCGAAGCCCCGGCTGGAGATCGAGTACTGCACCCGGTGCCGGTGGCTCCCCCGGGCGGCCTGGCTCGCGCAGGAGCTGCTGTCGACCTTCGAGACCGACCTGGGCGCCGTCGCCCTCGTTCCCGGGACCGGCGGGGTCTTCACCGTCCGGGTGGACGGTGCCGTCGTCTGGGACCGCCGTGCGCAGGGCTTTCCCGAACCGACCGCGGTCAAGCGGGCTGTGCGCGACGTCGTCGCCCCCGGCCGCTCCCTCGGCCACTCCGACGTCTGATCCGACCGCGTCGCGAAGTTATCCACAGGCCCGCGAGAGCGAGTTGATCGCTCCCGTCGCCGAACACGCCGTGGTCGCGGGCGGCGGGCCCGCGCCCGCGCCAAGCGGTGTCGCGCCAAGCGGTGTCGCGCCAAGCGGTGTCGCGCCACGGCGGTGTCGCGCCATGCGGTGTCGCGCCACGCGGTGTGCCGCCACCGGCGCGATCACGCTCGCCGACCAGCCGGAGACGCTGGCCGACCTCTTTCTCGGCATTGTCTCCAGCGCGCCCGCCCGGCTCGCGTCGTTCGGTCTCGTCCCTGCGGACACCGACGCCGACCGGCGGGTCGAGGCCGCCGTCCGCCTCTTTCTGCGCGCTCTGCGCCTCTGACCGCGAGCCCCACGGCCGCCGGGCTACCCCGGACCACGGCGACCGCCGCAGCCGCGCCAGCAGCCTCAGCCGACGGACAGGATCGTCCGGTTGGACGGTTCGGCCGGCACCGTCAGGCCGAGCACGACGGCGAGCTCCGGGGAGGCCGCTGCCCGCAGCGGCGCCAGCGGCGCGAACTGGGCGCGCACCGACGGGCCGCGGGTCGCGCCGCCGGCGAGCACCAACCCGTTGACCTTCTCCCAGCCGAGGCCGTGGCGGGACAGCATGGCCGTGCACCTCTCGACAGCGGGGGCGAGCACCGGCTCCACCAGATCCCGCAGCTGGGCTGGCGTCAGGGTCAGCTCCAGCAGCAGGTCGGGCAGGAAGACGTCGGCCGTCCGAGCGTCGGACAGCTCCTCCCGCAGCAGCCGGGCGGCGTCGCGCAGGTAGAGCGCCCGGCGCTGCTCCGCCGCGCCGTCGGCGTCCTCGATCTGGTGGCGCTCGCGCAGCCGCGCGACGATCGCGGCGTCCAGGGCGCGGCCGCCGGCCGCGTCGTCGCCGGCCAGGTCGAGCACGCTTGCCACGCCCCGGTCGGTCGAGACCAGGGCGGCGTCGAAGGTCCCGCCGCCGATGTCGACGACGACCCAGGTGCCGTCCTCGGGCCGCGGCCCGAGCGCCGACCGGGCGGCGGCGGCCGCCTCGTCGACGATCGTGACGGCCTCCGGCGCGAAACCGGCGTTCTCGCCGACCTCGCGCAGCGCGGCACGCTGGTCGCCGGAGAAGCAGACCGGGGCCGAAAGGACGAGGCGGTCGAACCCGCGTCCGGCCTGGCGGCGCGCCAGCCGGGCGGCGTGCAGCACGGGCTGGGTGGCGGCGTCGACCGTGGTGAACGGGTGGCCGCCGAAGAGCAGGGGCTCGTCCTGGCCGAGCTGGTGCTTGACGTCGCCGCAGAACCAGTCGGGTCGGCCGATGCGGCGCGACTGGGCCGCGTCGCCGACTAACCAGCGCCCGTCCGAGGATCGGGCGACCGCCGTCGGGAACCAGGCGAGCTGGGTCGCCGGCGCCCGGACGACGACGGGCGCGACGCCGTCCGGAGTCGTGTAGGCAGCCCGGGTCCAGGTCGTTCCCAGATCCACGGCCAACAGCCACTCGCGCGCCATGTGGTCGGAGTCCTCTCGCCGGTTCGTCCCCATCGAGGAACGGCATCGAGTCCTGGACAACCCCGTCGGTAACCCCGCGTACCTTCTGTGTCCGGCCGCCGCCGGCCCCGGCATGGGTTACACAGCGGCGTCGTCATGATTACCACAGTGGTCCGAGCGGGGCCGCGCCCGCGGTGGACCAACCACTCAGAAGGGGATCGGTGGCCCCCGGCGCGCTACTTCGACATCCTGGTGCACGACGCACCCGCCGAGCCGTGCTCGTGGGCCGGTTGGTGGCGTGTCATCGGCGGCGGGCGTCGCCCGTTGGCATGCGGGCGTCGCCCGTTGGCATGCTGGCGCCGAAGCCGCGCCAGGTCAGCGGCGGGGTCATCCGGGCCATCTCGTGGCGGTCACCGGGGCGGGCCTCGCCGCGATGGAATGCGACGTTGACGTCAGAGTCGAAGGCTTCTAGCGTAGGAACGCCCACGGGCCGCCTGACGACTTGCCCGGGGCGATCGCGTAAGGACTGGAGGGCCAGATGACAGCGCTGAAGGCCGGCGCCCGGTTGCGGGACGAAGCGACCGGGACCGAGGCGGTCGTCGTCCGGATCTCGGCCGAGTCGTCCCTCGAGCTGCGCCCCGGCGGTCCGGCCGCGCTGGGCAAGCGCTACACCTGCGGCGTGTGCGACGCGCAGGTGCTCATCGCCAAGGCGGGTGCCGCGGAGCCGGTATGCCACGGCGAAGCGATGTCCCTCGCGCAGGCAAAGCCGCTGCCGTCCTCCGACTGACTTCGCCGCCTCCGGGAAGCGCTGCGCTTCCCGGAAGCGCAACGGGCCGCCGTCGATTTCTTCGACGGCGGCCCGGTTTTCGGCATATCGGCGGCTATTCCTCGACAATCTGCAGGGCGTTCAGGAACAGCTTGGCCAGCTGTTCGACGCCCTCGTCGAAGTCGAAGTCGAACAGTTTCTGCACGAACCACATCTCGGCGAACCGGTTCATCATCGCGCCGAGGGCCGGCATGGCGAGTTCCGGGTTCAGCGTTGGGTCGATGTCGCCGCGCTGCTGTAGGTGCCGAATCATGCGCATCACCCGCGGGTTGGATTCCCGTTGGCGCTCGAATCGGGAGTTGTTCAGTTCCTGGTCGTACCGGCAGACGAGCTCGATGACCCCGATGATGCGGGCCTCCGCCTGGTAGTCCTGCAGGAACTGCCGGCTGCCCTGGCGGATCCGGTCGGCCGGGGTGGCCCCCGAGGTCGCGTCGAAGACGACGGTGGACAGCGGCGCCTGGAGCAGGTCGGCGAGGTTCATGGCGACCTCGCGGAAGATCTGCTCCTTGGAGTCGAAGTAATGGTAGAAGGATCCGTGTGACAGGCCGGCGCGCTCGGCGATGTCGGAGATTCGAGCGTCGAGGAATCCGTCCTCCTCGAACACCGCCTTCGCCGCCGTCACTAACCGTGCCCTCGTCGCCGCACCCTTACGGGAGCGCGGCCCGCCGGACTTCTCCCGGTCGGCGGGCGCCGCCGTGATCGCGTCATCCGTGGGCGTCACGGCAATCTCCACGGGATTCCTCCTGCCTTCACGTGTGGGGTGAGTCTACCGGTGGATTGTCATTGACGTCGACGTTAAAATTAATGGGCGTGTCGATCTGTCCGACCCCGGCTCACCTAGGCCCTGATGGCGGCCAGCGACGCGACCGGCAACCCGTTCTTCACCCGCATCGTCGGCGGGACCGTCCATGTCCTGGACCCCGCGGCCCTCTTTGCGGGTGGCGTGAACCGGCGCGTCGTGATGGTGGAGGTCAAGATGCCGAACATCGGCCTGCCCGACCCGGCCAGCCGCGCGGCGTTCATCTCCGCCGCGACCGACGTCGTCGACGCGCTGACGGTCGCGAACCACGACCGCGGCGACACCTGGGTTAACATCCTCAACGCTCCGGACGGCGTCGGGGGCGTCGGGGGCGTCGCCTACACCGGCGAGGCGCTCATCGCGGCGGCCGAGCGATCCGTTCGGCTCGCCGACGCCTGACAGGCCCGCAGGCGCGGGCGCGTCCTGGCACGCGATATTGGGGTGTACCGGCCCCACCCGACCCGGCCCGGCCGCGCAGGACCGTCCGGCCGCCGCGAGCCGGGGTGTGATCGGGCGCCGCGGAGGCGCGCGGTGGCCCGGGTCCGTCAGCGGTCTCGGCGCAGGTAGCGGGTGTGGGTGAACGGGCCCTTGCCGAAGGCGAGGATCTTCGTCGCCCGGACCGCGTAGACGAGGACCGGGTCGTCGCTCCCATGGCGGAAGCCGTCGTCGCCGACGTCGAACTGCCAGCTGCCGTCCCATTTCTCGCGCCAGGCGACGGCGAGCCGGTCGAGCAGCGACCGGTCGGTGACGCGGACGGCCTCGCCCTCGACCATCACGTCGAGCCCCTGGTCCCAGGAGTCGCGGCCGGTGGTCAGCACGACGTTCGGGTTGGCGGCGAGATTGATCGCCTTCTGCTCCGTCGGGCCGGTGGTGAAGTGCAGCACCTCGTCCAGCCACACCGCGACCAGTGGCGTGACGTGCGGCCGCCCGTCGGCCCGCACCGTCGAGATCCAGCTGAGCTGGGCCGTCACGAGCACGTCGCGGGCCGCGGCCCAGGGGGTGGGCTCGGCGCCCGGATCGCTGAACCGCGCGTCGAACTGGGTCACCGGGTCATCCATGGTCGCTCCCATCGTCGGTGGTGCGCCTGTGCTGATCGGCTACGCGACGGCTATGCCGCGGCGGAGTTCCGGAACGCGTCGGCCACCAGGCGGTCGACCTCGGCCGCGGCGGACAGGTCCAGGCCGGACTGGTTGCGCATCACCGCCACGGCGACGCCCGTGTCGAGATCGGCGTAGGCCGCCGAGCCGTTCGAGCCGACCATGCCGAGGACCGATCCGGGCCGGGAGGCGACGCCGCCCGGGCGGAAGGGGCTGAACCCGTACGCCCAGGTGGTGGGCATGCCCATGACCTCGTCCTGCCCGTCGTGGGTGAGCGCGGCCATGGCGGCGAGCCGCGCCGGCGAGACCAGGCCGCCGCCGCCGCCGGCCGCACTGCCCGCCGCGCCACCCGCGGCCCCGTTCGTCGGGTCGCCGAGCAGGGCGGCGTAGACGCGCGCCGCGCCCCGGGCGGTCATCGTGCCGGTGGCGACGATGTCGGCGGTGAGGACGTCGCGGCGGTTGGCGAAGTCCGCGTCGGGGCGAATCCCCGGCGGGATCGCCCGGTCGGCCGGCGAGCCGGCGTCCGGCCGCTCGGGCGGCGGTCCGGCCGGCGCGTGCTGGTGCGCGACCCGGCCCAGCTGGGCATCGGGCACGCCGAAGTGCACGTCGTCCTCGATCCCGAGGGGAGTCGTCACCGCCTCGCGCAGCCAGCATCGCAGCGGCCGGCCCGAGGCCCGGCGGACGGTCTCGCCGAGCAGGAAGCCGAAGGTCAGGGCGTGGTAGCCGAACCGCGTGCCGGGCTCCCACCACGGCCGAGACCTGGCCAGCGCGGCGCACATGTGGTCCCAGTCGCACAGCTGCTCGACCGTCGTGCCGTACGGCGGCGCTGGCACGCCCACCGTGTGCAGCAGCACCTGCCGCAGCGTCGCGTCCTGTTTGCCGTGGACGGCGAACTCGGGCCAGACGTCGGCGATCCGCAGGTCGTCGGCGAGCACGCCCCGCTCGACGAGCACGTGCGCCACCGTCGACGCCACCCCCTTGGCGGTGGACGCCGCGAAGAACAACGTGTCGGGCCGGACGGGAAGCCGCCGCGCGGCGTCGCGCCGGCCGGCCACCGCGTCGACGACGAGCCGACCGTGCCGCACGACGGCCACCTGCAGGCCCACCTCGGCGCCGTTCCACACCATCCGGTCGATCGTGGCCTGGACTCGGGCCTGGAGATCGTTCGCGCTCATGCGCTCATCCATACCCCGTGGACCGCCGTCACCCGTACGACTCATCGGTCCCGTCGGCCACCGGCGAAGGAGCTGACACGGCCCCGCCACCGCTTTCGGCTGGCCTAGGGTCGACCCATGGCCACGACGGATCCCACGGAGACGCGTTCGGCGGACGCCGGGCTTCATCGGAACCGGGCCCGGGCCGAGTCGTTCGGCGCCGACGCCGAGAAGTACGACCGATCAAGGCCCCGCTATCCCGACGAGCTGGTGAGCCGGATCGTCGCCGGCAGCCCCGGTCCTGACGTCGTCGACGTCGGCTGCGGCACCGGCATCGCCGCGCGGCAGTTCCAGGCCGCCGGGTGCCGGGTCCTCGGAGTCGAGATCGACGCGCGGATGGCGGCCGTGGCGCGCCGGCTCGGAGTCGACGTCGAGGTGGCCCCGTTCGAGGCGTGGGACCCGGCCGGGCGGGCGTTCGACGCGGTCATCTCCGGGCAGGCCTGGCACTGGGTTGACCCGGTCGTGGGCGCGGCGAAGGCCGCGCGGCTGCTGCGGCCAGGCGGACGGCTGGCCGTGTTCTGGAACCTGGGGGAGCCGCCGGCGGACGTGGCGGAGAAGCTCTCGGCGGCCTACCAGCGGGTGGCCCCCGAGCTGCGCGGCGGCCACCAGACCAGTGTCGCCGCCGGCGGCCCGGCGACGGCGCCGAGCGCGGCGGCTGACGGCATCCAGCGCACGGATGCGTTCGACGAGCCCGAGGCCTGGCGGTTCGACTGGGAGCGGCGCTACACCCGCGACGAATGGCTCGACCAGCTGCCGACCCACAGCGACCATCGGCTCCTCCCGCCCGATCGGCTCGCCGCCCTGCTCGGCGCCGTCGGCGCGGCCATCGACGCCCTCGGCGGCGCCTTCACGATGCCCTTCACCACGGTCGTCGCCACCGCCACCCGCGCCACCGCCACCCGCGCCACCGCCACCCGCGCCACCGCCACCCGCGCCACCGCCACCCTCGCCACCGCCACCCCC
>Ga0207711_10001407_pt1 | contig 22537 bp, 19 predicted proteins | sample KBSS34metaG_FD_184401 | JGI IMG/M metagenome (GOLD analysis project Ga0207711, IMG submission 184401) | Switchgrass rhizosphere microbial communities from Kellogg Biological Station, Michigan, USA - KBS S3-4 metaG (SPAdes) (version 2) | ecosystem: Host-associated > Plants > Roots > Rhizosphere...
TTATGACGATGAGATCGCGCTCGCGAGCAACAGTCGCGACGGCTTCGAGTTCGGCGGGGTCGAAGAGGCGGCCGGCCGGATTGTGAGGATTATTGAAGATGATCGCGCGCGTCCTTGGCCCAACGGCGCCGCCAAGCGTATCGACATCGATGCGCCAGAGCGGCGGCGCGAGCGCCACTTCCACCGGAGTCCCGCCTGCCCTTCGGATCATTGGCGCGTAGCTGTCGTAGGCAGGCGTAAAAATGATCACCTCGTCGCCCGGCTCGACTGTCGCGAGGATCGCTGCTCCCAGCGCCTCGGTCGCTCCGCTCGTGATGCAGACATGATCCGCACGGAGATCCTGCTCGAAATGCCGGTTATAGTGATCCGCCACCGCTTGGCGAAGAGCGGGCAATCCGCGAGACGGAGCATATTGGTTGGAGCCTTCGGTGAGTGCCCGCGCTGCCGATTCCAGAATCTGCTGTGGCCACCCGAAATCGGGGAAGCCCTGCCCGAGGTTGACTGCACCATGCTCGGCCGCGGCGAGCGACATTCGCTCGAACACGCTGGTCTTCATCATCTCGTAGAGCGGGTTCATCGCGGCTCGCATAGCGCGGCAAACGGCTCACCGCGAGGGCAGCAACTTTCTCCATTGCTCGGGCATTGGCGGCATTCAGCCAGCGTATGGAGAATCCATGTCCGAGCAAAAAGCCATTCTCTATCGGATGAAACTGCCGACCCACGAGTGCCCGTTCGGCCTTCTGGCAAAGCGCATGCTCGACGATGCCGGCTTCGACACGAAGGAGCACCTGCTAACCAGCCGTGAAGAGACCGACGCGTTCAAAGCGGAGCACGGCGTCGCGACAACTCCGCAGGCCTTCATCGACGGTAAACGGATCGGCGGCAGCGATGAGCTCGCGCGGTTCCTTGAAAGTACGCTCCAGGGCTGATCGGAACGCAAATTCCCGTCGTTACGAGCGACCGAGCAAAGCCGCCGGTGGCCATCGTCAAGGCGCAGGCGCCTAGCCTATCGTGGGCGCGCGAGCGGCTCGTGACTTCGCCTTCGCCCATCATCGAAAGCGGTGTGGAAGTGATCGTTGAAGCTATAAGGCATTGATCCATAACGTAATAGCTGAGCACACAGCCGAAGAGCGTTGACGCGCACCCCGCTTCTTGTGATGGCGCGCCAATCATCACGAGGGCAGAAATCGTCTTGCCGCTTCCAGTCTTGTGCTTCTTCGAGTGACGGACGACGCCCCGCTCCTTCTCGATGTGACGCGGTTGATCTGGCGTCGCTGGAAAGGTCGTTATCCCACGGGGATCGATCGCGTCTGCCTCGCCTACCTGCGACACTTTGGTGATCGGGCACAGGCCGTTATCCAGCACGATCGCTTTCGCCGCATTCTCAGCAAGGAGGCTTCACGCGAGCTATTCGAGCTGCTCGAAGAACCGTCCGATCGCTTCCGCAGGATGCTGCCATGGCGAGCGCTGCGACATTTCGGAAACCTCGGCTGTCGAGGACACGGAAGACTCTATCTCAATATCGGCCATACCGGGCTGAATTCTGCTGGATTTAGAAGATGGGTTCGGCGTGCCGATGTCAGTCCCGTCTATCTCGTCCACGATCTCATCCCGATCACGCATCCTGGCTTTTGCCGAGCGGGCGAGGCGAAACGTCACGAGGACCGGATGCGAACCGTGCTGACGACCGCCAAAGGAATTATCGGGAACAGCCAGGTGACGCTCAATGAGCTCGCAGCTTTCGCTCGGGCGGAGAGCCTTCCGACAGCGCCGTCAGTCGTTGCGTGGCTCGGTGTGGATCCTCTGCCCGTGCCGCCCGATCCGCAGGCGCCAGAGCGGCCCACCTTCGTGGTCCTGGGCACGATCGAGGCTCGGAAGAACCATCAATTGCTGCTCGATATTTGGTCACGACTTGTCGATCGGCTGGGGAGCAAATCGCCAAGGCTCCTGATCATAGGCCAACGCGGCTGGGAGGCAGATGAGGTGTTCGGTCGCCTCGACCGGCCCGGCAAGCTCGAGGGCCATGTGATCGAGCTCGGCTCATGCTCGGACGAGCAGCTTGCGGAGCACCTCGTCACTGCCCGTGCCCTCCTCTTTCCGAGCCTCGTCGAAGGTTATGGCCTGCCGCTGGTCGAGGCTCTCGCCGCCGGCGCCCCTGTCATTGCGAGCGATCTGGCGGTTTTCCGAGAGATTGGTGGGGACATTCCAGACTATCTGGACGCTCGAGATCGTTCAGGCTGGGAATCCGCCATCGTCAGTTACGCGCAGCCGGATAGCGCATCGCGTGCAGCTCAACTCCATCGAATGAAGGGATTTCGTGCGCCCGACTGGGCCGGTCACTTCCGCGCCGTCGAGGGCTGGCTCAGCAGCCTAGGCGTTCCAGCATCGACTTGATGAGCGTCTGCACCGCGGACTCGCTCGCAATGCCACCGCGCACCAGGCATCGATCGACCAGAACCCGGCGAAATGCTCCGTAAAGACCAGGTTCCGGCGGGACAGGATCAGACCAGAATTCGTCCAGATGACGGGCGAATGTAAGCCCGGGAACCTTGTAGATCGCTTCGCCAAGCGTGCAGACCGGCCTCCCTGCCGCTAGCGCCAGAGTCGCCGACGTACTGTTGACGCAGACCATTCCGCTCGTGTCGGCCGCCAGCTGTTCGAGGTTTCCGCCGTCGATGAAGTGAATGCGTTCGCTAACGCCGAGGCGGCGAGCGTGCCGGTCGATGTAGCGGCGCCAGTTGAATAGCGACGTATCGAACGGATGCGCCTTGATCAGCAGGTGCGCTTCAACGGGGGCATGGCGAGCGAAGCTCTCGATCGCATATCGAGCCGCCGCACGCATGTCGGGGAACGGCGAGTGGCTACGAATCTGATAGTCGCCCGAAAGCTGCAGCGGGAAGAGGAAGAACGGCTTGCCGTCGAGCGCCCTCAGCGTGTGTTGAGCCTGGCGCGCACGGAAGCCGTTGGTGATGTACTTCCAGCCCCAGCCTGCTGCTTCCATCAGGGCCGAGCCCGGTCTGTGAGTGCGATAGAAGGGGTAGGCCGGCTTGCCGGCATGAACTGCAATATAGTGTCGCGCCGTGTCGCGCACGCGTCGACGAAACGTGGCAGTCACGGGGGGCAGATAAGGTTCCGGGGGAAGAACGCTAGCCTGCTCTACAAGCCATTCCTTGTTTCGCGCCAAACGCGAGTGACCGTTTACGCCGTCGAGCTCGAGGGTCATCCAATGTGGACGAAGATAGCCCTCCTCGAGGACGTAGGTGCGCACTCCGCGAAGTGCGGCAACGCCGCGCGCGGAGACGTGGTAAGGCCGGCAGTCGCCGAACAGCAAAATGTCGGTGATTTGATGTTCGCGCAGGAAGTTGTCGAAGAAAACCGGCCAGTCACGAAAGTGGCCTCGAAAGTCGGTTGCTGGTTCCGGCCAGTCAATGCGGTCTCCCGCGCAAATGTTGATCCGCTCAACCTTCATGCCGCGGTCGCGCATTGCGCAGGCGAGCTCGTGCATCATTGGCCCCGGCGGGCCCTGCAGGAACAGGAAACCGCGGCGCTCGGGCTTCTGGATTGGAACCCTCGGCCGCAGCCGTGTCCTCTCGGTCGTCGCAACACCGGGACGAAATATCAGATTGAGATCTCCGGCCGGACGGTTCACTGGACCAGGCTCCTCAAGCGACGCATCAACCTGCCTTGCAGCCGCCGAATGCCGACGAGCAACCCGGGATCGTCCGGCACATCGGCTGTCAGGCGTGAAACGATGACTTCGGCGGGACAGGGCAGACCCGTGATTGGGTCGAGATAACGCGGATAGACCAAAAGCGTCGCTGCAACGAGCTCGTCCAGGGTTCGCGTTGCTGTCCGGCGTTCGGGCACGGGTCCGAGATCGCGTGTCATCCCCCAGCCCGCGTAAAAGGGAACGCCGTAGGTCGTGACCTGCTTGCCGCGCAACAGTGCTTCAAATCCGGCCAGCGACGTGTTGACATGAACTTCGTCGACCATCGCTATCAGGGACCCGATCGCATGCTCGTCGCCGACAATCTGGTCGGCAAACTGCAGGCACAAGCGGTCAGGAACTGCGCCGCGTCGATGACCTGCAAGCACGTCGGGGTGCGGCTTGTAGATAATGTGCGCGTCGGGAGCGTGCTCACGGACCCGCTTGAGGAGCTCGAGGTTCGAGACCAGGCCACAACCGCCGACCTGCACCGCCCGGTCGTCCTCGACCTGCCCAGCAACGAGAACGTGCACGCGCTTGCCCGAGGGCCGCTGAAGAAACTCGGCTCCCTGCTCGTACTTGCCGAGCCCGGAATCGACGATCAGCTGCCTCAACTTGCGTGCCCGCGCCACCAGCGCCTCGTCGAACCGCCCTTCCTGAAGGATGATTTCAAGCTCGCTCGGCTTTGACGGGTCGAAATGGGGACCGAGCCGATCGAAGGTTATCGATAAGGGCGGAATGCAATCGGCGCCCAGTCCGCGTGACCGAAGGAAGCCGTCCTCGACTTCGATCAGGGTTTCCGGCTGCTGGCAGCCCTGCAGAGCTTGCGCAGAAACTTTTGAGCGCCAGACCGCCAGAGGTGCTGCGCCCCGCGCCTCCGAGGTCGACCGGAAAAAGCGGAAAGGCTGCGAGCCGTCCCACAACAGAGGCGCAACATGGTCCTGCTTCCAGAAAGCGATCCCCAAGCCGCCGGCGATGCCTCGGTTGGAGTCGATGAGTTGCCTCCAAAATCCGCACAGATCCAGCAATTGCCTCGGCGTCATTGCCTCGTGCGTGAACGGATTTTCGAACGAGCAGCGCAACATTGCCTCTGCGGCAAGTTCGTCGGGATCGAGCTGAACATGGTTTACAGCGCCGGTAACGCAGTCCCGGCAGTAAAGGGGGCGCTCCAACAGCACAGCAATCAGACTGACCTCATCCTCGGCATCAGCGAGGCAGGCCGCAGCCGAACTCAGCATGTGCCAGGGATCGCAGTCCCCCCTAATCACCAATGCGCCACTGGTGTCCTCGACAGGAGCAGCCTGCTGAAGCCACAAAAGGAGAGGTTTGCCCGCGGCGATTTCCCTCGCCTCTTCAAGCAAGTCCGGCGAGCGCACGAGAATATAGTCGGACGGCAATTCGGGCTGGGCAGCCCAGTAAGTCCCACCAACGCGCAAGCGCCGCATCTCGGCACCCAGGTCAAAATCGGCAGCCGGGACGGGGGCAGCCGTGCCGAAACGAAGGACCTTTGCGCCCGGAAAGGGCGGGATACGGAGTATCGGCTCGCGCGTCGGGGACTGGATCCTTGTCGAGCCAGCGGCGGCGCCTCCCGAAGGGCGCATAATATCCTTGTCCATCAGCAAGATATTCGCCGCGCTCGAAACCACATTTACCCCCAGCCGAGCTTCGTCATCCCTATCGTTAACCGCTCAACAGTCAAGCTTGGTCAGGTTCTCACAGCCAGTTACCGCACTGCAACATGCTAGTTACCCAAAAGTAAACTGAAATTGTGACCCGGCAGCAACAGGCCATTCCAACAGTAATGACGGGGAAAATCGTTACGACTCTATTCCGTAGTGAGCGAGGTTGTCAGCTGCCTCTCATCCGCACCTTGCGGAGCATCGTCATTGCGAGGGCAAAATGGCCGCGCGAAAGCGCCCACCACAATAGCTCCCATCGTTCGTTTCTGACGAGCATTCCGCTTTCCAGAGAGCGAAAGAGCTCGGGCGCGTCGCGAGGACGAAGGTAGCGAACGAGGTTGAAGGCGCCGTGAAAGCCGAATTCGCACCCGCTCGGACGCGTTCGTTCATAAGCGAACCGAGCAGCCAGTTGTTCCGGCGCGTAGCGGATGCCCCGTGCTTCAAGTTGGGTCCGGCGCAGACGTCCGATCACCAGGTCCTCGGGTTCGTCTCCGTTCCATTCAAGGTCCCGACAAGCATCCAGCAGTTTCTTCGAACGCAACGAGAAACCGCCATTTCCGACAGTATGGCCATCCCGGAACTGCGGCCAGGGTGCGCCTATGTAGTCGTAATCGAGAAACTGTGCGTCCCATCTGCGACCGTCGAGAACGAACCCGTCCCATTGGATGCATAATGCGTGGCTTGTGGTGATGTGGTCGGAAAGATGACGCAGCATGAACCGTGAGTAGTCCGCACGGGAGGCGATGCGCTCGATCCGCCGCCACTCGATTGAGCCTGGCATGTCTGCCGGTTTCTCGTCGGTAAGCAGGAGCGCCTTCGCGAACTGCACTTGCTCAAGAGATGCCAGCAATGCCCCGATCGTCGGCCGGACGGCGACGCTGGTTACGGCAACCACCGTGACATCGGACAGCACCGGCCTTTCGGCCTCGTCGATCAAGCCGCGTCTTTCGCCACGTCGCGCAGATATGACGCGTAATTGGATTTCCCGAGTTTGTCGGTCGCGGCGGCCAACTGGTGCTCATCGATGAAGCCCATCCGGAACGCGATTTCCTCGGGGCAGGCGATCTTGGTGCCCTGCCGCCGCTCGAGCGTGCCAACGAACTCGGCAGCTTCCAAGAGGCTATCGGGCGTTCCCGTATCCAACCATGCATAGCCGCGGCCCATCACTTCGACGTGCAGCTCGCCCTTGTGCAAATACGCCTGGTTTACGTCCGTGATTTCAAGCTCTCCACGCGCTGATGGCTGGATATTCGCGGCGATGTCGACAACCTGCTCGTCGTAGAAATACAGCCCCGTGACGGCCCAGTTCGACTTCGGCTGGGTCGGCTTTTCTTCGATGCTGAGCGCGCGCATCCCATGGTCGAAGTCGACCACGCCGTAACGCTCCGGGTCCGCGACATGATATGCAAATACGGTTGCGCCCGATGTCCGCTGGCGCGCTCGGCCAAGCACCTCGGGCAGGCCGTGCCCGAAGAAAATGTTATCGCCGAGCACCAGGCACGATGGCCCGCCCGCGACGAAATCAGCGCCGATCGTAAAAGCTTGCGCGAGACCTTTGGGCTCGGGCTGCACCGCGTAGGAAATGCTCATTCCCCATTGCGAGCCATCGCTCAGCAGCTGGCGAAACAGGCCCGAATCGTGAGGCGTTGTGATCACCAGCACCTCCCGGATTCCCGCCAGCATCAATGTCGTGAGGGGATAATAGATCAGCGGCTTGTCGTAGACCGGGAGCAGCTGCTTTGAGACGGCAAGCGTCATCGGATAAAGCCGCGTGCCGCTGCCGCCGGCCAGGATTATACCCTTCATACCTCTTCACGCCCCTGCTGCAGCAACCGTTCTACGACCTGTTTCAAGGATGATCGCCAATCCGGCAAGTGCACGCCGTGGATGCGCGATAGCTTGTCCGAGTTCAGCCGCGAGTTGGCTGGCCGCTTGGCCGCGGTAGGATAATCTTCGGTTCGGATCGGCCTGACCCGCGCTGCGGGCCCGCCACTCGCTGCCGATAAGGAAAAGATCTCCTCGGCGAATTCTGCCCAGCTCGCCTCCCCGGCTGCACTCATATGAAAAAGTCCGCGCTGGGTTGGGTCGTCGCGACGAACAAGGTTCGAGGCAACACGAAGAATGGCATCGGCAATGTCGATTGCACTGCTCGGATTGCCCCGCTGGTCCGCAACCACGGCGACTTCCTCCCGTTGGGCGGCAAGGCGCAACATCGTTTTGACGAAGTTTGCGCCGAACGGGCTGTAGACCCACGCGGTTCTCAGGACGGCACTGTCATCATGCTCCGCAAGCACGGCCTTCTCGCCTGCCAGCTTCGAGGCACCGTAGACCCCGGTAGGTCCGGTTGGATCCTCCTCCATGTAGGGAGCGTCTTTCGATCCATCGAACACATAGTCGGTCGAGAGATGGATCAACGGGATACCAAGCGATCGGGCCGCTCGCGCAAGCGACCTTGGACCATTCTCGTTCACTGCGAAGGCTAGTGCGGGCTCAACCTCGGCCTTGTCGACCTGCGTGTAGGCAGCCGCCGACACGATCACGTCCGGCTGGGCAGCCTCGACCGCAGCACCGATGGCCTGGGCGGATCCGGCGAGGTCGAGCTCGGGCCTCCCGAGCGCAATGATATCGAGGTCGGTCCCTGATTTCCGTTCGAGCAGCGAGCGAACCACCTGACCCTCGCGCCCCGTGACGACGATCCGCACGTGCGTCAGGCCTTTGCTGACTTCAGCAATCCGAGGCGCTCGCCCGAGTAGCGTTCGCGCAGCGGCCGCCACCACCAGTCGTTATCGAGATACCAGCGAACTGTTTTCTCAATGCCCGTGTCGAAATTCTCAAGAGCGCGCCAGCCGAGTTCATTCTCGAGCTTGGACGCATCGATCGCGTAGCGAACGTCGTGCCCGGGACGGTCGGTGACGAATTCGATCAACTCTTCCCGCGGCCGGTTGGAGGGCGCAAGCTCGTCGAGCACGGCGCAAATCCGCCGGACGACGTCGATATTGCGACGTTCGTTGCGCCCACCGACGTTGTACGTTTCGCCAGCACGGCCGCGCTCGACAATGAGGTCGAGCGCCCGCGCGTGATCCTCGACATACAACCAGTCGCGTACATTTTCGCCTTTACCATAGACTGGCAGCCGCTCGCCCGCGAGCGCGTTCAGGATGGTGAGCGGAATGAGCTTCTCGGGAAAATGATAGGGCCCGTAATTGTTCGAGCAGTTCGATACGACGACAGGCAGCCCGTAGGTTCGTTGCCACGCCTTGGCGAGATGGTCGGACGAAGCTTTCGACGCGGAATAAGGAGAACTGGGGTCGTAGGGCGTATCCTCGGTAAAGAGACCTGCCGCTCCGAGAGAACCATAAACCTCGTCGGTCGAGACATGGAGGAGCCGAAAGGCCGCTTTTGCGTCAGCGTCGAGCCGCGACCAGTAATCGCGCGCGGCCTCGAGGAGCGTGAACGTGCCGACGACGTTCGTTTGGACGAAGTCCGCCGCCCCGGTGATCGAACGGTCGACGTGGCTTTCCGCGGCGAGGTGCATGATGCGGTCTGGCTGGAAGGAAGCAACGGCTTCCTGCATGGCTCGAGCATCGCAGATGTTCGCATGCAGGAACCGGTAGTTTGGCTTTCCCTCAACATCGCGCAGCGAGGGCAGATAGCCAGCGTAGGTCAGCGCATCCACGTTCAGGACCTCGTAGCCCTTTTCGAGCACGAGATGGCGGACAAGCGCCGACCCAATAAAGCCCGCTCCCCCTGTAACGATTACGCGCATCGCTGGTCTTCCATCGAGAAATAGGGCGGCAGTTCGGCAAGGCTCGGTTGCTGTCGATCCTTCGCTGAAAGCGTCGCTGGATCGGCGAGCTCGGGCCATTCGATGGCGATATCGGGATCGTCCCAAGCGACGCCGCGATCGTTCTCGGCGCTGTAATAACTGGTCACACGATAATTGATGATCGTGTCCGGCTCCAACGTGCAAAAGGCGTGGCCGAAGCCAACCGGGATCCAGAGCTGATTGCACTCCTCGGGCGTCAGCACGACCGAGATGGACCGACCATAGCTTCGTGAGTCCCGCCGCAGGTCAACGGCGACGTCGACCAGCTTGCCTGCAAGACAGCGAACGAGCTTACCTTGTGCCGCCGGATGGGACTGGAAGTGAATTCCTCGGATCGTGCCGGCGCGTGTGCTGAGTGACTGGTTGTCCTGAACGAAATCGGCCGTCGGAACGAGTTCGCGGAATCGGTCCTCTCGGAAGATCTCGGCGAAATAGCCCCGTTCGTCGGCGATTTTCCGGGGCACGATCTCGACCGGACCGTCGAGGTCGAAACTTCGAAAATGCATAAAATTTCCTAGAGTCTCCGCCGCCTACCCCAACGCACCACCGGCGCGACACCTGATATCGTCAAGGAATGGCGTTGGGCAAACTGATCACCGAAAATGCCATGGACGAGACAATGCTGACGAACTTCTGAAGATCAGCCAACGGCGCGTTCGAGATGAAAACGACGTCCTTGTTCCTGATGGGGAAACTCTGGGCGACGAAGAACGTCGCAGGATTGCTCATATCAACCCGGTAGATGACAGGTATCCGTCCATCGGGCGTACGGCGGGCCGATGCAGCAACGGCAGGGTCCAAGGCTGCGGGGTCCTCCAGCCTGAAGATGAAGACGCCGCGAACGTCCGCGCGTTCGTCCCGGAGGCCGCCGATACGACCGAGCGCCTGCGCCAGCGTAATACCGGTAGCTTCAAACGGCACTTCGGCGTTCACGCCCGACGCGCCGAGCGAAGTAAAGCTATATGGCTGATACAAGGCAGTAACGACATCGTTGGCCTGCAATCGAATGTTCTGCGCCGGATCGCGGATCACGAGCTCCAGAGGCAAGGACACGACGCGGCCGTCCCGGGTGATCTGGATCGTCGTTTTTCCGATCGCCTGCTTTACGCCGCCGGCTGCTGCAAGCACTTCGAGCAGGCGTTCGCCGCGAGGCGTCAGCGGAACCCGGGAATTGGTTGCGACATCGCCGACGACGGTGACATTGTCGCCAGCGCTGCGAACCAGGCGAACCACGACCTGAGGATCGTGGGCCTTTCCCCTCAGCCGTCCGATGATCTCCCTTTCGACCTGCTGGGGCGTACGGCCAATTGCGGGAATGACGCCGGCGAACGGAATTCGGATCGTGCCGGCACTATCGACCATCAATTCAGAGATGTTCGTTTTCTGGACGACGCCGGACGTAGCGGCGAGCACACTCGCGCTGTCCGCCGGGCTGAAGGAAGCCGAGGTGCCGAACAAGACGGCCGGAGGAGCTTCCCAGATCGAAATGTCGAGCACGTCCCCGCGTCCGATGATCGTGCCGGGCAACGGCGCGTCGCCGAGCGCCTCCGCGAAGCCCGCGGAACGATAGCCGACGAGAACCTGCCGAGTGACCGCGTCGTTCACATCGACGACACGGATATCGGCCTGACCCACGGTACGGCTGGTCGCAGCCGAACGGATCGCCCGTGAAGTTGGTCCACTAGACCCGAAAGACGAACAAGCGGCGACGGACATCAGGAGGGCACTGACGAACAGTCGACGTCCGGACAGGCTTACTGAGGCTCGCGAGGATAGATGACCGGGACCCATTATTGCTCCAACTCGAATTGTCCCGCCTCCTAGGGAGATTGCGCGGGTTGCTCAATCCATGAGCGAGTAAAGTCCCCTGCGCAAGGTTTGTAACCTGTTTTCAAAGGCTTGGGCCTTAACCCCCTCGCTGCTATTCAAGGCCGGTTAAGCTTGCCCGCGCAACGAGGCAGCGGCGCAAGGCGAAGCGAGACACGTTGCCAAACTCCGAAAATTTGCCCATCAGCGCGCTTCAGCGGCGACCCCGCGATCGACAGGAAACCCGAGTTGAAATACCAAGCTATCGAGAAGCGCGTATCCACGGTCCGCAGGTTGGGTGCCCGCGACCGCTTGTTCATTCCGGTTGTCGTCCTGCCGCTCATTGCTGCCATCATCTATTTCGGCTTCCTCGCGACCAACGTGTACGTCTCGGAATCGAAGTTCGTCGTGCGCAGCCCCGACAAGCCGGCCTCGACGGGTCTCGGCGTCATCCTCAAGTCGGCGGGCTTCGCCAATGCCGGTGACGAGATCTACGCCGCCCAATCCTTTGCAGTCTCGCGCGATGCGCTGCGTGCCATCAATCGCAATGGCGCATTCGAGGCGGCGTACACTCGGCCCGACATTTCGATTTTCGACCGGTTCAATCCGTGGGGCGTGAGCAAGTCGTTCGAAGATCTCTACAAATATTTCACCGGCAAGATCGCCGTCCAAAACGACACTTCGACATCGATCACCACCCTTACCGTTCGCGCCTATGATCCGCGCGACGCATATCGTTTCAACCAGCAATTGCTCGAAATGTCCGAGGCGACGGTCAATCGACTGAACACGCGCGGCCGGCAGGATCTGGTCAGCTACGCGCAGGCCGAGGTCGACAAGGCCAAGATGAACTCGCAGACAGCGGCCTTGGCCCTGGCCGGCTATCGCAATCGTTCGGGCGTCGTCGACCCCGAGAAGCAGGCCCAGGTCCAGATGCAGATGATCTCGAAGCTCCAGGATCAGATGCTCGCGGCCAAGGCGGAGCTCGCGGCACTTCAGCAATATACGCCCGAAAACCCGCGGATCCCGGTCATCAGAACGCAAATGGGCGCCATTCAGCACGAAATCGACCGGGAGCTGGGCAAGGTCGCGGGGAACACCCGCTCGCTCGCCGCAAGCACTGTCCAGTATCAGCGGTTGGCGCTGCAAAGCCAGTTTGCCGACAAGCAGCTGGGTGCCGCCCTCGCCTCGCTCGAGGAAGCTCGCAGCGAAGCCGGTCGCAAGCAGGCTTATGTCGAGCGGATCGTCCAGCCGAATCTGCCGGACTCGCCGATCGAGCCGCGGCGATTCCGAGGCATTTTCGCGACGTTGGTGCTCAGTCTGATTGCCTACGGCATTCTTCGTATGCTGGTCGCAGGTGTTCGCGAGCATGCTCAATAGCGACGCATTCTCTGGCGCGCTCCTAAGAGCGTCCCCGTTGACCATCACGCGCCGAGTGATCGGCGCGCTGGTCCTTCGTGAGCTGCTGACGCGGTACGGCCGAAACAACATCGGCTTCCTGTGGCTGTTCGTCGAGCCCATGCTTTTCACGCTCGTGATCACTGCCTTCTGGGCAGCGACACGGACGATCCACGGCTCCGATATCCCCATCGTCGCCTTTGCACTGACCGGTTATTCGTCGCTCATCATGTGGCGCAACATGGGGAACCGCTGCATTGATGCGCTTCGGTCCAACCTTCCGCTCCTCTACCATCGTCAGGTTCGCGTCATCGACGTGTACCTGTCACGCCTCACGCTCGAATTCATGGCGGCCTCGACGAGCTTCGTTACGCTGGCTTTGGCGCTCTACGCGATGCAGTGGATTCCAGCGCCCGAGAATGCGTTGCAGGTCGCGGGCGGGTGGTTTCTCTTGGCATGGTTCGGCGCTGGTCTCGGCCTCATCCTTGGCGGCTTGTCCGAGAAGTCGCAGGTCGTCGGCAAGTTGTGGCCGCCTTTCTCCTACCTTTTGATGCCCTTGTCCGGCGTGGCCTTCATTGCCGACGCCCTGCCACCGAAGCTTCAACAAATCGTGCTCTGGCTGCCGATGCTGAATGCGCTGGAGTATCTTCGGGAGGGATGGTTTGGCTCGGCAATGCACGCGCATTACGACATACCCTATGTCGTCGTCTTCAACCTCGTGATGATGCTTGTCGGGCTAAGTCTCGTCCGGCAGGTCGGCATCAACACGGGTGAGGAATGATTACTCTTCAGAACGTCTCGAAGGACTACCCCACGAGCGCGGGTCCTCGACGCATCCTCAGCAACATCAACCTGACCATTGAGCCAGGGCAGCATGTCGGCATTTTGGGCCGGAATGGCGCCGGGAAATCGACGCTGGTTCGATTGATCAGCGGCGCCGAGCCGCCCACGCTTGGAACGATCGAGCGAACCATGTCGGTCTCGTGGCCTCTGGCATTCTCAGGCGGCGTGCATAGCGGCCTCACCGGAACCGACAACGTGCGTTTCATCTGCCGCATCTACGGCGTGGATTTTCAGCCTCGCCTCGAGTTCGTGAAGGAATTTTCCGAACTCGGGATATACATGAACGAGCCTGTGGTGACCTATTCGTCGGGCATGCGGGCCCGACTCGCGTTCGCGATCTCGATGACCATCGACTTTGATTGCTACCTCATCGACGAAGTCCTGGCCGTCGGCGATGCCCGCTTTCGAGAGCGCTGCCGGGTCGAGCTCTTCGAGAAACGCAAAGACAAGGCGATGCTGATCGTCTCTCACAGTCATCGTTATCTGCAGGGCACGTGCGACCGGTTCCTCCTTTTTCGGGAGGGATCAATCGAAGAATATGATGACTTCCGAGAAGTCTACTTCCAGTACAAGGAGCTCCTTGGGGAGGGCTTTGCAAGCAGGGAGCAGATGATGCACGAGATGAAGCAAGCCAATGGCTGACTGGGCTCGGGCGGGCTGACGCGATGGCGGTGATCGAACGACACCCGAAGGTCGCGGATTATTTCGTCGAACTTACCCTGGACGAGATCCGAAAGCGCGGCGGCGTTGCCGACATCTTTGAGGAGGGCAATCTCATCCTGCTCAAGGACTACCGCCTCGACTTCGACTTCGAGGCGCTTGTGCCGCTCTCGAAATCGACTGACTCAATCACCGACCCCGAGGTTCGCCGTAAGCTGAAGAAGCTGACCTCGCCCTATTTCTTCGAGAAAATCGATACGCGGATCCAGGCCGGTCGGCTCGTTTTCCGCGATCCAACACGCCAGGCCATTTTCGACACATTCTGTCGCGGCAACCGCCAGATTTTCGAGCGTGCGTCGAAGGCGATCAAGCATGCGCACGACGAACTGCTGCGGATCTTCGATATTTGCTTCCCCAATTATGAAACGTTTCGGGTCATTCCAAGCATACGGCTGACGCGGACGCTGTTCGAGAATCTCCATTGGGACAATCATTCGATTGACGACGATTTCCACCAGGCGCGCATCTTTGCGAACCTCGATAGCCGCCCGCGGATTTGGCACGTCAGCCATCGCTTCATCGACATCGTGCGGAAATTCTATGACGAGCATGATCTTGGCCGCTTTGCGGGATCAGACCCCAACCAGATGCTCGATTATATCACCGGCGACGTCCTCGGCGGCACGCTCGAGACCTGGAAGGACAACCAGCCTCGGCACCGGATCTCGTTCGATCCGGGAGAAGTATGGTTGGGCGAGTCCCGGCTGATCTCTCACCAGATCTACTATGGTGAAGCCGCCATGGTTTATATGTGGTTCGTCAAGAATTCGTCGATGGCCGAGCCCGGCAACCGTTTCAACGAACGGGTGAGAATGATCCACCGGAAGATGCAGAAGCGGCAAGCCGCCTGACGACAGTCGCACGAGGTCCGCTCATGCGGGCTGCAGCACTCTCTCGAAAATTCGATCCACCTGTGCACGAAGCAGATCGTGCGAATAGAGTTGGCGAAGGCGCTCCTGAGCCTTTTGCACGGTGACCACCCGAAGCTGCGGCCGGTAGAGCAGTTCGAGGCAGGAACGCGACCATTGCTCGGGCGTGTGCGCGAGTATCCCTGCTCCATCCGCGCACGCACGCTCGTAAACCGGCAAATCCGAGGCAATCACTGCAATTCCCGCCTGGCTATATTCCACCCACTTGGTGTCCGCTTTGCAGCGATTGAAGGAATTGTCTTCGAGCGGCGCCAATCCGATCCACCAGCCTAGCGATCGCAACTTTGCAACGAATTCGCGATAGTCGGCGACCGGCGACAGATGCCGGACGCGACGACCGAAGCCCTCAAGTACGGACGGCATGCGGATCGTGCCGAACAGCTCGAACTGCAGCGAGGGGACTTTTTCCATGACGTCGCAAATCGCCGGGAGGATGGTATCGAGATCCGCCGCGTGCCCGCTGGTTCCCATGTAGCCAATGACGGGGCCCGTCGCCGGAGCGACGAGCGCTCCGATATCATCACCGGACACGGAACAGTAGATTTCGCCGGCGACCGTTGGCGTTTGAATCCCATGCTCGGCAAAGCGATCCGCGAGCGCCGATGTCGAAACATAGAGGAGGTCTGAAGCTTCGATATTTGCACGCAGCGCAGCGAGACGCACCGGGTCGTTGTAGCTATTGAATTTCGCTTCCCCGAGGCTTGGCGGCACCGAGAGCAGGTCGTCATCGATGTGGAAGACGACCGGCACCCTCGCCTCACCCGCCGCCTTGATCCATTCGGCCCCGGCGCTGGACGTGGATCGGGATAGTACCAGAAGCTGCGGGGCAATTGCCTCGAACGCGGCCGCGATCTCCGTCCCCTCGGGCCGTTCGCCCGCGAATATTATGCGATAACGCTCCAGGGGGTCGTGCGCGAAAGGCTCGCCAAAGCTGATTCTTTGGGTTGCGCTCGGACCCTTCTTGCCGTCGGAGACGACCAGCACCTTGCACGGGTTTGGATTGTTTGAGCCCGAGATCATGCACCCGCCGTGACAAGGACGTCGCCGGAGAGCTTGAGAGACCTTCCAGAAGACGATCTGTAATCGTCTCGGTATGAGCTTGGCATCGCCAATGCAGCAACGATCAGCCGGGCAAAGCGACGATAAACTTCGGCCGGGTCGATAGGCATCGATAGCCGAGCCAGGAATGCATCCTGCCGATCGACGATCATCTCCGGTCGCAGCCGAACGTCGCGTTCGAAGGCAAGCCAGTCATCCAGGGTACTGATCTCCGTCAGCCCGTCGTAATTGCTGGCATCCATGACGCCGGAAGGATCGCGCCAGAGCCCAACGGGAATACCGGCGAGGATCATGTCGAACACTATCGTCGAGGGCGCTGATATGCCCCAACTGTAGCTGCGAAGATCCATCTCGTAGAGCGGACGAAGATTGATGCGGACGTTGTGCGGGAGTTCAACCTTGTTCTTCAGGACATATTGGCCGCCTGGATGCGGGCGCAGGGTCACTCCCTCGCCTCGTTCCGCCAGCTTTCGACAGAAAGCGAAGAATATCTCCATGAACGATGACTTGTGGTCGCCGGATGCCTTCAACCGGACCGAATGGAGGTTTTCGCATACGAGCCCGCCGCCCGATCGATCGGCCTGTGCCGGACTGGCCGTGCGCTGCAGCAACGTCGGGGGTCCCGAAACATACAGTTTTGCGCGTTGCGAGGCAGTCATCGACGTCAACGAAGGCGCATCGAACCAGCCGCAGGCGACATCCGCGGAAAAGGAGATATTTCGTCCGTGGCTCATTACATGCTCGCGGCTTTGCAGAAAGCCGACGCACTCAAAACCATGCTGCAGGGTTACTCGCACGTAGCTCGCAGGGGCGGCCTCGAACAGGCTGGTGACCTCCTCGTGAGCCGTCAAATTCGATTCGGCAGCAGCAAAGATCAGCCCGGCTCTCCCGGCGAGGATGTCCAGTGCCTCGCCTGGTGAGGCATAGAGATTCATGTCGCCAGAAACGTCGTCGGCAAGAACGGCAAGCTCCCGCTGCCACACCTTCTGCCGGTCGCGCTTCAGGAATGCCGGTGTGACGAGGAACCCGATGCGCGCGCCGGTCTCCCGCGCGGTGAGATGGGCAAGGCTCCGGACGATGTTCACGTCCTGCAACAGGTTGATGATGAAGAAGACCCACTTGCCTTCACCGGTCATGGTTGGTCTCTCGACAGAGTGGAAACTCTGGTTCGAGCAACAGCATTTAGAACAACTCGCGCAAGATGGTGACGTTCTTGAGGATGTGCTCCCACCGCCGCGGTTGCAGATAGGCTGCGCCCATGGGGTCGATCGCATCGCGCCGAAGATAGGGCCCGTCGATCGTCGCACTCACGGTCGTGGTGCAGAGGCTTCGGTAGCCGATTTCCATCAAGTCGAGCCCTAGTCGGATGTCCGCCTCCCGCGTCGGGATCGGCCCATCAAGCTCAGGCAGGCGGGCAAGCGCGCTCCTATCCCACACCGTTAGATTGAATGTATTCGCAACAACGGGATAGGTGGACGAAGGAAGTGCCTCGAGCAGATCCGGTTCTGAAAAGCTCAGGCGGGGCGAACTGCTGAATGACACACCGGCAGGAAAGATCCCGCCGAATGCCGGCTGGCTCACCCTGTCCTTTTTCACGATTCTTTCGCCAAGCAGGACACAGCTGACCGAGCCAATGTCGTTCTTCTCGCGCAGCATCCGGCACAAGACCTGAAGCGTCGCAAGATCGAACTTCACGCAATCACCAACGGTAAGGATCTTGTCGTGACGAGACTCGCGGGCGATCCTCCTGAGCTGCTCGACGCGCGAAATAATGTGCACTTCGAGCTCGCCGGTTCCAGAAATCTCGCGAAGCAAGCGCATGGTTTCGTCGGCACGCTTCTCCTCTGTCTTAAGTAGGAGGACTGTGATCGGCTCAAGGGAGCCCTCGCTTGCTTGAGACGCCTGGTCGAAAGCTGCCGGCTCGCCGGGCTGCCGATTTGCAATCGCAAGGTGGATTGGCACCGTCGATTCCGCGGAGGCGCCCCGTGCGCTCGGGCGAACTTGTTCGAGCGCAGGGAAAGTCGCCTCGTTCGGCGCGTCGGATGGTGGAACAACGGACCAGCGCGGACGAGCCTTTTCACCGCCCGTCACCAGGAGCGGTCCAGTCAGCCTTTCATTTCCTGCGATGTCCAGGCGGCGCGATGCGAGAGCGCTGACCGTCGGCACACTGTTTTCCGGAAGTAGCAGCCTTACCCCGCCATCGCGCCTTCGCTTCTTGCTCGGTTGAATGGGAAGACCGAACACGGCTTTGAGCCATGGTTCGAAGCCCGGCAGACCTGCCCTGGCTCCTTCCTCTTTTGGAGCGGCATGAAATGCGATCTCCTGGACCGATCGTGCGGGCCAGCCAGCCTCACCGACAGTTTCCTTGAGGAGAATGTCCGCAAGGCTCCAAAACGCGTCCATCGGATTGCTCTCGTTCTGGAGCGCCTTCAGCTCGGCCGCGTGCAGACCGCCGGGCAACAGGGATGGAAACGGCCAAAGAGCGATCGCGCGCGTCAGGTCTTCGCTATTTTCCAATTCGAGAATGAGCGGCAATAATGGGTCACTCAATTCCAGGTCGACGAAGACCGGGCCCTCAGAGCTAAAACTCACGCCTTGTCCGGCTGGGCGGAGGCGCTCGGGCTCGTCCGCTGTCGCTTGATAGGCTCGCAGCATCCAGCCAGTGGAAATCGACGCCTCGCTGGTGCCATCACCGATCATCAGGCGGATTGTCGTTGGCCCCGCGAACCAGGCATTTCCAATTCGTGTCGGTCCCTGCTGGAAGAGCGATTGGTCGGGCTCGGCGACTTCGACCTCGTCCAGGTTTGCAGGCGCGTCCAGCGAGAGCAGCTTTGCGTAATTCCTAAGTGGAGCAGCAATCCGTCCGCCGGCCGATGCATCGGCAAACGGTCCGTCCGCGAGGTCGCTTAGCCTGATTGTCCCATCCGAGCCGGCACCCTTGCGCGGCGGAGCAGGCGTCGGCAAACCAACTGAAGGGTCGAAACCCTCGGGCCGGTCGATGATCGCTTCGGAGCGCGACGCCGGTTCCGCTTCGCTCGTCGCGACATCCGGGCCATTCTTGACCGCTCGGCCGGTTTCAGACGCATTCGGGCCCGCCTGCGGTTTGGCTTCAACAGCACCCGCGAGCCTGCCCGAAGGACTTCGTCCAAGATGCCTGCCGAACTCAAGGTAATGCTGCTTTGGAGTAAGGCCGCTCAGCCTGACATCCGGGTAAGCCGCTCGATAACGGTCTGCATCGAAGTCGGCCGGAAGTTTTCTAAACACGATCTTCCAATCTTGGTTGGCAGCGGTCGCGCAGTTCAGCGCGCTGGCGCGAATCGAAGCGCATCAGCGGCTCCCGCCAGGACTTCGTCAAGGCTGTAAGGGTCAAGGCCATAGGCGGCGCCTGTCTGGAATATCTCCCATGCGAGATCGAGGAACTCGGCGCTTCTGGGACCGCCAGTGTACAATAGGACATTGCGCTTGGCCGGTTCGTCCACGGGACCCTCAAAGCTGAAGAACAGCCGCTCCCGGCACTCATTGGTGAGGGCCGGCCATGATCGCTCCGCAGTGAATACAGTCCGCAGAAGCACCGCGAAGTCCGCATCCGGCTGCTCCGCCAGCACTTTACGAAGGCAATGAAGTTCCAGAGCATCGCGGAAGCGCCGGTCCTGCTCAATCGCGACTTCCGACCATGCGCTGAGCGTTTGAAGCAAAGGGGGCTCGGGGGGATAACCGGACTCGATGTTGAACGACTTTGCAAGGCCACGCGTACCGATTTTTCCGGTCGTCGCGACATAGGCGACTGCGTTGGGTATGGCCGCCGCTGCCAGTCTCTCAAGCCAAGCCTCCGCTTGCGAGCGATCGGGCTCAACTGCCAGAACAACGGTCGTACAATTAGGCAAGTTCGCGCTCTTCCAGCTCAAGCAGAAGTCGCCACGCTGTTCCGTCCCCAAACTCCTCGAAGGAGTATTGACTATAGGCGAGATGGGCGAGCCATGCCTGGCGATCGGGAAACGTCGGCTTTTCAATGGCGCTGAGGTCGGTCCGGCCAACCGGGGCGGCGGCACTGCTCGGCGCAACGAACACCGGCGTTCCCAGACAGGCAGCCTCGATTGCGACGTTGGAAGAATGCGTCACAAGCGCATGCGCCGTTTTGAGCGCGGCCGGTAGCGGGACTGCAGTTTCGCCGGCCCTTGGTTTTGCGCGGACAATTACCGGCCTGTCGGTGAACTGCTTCAACGTGGCGAGCGTCGTCTCCAGCCAGTCCTCACAACCGTGCGCCCGCATGAAATAATCGGTTGGTGGGCACACCAGAATGTCCCGCCCCTGCTTTCGCCAGGGTTCGATTTCGAGTTGCAAGTCAGCCAAGCGATCTTGCGGACAGCGCCGGACAGGTCCGGCCTCATAGGCATTTCGAGCAACACGATACGCCTTGCCGTGCCCGCGGTTGAAATAGGCGTGATCGATATAGAAAAAGTACAGGCCCTGTGCCTTTGCCTGCGCGAGAATTCGATCGCTATCACGTAGCACGCCCCACACCACTGGGATGTCGTGCAAGATGGCTGGCTCGTCTTCTGCGTAGCCGATCCTGCAACCGGTCCCTTGCGCGAATGCCCGGATGACCGGATTGCCGGCGCCGCCGCGGTTGAGGAAGGCGCTGATCATCCACGGCTTCAGCCGTGCCGGCGGGATCCGGAATAGCAAGTCGATGCTGGTGGCTTCGCCATGGGCATCTTGGCGCTCAAGGCGGATCGGTTGTCCTGTTTCGGTAAGGAGGCCCGGCGGCGCGCGGAGCCGAAGGCTGCCAGCTTCCGGCTCTTGGCCGACACGCCGACGGACGATGGTTTGTTCATTCTCGCGGCCGGGATTCGAAGTTACCCGTACCTCACCGCCAAGGCGGGAAGGAAGATCCGCAAGGCCTATTCGCGAATGAACGATCGCCGACCAGTCCGGCTGATTGCAGGCGAGGCCGGCCGGGCTCTGCTCGCTCGTGAACTCGGTCGGTTCGGACGGCTTGAACGTACCCAACTCCGACAACATGGCATCGATGCGCGGTCCACTCAGCCGCGTTCCAAGCGGCGCGGAATAACTTGCGGCGTGCCCCACGAATACACCCACGGGCGATGAACTCCGAACGAGTTCGTGGTCATTGGCTGCGACATGTTGCACGAATTCAGCCGGGAGAACCGTTGGCAATTGCATCGCGACCAGGAGCTCACCTTCTGCCATTGAGCGAAGGACGTCCGGCTCGCGGGCCCCTGCGACGATCTGAACCAGCCCCTCCCATCCGGCGCGCCTCGCTTGTGCGCGCATGATTTGCGCAAGTTCTTCCGTGAGTGCGCTGAGGACAATGCTACAGCGGTCTCCAGCCGCTGCCAGCAATTGCGTCAATCCGGCGTGCAGGTGGAGGTCGCCAAGGCAGGACAGGCTGACGATCACCGTGAACTGATTTCGGCTTATGCCGTGGCGGCCGCTCATTTCCGCGCGCAGCCATTTCGTCCAGCGACGTTCTGCCCAATCGAGCAAACCTGGATTCGCGCTTGCAACCCAAAGTCGTGCGCGAAGCATTGCGCCCGCGAACGATGACGCGGTCACTTCGCCAGCTTTATGATCGATGCGCTGAAACGATCCCAATCGTACTTCTCGACTGTCTTGCGGATGTCCCCGGGCAGCGTGAATGCCGCCTCGATGAGCTTCGCGATCCTTTCTGCCGAGGCATCGAGGTCGAAGATGAACCCGTTTTCACCATTGCGAATGAGATCCGGTGCGAATCCGGTTCGACTGGCAACGGGCACTGCGTTGCTCATCATGGCTTCGATGAGCGGAATGGGCCCCCCTTCCAGGTTCGACATGGAAAGAAAGACGTCGAACGTCGAGTAGATCTCCGGATATTCCGAATAGGCAGCCTGCAGGTACGTGAAATTGGGAAGCGCCCGCATCTCCTCGAAAAGGGCGTACTGATTCCACTTCCGGCCGAGGAGCACGAATTGCCGGTGTGGCATCTGCTTCACGATCTCCAGCAGGCGATCGGGACTTTTCCGTTCGTAAAAAGAGGATGAGAGGCCGACCGCTCCCTCGCCCCGCTCGTGATATTTGAACTGCTGTGGGTCAGCGGCACCAAGAACGACGGCCGTCTTCTCGTAAGCAAGACCGCGGTCCAGCCACAGCTGACGATTGGATTCACAGGCGAAGATGACCTTCGTTACCTTGTCGAAGGCGAGGAGAAGTTTCGCGATCGAGGCTGGATTCTCCTCGCGCGGATGGGTGTACCAGACGAAGAGTTTGGTCTGGTCGTCGAGCAGCTCTTGGTGACGTTCGAGGTAGTTTTGAAGCAGCAGGTAATGGGAGAAGAAGTAGTTCCGCGCGGGTCCGGCAGGCTGCGGGTAATAAAAGACTTTCCAGCTCTCTGCCTGCCGCGAGCCAATTTCGCGGCAAATCGCGTCGAGGATCCAGCCGCGGGCGTTCTGGTGGACGACGAAAGCCCAATCGACACTTCCGTCTGCGCGGCTCCACTCGGCGTACGGACCGGCAGTGATCTTGCTTGAACTGTCCGCGGGCGCAGGGCGCGCTCGCGCCGCGAGGTTGGCCA
>Ga0207711_10001410_pt1 | contig 22505 bp, 27 predicted proteins | sample KBSS34metaG_FD_184401 | JGI IMG/M metagenome (GOLD analysis project Ga0207711, IMG submission 184401) | Switchgrass rhizosphere microbial communities from Kellogg Biological Station, Michigan, USA - KBS S3-4 metaG (SPAdes) (version 2) | ecosystem: Host-associated > Plants > Roots > Rhizosphere...
GCTGAATTGATCAGTAGGCGCCAGATCAAATGGACGAGAGATCCCAACTCTCGCTAGTTTCCGGGTAAACCGAAGGGTATGCGTTGGAAGAGGTATCAGCGTCTTCAGAACCAATACGAGTACTATGACAATGCGGCCCTACGCCTCCTCCTGGAACGGCTCCAATTAGTTTTGTCATGTAACCGGTCGGTTGCATGACGGGACATTAGAGACGGAGCATTCCATTAGCGGAGCCAGCGCCGATAATAACAATAGAAGGATGGCCGACCACCCGGACGGAACCCAATCGGAGCCTTCCCAGATCTAACGTTTTCTGAGCAGATCTTCGGACTTCCCGCACGAGGGATTCATTGGAGTTTTCTGAATCCGGCCGTAGCGCTCCTCAGGATTGGGCTCTCTGAGTCAGCACCTTTCCATAGCGTGATGAAATCCTGGTAAGCAGCCTTGGCTTTGGCGCCGTCTCTCGCTATTGCCCACGCTTTGGCGATTTCAAGTCGCGTCCGCGCCGCGATGGGATCGGCTAGCACAAGCCCCCGTGATCGATCAGTTTCTGGAACTCGGCTGCGGCCTTGACGCCGTTGCCCTCCGCTAGAAATGCTTCGACGCGCACGTATGCCGAGTACATGGTTCCGTAGAACCCATTCTCGCTCAGTCCGTTGATGGCGGTTTCATAACGCTCGGCAGATTTGAGTTCCTGTCTCGCCTTCGGCGCGTCGCCTTCTTTGAGAGCGGCAAGCGCGCGAAGTACCGGCAGGTATTGATATTGAACCGAAGTATCTTCGCGGAACTGCCGGTTAAGATCGTCTGCCAGTTTCTGTGAATCCGGCATATTTCCAAGCGTGGCCTGCGCAAATGCCACGGCGAATTCCACGTCGCGACCTTGGGATAAATTCAGAGCAGCATTTGCTCGCGCTTTGGCCTCCACCGCACTCCCGAGGACGCGAGCGGCGTCTATGCCCCCGCCTCGGACGGAAAGCACTTCGTAGTGGCGATGCCCGCTACCGGCGACTCAGCGCAACTACCGCCACTTACTGTAATCACGCATTGGCAGATCGGCCTAAAGAAGTGACGGCGAGGCCGTCGCGTAAGCATCTTATGGAAGAATTCAAACGGTTGTTAAGTTCTGGATGACGGCGTATCCGTCCAGTACTTTGCATTGGTGCATCATCGTTTGCCGGTCGAGGAGACCGCTGACGATGGCAAACAAACGCTTCCCCAAGAAACGGCGGCTCGTCCCAAAGACGGTTTTGCGCCTCCCAGATCTCGATCAAGCGAAATCAGCGGTTCTGAACAGCCTAGGTTCTCGCGACGCTTAACGCGGATACCGCCACGCGATGGATGAGTTTATTGAGTGGTACTGCTCGGAGCCGAGACTATCATTCATCCTGGTCACCAGGGGACGGCTAGCGTATGAACTCACGCACCTTAAACGGAAACTTCGTCAACGTGACCCAAGGCGATTGAAACTGGCAAGTGAACGTAAGTCCGTCAAGATTAATTCAACCTTTAAAGCGGTGGATGGGCCAATCGCACCTTGGGAGGGAGTCCCGCCGGCGGCTGTGGGCGGACGTGGGCAGAGGCGAGTCTCTCCTGCCCCGGGGAGACTCAAGTACTGATTAACCGGATAACCGGTACTTGACCCCGCTGTCGATTCGCTCAAAAAGTAGCTTCCGAGTTCCCGACAACATGGACAAAACCGAATCCGACGTTTTCCAACTGGTTTCCGGTCACATCTCCGATCAGCCCAACTTCTCAGACATTTAGTGCAGGCCGCTCCGGTCAATCACTTCCGTAGCGCCGCCTGCCAGTTGGAAACCACCGTCAGGTGTTCCGACCTTCCTTGCGTGCGCGAGCTGAGGATCAGCAGGAAACGCTGGCCGTCGGGCGTGACGTCGAATTCGTGGAGGCTAGTGGTTTGGAAGTCAGCGGCAAACAAGACGCGCGGTGTTTCTGCGCGAATTTCTTGCGCTCCAGCCTGAATCGCTGCCGCCATTATTTTTCCATCCAGACTCTCGTAGTACAGCTCCTTCCCGTCTCCCTTCCATTTGACGTCATACGCTCCGCCGTTCGAGACTTGCCAGCGGCCCTTGGTTCCGTCACCGCCGCCCGGAAAGGCCTGAATGTAGAGTTCGGTGTGCCCGGAGTCGTTGGAGGCGAAGGCCACCCACCGCCCATCTGGTGAGATGGCGCCCGTGCTTTCCTGGAACGGCGTGTTCACCACGGCGATTGGCTTTTTGTCGCCTTGAAGCGGGAGCGCCATCAAATCCCGGCCTGTTCCAGGATTCACTTCCCGGTAGAGAAGATATTTGCCGTCTTTACTCCAGTCCAAGAGAAACTTTTGGTTCGGACTCTCGGTAAGACGCTCTTCCTGTCCGGCGCCGGTTGCGTCTTTCCGGTAGATCTGTGACACGCCTCCCTCGCGCTCGGAAGAGAAGGCCACCTGCTTGCCGTCCGGGGACCATACGGGGAAACTATCCCTGGCCGGATCGAAAGTCAGACGCGTCATCACCCCACGCTCGAAGTCCCGCAGCCAAACGTCCCGGTTAGTCTGCCCGCCCGTGGCATCCGCGCGCTCCACTGCCATCCGCGTTGCCCCAGGAGCGAGCGCCAGAGTCATGAAGTTGTCATCGGGAGCAGCTTGCCCCAATTGTTTTCCGTCCCGGCTTATCCAGGCGATGGGGCGTTTCGGCAAAGTGGGATTCGAAAAATAAATGAGCAGTCCGGCCTCGGATGCCCAGAAGGCCGCACGGACAGGATTCGTTGGATTCAGCCCGACCTGTTCCGCTACGGACACCGGATCGCCCTCCAGCTTCAACAAATCCGCGTCGAAGCGTTGGGCCAGGAGGGTTTGGTCCTGCATCCACAGCAGGTAGCCCGGATACGGCGCGCGCGGCGGAACATACACCGCTTTGGCCGCCGTGCGCACGATCAGCTGGCGCTGCTCTGGATGGTCCAGGGAACTGGCATAAACGCCGCGTGCGTTTGGATCGCCGCTGTCCGCGAAGAAGAGAAACCGGTTGCCATCCGGCAGGAATTGCGGATATCCATGGCCGGACTCCTTTTTGGCGGTGTCGATTTTGGTCAACAGCGTGGTGCCTCCTCCGGACGCTGAGACGCGTTGCAGCCCGGAGGTGCTGCCGAACAGGATTACGCCCGCGCGGTTCCAGGTACCCGTCGGTGAGACTGGAGATTCTGTCGCATCGCCCAACGTGAGCGGAGCGCCTCCCGTGATCTCGATCCGCTTCAATTTGCCGCTAACGAAGAAAGCCAACGAACGGCTGTCTGGTGACCAAGTCGGGAAATTGCCCCCGTCTGTTCCTGGCAGGGGACGTGCTACCAGGGAGTCCAAAGGTCTCAGCCAGAGCATTTGCGCGTTGGCACCATTGACTCTTGCGGTGAAAACCACGTAGCGCCCGTCTGGTGACGCCGCATAGCCGCCGTACTGGTTGACGAAACTCGATTCCTCCGGCGATTCCAGCGCGAACTGGACGGCTTGCGACGCGGGCGGAGCCTCGCGAAAATGCACCACGGCGAGCACGGCCAGCCCAGCGATTGCGGCGGTAGCAGTGGCTGCCACAGCCCACGGCCATTTCGAGGTCCGCGCTTCCACCGGCGGCGGGCCCTCTCCCAGTTCCAACAGCAAGGCTACGCCGGTGATGTCCCGCAGCCGTTTCTTCGGATCTTTTTCCAGGCACCTTTCGAGCAAGCCTCGCAACTCGGCGGGCACGGCGCTTAAATCCGCCTTGTCGCGCACCACGGAGGCGAGCGTGTCGGTCAGGTCCTCGCCTTGAAATAGCCGCTGGCCGGTGAGCATCTCATACAGCACCACGCCGAAGGCCCAGATATCGGCGCGCTTATCGACATTGAGGCCCCGCGCCTGCTCGGGTGCCATGTAAGCGGCTGTTCCCAGAATCAAGCCGGCCTGGGTAGCAGCCATGCTAATGGTGGGTGAGTTCTCGTTGGGCGTTCCGCTGGCGGCCGACGGCATGACTTTCGCCAGTCCGAAGTCGAGCACCTTCACGATGCCTTCCGGCGTGATCTTGATGTTGCCGGGCTTCAGATCGCGGTGGACGATGCCCTTGTCGTGTGCCACCTCCAGCGCCGACGCGATCTGGCGCGCGTAGTGGAGCGCAGTCTCACGCGGCAGCGGACCTTGGGGCGATTCCCCTTCCACCAGCTCCATCACTAGGTAGTCGGGCCCGACGTCGTACAAACTGCAGATGTTGGGATGATTCAGCGCGGCCACGGCTCGCACTTCCCGGTCGAAGCGCTCGCTAAAGCGGTCGGCGGAAACCTTGAGGGCGACATCGCGCCCCGTGCGCGGGTCGTGCGCGCGATACACCTCGCCCATTCCGCCCTTGCCGATCAGCTCCAGAACTTCATATGGGCCGAGCTTGTCACCTGCAGTCAGAGGCATATGACTGATTCAGCTAAGTCTACATGATCAAGAAATGGTTTGTGCCCTAATGGCGGCGCATCCTTCCATAGACCGTTTATGGAAGAGTAGCCGACAATCGACTTGAAACCGTTACCCAACAGTGGCTGAACGAGAGCGAGGTATGGTACGGCAGGGCGCCGGTCGTGTGCATGACGTGGATCTCGCTGTTTGCCTTTGCCCCGGCGGCAAACGCCGCCTTCTTAACGAGTCATCGAGCCCACAATGACACCGGTCGTTCTGGCCAGGCTGAATGCCGCCGACGCCGATGGGCGATTGGATTTCGTAGGGGCCGAGTTCGTCGCCGGGGGATTGGGAAATGCGAATGATCTCGCCCAGTCTATCCGATCAGCCGAGAAGACCCCACCGGCCTAGCGGCCGAAATGGACGATCCCGTGCTCCCCCCGCTGGGCGGTCCACGGAAGCTCCTGATCGTGCTTCCTGACGACCTCGTGCGCTTCGTTGAGATCGACGAGCAGCGCCTTGAGCGTCCCGGCCATCGTGCCGTCCGCCTTGATCCTTCCGGTCGAGTCGACGTGCACGGTGAAATTTTCGCCGCTCGAGTCTCCGGCGAACGTCAGCGTGTCAGCTTTGAGCGCACCGACGAGTTTGATTGGATCGCCGTGCGGCCAGTCGAGCGTACCGGTCACAACTGTGTTCTTCTGCTCGAACACGAGCTTCAACCCGAACTGCTGCTCTATCGTTAATGTCCAGGTACCACTGATTGACTTCGCCTTCGCAAAGATGCTGCTGTTGCAAAGGACGACGCCGATGAGTGCGATGGCCAACCATATTTTTCTCATGCTCTTCTCCTTGTCGAATTCCCGTACTGAAAAACTTCGTCTAGCGGGACGCCGAACACGTCCGCGATCTGAAAGGCGACTTCGAGCGACGGTGAGTATTTCGCCAGCTCAATGGCATTCACCGTCTGCCGCGTAACGCCGATCTTGTCGGCGAGTTCCTGTTGCGTCATCTCCTTATGCTCGAAGCGCAGCCGGCGGATTTGGTTTTGCAGTATCTTGGCCGCCATGCTCACGCGTCCCGGCGGTGCAGCGCAATCTGCGTCCCAAACCGCGACAGCAGCGCGAATAGAATTGAGCCCATCAGGCACTGCGCCATGACGAGACGATTCGCACGGGGGATGTGAAGCGTGCCGATGGAAGCGAACGTCCCAATCAGAAGGACGTAGAACGCGACGCGCGAAGCTTTCATGTCGATCATACGCTCGCGCTCGTCTTTCGGCGTCCGCGCCTCACGAGGCGACTGAACCGCGACGGCGATGTGCAATGCGATCTCGAGCGCAATCAGCGCGGCCAGTGTCCCAAAGAACCAGATCATCGGGTTCTCGTCACGTGCGTGCAGAAACTCGACACGCCAGACGTGCGTAAACCACAGGACTGTGAAGATCAGGACGGTGATGAATGTGATCCATGCACTTTTCTCTCGGAAGGACATAAGTCCGAAGTGTAAAACATAGTAGACACCATGTCAAGAATGTTGTACACTTGTGATTGTCTTCCGGGGGCCGGATAAGTCACGAGTCGTCACCCAGTGTTCGGGCATTCCCGAGCAGATGCATCGATAAACTCCCGCCAACCAGCGTTTCTTGTGTCCGTGTCGCCGACTACAGCTCCATCGATCTCAGCAGTTCGGGAGTGCCATTCCACGCGCCACGGATTGTAATTTCGGAAAGCTCAGGGTAATTCAAATGCGGCGACGAATAGAATAGACTTTTACGCCGATCTCCCGGGCGCACCCGCTTCGAAGCGCATCCATTCCACGCCGAATTCGCTTTTCTGGTGACTGACGGCAAAAACTTCAAATGCTTGTAGTGGGTCTTCCCAGGCTTCGATTCGGTAGTCGGAACCCCGATGTGGTGATACCGGCGAATCGTTTTACCTTCAGTTCCCGATCTTGTCCGGCGAGTGCCGCATGTCGCGTTTGAAGTGACCGACCTCCTCAGAGCTTGCTGGCCGCGAAATCCTGATTCCTCCGAATAGCCCATCGGACGGCATCCGCGTCGCCTTCATCGTCGAGAATGGCGCGCCGATCGAACTGCTCGAGTTCAGAGACCCCAAACATCCAGCCTGTGTCGGACCAAATGGACATTAGCGGGCCACTTGGAAGCTGAAAGCTCCAGCGGCCAATGGGGGTTGCCCAATTCGGACGAGTTACCGCAACTTCTGATGCATTCGCAACGTTCTTGTGGTACGCGAGAGCCTTGTCGTCCCATTGGCGGCCCAGTTCGCGAACTCTTGCGGTGTCGAGCGGACCGTCCCCAGTCAGATCGTTGACATGACCATAGCAAAGATGATGCCGGGCCAGGTCCTCCTCGTTTCAGCAGAGGTCTTGTCCGGTTGACGCGCCACTGGCGAGAAGTCAGGTTCTGGGAAGTTGTGGATCACTCATCGATACCGCGGCCTTCTGAACGATCTTCAAACGAAAGCCACGCCCCGACAAAGCCGAAGTTGGAAGCTGGGATCCAGCTTGTCATGTAACCGCTCGGTTGCATGACGGGGATTCCTTGTCGCGCTGGCGTGGACGGCATGCGTAGGCGATTGAAATCATTGGAACACGCCAAACTCTCTCTTTCGTCGAGCTGTCTGGTCGGATAGGCACTTCAACTCGAGTTGCGCCTCCAGTAGCTGACCCGCAGCCATATGTTTTTCGATGAACGGACGATCATCGACGACGGAGAGGGGGAGGGGTTCGTTGAGAGACCGGCGTAGATAAAACCCGGACGAAGAATTGAGGCACCGGACGCCTCAATGACTTTGCTCCGCGCCATCGACTGGCGAACGGCTTCCTTCAGTGAAATGGCGTCTTGTCCACGTGCAAAACTAGCCAAAGCGAGTATAAGCGCTAACGTTTTCATCGGCTCGTTAGACCGAAACAGTGATCCGCATGAACGTGGCCGGTATGAAGGTGCCGGCGTTCTTGCTTTTGTTCTGCGCGTTCGCTAGGTTCAGAAGCTGGTTGTGCAGTTCCTCGACCTTGCCCTTTTTCTGGGCCGCTTCGACAGCGTTCATGGTGGGCCCATAGAATCTCTCAAATAGATCGACGAACTGCGCAGGGCTTTTTTCAGGTGAGGCAAAGTAGTACGTGTCCTGCACCATGGAGATTCTCTCCTTAGGCACTCCGGCATGGCCAAAACGCTCAATGATGTTCCTCTCCACCCCCCACGTCATGGGACTGATAAAGCCTTCCGGCGGCGGAGGCGTAACCGCAGAGCTGATCTTCAGCAGCTGCGATACGAACGTCGGATCGTTGGGAATCCAGTTGCCCATTACAATGCGGCCGCCGGGTTTCGTAACGCGCACCATCTCCTTGGCGACATCGAAAGGCTTGGGAGCAAACATGGCGCCAAAAATGGAAACGACCGAATCAAACGAACTGTCAGCCACACCTTCCAAATTGCACGCGTCTCCTTCTTGAAACCTCAGCCGGGTAAGGTCCGCCTCGGCGGCACGCCGGTTGCCGGCCTCCACCAGGTTCCTGGCGATGTCGATTCCAACCACTTCCGCCCCCAAACGGGCCAATGGAATGGCCGTGGTGCCGTCTCCACAGCCCAGGTCCAGAGCCCGCAGGGGCGGTGTGATTCCGAGGGCTTGAATGATCGCTTCACCAGACTGACGCATGAAAGCGGCAATTTCCGTGAAGTCACCTTTTTCCCACAATGCTTTGTTTGGATTAACGGCGTTCGGATTCATGGAGGCTCCTTTTTTCTATGCTGCTCTGAACTTCGTCGCGGACTGACGTTTCCGCGGTCGTAGTGTCCTGGCAAGGCGCTGCTTGGCATGCGGTCGGACGGGGCGATTCGCTTCTTGCAACCTTGCGGCGACGACAGGGACTCCTTGGATGCGTATCACAGTGTGTTCTCTTTCTTTCACGAGCGATGCCCTACTTGGCGACGGCCGCCGTTCGTGCCGATGGAGGGATGGCTACGCGGCGGGGCATTCCGGGAACGATCATCGGGACCTGCTGGCGATACGCGGCATACTCCGGATGCTTGGCGATCAGGTCACGCTCTTCCAGTTGAATTGCGGCAAAGATGTAGGCTGTCGTCACCAGGGCGAAGACCAGATGGGCTACGGTCATTACCGGGGTGCTCCAGAAGATGCATAACCAACCGATATACAGGGGATGACGGACCACGCGATAGAGCAGCGGCGTACCGAACTCCAAATCGGATTGCGACTTGCCAAACAGGTGCCGCCAGACCTGCCTGAGTCCGAACAAGTCGAAATGGTTGATGACGAAGGTGGCGAACAGCAACAGTACCCAGCCAAACGCATACCCGCCGTAGAGCAGAACCTTGGCCAGTTGGCCCTGAACATCCCACACCGTTCCGCCTAACGGACGCCACTGCCAGAACAGCATCAGCATGGCGACACTGCTTGCCAGTACGTATGTGCTTCGCTCGATGGCTTCCGGCACCACGCGGGTCAAGACGCGTTTGAATGCCGGACGCGCCATAACGCTATGCTGCAGGGCGAAAAGGATCAGGAGCCCCAGATCGATCATGAGCGCGGTTTGCCAAGGACCATCCGCCGGCGAATCCATCGACTTCGGAACACCGAAGTTGCCGACGAACCCAGCTAGGTACAGAAATGTGGCGAGGCAGGCAGCGTAGCTGGCCGTGCCGTACAGGAAGCTAAAAAGCCGATTCATGTCTGTTTGCTCCTTTTGGTGGACTTCGTCGGCAAGACCGAGAAGTCCTCTTCACGGGTACAATTGTGCAGTGCTCCTGCTGGAACAACCATGCCCGAGCGTCGCCATGACTTGCTCGAACGGCTTGCGGGGGCAGATCGCTTTACCGAGAGACCAGGGAAGTTTGCAGATAGGCCAACAAATCGAATGGACGCGTTCTCGCAAATCCTGAGTGGAGTCCAGTTAAACGGCGCAGTGTTCTTCAGTGCGGAATTCTCGGCGCCCTGGGGACTCTCGACGCCCACGGCGAAAGCCATGGCGGCCACTGTTGGCTTGGGGGCGGAGCACCTAGTGCTCTACCACTTGGTCATTGACGGCGGGGCTGTAGTCGAGTTGTTCGATGGAGCGCGAACTGAACTCTGCGCTGGCGACATCGTGGTTTTTCCGAACGGGGACCCTCATTACATGAGCAGCGGTACCGGGAAACAGCCGTTCCCGAACTATGGGATCAGCAATAAGATCAAGGCTCGCGACTTGAGCCCGCTGCACGCCGGAGGCGGCGGTAATATTTCGCGGTTCGTGTGTGGGTACATGAGTTGCGATCCCCACCTCAGCCGCCCGATTCTGCATGGACTGCCGCCCGTGTTCAAGGTTAATATTCGGATCGACGCCTCGGGGCGCTGGCTGGAGAATTCCATTCTGCACCTGGTCGAAGAATCCGCTTCGGGACGAATCGGCAGTGAAGCCATGCTGGCCAAACTTTCGGAAGCCTTGTTCGTCGATACCCTACGGCGCTATGTAGCTAGCCTACCCGAACAACAGACCGGATGGCTCACAGGGGTGCGTGATCCCATCGTGGGGAAGAGTCTCGGCTTGCTGCATAGCCGTATCGCCCACCCGTGGACGATCGCGGACCTCGCGGATGAGGTGGGCATCTCACGATCCGCTCTGGTGCAGCGTTTCACGCGTTATCTCACCGAGCCGCCGATGACGTACCTGACCCGCTGGCGCCTTCAAGTGGCCGCTCGATCACTTGAGAGGACCGCGCGTGGTGTGGCGGAGATTGCCGCCGAGGTCGGATACGAATCGGAAGCTGCTTTCAATCGCGCATTCAAGAGGGAGTTTGGGCAACCCCCGGGCCGGTACCGCAGCGATCATAGGGCCCTGCCGGCCTAGCAGCGTCCTTTAGGTATTATCAAAACAAACCTCACCATTTGACCCTTCCAGAGCGTTCGGGCAGAGAAAACGTTGGTGCAAAGAATGAAGGACGATCGATCAAGTCCTCGCGGCTTCTCTGCTGCATCATTGCAATGTGAGGAGAGTCATCCCATGAGTTCGCTTCGAAAAGAGACACAGGTGGCCGAGCCATTACGCGCGGCCAATCACAAGATCGGAGGTTCCATAGGCCGTCGCGCTGAATTACTGGCAAATCGCATCGAGGAAGGCGCCGCGGGTCTGGCCGCGTTCGCGGAAGGGCTTTCGGATGCGGAGTGGCGTACGCCAATGTCGGCCAAGGACCGGCGCACGGTCGGCGCGATAGTGCACCATGTTGCCAGCATGTACCCAATCGAGGTCGGTCTGGCGCGAGCCGTTGCCGGCGGCAACGCTGCGCCGGAGGTTACGTGGGAGCTTGTCGCCGATATCAATGCCAAGCATGTCCAGGAACACGGGGGAGTCACGAAGGCTGCGGCTCTCGAACTCCTGCGCCGGAACAGCGCGGAGGCCGCCGCAGCCGTGGGTGCATTCACGGATCAAGAACTGGATGGGTCGGCGCCCATCGGGCTCAGCTTCGGCGCCCCTGTCACCGCGCAGTTCATCATCGAAGACCATGCGCTACGGCATAGTTGGCATCACCTGGCCGGGATCCGCCGGGCCCTGGGCCTGTAAGGTCCGGAACAGGAAAGGCGTCAGATGAATCGGTTGTTGTCCGGAGAGCAAGATGACCAGAAGTTCAGGCTGATGGCCGTTTTGGCCCATCCGGACGACGAATCGCTCGGCTTTGGCGGGACTCTAGCTAAGCATTCCGCTGAAGGAGTCGAGACGTACTTGGTCACAGCGACGCGTGGCGAACGGGGCCGATATTTTTCGCCGGATAGAAAGTCCGAACCTGCTGAGGTCGGCCGAATGCGTGAGGCTGAACTTCGAGCGGCCGCTGCTGTGCTTGGCGTTCGTGAGGTCGTCATCCTGGGCTACCCCGATGGAGCGGTCGACCAGATCGATGCCGCGACCGCCATCGCGGCGATTGTCCTTCACATCCGGCGTATTCGGCCCCATGTGGTCGTCACGTTTGGTCCGGACGGCGCTTACGGCCACCCCGACCACATCGCGATCTCGCAATTCACGACGGCTGCAGTCGTGTGTGCCGCCGATGCAGGTTACGGTGCCCGCGACGGCTCCGCAGGTGACCGGTCTTCTGCTCATCGCGTTGGCAAGCTCTACAATTTGGCGTGGCGAAATGCCAAATGGGAAGCCTACCAAGCCGCCTTTCGCAAGCTGACTTCGACGGTGGATGGAGTTGCGCGCCAGGCGAATCCGTGGCCTGACTGGGCTGTAACCACCGAGATCGACACGTCGGCCTACTGGCCCGCCGTTTGGAAAGCGGTGTGCTGCCACCAGACACAAATGTCCATGTACGAACGGCTGGGGCAACTTTCGGAAAACCAGCAACGGGCTCTTTGGGGCTCCCAGGAATTCTACCGCGTTCACAGTGCGGTCAACGGCGGCCGCAAGGTGGAGAAGGACCTGTTTGAGGGACTACGGTAAATCATTATGTCTTCTTCCCACGACATCGGTCAGACCAAATCCCGCACCGCTCCCCTCGAAATGACGGAGGAGCAATTTCGTTCGCTCGGCCACGACCTTGTCGACCGGATCGCCAGCTTCCTGGGCTCTCTGCGCGGGCGTGCAGTCACACCAGCCGAGTCGGCTGATAAAGTCCGCGCAACCTTAGACGCCGCGCGTACGCTGCCCGAACAAGGCGAGAAGGCCAATGTACTACTTGAGAACACCGCCGGCCTGCTTTTTGAGCACTCTCTACTCAACGGACATCCAGGTTTTTATGGCTACATCACGTCTTCCGCCGCTCCCATCGGAATGCTCGCAGAGTTGTTGGCAGCTGCCGTAAATGCCAACGTCGGGGCGTGGAAACTGTCCCCCATGGCCACCGAGATAGAAGCCCAGACGATTCGATGGATCGCTCAATTCATCGGCTATCCGGCCGATTGCGGCGGCTTGCTTCTGAGCGGAGGCAACATGGCCAATCTCACGTGTTTCCTGGCCGCCCGTGCAGCAAAAGCCAGCTGGGATGTTCGAAAGCAAGGCGTCGCCAGCGGGCCACGCATGTTGGCTTACGCTTCCACGGAAACACACACCTGGCTACAGAAAGCCGCTGACCTCACTGGACTCGGCACCGAAGCGATTCGCTGGATCGGAGTCGACAAGCGGCAGCGCATGGATCTTGATGCTTTACAAGCTCAGTACAAGCGGGATCTTGAAGAGGGTTACTGGCCGTTTCTCGTAGTCGGCACCGCCGGAACCGTCAGTACAGGAGCGGTGGATCCGCTGCCGGATCTAGCGGCCTTCTGTCAGGAGCGCAACCTGTGGTTCCATGTGGATGGTGCATACGGGGCTTTCGCCGCTGGGATCAAGGAAGCGCCTCCCGATCTCATGGGATTGACCGCGGCGGACTCGTTGGCAGTCGATCCTCACAAATGGCTATACGCCCCGCTCGAAGCCGGGTGTGCGCTAGTCCGAGATCCGGCTGCTTTGCGCAATGCGTTTTCTTACCACCCGCCATACTACAGCTTTGACGCCGAGGCCACGAACTACTATGATCTCGGGCCTCAGAACTCGCGCGGGTTTCGCGCACTCAAGATTTGGCTTGCCCTTCAGCAAGCGGGTGCCGGAGCATACCGCGAGATGATCGGGGAAGACGTCTCTTTGGCGCGCCACCTGTACGACCTTGCGGTAGAACACCCTGAACTGGAAGCGTTCACGCACAACCTGAGCATCACGACACTGCGCTACGTTCCCGCAGAACTGGGTGCCAGTGTGGGCTCTGAGCAGACAGAGGCGTCCTTGAATCGTCTGAACCAACTCCTGCTGACGCATCTTGAAAATAGCGGGGAGGCGTTCTGCTCTAATGCTCTGATCGAGGGGAAGGTCGCCCTGCGGTTTTGCATCGTCAACTTCCGAACCTCAACCGCCGACATCGAGGCCGTGCCGCCATTGGTGGCGCGCCTCGGCCGCCAGGCCCACGCTGAGCTAAATTGCCAGTGATTTGTCGCAGATTCCGGGTAATTGGAATGATCTTGAAATTCACGATGCAGAGCGACGCTCACCTCGGCGGAAAGCAGGCTACCTGCGAGAGCCAAAGCCGATAACGACAGATCCGCACATCCTCTCCGACTTGAGGGAATCAAATCAAGAAGGCCTGTCGAGGTTGCTCCGACCGGGTGGCCGGAGTAATCATCGACCGAGGCCCCGAACAGGATCTGTACCGCGTGCACGAAGTGGAACGCTCGTCGGTTGAGCCTGAACTCCAGGAGACGAGATGGAATCGTCCAGTCGCAGGATCCATTCGTCGACCAGCCTAGTTCTGATTGGTGGTGGCTTGCCGCAGGGCGGAAACGCTGAACCTCGGTCGGTCACCCGTAGCCGCTGTCATGTAACCGTCCGGTTGCATGACAAATTGGTGGGAACAGGATTACTCGATGTGGTCGTGTTTTGCTAGGTTGTGTCGTGCGCAGAGTAGTTGGACGTTGCCGGCGACGAGTGATGTTCCTCCTTTTGCCCATGGGAGGTCATGATCGAAGTGAAGTTCGTCTGTTGCGCCGCACATGACGCATTTTCCGGCGTCTCGTTTCCATACCTCGAGTTTTATCGCAGTTGGGATGAGTCGTCGCCTGGTGGGATTGAGTTCCGGGGGGACGGATAGGTCTTCTTCGCCTTCCACGGCTTCGAGTTTGAACTTGAACACGATTCGGTGCTCGTCTTGCTCCTGCCAAGAATCCACGAGATGGAAGATGCCGTTATACGACCAGATTCCCGTGCGGATTTTCTCGTAAACCCGGACCTTCTCGGGCGACCGGGTGCCGGCCTGTGCCTGTTGCGCAGCTCGATGGAACCGGCCGTTCTGGGTAGGACCTCCAGACGGGTAAAGTCCTGGCTGGTCGACGAGTTTCGGATTCGGCGTCCTCGCCCCTTTCGGCTCATCATGGCCCTCGTAGATCAACGTTGTACCGCCATCCTCAAGACGATCACGATACGGAGCATTCGGCCGAACAGACATGAGAATCACGAATGATCCCCACCGAGGCCGAAATTCATACCAGCCTGCAAGCTAGTACCTTCGCGACGGCACATCTCAAGGTAAGAAATAATGTTATCGGCCACGTCGACCCAACCTCTTGCCTAGATTAACCGCCTCCCAGACCGAAAACCAACAGCCCGGCTAGTCTTCAGCGCGCAACACGGGCAAAAATGGCAGCCGCACAAAAGAATCGCTGGGCGGCAAGAAAAAAAGCAGCCTGACCCACGGACTCTGTTACGGTTTTGGGACACGAAGGGTGGCGCTGATCATCTCCGAAGCGAGCAGCCGTGAACAAGCTCGAAGCAGCAGTGCTTCGGCAACAGCAACCAGTCGGGGAAGCTTCGGCCAACCCGGCTTAATGGAATAAACGGAATAACGAGGAATCAGTGGGTGCTTCTAAGTTGTTGAAAGTTGGAGCGGGAGACCGGGGTCGAACCGGCGACGTCCAGCTTGGGAAGCTGGCATTCTACCACTGAATTACTCCCGCATACCCTTTTGTCTCAATGACGTGCAGCATCGGGCTTCGTCCCGAGGACTACTTGAGGACTATTGTACCGCCAAACGCTTCTCCAGTTGATTCACAATCGGGAAACGACTCACCACATTGCTCGATGTGTTTGAACTAGTCGAACACAGGTCCCGTGATCGTGCGGGCAAGATAGATCAAGGGTTCCGCTCCAGTGAAATCAGGAGTATCACTTGGCGGCATCTGTCCAACCTGAATCCACCCCATCGAATCCAAGAGCTTGAGGATGACGGTGTTGCCAGCGCGGGCATGCCCAACCACATAGGTAATTCCTACGGACGCCGCGTGATTGATGATAAAGCGAATCAGAATGCGGGCCAAACCTTTCTGACTGGCTTCGTGCGCTATATATGTGCTGATCTCTCCCATTCGTCGCTCGGAAAGCGGATTGTTGCGGCACGGTTGTAAAGAGCACCATCCGAAGATTACGCCATCGCGATCCGCGACCCAGTAGCCGAATGATTCGCTCTCACGAGTTATCCTTTCACCAAACCACGCCACAGCATCGATATCCGGTGGCATCGGAACGCCGAACGAGTGGTGGACGCCACTAATCCAGATGGCCGCAATCGCGGACGCATCGTCTGGACGAGCTTGTCGGATTTCAATATCTGCAGTGAAGGCAGGCACCATCTTGCGAAGATCTTAGTTAAATGGTGATTCGCTCTGGCAAGGGAAAGCTGAATCCATAGTATCCTGCAAAGCGCGCCTAGCACCCGGCTCTATAGAGTGTGAAGCCACGTATGGCCAAACGGAAGGTTCGATTGGTGGAACGCCCCGCTGTGGAAGCACACGGATGTTGTCTCGATTGATTCTTTGGATAGCGTTTAAGGATCCGGCATTGCCCGCGACGCTCGGGGACTCAAACCCAAAACGCTCCCCTAGCGGTATAGTAGGGAGGCGATCACGTCTGAATTTCATTACGGAAAGAAGCTCCTGTGACCAATCGATGTCCATTCTGTAGCAACTACGCCTATGCTCTGAGCGTTGGCGATGCCTACCAGATGGACTGCCGCTACTGTGAAATTCAAGTCGAGATCACCAAGCGTGCGTATGCCGCCCGATGCCCCGATCCCGTGGGCGTGCTGGACTACATTCGAGAGAAACTCAAGGGAAGTACGAGACCGCGCGTCGATCTTGCGGATATGAAGCGCCTGAGGCAATCACTCGCGCCTATAGAAGAGGAAGAGATGAAGATCAGTGACTCGAAGCCGGCCACGACGTCCCAGCCCGACAGCGATGTGTTCACGACGGCCGCAAAGGCGATCGGGACCACGCTGGGAAAGATTGCCGTAAAGACTGGAATCGCCAAGCCCCCGGCGCCCGCTCCCACGGCTCGGAAGAAAGCCACCGCAGCCAAGAAGACTGCCAAGAAAACAACGAAGAAAACTGCAGTCTCAGCTGGCACCAAACGGACTGCTTCGAAAAAGTCTTCACCCAAGAAGTCGGCGCCGAAGAGCAAAAAGGCACGATAGCCGAACCTGCGCGTTCCTGCTCAGGCGAGACTGGCAATGATCGCCTCGGTCACGAGTTTAGTATCACTCGGACCCCGCACCTGGATCGAAACGACGCCCGCTTCTTTGGCCGGATAGTCGTTGCCGCCCGGGAACAAGGCATCGCCGACGAAAATCATCTCATTCAATGCAATCCCCAGAAGGTCGCGGAGCTTGCGGATTCCGTAAGCTTTGTCGACACCCGGCCTGGTCACATCTACGGACGTGGTCCCGCCCAACCGAACGGAAAACTCGGGAAGAACGGTTTCCAGAATCGCTTTAATCTTTTGCCGTTTGGCGAAATCGGGATCCCATTTTTCTTTTTCCGCCAAGGGCGCCTGTTGACCGAGCGCCGAAAAGGTTATCTGGCTTCCCCGGTCCTCGATAACTTCCCCCCAGACGCGATCCACGGTGAAGCCCGCTGTCTCGACGGCTTTCTTCAGCGCACTGACGATCTTCGCTTTCTCATCCGCCGTCAAGTCTTCGGAATAGACCTTTATCCAATCGCTGTCGTAGCGAAAGAATTTCGTTCCGCAGGTGGGCAGGATGGATAGATTCGCCAGGAGCCCATCGTGAGGAAGGTTGGGGAGCAGTTGTTTTTGGAACTGCGGCCAATCGCCTCCGGAAATCACCGCCACTTTGGCGACGGCGAGGAGGTCATGCAGGATGGCCCCCATCTCGGCATCCAGCGCGGATTTGCTTTCCGCCAGCGTGCCGTCCAGGTCAAAACAGATTAGCTTCTTCACTGTCTAACCTTTTCATCATAACCTTCCTCACGGCCAGCGAATTGCTATAGCCTTGGTGAAAGCGGCCGCGAACGATCTCGCATGGCAAAAAACCCTTCACGCAAACAGAAATCAGACGTCGCGCCTCGCAGCTCCAGGGGGTTTTTCAGCGGCCTGGGACCCGGCCTGATCACCGGCGCCGCGGATGACGACCCTTCGGGGATCTCCACCTACTCGGTCACCGGCGCGGCGTTCGGATATGCTCCGCTGTGGACGGCTCTCTTTTCATTCCCGTTGATGACCGCCGTGCAGATCATGTGCGCGCGGCTCGGAATGGTCACAGGCCAGGGATTAGCCGGAGTGATCCGCTCTCAGTATTCGAAGTGGATCCTATGGGGCGCATGCTTTCTGCTGGTGGTCGCCAACACCGTCAACATCGGGGCCGATCTCGGTGGCATGGGCAAGGTGACGGAAATGGTGACCGGCATCAAAGCCATGTACTGGACGTTGTTCTATGGCGTCCTAATCGGGTCGCTGCTGATCTGGACTTCGTACGACACCATCGCACGAGTCTTCAAATGGCTCACGCTGGTCCTGTTTGCCTATGTTGCCGCCGCAATCCTGGCCAAGCCCGATTGGGGCGCGGTTTTGCGGGCGACTCTCATCCCGCATCTGGAAATGTCGAGTGAGTATTGGGCCACCCTGGTGGGAATCTTCGGGACCACCATCTCTCCGTATCTGTTTTTCTGGCAGGCGTCTGAAGAAGTGGAGGAGGAGCGCAAAGAGGGGATGGTGACTCTCAAGCAACGTCAAGGGACCACCGCGGCAGCGTTGAAACAGTCCCGCAACGACGTGATGACGGGAATGTTCTTCTCGAACCTGATCATGTACTTCATCATTCTGACCACAGCCGCCACGCTGCACGCTCATGGCAAAACCAGCATCGCGACTGCTCAAGACGCCGCGGAGGCTCTGCGCCCTCTGGCCGGTAAGGGCGCGTACTGGCTCTTTAGTCTGGGCCTGATCGGAGCGGGAATGTTGGGCGTGCCGGTTCTGGCGGGCTCGAGCGCCTATGCAGTCGCCGAGGCCGCCCGATGGCGTGGATCGCTGTCCGATCGTCCCCGGCGCGCTCGCAATTTTTATGCGGTCATCGCGGCCGGCCTGGCGCTTGGTCTGGCTCTCGATTTTGCCGGCTTCAACGCGGTCTGGATGCTGTTCTGGTCGGCAGTTCTGAACGGTGTGCTGGCGCCGCCGCTTATTGTGATTGTGCTGCTGCTAACCAACAGCACAAAGGTCATGGGCTCGAGACGAAACCCCAAGTTGCTTTCGGTTCTCGGGTGGATCACCGTGGTGGTGATGACGGCCGCGACGGTCGCGATGTTCGCCACCTGGAAATAATACAATCAATAGATACCGGAAACAGTTTTCCACGGCTGGAGAAAGGCCCTGATGAGTTACTTTGCCCAAATTCTGACCGGAGAGCAGATCCATAGCGTACTTGTGGATTCCGAGGTGACCTACATCATGTTAAGCAACGGGACGCAGGTCACCATTCGAGGATCGATTATCGTACAGCCCAGACCTGCCAACGCATCCGCGGCAAGTGCTTCGGCTTAGTTCGGGATCCCGCTACTTCTGGTGGTAGCGAGGCATGGGCTTATCCGCGTTCGCATAATCGCCCTTGGACTCGGACGTCGAAGAGATGTCCTCTGCGCCGGTGTCCTTCAGGATGCGTTCCGCCTTATCGGTCCACTTGGAATCATCCGCATGCACTGACAGCAGGATGTTCCCGCTTTTGATCCGCCCTTCGTATCGTTTCGCTTCGTACTCGGGGATCCCCAGTCCGACGAGTCCACCGGTGATGCCGCCGACAGCTCCGCCGACGCCCACACCAGTGAGTGCCGCAATGATGGGCCCAGCCGCGATAAGCGGCCCCACGCCAGGAATCGCCAACGCTCCGATACCCGCGAGCCAACCCAGCGCTCCGCCTACCACGGCTCCGGATGTCGCGCCGGTAGCCATGCCCTCGGGCGCCTTCGTGCCTTTCTCATGAGCGAAGTCTTTGGTGCCGACGTTTTCTGGCAGTAATACCGAGATGTCGGTATTCCTGAACCCTTGCGCCTTCAGTTCGTCGACTGCGTTCTCAACCTGCCGCCGGGTGGTGTAGAGTCCGAAGACTGCTTTGTTTGCCATCGCGACTGATCTCCTTCTGGCATGGAGATCCAGGTTGCCGACCTCCTGTTACCGTGCAATCTTCGACATCAGCTCTCCTTCTTCTGGAAAACAAAGAAAAAGACCGTCAGGCTTAGAGCCGCCAAGGCGTAAATGAATGAAGGGAACAGCCTGACCAGAGGGATCAGGCCCCGCGAGAGGCTGACGATGTCGAATACAAAGTCATAAATCAACAAGGCTGCCGCCAGCAGTGTGCCTATGAAAGCAAATGTCGCCGCGCTCTTGAGTGTCATTGTGGTTGCCCCATGAAGGGATACACGAAGCAGCACTTATGTTTCATTCGTGTCGCAGAGCGACCATAGGATCGATCTTCGAAGCGCGGCGCGCCGGGGCGTAGCCGGCGATCACCGCCGCTGTCATCAGCACCGCGATTGCGGCCGCAATCGCCAAAGGATCGTCCGGTTTCATCCCAAACAGGAACGATTCGACGAGTTTCGACGTAGCGAGAGCGATGGGAAGGCCGATCGCCAGCCCCACAAGCGCCATCGAGAAAACCTGTCGCAGGACCATCCAGATCACGCCGCCCTGCCGCGCCCCGAGCGCCATGCGAATACCAATCTCGGCTGTACGGCGCGCGACGGTGTAGGACATTGTTCCGTAGAGTCCAACGCAGGCAATCAGCAACGCCAGAATTGCGAACGCCGTACACAACTTTGCGAACATGATTTCTTGATTGATGGTCTGGTCGATTTCTTCAACTTGCGTCTCGACGTTCGTAAGGGGCACCCGCGAATCGGCCCGTTGGACGATTTCCCGGATGGAGTTCACGTATGCCAGCGGGTCGCCGGCCGTGCGCAACTCATAAACCATTTGCTGGACCGGATAAGAAGCCGGTTGTAGATAATACGGCAAATAGACCACGGGCGGAACGTCGCGCTTTACTCCCCCATAGCGCGCATCCCGGGAGATGCCGACGATCTCCATGTCAGTACGGGTCGCCGTGGGGCCCACACCGCCTAATGTGAGGCTCCGTCCCACCGGATTTTCGTCTCCGAAGTTAGCCTTGGCAAACGATTCGCTAACAATCACGACCGCGTGCGAGCCGGATTGATCGCGTTCCTCGAGGTCGCGACCCAACAGCATGGGGATCTGCAGGGTTGTGAAGAATCGAGGTCCAATGAACAGAAGACGTGTGTCATTTGTCTCAACCCCGGACACACTGATCGGCAACCCTGTGCCTGCGTGAATCATGGACCGATGCGAGAGACTTACGTTGCGAACGCCCGGGACTTTACTAAATTGGTTCTGAAGATCGCTGTAGAAGGAGGCGATCTCAGGATCGCGGTGTCCCGCCTGGCGGGCGTTTAGCTGGAATAACAGCAGGTTCTCGCGATTGAAACCGAGTTCGACCGACTGCAGGTTGGCCAACGTCCGTACAAAAAGCCCGGCTGCGACCAGGATCAGCAGCGATAATGCCATTTGAGATGCGATAAGCATCTGGCTCAAGCTCACATGGAATCGCGGATGCGTTTGGCTGGTTCTGATTTCCTTGAGGGCGGGCATCACGTCCACGCGCGTCGATTGGATCGCCGGAGCGAGCCCGAAGATCGCTCCTGTCAAAAGGGAAAGCGCCGCCGCCGCGCCCAGGACATGCCAGTTCAGGTCCGCGCGAAGCGTGAAATTCGATTGACCGTTAGCCAACAGCAGCGTCAGGAAACGGATGCTCCAAATCGCGAACAAGACTCCCAGGAATCCACCAAGCGAAGCCAAGACAACGCTCTCCGTAAGTAACTGTCTTATGACGCGAAGCCGGCCGGCTCCCACGCTCAGCCGCAATGCGATTTCACGTCTCCGGGCGGCGGCGCGCGCCAGCAGAAGGTTAGCGATGTTGGCGCATGCAATCGCCAGGATCAATCCCACCAGGGTCAACAAGAAATAGAGCGGCTTCGAGTACTGGCGGCGCAGAGTATCCAGCCCGCCGGCACCCTCGCTGACCAGCAACTCAGGAAGGTTGGCACGCTCTTTGTCATTGGTAGCCGTGCTTCCGACCCATTGGTGAAACGGCGTAGCCAGCGTGGCTCGGGCCTGCGCGAGACTGACTCCGGAGCGCAGACGCGCCATGATCTGGATCCAGTAGTAGTTCTTATCGAGATACTGCGCCCCTGGCCCACCAAATGGATAGGCCTCTAGCAGGAGGTTCGCGTGCATCGGAAGATAGACATCCGGGACCGCCGCCGGGTCGGTGCCGAAGAATTCAGGCGGCGTTACGCCCGCAACCGTGAATGGAATGTTGTTGATGAGGATCGATTGACCGGTCACATTTTCGGTTCCTCCAAAATGGCTTTGGCTGAAAGCAAAACTGATAACTGCGACCGGAGGAGCACCCGCCTTGTCGTCATCCCGAAGGAGCAGCCTTCCTGAAGCAGGAGGAACACCGAGGCCGCGAAAATAGTCGCCAGAGACATATTCACCATTGGCGATATCGGCTTGTCCTTTAAATGCCAGGTTGAGGCGTCCCGTCGGATAGAATGCGAAAACACTGGTAAACGAGGAGTCGTCTTTTTCCAGAAGCTCGAAAGCAGGGAAGGGGAAAATACCGGCTGTTGTCCCCGATTTGGAATCGCCATAAGTGCTGCCGCTCATGGCGTGCATGACGAAGGTCGTCCCTTTTTGTCCTTTGGAGACGGACCTCGGCTTGCTGTGCCAGTTCAAGACTGCCAGCGACTCCGGATTCTGCACCGGTAGCGACCGCAAAAGGATCGAATCCATGAAGCTGTAAATCGCCGTGTTCGCGCCGATTCCCAACGCCAGCGACAGCGCCGCCAGCGCGGTGAATGCCTTGTTGTTAGCCATCGTGCGCAGGGCGTAGCGAAGATCCTGTCCGAGCTGTTCCCAGAATGTCCAGGTCCACATGGCGCGGCTATCCTCCTTAAGCAAAGTGACATTGCCGAACTTGGGACGCCCGGAGAGCGCGGCGTGATGCTGCATTTCCTCTTCGAGCTCCGCCTCGAACTTGTCGCGGCGGAAGTAGTAGAGCAATCTTCGAAAGAAGCTGTCCATATCAAGCCGGTTGGATCACGCGAGTAATGGCGGCCGTTACTTTCTCGAACTCGGCAATTTCCGCCGCCAGTTGTTTCCGGCCTTTGGGCGTCAGCGAATAGAATCGCGCACGCCGGTTGTTTTCCGATTGCTT
>Ga0207711_10001411_pt1 | contig 22498 bp, 23 predicted proteins | sample KBSS34metaG_FD_184401 | JGI IMG/M metagenome (GOLD analysis project Ga0207711, IMG submission 184401) | Switchgrass rhizosphere microbial communities from Kellogg Biological Station, Michigan, USA - KBS S3-4 metaG (SPAdes) (version 2) | ecosystem: Host-associated > Plants > Roots > Rhizosphere...
GTTCGTCGGGATCAAGACCGGCGAGGCCGCCATGCCGGGCGGCGAGGCCGACCAGGCGCCGCCGCACCGACTCGACGGCGCCATCCGCGGCGATGCGCCGGCGGGCCCGGGCGAGCTCGCGCCGAACGCCGAAGCCGGACGCCTGCGGCAGGCGCTCGACGCGGTCTACGCCTCGACGTCCTGGAAGGTGACGGCGCCGCTGCGCGGGCTGGCGCGGCTGATCCGGCGCTAGGGCGCGGGTTCCGGATAATTTCGGAGGCGGGAGCCTTGTCGGGTCGCCGAGAAGTCTGGGGGCGGCCGGCGAAGGATGGTGGACGCGACAGGGATTGAACCTGTGACCCCCTCGATGTCAACGAGGTGCTCTCCCGCTGAGCTACGCGTCCGAACCATGGATCTCCCGGGCAGGCCGGGAGCGGGGAGGCCGCGGATATAACGGTCGGACCGCGGTCGCGCAAGGGCTCGATTAGGCGGCGATCATCCGGTCCACTTCGTGGACGATCTCGCGCAGGTGGATCGGCTTGGACAGCACCTTGGCGCCCACCGGGGCGCTCTCGCCGGCGGCGAGCGCGACGGCGGCGAAGCCGGTGATGAACATGATCCGCAGGCCGGGGTGTTTGGCGGCCGCCTGGCGGGCGACCTCGATCCCGTCGAGGCCCGGCATGACGATGTCGGTGAGCAGCAGGTCCCACTCCTGGTCGAGCACGGCGGCGGCCTCGTCGCCATCGGCGCAGGCGGTGACGTCATAGCCCGCGCGTTCCAGGGCGCGGGAAAGGAACCCGCGCAACGAGTCGTCATCTTCTGCGAGTAGGATGCGGGGCATTGCGGCGCCTGACATTCGAGACCGTCTATAAAGCTGAGACGCCAACATAGCGGTTTAAGCGTAAAGGGGCGATGAACCCTTTGACCGAGTCGGATGCTGAGCGTTCAATAGATGCGATGAACGCCTGGGAGACTATTCTCGCCGACGCCGCGCCAGAGTCGGCCGGGGAGCCTGCGTCGGCAGGCCAATCCCCGTTGGCGTTCGACCTGCGGCGCGCCGCGGCCGAAGGCGCGTCGGCGCCCACCCCGCTGGTGTTCGCCTCGCCGCACTCGGGCCGACTCTACCCTGAGGACATGATGGCCGCCGCGGCGCTCGACGCCCACGCCATCCGCCGGTCCGAGGACGTGCTGGTCGACGAACTGGTCGGCCGCGCCGCCGAGCTCGGCGCCGCCGTGATCGCCGCACGCTACGCCCGCGCCTATATCGACGTGAACCGCGAGGCCTTTGAACTGGACCCGTCGATGTTCGTCGACGAACTGCCGGATTTCGCCCGCGCCCGCACCGCGCGGGTGGCGGCGGGCCTTGGTGCGATCGCCCGGGTGGTTTCCGAAGGCCAGGAGATCTACGCCCGCAAATTGACCTTCGCCGAGGCGCGCGGCCGCATCGACCGGGCGCACCGGCCCTATCACGCCGCCCTCGAGCGGCTGATCGCCGAGGCGCATGCGGCGCACGGCTTCGCCATCCTGATCGACTGGCACTCCATGCCCTCGGCGGCGGCGCGGGCCGGGCGCGACCGGCCGGCCGACTTCGTCCTCGGCGACCGCTTCGGCGCCGCCTGCGCCGGCGCCCTGACCGCCCAGGTGGAGCGCGAGCTGGAATCCATGGGCTACCGCGTGGCGCGCAATTCGCCCTACGCCGGCGGCTACACCACCGAGCACTATGGCCGGCCGGCGCGGCGCACCCACGCTTTGCAGATCGAGATCAACCGCGGCCTCTATCTGGACGAGGCGACGCTGCAGACCACCAGCCGGTTCGCCCGGCTGAAGGCGGACCTCGAACGGCTGACGGCGACGCTCGCCGGGACCGACTGGTCGGCGCTGCGGGGCGGCTGAGGGCTTCCGCATTCAGCGGCCGGCCGCGCCTGAGGCGCCCCTTATCTCCGTCGTCGCCCGGCAGCGGTGAGGGCGTTAAGAGAAGAGGGAACCACGAAATACACGAAATACACGAAAGGGTCGGCGCTGAGAGCGTACTCCCGACGGGCTCAATGACAGAAGGATCGGCCTTTGGCCGATCAGGTTGGCTCCGCAGAGATTGTTGCTGCTGAGGCTGGTTCACCTGTCTCAACCGAGGCGATCAGCCCCGCCACCCTTTTCGTGTATTTCGTGGTTCCTTCTTCTCTTCAGCGGTGGCGTCTGTGTGGCGTCGCCGCATGGGGATGGGTCGCCAGGCGATGGCGGGAGGAGAGGATCGGGGGAGCAAGGGCGCCCAGGAGCCGGTCTTTCGCTGCGCGAAAACCGGGACGACGGCTCGGTATTGGGCCTGGACCAAAAAAAAGCCGCGCCCGAAGGCGCGGCAAGTCATTAGGGAGGAAACGCCCAGGAAGGGCAGAAGCGTCAGCGACGCTTCACACGGTCCTTATACGGTGCAACGCACAACCCAGCAAGCGAGATAGGATTAAAAATTCCTCACGTCGCCATTAGCGCGCCTGATCGCCTATATTTCATAAGGGCTTGCAGCCGAGAGGCTCTCTCTTATATCGCTGCAGCGCACAATGATTTTCGCCGGATCGGCGAATCGGTCGCTGTCGCTAACGCAACTCCATGCTGGCGGTGAGGGCCCCGTTCGCCTAAAAGCCCGGCTTTCCGCCCTTCGCCTCCCCCGAGACCGTCCAAGCTCATGTCGCTCCGCAACATCGCCATCATCGCCCACGTCGACCACGGCAAGACCACCCTGGTCGATCAGCTGCTCGCCCAGTCGGGCGTGTTCCGCGCCAACGAGGCGACGGTCGAACGCGCCATGGACTCCAACGATCAGGAGCGCGAGCGCGGCATCACCATCCTGGCCAAGTGCACCAGCGTGCTGTGGAACGGCGAGGCGGGCGAGACGCGGATCAACATTATCGACACCCCCGGCCACGCCGACTTCGGCGGCGAGGTGGAGCGGATCCTTGGCATGGTGGATGGCTGCGTCATCCTGGTCGACGCCGAAGAAGGCGTCATGCCGCAGACCAAGTTCGTGCTCGGCAAGGCGCTGAAGATGGGCCTGCGGCCGATCCTCTGCCTGAACAAGGTCGACCGGCCGCACGCCGATCCCGACCGCATCCTCAACGACGTCTTCGATCTGTTCGCCGCCATGGGCGCGACCGACGAGCAGCTCGACTTCCCGCACATCTACGCCTCGGGCAAGAACGGCTGGGCCACCCTGGACATGGCCAAGCCGAACGACACCCTGGCCCCGCTGTTCGACCTGATCGTGCGCCACGTGCCCGAGCCCAAGGTCGTCGAGAACAAGGACAAGCCGTTCCAGATCCTGTCGGTGCTGATCGAGAACGACCCGTTCCTGGGCCGTCTGCTGACCGGCCGCATCCAGTCGGGCAAGGCCGTGCCCGGCATGGCCATCCACGCCCTGTCGCTGGACGGCAAGGAGATCGAGCGTGGCCGGATCACCAAGGTGCTGGCCTTCCGGGGCCTGAAGCGTCAGCCGATCGAGAACGCCGAAGCCGGCGACATCGTCGCCATCGCCGGCCTGTCCAAGGCCACCGTGGCCGACACCCTGTGCGCCTTGGAAGTCACCGAGGCGCTGCCGGCCCAGCCGATCGACCCGCCGACCATCTCGATGACCGTCTCGGTCAACGACAGCCCGCTGGCCGGTCGCGAGGGCGACAAGGTGCAGAGCCGGGTGATCGCCGCGCGCCTGTTCAAGGAAGCCGAATCCAACGTCGCCATCCGGGTCACCGAGACCGACGAGAAGGACGCCTACGAAGTCGCCGGCCGCGGCGAACTGCAGCTGGGCGTGCTGATCGAAGGCATGCGTCGCGAGGGCTTCGAAGTCTCCATCAGCCGCCCGCGGGTGGTGTTCCAGATCGATCCGGAGACCGGCGAAAAGCTGGAGCCGATCGAGGAGGTGATGATCGACGTGGACGACGAGTTCACCGGCATCGTCATCGAGAAGCTCTCGGCGCGTAAGGCCGAGCTGAAGGACATGGGTCCGTCCGGGGCCGGCAAGACCCGAATCAGCCTGATGTCGCCGTCGCGTTCGCTGATCGGCTACCAGGGCGAATTCCTCACCGACACCCGCGGCTCGGGCGTGCTGAACCGGGTGTTCAGCCACTACGAGCCCTACAAGGGCGCGATCGACGCCGGCCGCAAGGGCGTGCTGGTCTCCAACTCCGACGGCGAGACCGCGGCCTATGCGCTGTGGAACCTGGAAGAGCGCGGCGTGATGTTCGTCGGCGCCGGCGAGAAGACCTACGAAGGCATGATCATCGGCGAGAACAGCCGCGCGGACGACCTCGACGTCAACCCGATGAAGGCCAAGCAGCTCACCAACGTCCGCGCCTCCGGCAAGGACGAGGCGATCCGCCTGACCCCGCCGCGCCGGCCAACCCTCGAACAGGCGATCGCCTATATCGAGGAAGACGAGCTGGTCGAAGTGACGCCCAAGTCCATCCGCCTGCGCAAGCGGGTGCTGAACCCCAGCTTCCGCAAGAAGCGGGTGAAGCAGGACGCGTAATTTCCCGCCCTTGATGGGGAGGGACAGCTCGCCGCCAGGCGAGCAGGGTGGGGCAGGGCAGTTCAAGATCGGAGCTTGGCGTTCCGGCCCTGACTTCCCCACTCCTGACTGCTGCGCGGTCGTCCCCTCCCCATGAAGGGGAGGGAGAGGGCGCTCACACCCGCCGCACGGTGGTGATCGGCACGGGCTGCAGCAGCATCTCGCCCTTCATCGCGCCAGTTCCCTTGTCGGGATCGGTCGGCATCACCAGGATCTGCTTCACGATCTCCAGCCCCTCGGTCACATGGCCGAAGGCGGCGAAGCCGGGCTGGGTGGCGTCGGCGTCGAGATAGGTCTCCGAACCGAGGCAGATGAACCAGTCGGCCTGGGCCGTGCCCGGCGCGTTGCGGCCCATGGAGATGGTCCCGTCGACGTGCGACAGGCCGGTCTGCAGGGTGCTCTCGTGGGCGATCGGCGCCAGCAGCTTCTTCGGTTCGTTACGCAGGCCGCCCTGCACCAGGCCGTGGTCGTTGGTGGTGGCGCCCGGCGGCCGCGAGGCGCGGTAGAAGCTCGCCCCGTCGAACAGCTTGCGGTCGACGTAGCGAAGGAAATTGCCGCTGGTGATCGGCGCGCGCTGGATCTCCAGCGCCACGACGATGCGGCCGAGCGGTGTGCTGAGGGCGACCGAGCTGGTCGCCGGCTCGGTTCCCTGAGCCAGCGCCGGCGAGGCGGCGAGGGCGGCGGCCAGCGCCAGCAGGTCACGGCGGGTGGTTTCGCTCATGGCCCGACCTTAGCGCCAGAAATGGAAGGCCCTCCAGCCCAGGCCGACGAATTCGGGGATCACGCCGAGCGCGGCGCTGAGGCGAAGGGAGGCGGCGAACAGCTGGCCGCTGAAGCCCGGAACGATGAAGACGGCGAGCAGCAGCAGACCCATCGACAGGCCCTCGGCCTTGCGGATCTGCGGGGCCCAGGCGGCCGGCAGGAAGGGGCGGATGGCGCCGAAGCCGTCGAGGCCGGGGATCGGCAGGATGTTCAGGATCAGCGCCATCGCCTGCAGGAAGGCCAGCAGCGACAGGGCCGGAAGCAGGGCGCCTTGCGCGCCGGCGGCGGTCCAGGCGCGCAGGCCGCCGGCCAGGGCCAGCAGGATCGCCAGGGTGGCGGCCGGGCCGGCGAGGGCGGCGGCCGAGCGCCAGGCGCGGCTGCGCATCAGGTCGTTGCGCAGATAGACCGCGCCGCCGGGCAGGGCGACGCCGCCGAGCGCGAGCACCAGAAGCGGCAGGACCAGGCTGACCCCGACGTCGCCGTAGCGGCGCGGATCGAAGGACAGATAGCCCTTCCGCGCCACGGTGACGTCGCCGCCGAGGTAGGCGACCGCGGCGTGGCTGAACTCGTGCGCCATGACGCTGAGAACCCAGCCCAGCATGACGAAGGCGAAGGTGATCAGGCCGGCGGGCGTCTCCAGGCGGGCCAGGGCGAAGCCCAGCACGATCCAGGCGAACAGCAGCGCGGCGCCCAGCGCATTGGCCGGGCGCGGCGGATCGATCGCCGGAGGGGTCTGGACGGTCTCGGTCACCTGTCGCAAAAGGTGGGGCCGCGCGCCGGCCCGGTCAATGCAGCGCGAAAAAGCCGCGCGACCTCAATGATCTGGGCGACGCCATAGAACCGGCAAAGTCCGCCGGGAGTGTCCGTCGGGAGAGAAGAGATCCGTGCCGCCGACTGACGACAACCCCTTCGAACGCCCGTCCGCCTGGCCGAAGATGCCCCAGGGCGCCTTCCGTATCGGCCCCTTGCCGAAGGCGGGCGAGCCCCCGCGGCCAGCCGAACGCGTTGCGCCCGAACGCGTTGCGCCCGAACACTCGGCGCCTGCGCCTGCGCCCGCGCGCGTGATCGCCGCCCCGCGGCCCCAGGGGGTGCTGGCCGGCGGCGCCTCGCCGGCCTTCTTCGGCGGCGGCGGTCTGGGCGGTTCGCCCTCCCCCCGGCCGCCGGCGGCGCCGGTCGCCCAGGCGCCGGTTGTCGAGGCGCCAGTGGTCGAGGCGCCGCCGCGGCTCGATCCCGCGTCGGTGATCGAGCTCCAGACGCCCGCCGAGCCGCCGCCGATGCAGGTGGCCGAGGTGGAGGTGATCGCCCGCCCGCGCACGCCGCCGACCGACCCGGACGACTTCGCCCAGCCCGCCCCCCAGCCCGACGAGGTGTGGGTCATGCCGCGCGGGCCGGCGCCGTCCTACGGCCCTCGGCGCAGCCTCATGCCGCTGATCGCCGCCGGCGCCGTCGTCGTCGGCGGCGTCGCCGCCCTGGCCGTGGTCTTCGCCACCCGCCACCCCGCCCCGCCAGCCCCGGCGGCGGCCTCTCCGGCCCCGGTGATCGCCGCCGCGCCTGAGGCGACGCCTGCCTCTTCGCCGCCCGTTTCAACGGCCAGCCCGTTGCAGACCGCCGCGGAAACGCCGGCGAGCCCGACGCCGCCACAGCCCGCGCCGGGTCTCCGCGCCCCTGCGGTGAAGTCCGCCATCCGGCAGGCGTTCGCCGGCGGGACCGCGCGTCGTCCGATCTCTGCGCCGCCGGTGGAGAGCGCGCCCGCTGCGCCGCTTGCGGCCGAGGCCGCCCCGACGCTGGTCGTGCCGCGGCCTGCACCGGTCGTTGCAGCGCCGCCGCCGGCGCCGGCCCTGGCCCCGCACCCGCCGGCGCCGAGCGACCCGGCCGCGCCGATCTCCACCCACCCGACGACGTCGGAATAGGCCGCGCCGCCGGAATCGTCCGTTACGACAGGTGCTGGAGGATCCCCAGGGCCACGAACGCCAGGATCACCGCGGCGAGGATCAGCCCGGCTCGGCGCCGTCCGCCCAGCAGGCGCTCGTTCTGCGGGGCCCGCGGCGGCGGGGCACGCCGTCGCTGCTGCTCGCGGGCCTTGCGATAGCGCTGAAGATCGGTGACTCGCGGATCGTCCGGGCGTCGGGGCATGCAGCGACCCTCCGGCCTAGGACGCCAGCTTCTCGAGCTCGGCTTCGGAAATGTCCTCGTTGGAGTAGACGTTCTGCACGTCGTCGTCGTCTTCCAGCGCGTCGATCAGCTTCATCAGCGTGCTCACGGCCTCGCCGGTGAGCGGCGTCAGCGACTTCGGCCGCCAGACGACGCCGGTCGCCTTCGGCTCGCCGAGGGCGCCTTCCAGCGCCTGGCTCACTTCCGCCAGCTGCTCGAAGGCGGTGTAGACGGTGTGGCCCTCTTCGTCGGATTCCACGTCGTCGGCGCCGGCCTCGATGGCCGCCTCCATCACCTTGTCCTCCGAGCCCGCCGCCGGCGGATAGACGATCCGGCCGACGCGATCGAACATGAAGGAGACCGAGCCGCTCTCGCCCATGTTGCCGCCGTTCTTGGCGAAGATCGAACGCACGTTGGCGGCGGTGCGGTTGCGGTTGTCGGTCAGCACCTCGACGATCAGCCCGACCCCGCCGGGGCCGAAACCTTCGTAGCGGATCTCCTCATAGGTCTCCGCATCGCCCCCCTGGGCCTTCTTGATGGCCCGGTCGATCAGGTCCTTCGACACCGACTCCGCCTTGGCGTTGGCGATCGCCAGGCGTAGCCTCGGGTTCATCGCTGGATCCGGCATGCCGGCCTTGGCCGCCACGGTGATCTCGCGCGAGAGCTTCGAGAACAGCTTCGAGCGGACCGCGTCCTGGCGGCCCTTGCGGTGCATGATGTTCTTGAATTTTGAGTGTCCGGCCATGTCCGTTCGGCAGGTCTGAATGAGGATGTGGCGTCGCTTCTACCCTCGGTACGCCGTACACGGAACCCCTGCCGGGGCCGGGGGTTAGCGCGGAAGGCTTGAGCGGCGAAGGTTAGGTCATGAGCGAACACAGCTATGAAGACTTCGACGAGGTCCTGCCGGAAGAGCCCAACGGGGAGCTGGTCCGCTGGATGGAGCCCCGTCCGCTCAGCTTCGGACCGGCGGGCCTGGGGATGGCGGTCGCCGGCGCCTTCGCGCTCGGCCTGGCCGCGGCGCTGATCGCGGTCGGCGTCGGCCGCATGGCCGGACCGGAGCGGCGGATGAGCCCGCCTTTGGAGCGTAGGCTGCGCCGGTTCGGCTGAGCCTCAGGCGGCGACGGCGCAGTCGATGCGGCGGATCTCGCCCGCCGCCAGCCGGAAGACGGCGTCTTGCGGCGCGTCATGGGTCATCAGCGTCTCGATCGGCGTGCCGGCGTAGACGCCGCGCAGCACCCGTCCGGTCACCCCGTGGCTGACGGCGATGACCCGCCGCTCGTCCTCGCCCGGCAGCTCGGCCAGCCAGCCGTTCAGCCGCGCGCACATCGCCTCATAGGTCTCGCCCGTCGGCGCATGGAAGGCCCAGTTGCTGCGGGCGAAGTCGGGATAGGCGGCGGCCAGGTCGCTGCGCAGCCGGCCGTCCCAGTCGCCCCAGCTGAGCTCGATCAGCCGCGGCTCGATCTCGATCTGCGACAGGCCGACGCGTTCGGCGATGATCTCGGCGGTGCGCCGGGTGCGGCCGAGCGGACTGGCGAGGATGCGCCAGCCGGGCTGGCCGTCGATCAGCGTCTTGAGCTGGGCGCCCACCGCCTCGGCCTGGCGGCGGCCGAGCGCGGTGAGGGCCGAATCGACGTGTCCCTGGAGCCGCCGCTCGCGGTTGAACTCCGTCTCGCCGTGTCGAACCAGATAGATCATGCGGCGGGACCATGCGCGAGCCGGCCGCCGCGATGCAAGCGCTCCGCCTGGACAGCGGCGGTCCGGCGGTCGATCTTCGCCGCGTCTTAAGGAGAATCCGATGCAGCGTGCGCTGGTTCTAGGCGGCGGCGGACCGCTGGGCGTCGCCTGGCAGAGCGGCCTGATCGCCGGGTTCGCGCAAGGCGGCGTGGATCTGGGGCTGGCCGACTTCATCCTCGGCACGTCCGCGGGGGCCATCGTCGGCGCGCAGATCGCCAGCGGCGTGCAGAGCGCCCGCCTCGCCGACGCCGTGCTGGATCCGGCCTCGGCCCTGATCCGTCCTCCGTCCGGCGGCTCGCCAGACGCCTTCAGGCAGATGATGGAGCTGATGCGCGAGGCGCAGATCGGCACGCGTCATCCGGCGGAGGTGCGCCGCGAGCTCGGCGCCCTGGCGCTGGCCGCGGATGCTGCGAGCGAGGCGGAGTTCAGCAAGGTGATCGGCCAGGAGCTCGGCGCGATCCCGCACACCGGCTGGCCGACCCGCAACTTCGCCTGCACGGCGGTGGACGCGGAGGACGGCGGCTTCCAGCTCTGGCAGGCCGATTCCGGCGTCGACCTGCTGCCGGCGGTGATGTCGAGCGCCTGCGTGCCGGGACTGATCTCGCCGATCGCGCTGAAGGGGCGGCGATATATGGACGGCGGCATGCGCTCGTCGACCAACGCCGACCTGGCGGCGGGCTACGACCTGGTGGTGGTGCTCGCCGTCGCGGCGCCCGGTCAGCCGACCCAGCGCCTCGACGAAGAGGTGGACGGCCTGAAGGCGGTCGATGCGACGGTGGTGTGCGTCACCATGGACGCGGGCGCCGGCCAGGCCTTCGGCGCGAACCCGATGGACGCCGCCCGCAAGCCCGAGGTCGCCCGCGCCGGCGTCGCCCAGGGGCTCAGCCAGGCGGCGATCCTGAAGGAGATCTGGGGTTGATCCTCCCCTTTAGGGGGAGGTGGCCCGAAGGGCCGGAGGGGCTTCCGCTCAGATGCTGATGAAGTTCCCAAGACTGACCTTCTGAGTGGAAACCCCCTCGGTCAGCTTCGCTGACAGCTCCCCCAGTGGGGGAGCATCCTATGCCACGAACTTGCGAATCGCCCCGATCACCAGCTCCTGGTCGGTTTCCGTCAGATAGGGGTGCATCGGCAGGCTGATCACGGTCTGCGCCTTGGCCTCGGTGACCGGCAGGCCGCCCGGCGCGATGGGATAGGCCGAATAGACCCCCTGCCGGTGGATCGGGATCGGGTAGTAGACGGCGGTCGGGACGCCCGCCTCGCGCAGGGCCGCGGCGAGGCCGTCACGGTTTTCGACCTCGATGGTGTACTGCGCCCAGACCGAGACGCCGCTATCGATCACCGTCGGGGTCTTCACGACGTCGCCAAGGCCCGCGGCGTAGCGGTCCGCGACCGTGTTGCGGGCGACGATCTCGTCCTCGAAAATCGTCAGCTTCTGCAAGAGAACCGCGGCCTGCAGGGTGTCCATCCGGCCGTTGATGCCGATCCGCATGTTCAGATATTTCGGATCGTGCTCGAAGGTCCGGCCCTCGAGATCCGACGTCACCGCCTGGCCGTGCACCCGCAGGCTGACCAGCACGTCGTGCAGCCGCGCGTCCTTGCTGAGCACGGCGCCGGCGTCGCCATAGGCGCCGAGCGGCTTGGCCGGGAAGAAGGAGGTGGTGGCGACGTCGGCCCAGTGGATCGGGTGCTGGCCGCCTAGCGTGCAGCCGAAGCCCTGGGCGCTGTCGGCGATCAGCTTCAGGCCGTGGCGGCGCGCCACCTCGGCGATCTTCGGATAGTCGGCCGGCTGGCCGAACAGGTCGACGGCGATCACCGCCTTGGGGACCAGCTCGCCCTTGGTCTTCACCGCCTGGATGGCGGCCTCGAGGCTCGCGGCGTCGAGGTTGTAGGTCACCGGGTCGATGTCGACGAACACCGGCGAGGCCCCGACCAGCGGCATGGCCTCGGCGGTCGCGGCGAAGGTGAAGGAGGGGCAGAACACCGCATCGCCCGGGCCGATCCCCCAGGCCATCAGCGGCAGCACCAGGGCCTCGGTGCCCGAGCCGCAGGTGAGTACGTGCGGCGCCTGGCCAAAGGCGCCTAGCGCGCTCTCCAGCTCGGCGATCTCGGGACCCATCACATAGGCGCCGGAGCGGACGACCTTGAGGATCGCGTCTTCCAGCGGCTGGCCAAGACGTTTGCGCTGCGTCTGCAGGTCGATGAAGGGAATGGGCATGGCTGTTCAAGTCTCGCGGCGGCCGCGGGGAATCACTGGCGGGCCTCATCGCATGCGCCGGCGCGCAGAGGCCAGACACGGTTGATGAACGTCTGTTGCGCGGCTGCGGCGCGGCCCAGCCGCGGACCCGTCGGCTGGCGCAGGAGTCCGATCGCGCCACGAGCTTTTTGCAGGGTGCGACCAGAAACCGCAGGCCTGTGGGCGGCGGCTTAAACCTTCCTTGGGCGCACGCGGCCCAGGTTGCGCGCGGATGTTCGAACTCGTCACCTGTCTGGAGCGACACGACCCGCGCGAACTCGCCGTGGCCGTGATGATCTGCCTGATGTCGGTCTGCGCCGGCTTCAGCGTCTATCGGCGCGCACGGCTCAGCAACGGGCGCATCCGGTTCGCCTGGCTCGCCGTGCTGGGGTGCCTGCTGGGAGCAGGCGTCTGGGCCACTCACTTCATGGCCATGCTGGCGTTCCGCAGGGGCGAGGCCGTGATGTTCGGTTTCGACCGCACGCTGATCTCGCTGTTGGTCGCGTGCGGCGGTTTCTTCCTTGGCGGGGTGGTCGCGGCGCGCACGTCGCGTCCCCTGAGCCAGGCGCTCGGCGGAGGCGTCTTCGGCCTGACCATCGCAGCCATGCATTTCATCGGCGTCTCGGCGATGCGGTTGCCTGCGCGGCTGGTCTGGGACCCGACCCTGGTCGCTGCGGCGATCACCGTCGGCGTGGCGGCCTCGGCCGCGTCCCTGGTCGCCGCCGGGGACCTGAATAGCCGCCGTGCGGGGTGGGCGGGCGCGGCTCTGCTGCTCCTGGCGATCTGCGGCCTGCACTTCACCGCCATGGCGGCGGTGACGCTGGCGCCCGCGCCGATGGTCCACGAGCCGGGCTTCTACGGCGGCGAAGGTTTGGCGCTCGGCGTCGGCGCACTGGCCGGTGTGGTGCTGATCTGCGGCGCCGGCTTGCTGCTGATGGACGGCATGGGCAAGACCGCCACCCTGTCGGCGCTGCGCGCGGCGCTGAACCAGGCGCCCTGTGCGATCGCCTTCTTCGACCGCGACCGCAAGCTGGTCTTCTGGAATGAGAATTTCGCCAGCCTGCTCGCTATCTATGGCATCAAGGTCCGGCAGGCGCTGTCCTACGAAGTCCTGGCCGAGGCCGCCGAACGGAACGGCGTGCCGCATCGACTGAGAAGGACCGGGCAGCTCGATCAGGTGGACCATGAGGTCCTTTCGCTGTTTCGGATACCCGACGGCCGCTGGCTCGAGGGGCGCAGCAATGCGACCCGTGACGGCGGCTTTGTCTCCCTGCTGAACGACGTCACCGCGCAGCGGGAGCTGATAGAGCAACAGGCCCAGGCCCAGGCGCTCGCCGAACGAGTCAGTCGCTCCAAGAGCGAGTTCCTCGCCAACACCAGCCACGAGATCCGCACGCCGCTGAACGCGCTGTTGGGAATGGTGCAGGTGATGGAGCGCAACGACCTGGACCCGGCGCAGCGCCGCCGTCTGCAGGTCGTCGCTGAAAGCGGCCAGTCGCTGCTCTCGGTGCTGAACAACGTGCTGGATCTGGCGAAGATCGAGGCCGGCAAGTTCGAGCTCGACGAGCAGCCCTTCGACCTGGCCCTGACGGTGCAGCAGGCGATCGGCGGCTTCCAGTCGCTGGCGGCACAGAAGGAGCTTGCGCTGTCAGTGGAGATCGATCCGGCCGCCGCCGGCGTCTGGCTCGGGGATTGCGACCGGCTGCGCCAGGTGCTGTCGAATCTGGTCTCCAACGCCATCAAGTTCACGCCGCATGGCTATGTCGCGGTCCGCGTCGCCTGCATCGACGACGGCCTGCGGTTCGCGGTGGAGGACAGCGGCGTCGGCGTCGCGCCGGAGAAGCACGAGCTGATCTTCGCGGCCTTCGAACAGGCTGACGCCTCGACCACCCGCGAGGTCGGCGGAACCGGCCTGGGCCTGACCATCTGCTCGGAACTCGTCCGCGCCCTGGGCGGACGGCTCTCGCTCCGCAGCGAGCTTAACGCCGGCGCCGAGTTCGCCTTCGTGCTGCCGCTGCAGCGATTGGCAGCCTCGGCCCAGCCGCCGCCGTCGCCGCTGGCCTACGCGGACCTGCCGCTCAAAATCCTGGTCGCCGAGGACAATGCGACCAATCAGCTGGTGCTGAGCGCCCTTCTGGAGCCTTTCGGCGTCGTCCTGACCCTGACCGACGACGGCGCGGCCGCCGTCGAGGCGTTCGCCGCGGGGGGCTTCGACGCCGTGCTCATGGACGTGCAGATGCCGTGCATGAACGGGATCCAGGCCGCGGCCGAGATCCGGCGCATCGAGCGCGACCTGGGTCTCGACCGCGTCCCCATCGTCGCGCTGACCGCCAATGTGATGAACCATCAAGTCCAGGAGTATCTGGCGGCGGGCATGGACGGCTTCATCGCCAAGCCGATCCAGCTCCCCGAGCTGCTCGCTGCACTCGCCAGCCTGCCGCCGCGCAGCGTCCGCGCCGTCGCCTGACCGACGTCTGCCAGCATCGATCTCGAAACTTTCCACTGCGCCCCGGGCTTATTGCAGCACAGCGGCACAGCGGCCCGGTTGCGCGCCATCAACGCCCAGGCCAACTATAGGTCGCTGACGGCCGCTCAAGCCTGGCGTCTCCCGGAGCCCGACCCGTGAAAACCCTTCGCACCCGTCTCGCGCGCGCCGCGCTGCTGCTGATCGGACCGCTGATGCTGGCCGGCTGTGGGATCAACACCATCCCGACCAAGGAGGAGCGCGCCAAGGCCGCCTGGGCCGACGTCCAGAACAACTACCAGCGCCGCGCCGACCTGATCCCCAACCTGGTCGAAACGGTGAAGGGCTACGCCGCCCAGGAGCGCAACGTCCTGGTCGAGGTGACCCAGGCCCGCGCCAGCGCCACCCAGGTGAAGGTCGACGCCTCGACCCTCACCGACCCGGCCAAATTCCAGCAATACGCCCAGGCGCAGGACAAGCTCTCCGGTGTGCTGGGGCGGCTGATGATGATCCAGGAGAGCTATCCGGATCTGAAGTCGAACCAGAACTTCCTGGCCCTGCAGAGCCAGCTGGAAGGCACCGAGAACCGCATCGCCATCTCCCGGCGCGACTACAACGAGGCGGTGCGCGACTACAACACCACCCTGCGGACCTTCCCGACCGTGCTGTGGGCCAAGACCATGTATTCCGGCTCGCAGCCGATGCAGCTGTTCCAGGCGACCACGGCGGCCCAGAGCGCGCCCAGCGTCAACTTCGGCGCCCCGCCGGCGGCCCAGCCGGTCACCCCGGGTGCGCCGCCGCCTGCACCGGCGCCGGCTCCTGCACAGTAGGCGACCGGCTCACCCCCCTTCGATGGGCCCCGCAGACCCTGCAGCGCTGACAAAAGCCCCTTTCCCCCATCGAGGGGGAAGGGCTTCGTTGGGGCTTCTCGCCTGGCTTGCGCCCTTCCTTTTTCTTCTCCTCGCCGTCCCCGCCGCTCTGGCTGCGCCGCAGTTCCCGCCGCTGACCGGCCGGGTGGTCGACGACGCCCACATCCTCTCGCCGCAGGCGGCGCAAAAGCTGGATGGCGACCTGGCCAGGCTGGAGGCGCAGACCGGGCGCCAGGTGGTGGTGGCGACCCTGCCCGACCTGCAGGGCTATGACATCGCCGACTACGGCTACCAGCTCGGACGCGCCTGGGGGATCGGACGAAAGGGAAAGGACGACGGCGTCGTCTTCCTGGTTGCGCCGAACGACCGCAAGGTGCGCATCGAGGTCGGCTACGGCCTGGAGCCGGTGCTGACCGACGCCCTGTCCAGCGTGATCCTGCAGACCAAGGTGCTGCCGCGCTTCAAGGCCGGCCAGATGGAGCAGGGCGTATTCGACGGCGTCGAGGCGGTCATCCAGCAGCTGGCCCTGCCGGACGACCAGGCCAGGCAGAACGTCGCCCAGGCCGCCCAGACCCGGCAGCCGGCGCAGGACGGCGGCGGCGTTCCCTTCGGGCTGGTGATCGCCATCCTGGTGGTCTTCTGGGTGTTGGGCTCGCTGCTGCGCGGCTTCGGCGGCCGGCGCGGGGGCGGCGGGCTCTGGTGGCTGCTGCCGATGCTGTTGTCCGGGAGCCGAGGCGGCGGCGGGTGGAGCAGCGGCGACGGCGGAGGCGGGGGCGGGGGCGGCTTCTCCGGCGGCGGCGGCTCGTTCGGCGGCGGCGGCTCCTCGGGGAGCTGGTGATGACGCTTACGCCCTCAGACCTCGCCGCCATCGAGGACGCCATCCGCCAGGCCGAGGCCCGCACCTCCGGCGAGCTCTATTGCGTGGTCGCCGAGGAGAGTGCGGACTACGGGGAGACCCCGCTCGTCTGGGCGGCTGGGGCGGCCCTGCTGGGACCGGCCCTGCTGCTGCTGGGCGGGGTGCATGTCAGCGTCCCCGACCTGTTCGGCGGCTGGACCGCGGCCCAGGTCGGCCGGGCCGCCGAGCGCGCGGCGCGCGAGGCCCTGATCGGCGCCATCCTGCTGCAGGCGGCGCTGTTCGTGACGACCCTTCTCGTGGTCGCCCTGCCTCAGGTGCGGCGGGCGCTGACGCCGCGGCCTTTCAAGCGCGAGCGGGTGCGCCGGCGCGCGCGAGAACAGTTCGCCGCCAAGGGCCTGCACCTGACGCGCGCCCGCACCGGGGTGCTGATCTTCGTCTCCTTCGCCGAGCGCATGGCCGAGCTGATCGCCGACGAAGGCGTCGCCGCCCATGTCGATCCGCAGGTGTGGGACCAGGCGATGGCGGCGCTGGTCGACGGCCTGCGCCGAGGTCACGCGGCGGCCGGGATCTCGGCGGCGATCGGCCTCTGCGGCGAGGTGCTCGCCGAGCACTTCCCGGCGGATCTGGAAAACAACCCAGACGAGTTGCCGAACGCCGTCGTAGTTTTGCCGCGAGCTTGACCGATGCTCGCCAACGCTGCGGGCGGAACGCCATCTTCCATGGCGGACCGGCGCAGCGCATGGGCCGGGCCTTGTGTGCGCCGGTTTCAGGCGACACATTACAGACGAAACGGGAAGGGAGCGGGCGTGCGCGACTTGCTTCGGGACTCGCTGGTCGACGCGCCGTCGTTCGGTGACGTGGCCGAGGCCCTGTCGCTGGGCGTTCCGTTCCTGCTGCACCTGAGCGCCGACGGCGGTGACACGCGGTTCCTGAGCCTGGGGTCGGCCTGCCTGCCGGTGCTGGGAATTCCGCCCGACGCGATCCTGGCCGACCCCCGCGCCCTGGCCGAGCTGATCTGCCCGGAAGAGGAAGCGCGGCTGCGGTCGGCCAAGGCGAACGCCGCAATGCTCGACGGGGTCTCCAGCATCGAGGTCCGCATCCGCAAGCCGGCCGGCGAGCCGCGCTGGATCCGCCTGACCTCCGCCAGCCGCCCGGCGCCTGACGGCGGCCGGCTGATGGACGGGCTGATTGTCGACATCACCGAAACCAGGCGGATGGCCGAGCAGCTGGCCGAGGAGCGGCAAAGGCTGGAGCAGGCGGTCGAGCTGACCCCCATGGGCGTCTTCCGCTGGGACCGCGACGATCCCGACGCCGTGCAGTGGTCGGACCATCAGTACGCGATCTACGGCGTGCCGCCGCAGACGCCGATGACGGTCGCCGCCTTCCGCGATCTGGTGCATCCGGCCGATCGGCGGGTCTGGCAGGAGGCGATCACCGCGGCTACGGAGGCCCAGGACGGCGGGGTCTATTCGCTGGAACATCGCATCGTCCGCCGCGACGGCGAGGTCCGCTGGGTGCTGCGGCATCAGCGGATCCGGCGCGACGCCCAGGGCCTGAAGGCGATCCACGGCACCACCCTCGACGTCACCGAGCGGCGCGATCTCGAGGAGCGGCGGCGGCTGCAGATGCACGAGCTGAGCCACCGGGCGAAGAACGCCATGACGGTGATGATGGCGATGGTGCTGCAGGCCGCCCGCAGCGCCAGCACGGTCGAGGAGCTGACCGACCTGATCATGTCGCGGCTGAGCGCCATGTCGCGGTCGCAGGACCTCGCCACCGCCCTCGACGGCGCGCCGCTGCGCTTGCCGCGGCTGCTGACCCAGGTGTTCGAGCCGTTCGATCTGTCGCGCTTCGACATCGATCCCGAGCTGGAGACGGCGACGGTCGGCGGCGAAGTCGTCATCCTGTTGGCGCTGATGCTGCACGAGCTGGCCACCAACGCCTTGAAGTACGGCGCCCTGTCGAACGGCGAGGGCCGGGTCGGCCTGTCGCTGCGCTCGCGCGGCGAGGGCTGGGTGACGATCGGCTGGCGCGAGAGCGGCGGGCCGCCGGTAAAGCCGCCGAGCCGCCGGGGGTTCGGCTCGCGGCTGCTGGCGACCGCGCTGCGCGACCGTGGCGGCGCGGTGACCTCGGAGTTCGCGCCCGGCGGTTTTGTCGCCGAGCTGGAGATGCCGGTGGCCTGAGGCCGAGCTGGCGATGACGGGAGAGGCGGCGATGCCGGATCCGTTCGACCTGCAGCGGTTCGTCGCGGCCCAGGCCCGCAACTACGACGCGGCGCTGGCCGAGCTGACGGCCGGGCGCAAGACCAGCCACTGGATGTGGTACGTCTTCCCGCAGATCGCCGGCCTGGGCGCCAGCCAGATGGCGCAGGCCTACGCCCTGTCCTCGCTGGCGGAGGCGAAGGCCTATCTGCAGCACCCGCTGCTCGGGCCCCGGCTGCGCGCCTGCGTGGCGGCGGTGAACGCGCACCAGGGCCGCTCGGCGCACGAGATCTTCGGCGCGCCCGACGACCTGAAGTTCCGCTCCAGCCTGACCCTGTTCGCCGCCGCCGCGCCGGACGAGCCGCTGTTCCGCACGGCGCTGGCGACCTTTTTCGGCGGCCAGCCGGATCCGCGGACCCTCGAGCAGCTGGCCAGCCGCGAAGGCTGAGCTCAGTACATCATCACCCACTCGTCCTTCTTCAGCGTCCAGCCGGCCAGCTCGGTGTCGAGGCCGGCGATGAACAGCAGGACGGCGAAGTCCTCCATGGTCTCCAGCGTCATCGGCTGGCCGTCGATCTCGGCGGCCCACAAGAGGCTGATCAGGTCATCCCCGGCGCCAGGAACTCATGCACCATGAGGCGGAACTCGGCCTGGCGGTCGAGCGGCAGGCCCATCATCTTCAGAAAAACCTGCGGCGAACCCAGGGTTGTCCCGGTTTGCATCAAACGCGTAGGTGAAGGACATTCCGAAGTCGGCCTTCCAGAGACCACCGCAGATATGATATACTATGGATCGTAAGTCCGAGGGCAGTCGCCCGTCAACGCCTCTTGACGCGCGCATGCTGCGGACGCGAGCGGCCCTGTCCGGAACGCTTCTGTCGCTGCTCGAGGAAAAGCCGTTCGAGCACGTCACCGTGCGCGAGATCACCCGCAAGGCGGGCGTGGGATATGCCACCTTCTTCCGGCACTACCCGGACAAGGAGGCCCTGCTGAACGACCTGGCTTCCGATCAGATCAGCGAGCTCATCGAGAAGACCGTGCCGATCCTGTTCGCCGCCGACAGCCGGGAGGCCTGCCGGAAGGCCTGCGCCTATGTCGCCGAACGCCGCAAGCTGTGGTCGGCGCTGTTGACCGGGGGCGCTGCCGCAACCGTGCGCCACGCGTTCATCCGCCAGGCGCTGCTGATCCCCGAGGCCCACGCCAAGCGCGCGGAGAGCTGGATCCCGACCGAGCTGCAGGTGATCTACGCCACCGGCGGGACGATCGACGTCCTGGCCTGGTGGCTGCACCAGGACGAGGCGTTCCCGGTCGGCCGGATCGCCGAAATCCTTGACCGGCTGGTGATCGCGCCGACCATGGCGCAGCCCTAGCGGCGCACGGAACGGGCAAACTCTTGGCTTTGAGCCGTTGGGGGCCATCGCCCGGCGCAACGCCCTGTGACCGGGCCGCAGCCGGGTCCGACGTCGCTCAGTGCTTGCCGAACACGTGCATCAGCCGGGCCGCGGCGGGCAGCATCAGCGAGCCCAGCAGGCAGGGGAAGATGAAGAGGATCAGCGGCACGGTCAGCTTGGCTGACAGCGCCAGCGCCTTTTCCTCGGCGCGCAGCATGCGTTTGGCCCGCATGTCGATGGAGAAGACGCTGAGGGTTTCGCCCAGGCTGGTGCCCATCTCCTCGGCCTGGCGCAGCATGGTGGCGAGCGCGCGGGCGTCCTCGGTCCCCAGCCGCTCGGCCAACGACGACCAGGCGTCCTTGCGCGCACGCCCGGCGCGCAGCTCCAGCACCAGCATGCGCAGGTGGATGGTCAGGTTGGGATAGCGGCGATCGAGCTCATCGGTGACCCGGGTCACCGCCGCGTCGAGGCTGAGGCCGGCCTCGACCGAGGCGACCAGCAGGTCGAGCAGGTCCGGAAAGCCGTCGGCGTACTCCCGCTCGCGCGACTGCCGGCGGGCCTTCAGCACCTGGTCCGGGCCGAGCACGGCGAGGCCGGAGAGCAGGCCGGCGAGCAGCACGCCGCCCATCCCGCCCTTGCCGTTCATCAGCATCGGCAGCAGCAGTAGGACGCCGGCGGTGGCCGCCGCCATGGCGCAGGCCTTGACGCCGAGATAGACCACCGGCGCCTCGCGATTGAAGAAGCCGGCCTGCATCAGCTGGTTGCGCAGCACCGAGAGCTTGGCGGGGTCGCGCACCGCGCTCTGCTGGCCCAGCCGCCGGATCGTCCCCATCACCTGTTCACCCACCGCGCCGCCCTTGGGGCTGCGAGCGGCGAGGGGGCTTGGGCCGGCGGCGACCGCCAGGCGGCTGCGGCGCATGGCGCGCAGGCGAAGCTCGGTGACCACCAGCCAGCCGCCGCCGATCAGGGCGGCCGCGACCAGGATGGCGCCGATGATGGTGACCAGGTTCTGGATCTGCAGGACGGTCATCGGCTCAGATCCGCATGTCGATCATGCGCTGCATGACCAGGTTGCCGATCACCAGCCAGACGACGATCACCACCAGGCCGATCCTGACGACCGGCTCGTTGATCACGTCGCCGTAGAAGTGCGGCGAGGAGATGGTGATGAAGGCCATGGTGAGGATGGGCGCGGCGGTCAGGATCATCGCCGAGGCGCGGCCTTCCGAGGAGGCGGCCTTGATCTTCAACCGCATCTTGTGGCGATCGCGCACGGTGTTGGCGTTCAGCTTCAAAAGCCCGGTCAGGTTGCCGCCGGTGCCGGCCTGCAGCCGCACGGTGGCGGCGAACAGGTCGACGTCCGGATGCTGGCAGCGCTCGGCCATGCGCTCGACCGCCTGCTCCAGGGTGGCGCCATAGGCGATCTCGTCGGCGGCCATGCCGAACTCGGTGCCCACCGGATCGGCCATCTCGCGCCCGACGAGCGCCACCGCTGTCGGCACCGGGTGGCCGGCCTCGAGGCTGCGGACGATGACCTCCAGCGCTTGCGGCAGCTGGAAGCCGAGCGCCTTGGAGCGCTTGCCGGCCTTGACCTTCAGCACCACTACCGGACCGGCCAGGGCGACAGCGAGCCCGGCCGGAATCGCCAGCAGCGGGTGTTTCAGCACGACGGCCACGGCGACGGCGGCGGTGACGCCGGCGGCGGCGGCCATCAGCGCCCATTTGCGCGGCTCGTACCTGACGCCGGAGGCGACGATCAGGTTCGACAGCCAGCGAAGTCGTTCGCCCTTCTTGCCCTCGGCGTTCAGGCCGCGCTGCTTGCGCAGCTCCATCACCAGGGCGGAGACGCCATCGACCTTTTCGGCGGTCTTCAGCCGGCGGTTCACCACGTGCTTCTGGCGCGCCACGCTGAACAGGCCGAACACCGCCTGGCCGGCCGCGAAGACCGCGGCGAAGATCAGGATGAGGAAGACGAACCGCCCGTCCATGGTCAGGCCGAACCCAGCACTTTCGACGGGTCGAAGTTGGCGACATCGTAGTTGATGCCGCGCCGAAGCATCTCGTCGAGACAGCGCGGACGCAGGCCGCTGGCGCGGAACTCGCCATGGACCGAGCCGTCGGCGTCGGTGTGGGTGCGGTTGAAGGTGAAGATGTCCTGCATCTGCACGACATTGCCCTCCATGCCGACGATCTCGGTCACATGGGTGAGCTTCCGCTTGCCGTCGGCCAGGCGCATCACCTGCACCACCATGCCCACGGCCGAGGCGATCTGGGCGCGCACCGAATCCGGGCTGAGGTTCAGGCCGCCCATGGCGACCATCTGCTCGAGGCGGCTGATCGCCTCGCGCGGATTGTTCGAGTGGATGGTGGCCATCGAGCCTTCGTGGCCGGTGTTCATCGCCTGCAGCATGTCGAAGGCTTCTTCCGAACGGACTTCCCCCAGGATCACCCGGTCGGGCCGCATCCGCAGGGCGTTCTTGACCAGCTCGCGCTGGCGGATCTCGCCCTTGCCCTCGATGTTCGGCGGGCGGGTCTCCATCCGCACCACGTGCGGCTGCTGCAGCTGCAGCTCGGCGGCGTCCTCGATGGTGATCAGCCGCTCGCCCGGGCTGATCGCCGCCGACAGGGCGTTGAGCAGGGTGGTCTTGCCCGAGCCGGTGCCGCCGGAGATGACGGTGGAGACCCGGGCGCGCACCGCGCCGAACAGAAATTCCGACACCGCCTGGGGCATGGCGCCGACCTCGACCAGCTTCTCCAGCGTCAGCGGCTTCTTGGAGAACTTGCGGATCGACACCGCCGCGCCGTCGATGGCGATCGGGGCGATGGCGGCGTTCACCCGGCTGCCGTCGGCCAGGCGGGCGTCGACCATCGGCTGGCTCTCGTCGATCCGCCGGCCGACGCCGGCGACGATGCGGTTGACGATGCGCAGCAGGTGGTCATTGTCGCGGAAGCGGACCGGGCTCAGCTCCAGCTCGCCGCGGCGTTCGACATAGACCTGGAAGGGGCCGTTGATCAGGATGTCGCTGATCGCCTCGTCCTTCAGCAACGGCTCGATCGGGCCCAGGCCGACCATTTCGTCGTAGATCGAGGCGCCCAGCTCCTCGAGCTCGGCGTTGTTGATGGCCATCCGCTCGCCGCGGGCGAAGTCGGCGGTGAGCCGCAGCACCTCGCGGCGAAGCTCGCCTTCGCTCAACTTGTCGAGCTTGGAGAGGTCGAGCTCCTCGATCAGCCGCGAATGCAGCTTCAGCCGCACATCCAGCTGCGCGGACCTGGCCGGCGCGGCCTTCGGCTCGGCGGGACGCCGGGG
>Ga0207711_10001417_pt1 | contig 22449 bp, 19 predicted proteins | sample KBSS34metaG_FD_184401 | JGI IMG/M metagenome (GOLD analysis project Ga0207711, IMG submission 184401) | Switchgrass rhizosphere microbial communities from Kellogg Biological Station, Michigan, USA - KBS S3-4 metaG (SPAdes) (version 2) | ecosystem: Host-associated > Plants > Roots > Rhizosphere...
CCGTAGCAGCCACAGCAGCTGCGTCGCCCTGCGCGCCGGAGTTGAAAACCCCAATAGTGTCCACGCGCGGATCAGCGCCGAGTTCGAGCGACATGAAGCCACCGCACGACTGGCCCATGACGGAGATACGGTCGATCGCGATCTTGCCATTGAGCGGCGATCCGGAGCGCGTGTTCTCGGCCTCGGCCCAGGCGATTGCAGCGCGCAGGTGGTCGGCGGTAGCGCGAGTGACTCCGGGCTGGGCGGCCGTTGCGATCACCACAAACCCATGGGATGCGATCGTCGTCAGGAAACCCGCATAGCGATTGCTGTTGATCGCGCAACCACCATTACCCCAGACGACCAGCGGCAGCGTGTCCTTACTCGGAAATGGCGTGAGGTCCGACGGTCGATAGACGACATGACCTGGAGAGTTGAAAGCGGGGCCCGATTCGATTTTGTAGGGACCCGGCACCGCCAGCGGTGCTCCCTCCAGCGGTAATGCGGTCGCGACCGCAGCGGGGTCGATGCCGCCACGCTGCGCGACGAGAATGCCGGCTAGCGCCAGCATGAACGACAATCCGAAAATGAGTGAAGTCCTGCTCACGGTTGTTCTCCTTTGGTCCGCCTGGAGGCGGACATTCATCGCTGTCCTGCTAACTATTGTTTGCGTGGCGCGGACGGGGTCGGTTGATTGAACTTTGCTGCGTCAATCGCCACATTTGTTTCTGCCGAAGTCAGCAACACGTCTGACCGGCCGTCCGTCCATGTCGTAATGATGTGGAACGGCATCTTCACTCCTGCTCTGGCGACATCCCTGTAATCGCTGTAGTCGACCTGTATTGGTACCCGTCCGATGATCGTATCGGCGAAGCGTACGTGCCGCACCAGCAGGCCGGACTGCTTATCGAAGTACAGCTTTATGGAAGAGCCTCCTCCATTGGCGGTCCCCTGCACGACTATCACATCCTTATCGTCAATGCTGGTCAAGCCGACTACCGGTTTCGTTATGGCCTGCTTGATTCCCGCCGGAAGCGATAGCACCGCGTCGAGGCGGGCGCCATCAAGATCTCCGCCGGTATACGCGATCACAGGAAATGGTTTATCTGCGGCCGGTGCAGCCATCCATCCATTATTGCCATCGCAAGTCGTGGTGCGGTCTCCGACGTCCGTGTGCACGATCATGGTGCGCTGATTTGGAGCCTTAACATAGATGTCCACAGGCGCCTTGGGTTCTGCATATCCTTCGTACGTGCCCTTGAAGGCGATGCTGGTGACGGCAGCTGCTTTCTGCGCTCCCCCGACGGCCTGCAGATATTTGTCAAAGACCTGATCGGCGGAGGGCGCATCGGGCGATTGCCGACGAATCTCGACTTCATTGGGATCGGGATCGGGCGGTGCGCCGTACTGCTCCGCCAATCTCGGCGTGATCTTGGGAGAACCCTGGAGATTGCGATGGCAGGTGTAGCAAGTCACGACGCGCACTCCGGAGAAATTCGCCCGATTGATCTCCTGAACCATCAGAATCATTTTGCGTGCGGTCTGCTTGCGGGGGGTGTCCTGAGCGTAGACGCTCCAATCGCCTTCCGCTTTCGGTTCGACGTGGCAATCAATACAGTTATAGTTCGTGGCTGCGGAAATGAACCCCATCGTGTTCATGAATTCATCGACCGGAATTCCCTTGAGCACGGTGACGTTCTTGAAGGCCTGTTCGGACATGAGCTGCTTTGCAGGCGCAGCTTGACCCGCGACCGACGCACTACTCAACAGGCAGAGAGCAATCGTGGCAATCGTTGCGCGGAGCCCGAGTGCCAGGGTCTCCGCCCGGCCTTGTCTCACTTCTTGTCCTCCCCACCAACGCCTTCGAGGGGCCGTCCTTGCCAGAAAGTGCGCTCGATCGAATAGACACAATATTCTTCTCGCATGTCCCCATATGCTGAGCCGTCCGGCCTTTGCCCCCAGAGACCCTTTTGGATTTGCTGTGAGGAGTTCATCCACTTCAACGTCTTCTTGCCAGTCCAGGCACCCGTGTAGGCCTTCGGGTCGGTAAGCGTCATGGTGAATTCCAAATTGTCATGATCCACGCGCTTGAAGCGCTCTTCAATGCGCATCTGGTCACTGTGGATGGAGCCGTAGGGATCGATCCAGCTTCGTTCATCGTAGCCGGAAGATTCAACGACGAGCGTATCCCCCTCCCAATGCGCGGTCGCATAGCCGTACCAACGCGGCTTTGCGTCAGGTCCCGGCAGCTTGCGCCCGTCCGTCCACAGGTCGCGCCACACGCGGTCGCGTTCGAAGAACATCACGAATTCGTCCGGAAGCTTAACGAATCGGTAGTTACTGTAGTCGAGGTTGCGTGGGTAACCGGAGGGGTCGCACTGGAAGAGCGGATCATTCCAATCTTTTTGATCCTGATAGAAGCCAAAGGCCAGCGGCGTATTTCTCGCGGAGGCCCTGGTCTTGCTCCACTTCTCTTTTCCCCAATCCGTCATGGGAGGACGATTCATGCCTATGATGGGGTCGAATCCGCCGGGGTTCCGCCAAATGCCCGAGATGTCGTGCGGATCAAAGGGCAGAGTGCTTGCCGCCGTCGACGGTGCCGGTGCTCCCCTTTGCGGACCTCTCTGCGCAAAAAGGATCTGCATCAAAGCCAGTACAGCCAGAAGCGCGAACAAGGCCGTGCGACGATAGATCATGTGGAGACTCCCTTCAAAAAAACAGTTCTTTACTGCTCTTGCTCGGACTCGGGCCTCTTGCGGTCGTCCGGCGGCATCTTCACTTCAACTTTCGTGTAGCCTGGCTTTACCGGGAGCGTGTTCATGTCGGCGACCGCCTCTGCTCCTGCGCCGCATCTGCCGCTACCACCGAGCCGATGGCCATCGGAAACAAAAACGAATTGAGTGCAGGTCCCAAAAGTCCTGTCACCTTTGGCGGGAACGAAGCTCACCAGGAGTTGGTCTCCATACTTGAATGAGTTTTTGGTCCAGCCATTCGCGAGCGCATTTCCCGGACTTACTGTTTCCACGCCCCAGGTTTGTTCCTCACCCTTATCGTTCTTTAAGGTGAAATAAATCTGGACGTGGGGATTGGACCAAATGTATTGCGTTACTGTCGCCTTCGTTGTGATGCGGACAGTGTAGTCGTACACACCGGCCGTTCCATGGTGCGCGAATAGCGGGATACCAATCGATAGAAGGGTTAGCGTGAATAAAATGAAGGGAACTGCAAGCTTACGTGTCATAGGACATCTCCTTAATCTCGAAGGCTACTGGAGAACCGGCCGCTTCGTCTCCGACCATGCGCAAATGTCTTCCGGAAAATCGTGTGTTGGCTTTTCTACCAATTGAAAGATCTTCTTATCGCCTTTCCAGGTTCCGACATAAGTTTTGGGGTCGGTGATGTTCAGGACCATTTCAAGATGTTCGCGGTCCACCCGACGGTATCGTTCTTCCACAGTCATCTGGTCGCTGTGCGGGGATCCGTATTGGTCAAGCCAGGTAGTGTCGATGAAGCCGTTCGAGCTGACGACAAAGGTATCTCCCTCCCAATGACCAACGGCATATCCGTACCACAGTGAGTCCGCCGTTTCAGCGTCCGGAAGTTTTCGCCCATCCGTCCAGATGTCGCGCCAGGCTCGGTTGTTCTGGAAGAACTGAATCACTTCCTCATTAGTTTGGGCGAACCTCATTCCCGCGGGCGTGGGGTTCCACATGATCCGCGGAAAACCCGTCGGGTCGCACCAGCGGATAGGATCATTCCAATCTTTTTCGTTCGGGTAAGCTCCATTGCTTAAGGCGTTGGCAACTCCCGTCTTCGTCTTTTTAAACTTTTCCAAACCCCATGGCTTCATCTGCGGCCGATTGTTGCTGGTTTGGTTCAGGGCGCCGCGTGGCAGTCCGGTGTTGGTGAGGTCCCAGAATCCGGACAGATCATGTGGATCAAAAGTCTTGCTCGAGGTCGCGCCGGCGTTGCCTCTTTGCGTTCCTCGCTGAGTGTTCTGAGCGAAAGCAACGAGCGACGCTAGCGCTACTAGCGTGATTAAAAAGAAGGGACCTACCAGTTTGCGTATCATGCGATACCTCATTTTTACTCGTGCATCCCGGCGGATTATAACCTCCGCGTGATAGAAGCAGAAAAGTCACTCTGTTTGCGAGGGACCGAAGAATTGAGGGACGCCGGGCATTCGGGGCCAGAGTAGTCTGACCCCGAAAGTCTGATCTCGCGTAAAGTTACTGCGTCCCAGAAAGTGCCGTTTGCAGCCGTGCCCCAAAGACAGGTAAATGTCTTTGGGGCACAAGTCGCCTCGTCGTTTTTAGTGTCGAAGCTGCGTCGTGATGTTCCCCTCTTCGTAGACTTCGCAATTATCGCGCTCCGGAATTATTCGTGGTGCGCCAGCTTGCAGCCGCAGTGTTCTGTCCGCCACGACCCACGGCTCGATCAGCACGTCCGGGTCCTCGATGGTCATCTGGTAAAGAATCTCATTCCCCTTCCGCGTCATCCTTTCAATGATGTGCATGTTGGCGGAATGAAACAGACCACCGCGTCCGAACCAGGTCGAATCGACGAAGTTGGTGGAATCGATCACGAGCGTGTCACCCTCCCACTTGCCGATCGAAAGCCCCATGTAAGTGGCTGCGACCGTGTTCTGGCGCGCGCGTCCGTCGGTCGCCACGTCCCGGTATTCCCGGTTGCCCCCGCCGTAATCGCTTGTCGTGTAAAACATGATGATGTCGGTCGCCGACTGGATAATGCGCCCCGGTGTACCCTCCCGGACGAGACCCATCGGCTGGCACGTCATGATCGGATCGTACTTATTCGTCCACTGATCGAGTTCCTGAACCTTGTCCCAAAACTCTGGTTTGTAATTGGGACGACCCAGCAACCCAAACCGCGAGGGCGAAAGCCACTCATAATCGACCCAAAAGTTGTCCATTGGGATTTTGCATTTTTCCTGCGTCGGACCACATCGGCGGCTTCCACCACCCCCGATTGGATTAGCCGGGCCACCCCAGTTTCCCGTCATATCCGGCTTCCCATCGGCCAGCCGCGGCGTGGCGACGCCAGCATTCTCCGGCGCCGTTGCAGCCGATGCGTACGGCGTTCCGTTGGTTGCAGTCAGAGTCCACTTGGGAGGTTGATTCGTCGCCTTGATCGCCGCCTTGACGCTTGCCGGAACCGGCATCACGACGTACATCTGCGCCGTTTCCGTCAGCGTTGACGTAATGTCGCGGACGACGGTGCCGTTCTTCTTCTCAATCATCCTTCCGGGATAAAGGGCCTCGGCCGGGTTGAGCGGATTGTTCCAGTCCTTATAACCGCTGTAGTTGAACTCGTAAGTGTTCGCACCGTTTTTCACCACCACGGTCTCGGGCATGTTTTTCGCGTCGAGCGTGGTAGTCGCGGTTGCATTGGGGACGCCCGGAATCGGGAACGTCAAAACCGCCTTGTTGTTGACCCATGCGAGGGACGTTTTACCGACCGACGTGACATCGGCTGCGACCTGTGCCGGTCTGGGCGTCATTGAAGGTGCATCCGGATTCATTCCAAAGAATGCGGCCTTGTACGCGCCCTGCGGGCTTGCCCACAAGCGAATCATTCGCTCTTCTATGGTTGCCGGCATCGGAGTGGCTTTGCCTTTGCCCGGGACGAGTTCGGCGCCAGGAATGTCTTCGTTCCAGGTATACGCTCCACTGAGAACTTCGATATTGGAGCAGCTCTGGCCATTCGGCCGAGTGCCGGTGATCTGGATTCGTTCGCCCGATGTCTGATAGCTGATACTCGTTCGATACTTCGTCACATTGCAGGGCTGTCCGTCCACTTGCACAGTGCCCTTGCCCTGATATTCAAGTGACATGTTGATGTCGTATTCCTGGTCGCTCCGCAGCATGCCCGTGTACCAGCCCCAGTTGAAGAGGACTGCCTTCAGGTCCTTTGCGCCGGCCGCCGGCGTGTACGCCGCGCCGCCGCGGCCGCGCCCACCGCCACCACCACCGCCACCACCACCGCGTGGCGCCTGAGCGCCTGCTGCCGGCGCGCCAGCCGCTGGAGCACCCCCTTGTCCTCGAGCCTGCGCATTAGAAAGGGACGGCACGCTGATCGCGAGTGCGGCTGCGAGCGCGACACTTGTCCAAGTGACTTTTCGAGATGTCATAATGATCTCCCGTCTTTGTTTAAAAAGTTAAGGGACAGAGAGCAGTTGCTCCCTGTCCCTCAACTACTGCTCCTGGCCAGTTCTTAGTGGCGAAGCTGCGTCGTGACGTTGCCCTCTTCGTAGACTTCGCAATTCCTGCGTTCCGCAACAAGGGCGCCGTCGGCATTTCCGGCCCGCAGGACGCGAGTCGGCATCACCCAGGGCTCAACGAAATACACTGGATCTTCGATCGTCATGTCGTACCGGATTTCATTTCCAACACGCGTGAGTTTTTCGACGATGTGCATGTCGGCGGAATGCAGGAAGCCTCCGCGTCCCAACCACGTCGTATCGTAGAACGAAGTGGAGTCGATGACGAGCGTATCGCCTTCCCATTTGCCGATACTGTACCCATAGTAAGTGGATATGAGCGCCGTCTGGGCATTGCGCGCCGGATTGTTCGTGGGGATGTCCCGCACTTCATTGTTTCCGCCACCGTAATCGGCATTCTCCCGATAGAAGAAGAGGATGTCGTTATTGTTTTGGATAATCCGGCTCGGCGTGCCGTGCCGTGGGAGTCCCAGCGGTATGCACGTCATGACGGGATCGTACTTGTTCGTCCATTGATCGAGTTCTTGAACCTTGTCCCAATACTCGGGTTTGTAAATGGGATGACCGAGCAGGCCAAACCGCGAAGGCGAGAGCCACTCATAATCCACCCAGAAGTTGTCCATCGGGATTTTGCATTTTTCCTGCGTTGGACCACATCGGCGGCTTCCACCACCGTTGATTGGATTAGGGGGGCCGTTCCAGGATCCTGACATGTCCGGCTTCCCATCCGCACGCCGAGGCGTTACGACGGCTGCAGTGTCCGTTGCCGCTGCTGCGTTGCCTCCTCGGCCTGCATTAGCTCCTGGGCCTGCGTTGGCGGCTGTCAGAGTCCAATTGGCAGGCTGACTTGTCGGCTTGATCACCGCCTTCACGCTTGCCGGAACAGGCATCACCACATACATCTGTGCCGTTTCCGTCAAAGTCGTCGTAATGTCTCGGACGACGGCGCCGTTCTTCTTCTCCGTCATCTTACCGGCGTAGAACGCTTCAGCCGGGTTGAGCGGATTGTTCCAGTCTTTATAACCGCTGTACGCGAACTCGTAAGTGTTCGCGCCACTTTTCACCACGACGCTTTCGGGCATGAATTTTGCGTCGAGCGTAGTGGTCGCCGTAGCGTTGGGGACGCCCGGGATCGGGTACGTCAAAACCGCCTTGTTGCCTACCCATGCGACAGTCGTTTTACCGATCGTCATGACATCGGCTGCGAGCTGTTGCGGCCGGGGCGTCATTGGAGGCGCGTCTGGCGAAGTCCCGGCGAATGCGGCTTTGAACGCTCCCTGCGGGCCAGACCACAGGCGAATCATTCGCTCCTCCACGGTTGCGGGCATTGGAGTGGCTTTGCCCTTACCCGCGATGAGTTCGGCTCCGGGAATGTCTTCGTTCCAGGCATACGCTCCACTGAGGACTTCGATATTGGAGCAACTCTGGCCATTGGGCCGGGTGCCGGTGATCTGGATACGCTCGCCCGAGTTCTTGTAGCTGATGCTGGTTCGATACTTCGTCACATTGCAGGGCTGTCCGTCGACTTGCATGGTGCCCTTGCCCTGATACTCGAGTGTCATGAGTACGTCGTATTCCTGGTCGCTTCGCAGCATGCCCGTGTACCAGCCCCAGTTGAACATGACGGACTTCAGGTCCTTTGCGCCGGCTGCCGGCGTGTACGCTGCACCGCCACGGCCGCGGCCACCACCACCGCCGCCGCCTGCGCCCGCCCCACGGCCGGCGCCCTGCGCCTGACCGCCTGCTGCTTCACCCGCGGCTCCGCCAGCGGCACCGCCGCCTCGCTGCTGCGAACTAGCCATGGGCGGCATGCTAAGTGTGACAGCGACCGCCAGTGCGACACTTGTCCAGATGATTCTTCGAGAAGTCATAGTGAACTCCCGCTGTTGTTTAGTCGTTTGGATTACCGGCAGAGATATTGACCACTCGACCGTCCGGGTAAGTCACCGACTTCAGGAATCCCAACGGACTGCCGTTTCTCGCGGGGATGTATTTCACCTTAACCATGTCCCCCTGATGAAGAGCATTCTGCCCGGTTGGACCGACTCCTCTTTGCGCGAGCCCCGTGGCGGAGCCCAGCGTAAACGTCCATTTGGTTTCCGTGCCGTCCTGATTCTTGACCATGATGTTGAGCGACCCGTGGGGATTTACAAATTTAATGCTTTCGACCGTCCCCGAGACTTCTCCATCTTTCGCTTGCATGTCATACACGCCCGCGAGGGAATGATGAGCCAGCAGCGTGGTGCTCGCCGTCAGACCAAAAATCGCCAAACATAAAAGGGTTCGCTTAATCATTTGGTGCGCCTCCATATCAAGCCTTTGATTTGTTGAACAACTGCCGCGGAGTTTAGCACTGAGCGTGCTCAGGCTCAAATTGTTAGGAGGATAAAAAAATAACCAACCCGTGCGTGGCGGACGACGTCTCACGGAATAACGCGAAGCGTAGTGGCGTCGCGACAGACAGCTCCGACGCCGGTGCTAAAATCTGAACATTCTTACTGGGCTCAGGGACGTGAAGGCGATTAGGCTTACGGAGGTTCGGTGAGCAAGGTGTTCGGCTAGGTAACGACTCGACGAAACTCTACCGGCAGCGGCGGATTGCTGTTTACTGCCCTATCGCCATCATGCTTTTGCCAGCCCTGAAATAAAGCACGCCTTCGGAGATTGCGGGGCTCGCCATGCCGATTTCGCCGAGCGGGTTCGTAGCCAGGAGTTGAAACACTCGGCCTGCCCTGACTACAAACACATCGCCTTCTTCGCTGGTAATGTAGATCTTGTCGTCGGCTGCGACAGGAGACGCTGTAAACGCCGTCGTTCCGGCGCCGACTCGTTCCTGATACAGACGCTCGCCTGTCCTGGGATCGAACGCAAGCAGCACGCCGTTCCAACCCATGACGTAGAGGAGATCGCGATAGAGAATCGGCGTAGCCATATAAGCGCCGCCGCGAGGAACGCTCCACGCGATATGGGTGTTCGATGTTTGGTTCGCCGGCAGCGAGATATCCCCCGTGGCATCCTCACGAATGGCATACACAGGCGCCATCGGACCGTGAGCACTTGTAATGTAAACGAATCCAAGACCGGTGACGGGCGTAGGGACTGGAATGTCGCCGCCCCCATTGATTTTCCAGATCTCGCGACCCGTCTTGAAGTCGTAGGCGCCGATATGATGCCAGCCGTTGACGAGGACCTGCGTTTGATTGCCGACTCTATGTATCGTGGGTGTGCTCCACGTAGGCACATCTTGCCGGGCAGTTCGCCACAACTCACGCCCGTCCTTTACATCGAATGCCGCGAGAAAAGAATTCTTTTGCACGTCAGCCTGAATCAGAACTACGCCCTCGTGAATGATGGGCGAACTGCCGAACTCCCATTGCGCCTGGGGAACCTCGTAATAACCGGAATCCAGCATGCCCAGATCTTTCTTCCAGAGAACTTTGCCATTCATGTCGAGCGTGTACAGTCCCTCTGAACCAAGCATCGCAACCAGGTTGTTGCCGTCTGTCGCGAGTGTGGAATTCGCGTGCGTGGACTTGGTGTGACGTTTGATTTTCGGTACACCCGTATGAATAGTGGTGTCCACGACCACACTGCCCGTCTTCTTGTTCAGACAAATTACCTTCCAGGTATGAGACGTGTTGTCTTCAACAGAAGTGATGTCTCCGTACAAACCGATCTTGACAGTGGAGTCCAGTTTCCCGCTGACTGCCGTAGTAGTGCACACACGGTCACCCCAGATAATCGGACTCGACGTGCCGAGCCCGTCCACCGCAACACGCCACCGGAGCCCCTGTTTCTTCGGAATATTCCATGTAGTCAGTGTCGGAAATCCTTCAGCAACTCCACTGGCATGAATGCCGCGGAACGACGGCCAGTCTGAGCCCGGCTTCGGTTCGGCGGATCGAACCGTTAACGTCACACTGAATACGCTGAGGAAAAGCAGGATTGGCAGCCGCGTGGGGTGAGTCATGGCTCCCTCCGGATAACCGAGTCTATCCAAGAAGCGGGACCGATGCGAGGTTTGTCGATGGCTGCTAATTACTTTGGCAGCGGAACTTGAAAAAGCCGGAAGGGTCCCTTGTCGGCATCGGGGTTGTTCGCGTCGCGTTGTCGAAGCTTTCCTTCGATCGTCCAGCCCACGCCTTTGGTCACAGTAACGCCCGGCGTGCCTCCTTCCATTCCGCCTTCCTTGAGCGTGGTGATCTCGACGCCGTCGCCGTTGGGAACAGCCATGGCCGTGCGGCCGCTGCCTTCTGCAACGATGAGTCGCTTGCCATCAATGGGCCGCATCCCATCAGGGCCCATGAGTGGACGTGAAAGTTTAAGATCGGTGATCCTGGTCACCTTACCGTCCTTTGCAAGATCGAGACGAAGGAGCTTGCTGGTCGTGACGCTGTTGACGTACAGCTTATTGGGATCGTTCAGGAACGCCAGCCCATCGGCTCCTGCAAGCAAGGGATCCGACGCGACCTGTACGGCCTCCGTCTTCCCTTTGGCAAACATGAAAACTTTGGCCCCGTTGGTATCCGTGACATAGATGGAGCCGTCATTGCGGACCGCGAGGTCGTTGCAGAAGGGATTCGCGGTCGGAATCGTCAATACTTCTTTGGGCGCTCCGGTCTTGAGGTCGAAAGTTTTCACGCCGGCTTTGCACACGAGTAATCGCTGTGACTTTTCATCGGCAAGCACACCAAGCAACGGCCCGGTTGAACTGACGTCAATCCACTTGGCCGCAGTGGTTTCCCCGGCCCGGATGCGCCAGATGCTGTTAGTGCCGTAGCTTCCAATTATGATGGATCCATCGGAAGTCGAGGTGATGCTCTCGGGAAAGAGATTCCTGCTGGGAATCGAGATGACGACCGGGTCGGCGCCATAGAGAACACCGGCGACGAGAAGCAGACTCGCGACAAACCCGGTGAATGTGTGTTCAAGACGGACTTTTGTATTTTGCATGGCTCCCAATTTGCTGAACTCTATCCTCTAGTGTTGACACGGACAGGCCCGGCTCCTTTGGTTGCGGTGTCCCAGTGCTCCACGATCTTGCCGTTGACAATGCGGAACATGTCGAACCACGTCGTGGTGTATGTCGCGTCAGGAATAGCTGGATCCTGATACTCCCTGGAGAACGACAACGTGACGTAATCACCGTCAGCCTGGATCGCCACGAGCCCCTCCAGCGTGTCCGGGATTGGTTGTTCGCCACCCAGAGCGGAGAAATACGCTTTGAATCCCGCCATGCCGGTGTCTGCGTTCGGATTGTGCTGAATGTAGTCCTCGGTCATGAATTGGTCCGCCTGAGTCAGCCGACGACCGCGGAGCACGATGCGAAAGAAATCGTAAGCGAGCTTCTTGTTTGCCGCGAGCTTGGGATCGCTGGCTTTCAGAAGATCCTTCTGATCTCCAGCGTATCCCGTGACCCGAACCGCTGTCATGACGCGAGGCGGCGTTGCGGTTGCCGCTACCGGCGCCGGCGTCTTTTGCTCCGCCGGAGGTTTGGTTGAAGTTTCCGTTGCGTTCTGACACGCACTCAACAATAGGATTGTCGCTGCGACGACGAATAAGAAACGGCTCATGATGTGTCTCCCTTTGCGCGGCATTATATAACCACAAAAACAGCTACAGCCCGTTTCGACCCTTCGCCGAAACGGGCTGCATTGTCTGAACTCGAAAAGTCGGGGCGAGAGGATTTGAACCTCCGGCCTCCTGGTCCCGAACCAGGTGCGAGGGGGCTGCTGAAACGTGAGGAAACACGCGGATTTATCAGACGTAAGAAATCTCCCGGCGCGCGCCGGGAGGGCGAGCGTGCAAGGCGGACCGAGTCTGTGCGCTCAGCCCTTGAGGCCAGGAGACTTGAAATAGCGACCGCAAAATTCGAGGAACGTTGACCAATTCGGCGCATCGGTGTGTCCCTGGTCGTGCTGACGGAAGGCGATGTCGCCGTCGATCAGCGGCGTGAGCGGCGGCGGCATGTTAGCCTTCTGCGCGATCGGATCGGGCACGTTGTCGAAGCTCAAGCCGAGTTTCTTGTTACTGAGAGGTTTCTTGCCGAGCAGTTTCCAGACGGGGCTCGCGCCGGCCGTCGCCATGAACGTGCCGGGCGTGTCCTGCCACGACTCGCCGCTCCAACGAGAGCCCGGGTGACCATCCCCGTTGAACTCGACGTATTCGCCCCCGCTCACGAAGATCGGACGCGGCGCAACGAGCGCAATGAACTGGTGGGCGTCGGCAGGAAGATCGTCCACGGTAAGCGGGCCGGCGTACTTGATGAAGTTGGGAGTCATCCAGTGATACTCACTGGGAGCCGCGAGGCTCTCGACTTGCTCGCCGACGAGATGGCGCCAGAGCTTGGCGCCCCCCTCGCCCGACGAACTGACGAACCCGGTGAACACGCGCGGCTCGTAGACAAGAGTGACCAGCGTGGCTTTGCCGTACCGTGAATGCCCTTCGAACGCGACCTGCTTCGCATCAATGAGCGAGTCCTTCTCGAAGAAATCTATCAGCTTGCCCGCACCCCAAGCCCAGGCGCGGAGCGCGCCCCAGTCGTCGACCTTGCGAGTCTCACCTTTGTTGATGAGACCGATGATGCCCTGCCGCAGCTGGTTGTTGGCGCCGCTGTCGGCCTGGATGCTGCCCGGATTGAGATTGCCGTAGCCCCAGCCGAGCGAGATGGCCGCCTGCTGCCAAGTCGTAGCGCCATTCGGGAACGGCGGGTTATTTCCGGGCGCCGGCGCCGGACCGCCGCCACGCGCGCCGCCGGTTCCGGGTGCGGGGCCCGTGCCCCTAGCGGCATTGACGGCATTGCCTGCTGGTGCAGCTCCGGCCCCCGCGCGGCCTAGTCCCCCACCGCCACCCCACTGGATGATTACGGGCACTTTGCCGGCTGCGTTCGCGGGCGTCGTGACCGACGCGGCGATATCGACTTTGATCGCCGGGTAATACGTGGGATCGACGTGGCCGACGAGCGTCCGAGTAATGGTGGGAATGTTGCCGCTCATACCCTGCGTCGTGGCCGTGACCTCCCACGTGACCTTGATGTTTTTCGCCGCCTCGGGCAGGCGGCCGTAGAACTCGCGATCGAAAATCTCGAACAGTTCCTTGCGGTGCTGTTCCCACAACGCCTGCGTCGTGATCTTGCGTCCGTCGTTCATGGCGAGCAGCGGCGGCACGGGCGACTTGGCGGTCGCCTTGCTCTCGTCGTAGTTCGCATAGTTGGCCGGCGCACTGCCATCGGCGTTCAGCCTGCCGGCCGGACCCGGACGAAGCGGCATCGTGATATGAAGCTTGGCCATCATTTCTTGATGATCGACGGTGGCGTCGCCGACCTGGGCCAGGAGGGCAGCGGTGGACAGGACGAACAGGAGGGTGAACGTGGGCAGGGTCCCAGTTTTCATATGGTCACCATGATACGGAGCCGGTTTTTTTTAAGTCGTACGGCTCATTCGATTCTCGATTATCTGAGCAGGAGATCCAGCGGATCTCCCAATGCCGTAGCTTGCTGAGCATGAATTATAACGCCCCCCCCAGATTTCGGAAATTTCATCTACTAAGACGAGTACAGCCCGTTTCGGCTTGATTCCGAAACGGGCTGTACTGTCTGAACTCGAAAAGTCGGGGCGAGAGGATTTGAACCTCCGGCCTCCTGGTCCCGAACCAGGCGCTCTAGCCAGGCTGAGCCACGCCCCGATGGAAACCCAAACAGTCTAGCACGCTACTTCTTGCCATAGGTCTTGAACATGTAATCGACAAGAGGCGTCATCTGCGCTTCAGTAACGACGGCGCCATAGGCCACCATGCTCCGAACGAGACTTTCGTAGGGTGCCTTGCTGGTGTAATTGTGGTTGGCAAGACCATCGAGTCCATGACAAACCGTGCAGGCGCTTTCCAGAATTGCTTTGCCTGGATCCGCCGTTGAAGCCGCCGCAGTGGTGGTCGCGGCAGCATTCTTTCCGTAAGTCTTCAGCAGATAATCCGCGAGCACCGGAACCTGCGCATCTGTAACGCTGGCTCCGTACGCGATCATGTTGCCTATGAGACTTTCATAGGGCGCTCGAGATTCGTACGCGTGATTGCGAAGGCCTTCAAGTCCATGACACGTCGTGCAGGCCGCATCCAGAATTGCCTTTCCAGGATCTGTTGCAGGCGTGGACTGAGGAGCAGCACCCGCAGCCGGCTTTTTTCCATAGGTAGTGAAGAGATAGTCCACGAGGACGGGCAATTCCTGCGGTGTCACCGGCGCGCCGGCATCGATCATTGTAGTGACGATATCGCGGTAGCCATCCGCCGTTTCGAAATGATGATTGGCGATGGCATCTGCTCCGTGACAACCGGAACACGCGCGTTGAAGGATGGCCGCGCCTGCCGCATTTCCACCCGTCGCTCCGCCCTGTCCGAGCGCGACAGCCACCGACAAAAACGTCATGGCAAGCCACAACGTTGTCTTACCGGACACTAGTTTCATTATGAAACCCCCAGACATATAAAAGTCGGGACGAGAGGATTTGAACCTCCGACCACACGCACCCCAAGCGTGTGCGCTACCAGGCTGCGCTACGTCCCGAAAGCAAAGCAGACCAAAGACTTTAGGTTTTCCGTCGAAGCAAAGTCAAGATGTCGCGGAGATCATCGCGAATCTGCGCCAGAACTCTGTCGCGTTCCGGCCCCTCGACGGGCTGCCCTTTCGCGAGTTGTCGTCTCGCACCCGCGATAGTAAAACCACGGTCATAAAGAAGACTGCGTATCTTCAAGACCATCTCGACATCTCTTTTACGATAGACCCGATGTCCTGTCTTGCCCTTTTGAGGCGCGAGCGACGGGAACTCGGTTTCCCAGTAGCGGAGCACGAAAGGCTCCACCCCTGCGAGTTCGCAAACTTCTCCTATCTTGAAGAAGAGCTTATTTGGGATCTGAGATCTAATCGCGCGCGTCATGCTCGCTTGGCGCCCCCGCGCCGCAGTCGTTGCCTGATTATAATCGGCGTTCCGGTGAATGGGAACTTCTGACGAATGCGGTTTTCCACGAATCGTTCGAAGGAAAAATGAAGCTTCGAGAGCTTGTTTGAAAACATCACGAACGTTGGAGGATTCGTCTTTACTTGCGCGATGTAACGAATCTTCACATCCGCCGGCAGGCCGCCACGTCCATATGTACCTTCACGAAACAGCTCATTCAATTCGCTCGTCGGGACGCGCTGAAATCTCGCCGCGTAGACTTCCTTGATCACTGCGTAGAGTTTCTGGACACGCTGGCCTGACTTGGCCGAAATGAAAACGATTGGGGCAAAAGACAAGAACTTCAGTTTTTCGCGGATGTTCTCTTCGAAGTCGGCGGTGATAGTGTGACTTTTCTGCACGGCGTCCCACTTATTAACAACAATAATGACAGACCGATTCGCCTCATGTGCATACCCGCCGATGTGCGCGTCTACGGCCGTGACGCCTTGAGGACCATCTATAAGAAGAAGAGCGACATCGCTTTCTTCCAGGTGACGTCTCGCCATGACGACGCTGAGTTTTTCGGCTTTCAGTTCGGTTTTGCCCTTGCGCCGGATGCCGGCCGTGTCGATGAATCTAAAGGTCGTTCCCTCCTGTTCGACCACACTATCCACGGCGTCGCGGGTGGTTCCCGCGACAGGAGACACCATGGACCGGTCTTCTCCGACAAGCCGATTCAGAAGTGTGGATTTTCCGACGTTCGGGCGTCCTATAATGGCAACACGAATTTCATCCTTGTGCTCTTCTATGTCCTCTTCGATGGGGAGGGTCGCCGCGACATGATCCAGCAACTCGGTGATTCCACGGCCATGCTCGGCCGAAACGGGAAACACATTCTCATATCCAAGACGGAAAAATTCCGCGGTGTCCGCATTCTGCTTGCCCGAATCAATCTTGTTGACTACCAGCAACACCGGCTTCCCCGTCTTCCGCAGAAGACGCGCAAGTTCCTGATCCGGAGCGGCCAAAGCTGTTCTCCCATCAACAATAAGGAGGACCAGCGACGCATGATCTATCGCCACCTGGGCCTGCTCAACGATCTTTCGAGGGATCTCTGTTTCGTCCCCGGGAATCATGCCGCCCGTATCGACGACGTCGAAAGACCGTCCATTCCAGCGGGTTACGCCGTAGATACGATCGCGAGTGATTCCGGGCTCATCGGTAACGATAGAGCGGCGTCTGCCGATAAGGCGATTAAAGAGGGTCGATTTGCCGACGTTGGGCCGACCTACAATGGCGATAAGGCGATGTGCTAAAGGGGGCATCCGGTTGAATTTCGCTCTCCTTTTGGAAGATAGCACATCCAATTTAGGCAAGGGTTTCAGTAAGAAGTCGTTGTTGGCAGGGAGATTGCTAGTCGCATAGTGTCGCGACGCAAGCTCGCAACGTATGAGACCCTTAGGGGGACCTGAGTTGTCTCCGGGTGGTTCATAATGAGCCACACATAACTGGCAACTTGAAAACTGAAGGCCGGAAGCTAGACCGAAGCCAATTACGGCGGCGGATCCAGTTCTCCGGCCTTCTCGTTTTTGAAGGGAAAATATGAGTGAACAGACCGAGGCCACGAACATTCTCAGCACACTGGCGCAGTTCAATAACCCGCGCGATTACCAGGAGCTCCATTGGGAAGGTTCTTTCGAAGACTACCTTAAGCTCGTTCGCGAAACACCGCGAGTCACGCGCAACGCGTTCCAGCGGATTTACGACATGATCCTCTCATACGGCACGGAAGCGTACACCGAGCACAAGAAGAAGATCGTTCGGTACAAGTTCTTCCGCGACGAGCAACACGGCGGCCGCGACGCTGTTTATGGCATCGACCAGAGCCTCAATCACCTGGTCGATACGTTCAAGGCTGCGGCGCGCAACTATGGTCCCGAGCGCCGCGTGATCCTCTTGCATGGCCCGGTCGGAAGCGCCAAGAGCACCATTGTTCGGCTCCTCAAGAAAGGCCTCGAGGAATATTCACACACAGCGGATGGCGCGATGTACACGTTCGGCTGGACGAACGTGACTCGCGAGATTGAAAAGGAAATGTACCAGGTGACAAACGATGAACTCGTTTGCCCCATGCGCGAAGATCCGCTGCACCTGATTCCTATCGAGCAACGGACCGAATTTCTCGAAAAGCTGATGCAGGCCGGCCCACATTCGAATTATTCGATTCAACTTGAAGGTGACCTCTGCCCATCATGCCGGCAGATGTACCGCGATCTGACCCGCCGATACAAAGGCGACTGGATGAAGGTCATGGAACATATCCGCGTCCATCGATTCCTGCTTTCAGAAAAGGACCGGATTGGGATTGGCACCTTCCAGCCCAAAGACGAGAAAAATCAGGATTCCACCGAGCTCACAGGCGACATCAATTACCGCAAAATCGCCATCTACGGCTCGGACTCCGATGCGCGCGCTTTTAACTTTGACGGCGAGTTTAATGTCGCCAACCGCGGAATCATTGAATTTATTGAAGTCCTCAAACTCGAAGTTGCGTTTCTTTACGACCTTCTCGGCGCGAGCCAGGAACACAAGATCAAGCCCAAGAAGTTCCCGCAGACCGATATCGACGAGGTCATCATTGGACATACAAACGAGCCGGAATACCGCAAGCTCCAGAACAACGAGTTTATGGAAGCTCTGCGAGACCGGACCGTGAAGATCGACATTCCATACATCACCAAGCTCGCAGACGAGATTCTGATTTACGAAAAGGACTACAACGCACAAAAAATCCGCGGTAAACACATTGCGCCTCACACGATCGAAATGGCGGGAATGTGGGCCGTGCTCACCCGGCTGGAGCCGCCGAAGAAGGCGCACCTCACCATTCTGCAAAAACTGAAGCTCTACGATGGAAAAACACTGCCGGGCTATACGGAAGATTCCGTCAAAGAATTGCAGCGCGACGCCGTCCGTGAAGGCATGGACGGAGTCTCTCCGCGCTATATCCAGGACAAGATTTCGAATGCGCTTGTGAACGATCAGTTTGCCGGGTGCGTGAACCCATTCATGGTTCTCAACGAGCTCGAGAATGGCCTGAAACACCATTCGCTCATCAAATCCGAAGACCAGCGCAAGGGTTTCAGGGAGCTGCTCGGCGTCGTGAAACACGAGTACGAAGACATCGTAAAGAACGAAGTGCAACGCGCGATCTCCGCAGATGAAGATGCGATCGCGCGTCTCTGCAGCAATTACATCGATAACGTCAAGGCGTACACGCAGAAGGAACGCGTCAAGAACAAGTACACAGGGCAGGACGAAGAACCCGATGAACGCCTGATGCGATCCATTGAAGAAAAGATCGACATCCCGGACAGCCGGAAGGATGACTTCCGCCGGGAAATCATGAACTACATCGGCGCACTCGCCCTCGAGGGTCGGAAGTTCAATTACGCAACGAACGAACGGCTGTTCAAGGCGCTGGAGCTGAAGCTGTTCGAGGATCGTAAGGATTCCATCAAGCTGACAAGCCTTGTCTCCAACGTCGTCGACAAGGAAACCCAGGAGAAGATCGATATCGTCAAGGGGCGACTGATCAAGAACTACGGGTATTGCGATGTGTGCGCCACGGATGTCCTGAGCTACGTGGCAAGCATTTTCGCGCGAGGCGACGCGAAGGAGTAAACGGGATGGGTGAGCACGGAAAATCCCTCACCCGGCCGAGCAAGAATAGGTGAATTCTTATGGTTCTTAATATCGAACAGGATCATCTTCGGTTCAGGGAGATCGTCAGGGGACGCATCAAGCAGGACCTGAAGAAGTACATCTCCAACAGCGAAATGATTGGCAAGAAGGGGAAAGACTTCGTCAGCATCCCAATTCCGCAGATCGAGTTGCCGACTTTCCGTTTCGGCGAACGCCAGGAGGGCATCGGGCAGGGCGAAGGCGATCTCAGCGGGCCGGGTTCGGCAGGAAACAATCCCGGTGCGCACATTCTCGAAGTCGATCTGACGATGGAAGAACTCGCTCAGATTCTCGGCGAGGAACTCGAACTGCCACGCATCCAGCCCAAGGGAACGGACCGGGTCGCCACCGAGCGCGATAAGTACTCGCAAGTGTCACGGACCGGTCCGGAGTCCCTGCGTCATTTCAAGCGAACCTACCACCAGGCCCTGCGCAGGCAGATTGCTTCCGGCACCTACAATGCGAACGATCCGACCATTGTGCCCGTTCACGATGACAAGCGGTTTCTGTCCTGGAAAACCAAGCCCAGGCCGGAAAGCAGTGCACTCATTCTCTACATGATGGACGTCTCCGGCTCGATGGGCGACGAGCAGAAGGAGATCGTTCGAACAACATCCTTCTGGATCGACACCTGGATTCGCGCAAACTACAAGGGCGTCCAAACCCGCTACATCATCCATGACGCCGTCGCAAAGGAAGTGGATCGCGAGACATTCTTCCATACCCGCGAAAGCGGCGGGACGGTGATCTCGTCGGCCTACGAACTCTGCGGCCGCATCATCGAGGAGGAGTATCCGGAAGATCAGTGGAATGTCTATGTCTTCCACTTCTCGGACGGCGACAACTGGTCGGGCGGCGACACGGACCGCTGCGTGGATCTTCTGAAGAACACCATTCTGCCCCGCGTGAATCTTTTTGGTTACGGGCAGGTGGACAGCACGTACGGCAGCGGCCAGTTTGTTCGTGAACTCGAAAGCACCGTGGCCGAAGAAGACAAGCTGATCACGTCGTGCATTGAGACGAAAGACGACATTTTCCAAACGATCAAAGACTTCCTCGGGAAAGGCAGGTAACCATGCAAATCCATGCCTCCCCCGTAACCTCTCGCGTGCTGTCTCCAGAACTTGAAAGCGCGCGCGTTCAGATCCAGGAATGGGCGCGCCAGTACGGCCTCGACTTCTACGAGACCATCTTCGAGATGCTCGACTATGAAGAAATGAACATGGTCGCGGCATATGGCGGCTTTCCCAACCGCTATCCCCACTGGAAGTTCGGGATGGAGTACGAGCGGCTGACCAAGAGCTACGCGTATGGCCTGCACAAGATCTACGAGATGGTGATCAACAACGATCCCTGTTACGCCTATCTGCTCGAGTGCAATCACTTCGTTGATCAAAAACTTGTGATGGCTCACGTTTTCGGTCACTGCGATTTCTTCAAGAACAACATCTGGTTCTCGAAGACCAATCGAAAAATGATGGACACGATGGCAAACCACGCCACGAAGATCCGCAAGACGATCGACAAGTACGGCCTGGAAGCGGTGGAAGGATTTCTGGATCGATGCCTCTCGCTGGAGGACCTGATCGACCGTCACTCCCCGTTCATCCAGCGTCGAAGCAAGCCTGCCCCGAACGAACCGGAGCACAGAGGCGTCCCCAAGATTTCATCGAGTGAGTACATGGATGAATACATCAACCCTCCGGATGTTCTCGCGCGAGAAAAACTCAAGCAGGAACAGGAGCGCCGACGCCGCAAGCACTTTCCGGAGGAGCCGCAACGCGACATCATGCTGTTCCTCATCGAAAATGCCCCGCTCGAAGACTGGCAGCGCGACATCCTCTCGATGATTCGCGATGAAGCCTATTATTTCGCGCCGCAGGCGCAGACGAAGATCATGAACGAAGGGTGGGCTACGTACTGGCACGCCAAGATCATGACTGAGCGGGCGCTCACCGACGCGGAAGTTATCGATTTCGCAGATCATCATTCCGGGACAGTCGCCATGCATCCGGGCCAGATCAATCCCTACAAACTTGGTTTCGAGTTATGGAAAGACATTGAAGACCGCTGGAACAAGGGCAAGTTCGGCAAGGATTATGACGACTGCGAGGACTGGCTGACCAAGCGTAATTGGGACCGCCACGCAGGACTTGGACGCGAAAAGATCTTCGAAACTCGACGTATCCACAACGACATTACGTTCATCGATGCGTTCTTTACTGAAGAGTTCTGCCACGAGCACAAGTTCTTCATCTATTCCTACAACGCCGAGCGAGGCGGCTACGAAGTCGCGGACCGAAACTGGCGGAGCGTGAAACAAAAACTCCTCGCCGGACTAACCAACTTTGGACAGCCGGCGATCAACGTCGTTGACGGCAACTTCGAGAACCGAGGAGAACTCCTGCTGGAACACAAGCACGAAGGCGCGGACCTTCGACTGGACTACGCTCGCGACACGCTCGAGAACATCTTTAAGTTGTGGACGCGCCCGGTTCACATCAAGACCGTGATCGAAGGTAAAGACAAAATGTTGGGCTATGACGGAGAAAGCCACTTGGAAAGGACGGCCACCGATGCGTAACGATGTAAACGTGAAAGTTAATCTTGAAGCGGAAGACACTCTAGCCGTCAGGCTGAAGAACATGGAAGTGAAGGCCGATTGGACCGAAGGGTCTGTGCGCGAAACACTGCAACGCCAGACGCGCACGATCCTGGAGAAGGCCACTCTCATTGAGGGGGGCCTTGCGCTGATCGAGGTGGACGGCGTTTCAAATGCAGTGCTCTTGAGGTCTCCGAAGCCGAATGAGGGAAAGTTCGTCCAGGTGATTCTTCGCAACGGTAACTCGATTGAGCTGGAGGCACACGGCGGGCCGATACATCTGGCGCGAGAGAATTACGAAAAACTGGTGGGAGTGCTGACGGGATTGTTCGAATCCTGAAGCACGCTTTAGTTAACAAATAACAATTAACAGTTAATCAACAACAAAGCTCCCTTATCTCCGGAAGTACAGAGGGGAGCTTTGTTATTGATTAACTGTTAATTGTTATTTGTTAACTAAAGCGTGCGGCCACCGCCCGCAATCGAAGGCAGTATTGAAATCGTGTCTCCGGGTTTCACCTCGGTGTCGAGGTTCTTCTTGTCGCGAACGTTATCCTCGTTCACATACACGTTGATGAATCGCTTCACTCCGTTCTCGTCAAAAACACGCTCGGCAAAGCCGGCGTATTGAGCATCGAGTTTCCGCAACACGTCCCCAACGGTGGCCCCCTCTACCTTCAACTCGCCGAGCCCTCCGGTCACAGGTCGCAGCGGGCTGGGAATCCTCACGGTCACGCTCATTTCATGTCTCCTTCATCAACGACAACAGCTTCTTCGTAAAATCTCTTTTCAGTTTCGTTCAACAACCAGCTCTGGGTGCTTGCCACGGTTCCCTTCTGAACAGATGCAATCACATAAGAATAATTCGGCCAGGCCGCATCCGTATCTGTCTGCGACGCGCGAGAGGGATGGTCCGGGTGAGAATGATAAATCCCGACGATCGCCCACGCGCT
>Ga0207711_10001418_pt1 | contig 22434 bp, 18 predicted proteins | sample KBSS34metaG_FD_184401 | JGI IMG/M metagenome (GOLD analysis project Ga0207711, IMG submission 184401) | Switchgrass rhizosphere microbial communities from Kellogg Biological Station, Michigan, USA - KBS S3-4 metaG (SPAdes) (version 2) | ecosystem: Host-associated > Plants > Roots > Rhizosphere...
TCTGTTCAAGTACCTGCGAACTCCACGCTTCAAGACGTCCAGCATAGGTCCGAAAATCAACACTTCCGTTTGTGTAATTCCAGTGTCCGTAGTGGTGATGGCGAAGCAGAGCCTGTATTGCAACGGCCTCCTCGGTCAGATTTTTTCCGTCCTTTCCTATTATCAATTCCACTCCGTACGCGCTTCTGATACTCGTGAGTGATGAATGGTGAAAATTCACGTGGCCATTTCGAAATTTTCCGCTACCGACGAACTTGCCCCTAAGCAATAGTTCCGCGTCCCAAGGAACGCGTTCGATGACCGTTGCGAATATCAACGGTCGCAAGTATTGGACGTCCGGTTGTGATATCGGTTCACCGTTTGCCCATTTATCGATTCTCTCTATAAGCCCCCCAATTCGTTCAGGAAACTCCGTTGGTACCCGATCCGGAGTGTGGTTCGAAGTGACAGGCCGGACTTGTCCCACATCGGTAAGTTCGGGGAGATCGAACGCGTTATGAATTATCGGGTCGAGATTGACGAGGGTGTTACCGTCGCTCCAAAGGTCGATGAAAACTTCCCGCCGACCGAAGTTCATCGGGTCGGCCGATTCGATTTGCATGCGTAGATTCGCCCCAAGTCTAGTGCCGCCAAAATGCTCTCCCAAGTAAGGAGGAGGGAATTTACCGGAAGCGAGATCTGTGTCATAACTCGTCAAGATTTTCTGTAACACATCCTTTATTAGCAATCGAGGATTGAAACGGCCGTTGTTCACGCGGCCAAGCATCCGTTCGATTGCCTTATTGGTGAACGGGTACATCCCGAATCCTCCCGATTCACCAAATGCCGAGTGGCACGGATCTCTGTGAATACAAGTTTTGCACGGATTAGGCAAGGACTCGTTCGAACTGGTTCCTTCGATAACAGATTCGCGATACCAGTCAAGGAGCGACCTATCATCGCTCCGGGCTGCGTTTAGATAACGTGACACAAAGGACATTACATCTTGTTGCTTAACAAGGTCACCCCCGCCGACATCCAAGCTAACGCTGAATGTGGTGCGCTGCCGCACGGTGGCTACAAGGCTGTCGAAATAACCCACCGTACACGCCAATGCAGTGCGAAGGGAGCACTGGCGCTTTCGGTTTGGTTCCGCAGGGCGCTCGATAATTGCTGCTAAGACTTGTCGGTCAATTCCCTGCAATTTTGCAAAATCCTCTATTAGAAGTATAAGTTCAACGTCTTCGTCAGCCAGAGTTTCCCGAACTTCTCGCATCAACTGCTCGAGATCTTCGCGGTTTAGCTGGAGCATCCTGGCTATTGCGGCATCAAGATGTTCGTTCAGCAAATCCACAGTTGTCTGGTGGATTTCTGGGTTGGCAATCAAAAAGAGATAAAATTCGCGTGCTGTCGCGCCTGCGTCCTGAATGTCTAGAATGTTCAGAGGCAGATCGTCGACTGTAAAGCGGCGTCGTTCCTCGACGACTTCGATCCCTTCACGGTTGCCGATGATATGGGTTACTAACCGATCGATAATCCCATTGTCTTTCAAAAGTGGATCCCTAAAATGCCAGTCAAGGAGCATTGCCGGGAGGTTGCTCGCCACATACTGAACAGCATCATCAAGGGAGTCCGCCGCGTTATACTGAATTTGATTAGCGAGATTGGTCAGCAAGACCGAACGAGCTTCCTCTTCTTTGAGGGTATTGGTAGCATCCGCTAAACGCGCTCTATATTCTTGCGCCCTCGGTCCCTCCATCAGTGACAAGATACGGTCGATGATGTCGCGTAGATTAGTACCAGAGCGAGGAATAAGAAGAACTTTTCGCTTTTTGTCAGTTGGTGCTTGGGTTATTTTTGTTGCGAGCCAGCGGATTAAGTGCGACTTACCCGTACCGGCGCCCCCCAGCACGGGTACAAATGCGAAGTCAGGAGTGGACAGAAAATCAGCAAGGAGTTGATCTTCAGTGTATTGTTGAGCGGTTTTGATTTCAGTCAGGCCCTGCCTGTACATCAAAATCGGATTGTGCGTAGCGATAAAGACGTGATCGGGAGATTGTTCGGCCTCCGGATCCATAACGCTATGAGCCTGCTCCGCGTTCCAACAAACAAAGTTCTTGAAGGACATAACTGGTTCTTCGAAACTATTAAAGACTTATATGTGTAAACGACTTGATTTGTTGGCCGTCGGGGAACGTGTAAACAGCTGCATCGCTGCGAGACGAAAGCTTAATAGCCTTTTCATCGGCGAGGCGCAAGAGGGCAAGTGTCGTGGTTGACGAAACATGCTGGTCCGATTCACGGAATCGAACCCTATTTTCAATCTCAACCCGAAGTTTACCGGTCTCAAATACTGGACATCGTTCGCCCAATTCCTTGAAGAATTGGCCAAGAGGTAGAGGTTGGTCGCCTTTGACCAATAGTCCTCTTATTGCACCCCTCAAATAGGAAGTTGGGTCAGGCGTAAGCAAATCTTGACCTTTTAAGTTGTGCCGCCAGGCGAAGCCCAGAAAACACACCCAGTCGGCGAATTGACTGTACCGGGCATCGTTCATTCCAAGTTTGTCTGCGCCAACCTGTTTAATTAAGGCTTGCTCAAAGACTCCCCAGTTACCAGGTGCTGAGAGAGCATCTTGAACAAGGTACCAAGTGATCACTAATGCTAAGTTCCGATTCGCATCACGCTGATTACTGAGCATCAAACTCGCGAGGGTTAAAGGGAGTAACCTATCACCCTTTGATTTGTGACGGGCTTCCTCGGGAAGATCTGGATTGATCGCGACGCCTGCCTCGGCAGAGTCGTCTTCCGTGATCAGTAATTCCATCTTTAAGCATTCACTGATCGACCCTTTTATCATTCCGCGAGCTAACCCGTCATCCGCGCCAACACGAATGAGAGATTCAGGAGACAAGTAACGCTCTAATTTTTCGCGACTCTCACGCTGTCCATTTTTCTGCAACAAGTACCGGAACACTCCTCTAACGCGGCTGGAACATGCATACTGGCTGGATTCGGTTAAAACACTCATAACGCTAATATTGTGTTGAGTTCGGTAAAACCGAAGCTCTTTCCGTTGAAAACGTCGCGTAACCGCCGGTGCCCAGCAACCGGGTCAGCACTGTTTTCAGGAATAAGCAGGATGCGAGGTGCCGAGTCAGCGTTGGTGCGCAAATACTGGGACGGAACTGGGACGCCTTTTGGATGAATAATAAAAGTGGGACCTGGAGGCATTGTAATAGGTTCGAAGTCGAGAAAAAAGAATGCAATTGATTCGGTGGGATCCAAATTATAAATGCGGCCTCTAAGCAAATTCGTCGAGTCTACAATATTTCGCACACCTTGTCTGACCAACCACCGAGTCAAATCTTCGAGTCTTTCGAGCCACTCATCTTTGGGTTGTGCTCGATTATAAAAAACGGCCATCAATCGTTCGTTTCCTAGAAGTGTCTGAAGGGATGCTTTAATAGGAAATTTATAGTTATGCCAGGCCGGGCGGGGAGTTGGTAGGGATTCGGCAAAAGGGAGTATTCCCTGTTCACGACAGTAAGCACATCCACCGCAAGCACGCGAAACAACGACTCCCTTACGGGGCGGGCCAAAACCTCGGACTGGGATTGCGTACGCCCCGGAAAGCAATTGCGATATACACACCCTTCCTTTCAATGCCTCGCTCATCGCTCGAAAACTTTCGAGGCCCAGCGCTAAACGTTTCTTGCGAATATTTTCTATTACCCCCGTCCAAGTGCTTTCTTGCAAATGATTCTCATCGAGAATGCGGATGACACGATACGATTGATGTTCTACCGAATTCTCAAAAGCGTCTTCATCACTAGTTTTGTCTTTTGCACTGTCACCAGCGAGTTCGGACACCTCAATATTGGGAGGAGCTTCAGAATCGTATTTAATGATTCCCGCACACGCCATCAAGGTCAGTGTTCGTATATTCCATTTATTGCTTTGTTCATTCTGCATATTGATGTCGCGAACGTTACTGACGCCGGGGGCTAGGTCAATTTTTATGCTCCAACGATCTTCAGTTAGTCGCTGTTTCGAATTGAACATCCGCTCCCAACGTTGCCTCCCCCGATCTGCTCCAATCGAGACTCTTTTATTTAGTCCCTCGGCCCTGCTTTCATCGTCATCGCCGTAAATAACCAGCGATAGCGAGGCCGCTCCGTCTCGCCCGCCACGTCCCACTTCCTGGTAGAAGCGATCAATAGTTTCAGGTACGCAAGCATGTATGACAGCGCGGACATCCGCTTGATCGACGCCCAGACCAAATGCCGAAGTTGCAACTACGATATCAATCTCTTTTCTTCGCCAGCGATCGATCACTTCAATCCGTTCCCGACTCGATGAATCGCCAGTCATAACGGACAAACGCTCCGCACCCAAACTCCGAATGATTCTCCCCCATCGAACTGCATCCTCAACGAGTGTCGTATACAGGATTAGGGGGCGTGGAAGGTGAAACAGGGCGTCTAAGACCCGTGACCTTTTTACTTCCTCCGTATCGCATCTCGCGAACCAATAGGACGGCTCAGGTCGAAGCTGCATAGCCGAAACAACTTCAAACGGACCTGGTTGTCCGAACAATGATTCTAAAATATCGAGAGTCGACTCCGTAAGCGTGCCGGTCATTAAAATGGTCTTAAATTTTTCTTCGGGTGCCGCTCGGAGCAATCCGCGGCGAAGGCCGGGCAACTCTTGAAAGGCGGGACGGAACCCTTCCCCCCACTGATCGATCATGTGAACTTCATCGATGGCGAACATTCGAAGCAATCCGCGCCTAGCCGCTGCATAAAGCGACGTCGAAAGTGACTCGAGAGCGCTTTCGGGAGACGTAAAAACAATCTGTTGTGATCCTTCCCGAATTCGTTTGCGAATCTCTTGGCGCCGCTTTTGGCCGGCATCCGTCGCGTCCCCGAAATAAGCCGTGGGGTGTTGGACAAATCTAGCCATCGCTCGTTCTTGGTCAATAGCAAGCGCGGTAGTAGGGACAATCACTAGCGTAACACCATAGTCTGTCGATTCCGCCAGGGCTGGCAACTGTACGCAGAGGCTCTTCCCGGCGCCGGTCGGTAGGTTTACAACAAGGGTCGATCCAGGGGGTGCATTAATTACCCCACGAAGGGCCTCGCGTTGACCTGGATTCTGATAATCATCGAGACCAACCAACGCCAACAAGGGATCGCCTCTAACAGGCTCATAAGTTCGGCGCCGCTCTTCTCTTAGTGTGGGCGATTCCGGAGATACTACATCTGTCGCGGCCAACCAGCTAGGGCGCCATGGGGCAGCCTCCAACAAAACATTCCTCTCGTGCTGGTCGAGCACCAACATCCCACATTGTGCCCATAACTCTTGATTTGGAAAATTACTCGTGCGCCGAACCCTAATAGTTTGGTTGTTGTTACCCTGTAATTCGCTTTCGCGACGCAAGACATGCCGTAATAATACGGCGAAATCAAGTGGTCCAGCGCCTCGCTGTTTGCCGATCGTAAGGAATGCTCGATAAAGTCGATCATGGCAGTTATCTTCGAACGCAAAATTCGGGCCGGGAACTGCTGCGGTTCCTTGTAAAATATCGCTCAGAAATTGAAATTGATCTGCGTTGACCATCTTATTATTAAAATGGTGGCCGGCCCGCGATCACGATGAAGCCCACGGAGTCCAGTCTCAATTGAGGTTTAATAATGCCTCGCACTAAAGCGCTCTGTAACCGTACCTCAAGCGCTAATTCATTCGATAGCACGCGGCTATCCATACCCGTATCGCTCCGCCGTTCTGCTCGAAGGCGCAATTGGTCAATTCGTTTAGTCATTTCCTTTTTAGTGCTAAGGGCATAGCTCTTACAGAACTTCTGGAACTTAGGAGATTCCCGAACTAGTTCCTCTGATTTCGCTCGCGCTGCCTTGCATAAATCACCCCAATGCTGAGGATCAATAAGGTGGCTGACGGCGGCGAACCGCTGAAAATTTATGTTGTAGTCACACCGACTGGAACCATCTTTAAAATATCGCAGCGCCAAAATATTCAATAGTCCTTCATCGACAACCTCTTGGAGGTTCAGATCCAAAAACTTACTGTGGGTAAACGGTGGAAACATCCCATCCGCTCTTCTAGATAGCGCTTTTATGCTAGTCCCGGCTAGATCGCTATCTAAAAGAATCTGCTTCGCGCCTTTCAAGTTTGCTTCAACGATATAGTTAAATCGGAAACCTGCCCAGTCCGAATTTTCGTCCGGATTCCAGTCCTTGTGATGGCGCCACATCATAAAGGCCTGTCCTCGATCGTCGAAACGCACCTGGCGCGCGAGCGCCTGAGTAAATGGTTCGCCGATTCTAAATAATCGATTGCCGGGATGGCGGACGGCTGTTGCCCGATTATAAGTTCCAGGGACTGCCATGATTGACGCAAACTGATCCAATAAAACATCTTTCGGTATCAGAGTATTGTCGCTTGCGGTGTATGAAATTATATCGGGGGATTTCTCATAATGTCGATCGAACCGAAGAACGGCCGAAGTCCAATCGTCGTACGCCTTTTGGATTTCTTCGTGTTGTCCGTCGTACTTTTGCAATTCTGCAAAATATCGTTTAGAGCTTCCATCCAGCATGTCGATTTCGTCGAGAGCATTCTGTTCATTGATTTTTATTTCCTCCGATTCAATCTCGCTCTGAATTTCTGGAATGATGTGAAGCAACCCCGCTGAACCGTCATCAAAGAGGGTTGCCTCTATCGAAGGCATTTTTCTATCAATGTAGAATTGCAGGCTAGCAATCGATGTCCGGAAAATACCCAAACCATCTTTAAGCATCCGGTACCAGGCGTCATACAAAGTGTTTTCACACTGGGGACCTAATAACGTTCGCGTTTTGACGCTACGGTCGCGGCCGATCCGGTCAAGACGGCCGATCCGTTGCTCTAAACGATTTGGCGACCACGGGAGGTCGAAATGAATAATCCAGTCTGCGACCTGCAGATTCAAACCTTCCTCACCCGAACTGTCGCTTACGAGCACAAAACAGGCGATCTTTTCGTGAAAGCGCCTTCGATCCTCATCAATATCGACTCTTGGACGTTGCGAGTCGTGCGACGCGATAGCGATGTCCCCAAATGTGTGTCTCAGGGCTCGAACGATCTCCAACTGGGAGGACTCAAAACTTGTGAACACTACAGCCTTCGTTCCCGAAGATTGGATCCGTTGCAACATGGACCTAAGGAGTTGAATACGATCTTCGCCCTGGGAGGGCGGCTGCTGCACCACTTCCAGCATACGTCGGAGTAGTTGAATTTCACCAGGAAAATGGGGCGTGTTAGCTACGAGTTCGCATTCTACTTCGGTGAAATCTTTCCCTATTGTCGAGGCCCCGGACTGCGACAGTCGGACTAGCAGGACCTTTTCCAAAACACCAAGCCAACTGCCTGAAGCGCGAACAAGAATGGTGAACACTTGTTGAGTTTGCCGTCTTAGAAGAGTGGACTGGTCATCCCGTTCCTCTAGGCTGGTTGAATGCTGTAATGCGTAACCTCGCCAATCATCGACCAAATCATGGATGATTTGTCCTCGACTGTCCTCATCATATTCCTCCTTTAAATCCGAGGCTGATCTGGCAGCATCCAAGCGCCGAGGTAAGTTGACGGATTCTCGCCGATTTCGCAGCATACGTCGATGTAAGCGATAGGAGTCACTAATATGAGTCCGTATCGAACGCACTAAATGCTTTTGTTTGTTTAAATCCGGTAGGTTGGATTCAAATAGCAACTGTAGGTCAGTAACAAGTACCTTCAAGCGCAAATCATTTGGGAACATAGAGAGCAACCGATTCAGCGTTGTTTTTATAACAAACGTGGCGGAATTCTCCCCAAATGACAAAAGAATGCGACCGATGTCCTGCCGCTTACTGACTCTCTCGCGAAAAGCTTCAACGGCCTCGAGTTGGTATGTTATCGGATCAAGGAGGTGGAGCATGGACAAGAAATTGTTTTCGTTGTGCAAAACTGGTGTGGCAGAAAGGAGCAACAGCCGTTCCGCTGAGTGAGCCAGTCCTTTGCATATTTGAAATTGCGTCCACCTCTCTGACGCTGTCAGGTCATGAGCACCGGCTGCAATGTGATGGGCTTCATCAATGATTAGGAATCCCAGATTGTCTGAATTCCTGATCGTTCGGTCACGGATACTTGCGGTTGAAATTACCTCTACGCGCGAACCGAAATCGGAGATGCTGAACTTTTCTTCAAGCTCGATTTCCCACTGCTCAACCAAAGTGTCTGGAACTAGAACAATTGCTGATTTAGCCCTTTCATCTAACAGATATTGACGTAGGACAACGCCCGCCTCGATCGTCTTTCCGAGGCCAACCTCATCCGCGAGGAGGTAGCGCTGCACTGGGTCTTCAAGTATCCGCCTGATGACCTCGGTTTGATGGGGATAAAGATGTATATTCGAGGACAAAAGCCCGGTCATGCCAAGGGCCTTAGCCCGTTGAGCGGTTATGCAGTTAATGAAAGCCAGTCGCCTGTCATGAAAGTAAGGGGTCTCATGACCGCGCAGGGCAAGCGTTTCCGTTGGATCTTCAACGGGCTTTCTGCAGCGAACATAAACCTCTTTCTCAGGGACGTAGCGCGCAATGTTATTGGGAAAACTGACTTCGTAAGTCCGGTCAGAAACATCGCGTGCCCCAATTCTCCCTGCCCACCATGTTTCCGTTTCCTTCGACCATACGTAGCAACGGGTCTGATTCCCTGGCCGACCTGACGCGATCGAACTCTTGGCAACTTGTTTCTCGAGGCGGTTACTAATCGAGATAAAGTACTCGAGCGTAACTGTCTCTTTATTGATAGCAACAATTTTGCCGATACCGTAAGAGTTTTGGCTCGATGAGGCGAAGGCACCAATCATAAAAACGACTTAAAGTCCCTCAAAAAGCTCTGGATGATTCTTGAGGGAGTTCGAAAATGCTTCAAAAGCGGCTATTCTATCGGGCATGGCGACTTGGTTTTCGCCTCGATCAAACATGAATAATACTTAGGTCAAAGGTCCATCGCCAGATCATTAACAACGTGCGATTAGACGCCTTCCCATCCACGAAAGAAAGCTCCATAAGATAAGTCTTCGGATGAATCGACCCCGATTTTGCTTTAACGAAAGTTGGTTAGTTGTGTCGCGCCCCGTGACCACGAACCAAACGGCAAATTCAGGTGTTTTTGAAAATGAACCACTCTGGTCCAAAAGGCACGGAATTTCGGTGGAAATCACGATTTCCTTGAGCAATCGAAAGGAAATTGCGCGCTTACAAAAGTCTCGCCCAATACTGTGGGACCTACGTTTCGACACTCAAAACTATGTAGGTTATGAATACACCAGGTAAATGCGGAAGTCAACAAAAGTCAAGAATTGCTTTGGAGTATCGCTAAGGGGGTGAAAATGATTGATTGAATTCAGGGCATGAGCTTTGACGGCAACATTGCATTCAAACAATAAAGCGGCTAGACATCCTCGTTGACAGATCGCAGCGAATGCAAAGGCTTGGATCAACAGCGATTTGCTCGGTCGCTTAGCCCAAACTATTAGTTACATGCCATCGATAATGACAATATCTTTAGTGCTTAAACATTGACGTCTGGTTTGGGTCAATATACGAACTATGATTTCGTTCTCGAGACCAGACCCGTGTCTTATACTGATAGAGTAGATTGTTAGTTAGAATCTCTATGTGACGAGGCACGTTTTGAATCTCATTCCACTCAAATGCCTTCCCGCTCCCGAAATCCCATTTTCCACCGGTCCAGAAGCAAACAGATTGGAGTGGAAGTAAGTCGTCTTTGAATTGTTGCTCCGTAGGGATTCTATAGCGCCGGTAACGGGAGCAGATAGCGTCCATAAGGAAGCCCATGCTAACGATTCCGGCACCATGCATCAATCGCGACTTCCCAGGATCCTTCGCCCATGCCTCCGGAAACACATCTTTTACCGCACTCCAAAAGTTCTTTAAGACGGAGATCATCGCGTCTATGTCAACTCCGTCGGCACCGAAGCGCAGATCGTGCAGCACTCCATCAGAAAGACTATTCTCGAGCATCTTAAGGATCGAATTGTCCTTGATGATGCCTCGCGGCCGCTGCCTATCCGTTAAGTCGCGTGGGTTGGTTGGTGTCTGGATTAATCCGTAAAACGGGGACTCCGAATCATTATTCATTAAGTCGAGCAGTTTCGCGGGAAATCTTCGGCGCTGGAGAAGGGTCGAAAGAGTGGCCTCAGTATTCGGTAACAACTCATATATCAAACCCTTAGGTAGTGGTTTTGTCGAATTAACCAGAATGAACTGTTCTGTCTGCTCCTTTAAGTCGCTCGTAACAAACGCGGTGACGCAGATCGGAAATGAGTCGACGCTGGAATCGCGAATTGCGGCAATTCGCTGTTGGCCATCCACTATGAAGCCAGGCTTCTCATCGTCCTCCCACCAATCCTTTACCGGTATGAACAAGGTACCTGGTCTGCTATACGTTACGATCGGCCCATCACTCGTTTTATCTAGCGGTTCGAATCTGACACGAGGGTCAAAGGCGATAACGATCGCATTCGGGATCATTGGGGCTTCCGTTTCAATGTAGTTTCGGATTTCGGTGATATGTGAAAGCACCTCAGGCCGTTGATACCCCGCAATCATATTATCCCCGTTACGACGTATACGTGAAATTGCGGCAAAATTATGGATCAATTTTCCGTCGACGGCGAAGGTGTAAAGGATTCTTCCGTCGCCCTGCTTTACTTCAATCGCTGGCAAGCGTAGTTCTTCTGATGACATAGCTAAAGATTCAGATTGGAGCCCCTGACTTCGAATAGGGAACCAGACGGTGTAATGGATCGTTGAAGGTTTTGATAAAACGTCCAAATGTTGTGAAACCCTCGGCGCCGGTTACGTTCGGCACCTCGAAAGAGTATCACGTGGTATCCAATTTGACTGCAAACGTTGCAGGAGCAGCATTCCCACGGGCGCGCGGAAAGTGTTCGCTTGTACGCAGACTCATTGTCCCGCTTGTTCCCGCAAAACTTCTCATAGTTGATAACAGATTCCAGTGCCGACTCGAGCGAAGTTCCGCCTTCCGCGTACAAACGCATGGCTGTAAGAGCCGAATTCTCAAGCTTCCGCGCTGTCTCCTGTGAGAGTTGACCGGCAGCGATCCTCCTTCGTAGCGAAGGATTGCCTTCAACCTGTGGAATTCGAATCGCAGTAAATGTTTGTTCCCCGGCAAAATAATTATCTTTGTCGTCCTTGAAGGCTTTAAGCAGCGGGGAAGTGCTGTCTAGGCTTATTACGCCATATTTTTCAAACTCGCGCACGGCGTCCAAGCGGGTAATACCAAGCAAGTGAAGCTTCGTTTCTTTTTTACGAATTAGGTCGATTTGTTGCAAACAGTCGAGAACTTCGCGGGTTTTTAACGGGACCATGCCACCAAGCGCTATGTAGTCGTAACCGATGGTTTGAAGTTCCTCCACACACCGCGCATACGAACGGGCGCTCCAACCTTGAGCTGCTCCAACAGGATAAAATGTATTCTTTTGTTCTCTGTGTTTTCGCAGAAACTCACGCGCATTGTCTAGCGTTATTTTTAGTCTCCGCTCACATTCTTCAAGGTCCGGATTTTCCGCCTGGGGCAATTCGTCCCATCTCGATTGAAATGGCAAAATGACGTGATCTACAGAGATTCCAAAATCGACCCCGCACTCCTCATAAAATTCCATTACATCGTCAACCGATTCGGCCGGTTCATATTCTTTGACATAGGTGAATGCCCCGCAGTCTCCAATAACCTTTAGCCCCGCGGGTAATTTGAAAAACTCGTGAGCTCCAACAAGACGAAGTCGCTTTCTCTGCGGGAAGGTATACTTGCTACCCGAGCCTTCGCGAGGATGAATTAAACCCTTCGATATCAATAGACCATCACACACCCGATTAGGCGACAACACTTCCCACGCATACTGCAGCCCACTGTTGTCGTAAAGGACTGGCCGTTTTTCGCTCTTAAAGTCGAAGTCGCGATAAACCGTGTCGTCGCTGTCAGGGAAAAAGAACTTCATTCGCTGCCCATCCTCAAATTGACATATGTGCGTATCAAGAAATTTGAAAGTGAGCGTATGTGGGACGGAATATTTTGGACCTCATTCCAGCGCAATCCAATTTCGTCCCAGATGCCACCTGTCCAGTGACAATGGGGTTTGATCCGTGCTAACTCGTTGAGAACATATTGAAACGATTTAGGATCATCCGCATCAACCATAAACATTATCCGATCCATTAGACGTCCCATCGCTCTAATACCTGCTCCGTGCATAAGCCGACTCTTTTCCGGCCGTATCCCCCATGCACCAGGAAATGTTTCGCGCACAGCATTCCAGTACATGAAGAGTAGGGCTCGTACGCCCTCGAAATCGGTCGTTCCCGCCGCGATATTTCGAAAAGGGTTAAGAGCCCCTGAAGATTGGAAACTCTCCTGAAGCATATTTATCAGGACTGTGTCTGTTACGACCTCACCACCGGTCTTTTTCCCCGTGCTCGATGCTCTGCGTATTATGCCTTTGAAGGGCGATCCCGGATCGTTATTTAAGAGATCACAAAGCGCCGAAGGCGCTTTACGAGCATTTAAGTTAGCGGGCAATATCGAATCGACCTCAGGAAGCAATTCATCGATTAACCCCTTTGGAAGAGGCTTAGTATTATTGACTCGAAGAAATTGGTCACGCTGCAAATCGACAGTATCGGCGATAAAGGCATTAACCGGCACTGGCAGGTCGCGGCGTTTGCTTCTAACTAAAGCCATAGTGCGTTGCTGACCATCCACTATCCATGCAGGCTTTGGCTGCCCATTTACGGGAAGAGGTATCTCCACGCTTCCTGGCGTGCCTGAACCGTTATCGATCTTCGGGCCCCTACTCTCTTTGAAATTCACGTCTGAGGTCAGAGCAAGAATAATCGAGTTGGGGAAGATCACGCTGTCGCTATCGAGGTATTCTACGATGTTCTCAATGTGGCGGTGCACCTCGGGTCGTTGATAACCAATTAGTTTCCCCTCATCATCGCGAGAGATTCGAGAGATCTCGGCGATTTGTACCAATTCTTCTGCTGTTAGCGAAAACATATAAAGGGGATGCTTAGGATCTTGATTGATCCTCAGAGCTCTCTTGCGAAGTACAGTGCGGGATTTTCCTTTCATTTGCTTTCCTGTTTTACTTCCAAATACAGTTCTCTGAATCGCTTCTGTTCACATGCCCGCCCCTGACTCCTTAGTTTTTTGAGCAGTTGAGTTGCGCTCACGGATGGCATCGCGGTCAACTCGCGTTGCACAAAAGACTTCACCTCGAGATCACTCATTGGAATTCTCTTATGAACAAATAATTCGGGACTCTTCTTAACCGCGTTCATTACTTCCTTCCTGAAACTAGCCGCGGAGAAACCTCCATTGATGCGCAAATTTCCCAGTAATGTTTTTGCTAAGCTAACTCCTATTGAAGTTCTTACATTTCGGCCCAAAAGGTGGATGTTACATTCCGTTACACAGTTAGGACCACATAATAATCGGGCGTCTGTTGAAATGTAGTTAGGCGTGAGTTCTTCTGAGATCTGCGCTGTTTTGGACGAGATAAGCACCAACTCACCTTGCTTTTCGAGGATGTGTAGACCGCGAACTAGATCCGATTGGATAGCATTCAAATACTCGGAGGAAGCGACAACTAGGAAATAATCTTTAGAGTAAGTTCCGATGAGTCCCTCCAATGACCGAGGGTTATCAGAATCCAAGAGATTAAGATGCGTTAGTTCATTCCACCAGGCCTCAGAAGGATTTGTTTCTGTAGGTTTGCCGGTTACTGAATCTGCATCGCGACGGGTGAAGGTTGCCGAATATGGAATGACTCGGTCGGTAGCCGATATCAATCCATAGCCTGCGGAGATAATCCACAGATTTGGTTCAAGACCTTGACGCGCAGCCTCAACCGTTAACTTCTGCACGAGCGACCAATAGTTTCCGATGTATAAATCGCTAGCCTGAATCAAACTGTTAGGTCCCGTTTCAAGAGTGAATCGAGTAAGTGACTGCCACCACATCCTCGCTCTAGATCTGACAGCCCCCCCGGGAATCTTACTTAAACTAAGAATCGGAGGCCGACGTTTTCTACTAGCGCAGCTTACAATGATGTGTAGACGAGAACGCATTTCTGATCTAATGCAGTTTCTGGTAACTGCCAGTGTTCAGAAAATGTACTATAGATTGGCAGCGATTGCTAGTGCAGTTATTTAAAATAGGTCATGCAGGTTAACTGTAGATGGCTAAACTGAGGTAATTTCGGCGAAGGCATTGTGATTGTGAATGCTTTCGTCATTCTCTGCATGAACCCTAAACCAAGTAACCCTAGGATCATTTTGTAGTCGTCCGGCAGCCTGTCTGACCATATCTTCGACAAAAACCGGGTTATCATAGGCTTGCATTGTCACGAATCTTTCATCGGGTCTCTTGATAAGAGCATACACGGGTGAGGAGGCGGAGCATTCGGCAACCTCTATTAACTCTTCGATCCAAACGATCTCTGGATTTCCGCCATCCCTTCGACCGCTTCGCACATCGATAGTGATATAACCGCGTTGATTGTGCGCCCCGTAATCACTGATCTCCTTGCTGCACGGGCACAAACTGGTTACCGGCACTCGCACACTTAAAACAAAATCGTCTTTGCTTCCATTCGATTCGCCAGCGAACGTGCACTCATAATCCATTAGGGCTTTGGAGTTTGTTACCGGAGCTGAGCGTTCGAGAAAATAAGGAAACTTCACTTCGATATGGGCTGTTTCCGCCTCCAGTCGCTGTTTTAACTCGTGAAGAATCGTTGGCATAGTACGCATGGTAACTTCGCCCCGATGTGCATTCAACACCTCGATAAACCGACTCATATGCGTGCCCTTGAAATGATGCGGGAGGCTAACTGACATTGAGATCTCAGCAATCGTTTCCTGTCGGCCGTCTTGCTTGTCTAATACCGAAATAGGATAACGCAGACCTGTAACGCCGGCCCTATCAATAGCGATCCCCCGGCTGTCAGGTCTATTTTGTACGTCGTCTATTGGCCTAGTCTCGCCCTTCATAAACACATCCGCAGGTGCACGTTTCATTTACTATTACTTTTGAAAGCAAGGGAAGGTCGGGCTGAACTCTTTGCCAGATCCACCGAGCAAGATTTTCGCTTGTTGGGTTCTCCAGTCCTTCGACTTCGTTCAAATAATTATGATCGAGACGATCGTACAACGGTTCGAATACCGTCTTTATGTCGCCAAAATCCTGCACCCAACCGGACTCCTGTTGAACCTTGCCTCGTAGGTAGATTTCGATCCTAAATGAATGGCCATGGAGTCGACCGCATTTATGGCCGATCGGTACGTTAGGCAATCTATGCGCCGCTTCAATAATAAAGACTTTGTATATTTCCATTAATGAATAGTGATCTAACTTTCACGTCCTAAGCACTCCGTGCATTTGGCTTCCAGGTTCGTGTACAAATCCGCTCCTCCCGACTCCTTCCTTACGACTCTGAGTTCGCATTCACGATTCGATCTCAGACAGGATTTACACGATCGGTCTCTGTTGACCACCATATAAAACAATTGGAAACTTACCTTAGCCAGATCAGTTTCTCTAGCTCCTCCAAACCAGGCACGACCCTCAAAGCCATAAATCATATCGCCCTTTCCCGAATTACAGGTGTCACAGAGAATTTGCCAGTTACTGTGATGATCGCCTGCCAAGTATACCGGTAGAATATGATCCAGTACCGCTCGGCGTCTCAAAGGCTCGGGACTTCGATCAAAAGATCCTACACGTTTGCTCGTTCGAGGTCGGTCACGTGAACTGGTTGAACTTGGGTCCGGTTCCACATCACCCTTTCGAAACTTGTAACCACACGTAGCACATCTATCGAGTTGTGATCTCAAAATCGAAAAATGGGTATTCTTTTGTATGTCTAAGGAGGTAGCCTGCCTCCCGGTTAACTTATACCTTTGTAATCTCTTTACAATAACAACAACAGCGTCGACATGTTCGGATTTTGGTTCAATGCCAAGTAAATGCGTTAACCTTCGGGTCACAGCTTCCTTACAACGCTGATTTGGATTATCAATAACTGACGCCGGAATTAAGGCCAAAAATGCTCTCCAAAGTGCTATAAGACCTGTCTCATGGTCCCAAATGTCCGGACTAAGAGAGGTGATCTGCAGAAGTTCTGCCATTTCCTCCCGACTCTCAGCGCTTAAATCGTAATTGTTCAAAGAACGGATTGGAAAATCTGGCTCAGTCAGGAATAAGAGCAGTTGCTCGACAGAAGTTGGGGTTTCCATTTGCTACATCAATAGAAACGAATCAGTGAACTCCCCTAAATAATTTATCGCCGTATCGATAATTTGGGATGCTTCGGGCATTTTGGATCGCCAATCTTAAGAAATTCCGACCGTTGTCACTCTGTAGGGACGTAAGTTTCCATTCCTTCTCGAAAAAATTAGACTTCAAGTTGCCAAGAAAGATTGTTACCTTGTTTCTGAAGTCACCTATTCCCTCAACTGCCTCACTTCGATCGAAAAGCCAACTAAGAAAGAGATTCTGCAATTCTTGAAGCGTTACAATCTTAAATAGGTTTGTACCGGGTTCCCACAGATCCGTGTATTGATTCTCCACCTCGTCCCAAAAACCTACGAAATACTTAAACCACTCGTTCTCACGCCAAGTTGCACTTCTCTCGAGATAATTACCTCCAGGGGTATGCGATGCAAATACACTTTCAAAAAAGTGCTTGAATTTGATTCTGTTCGGCTCGTGAGTCCTAAGAGTCCGAAAACGGTTCGCTAATGTAAGCATGCCGGCATAACCCAATGAGCCTGTTGCTTCTTGAACCTTTAGGTCGATTAGACCCTTAAATGGGCTAGCAGGACTGAAATTAACCAAGTTGATGATTGTACTATTCGCGAGATCAACTTTCGCATTTTCTAACCGCTCCTTCAATGCATCAATATCAGATGGACTCAACGACGCGGAGATAATAGCGGTTAAAAACGCAGTATCAATTGGTTTCGCTTTCTGGTTGATAATCACAAACTGGAACACTTGCTCTGCCCATTCGGTGTTAACCAAGCCAACAACCGTGAACGGAATCTTTCGCTCCAGATTAGCCGCGCCCTTTGTTCTATGTTGTCCGTCAACTATTGTTGCCGGTTTCAATAGATTACTTAGCATTGATCTGAGCTTATCCGGGTCTTCATTTTCTACTTCCTTCAGGGCATCTCGATTGAGGAGAAATCGAAGAAAGTCATTAAGTTGGGATTCGTGTACAGAAATCTCCGTGTCCTCAACCACTTCATCGTCAATTATCCCTTCATTTAATTCATCATTTCCACCGCCTAAATCTTCACCAGGTTCGTTCTGTGTAAAACCTTCATCGTCTTCTGAGTTACTAGGTTGAAGAACACTATCGTCTGAAAGTAGTTGATCTCTGTACTTATCCCCACCAAGTTCGGTAAACACCAATCCGGCCAATTCGCTTATTGACTTCTCGCTTAGATCGTCGTAATCCACTTCCAGCAGGACCGGACCGCCAATTTCTTCGACGTCTCCTATTTCGATGTCATAATTTGCGGTAATTCTCTTTATCCGAACTTTGTCTGGCTTAAAGGCGACGACTACGGCAGTCGGGGAAATATTCCTCTTCCCCTCAAAAAACTCACTTATTGCGTTTAAGTGCGGTCTGATCTCAGCCCGTTGAAATCCCTTCATGAATTTCGATGATTTCTGGGGAACCCCTCCCCAATCTTCGACGTCTTCTGCCGGAGCCAAGAACTGCACTGTTTCCGGTCCGTCCTCGCGCTGCTTAAATATCCGCCCTAGGTATCTATAGGTTCTTGTCAATGGTGCACCTCATTAATGGCAACTAAATATATTAGAAACGTATAAAAACGATCACAACAGAAGCGTATGAACTAGGCATGTCTCGGATAGGTTATGGAATCCCTACAATCTTATGTGTCTGGAGACTAAGACGCCACTTAGGATTAGCTAAACAAAATTCGATTGCTAACTCAGTGTTTCGCGTGATATGTGGCCCGTCCATTGGTTGTACAAAGAAATTGGCGAAATCCAAGATCTCAAGCTCTTCCGGCGAGATTCCGGCTTGCGGGTAAATCAGTTTTAGTTCATTCCCCGATTTTAGTTTCAACTCGGTTCCCGCCTTCGGACTAACACAGATCCAGTCGATACCACATGGTGGATCTACGGTACCGTTTGTTTCAACGGCGACTTCGAACCCTTCTTCGTGAAACCGTTTTACCAAACCGTCATCCACCTGTAAGAGTGGTTCTCCACCCGTGCATACAACCATTCGTGACGAGGATTGTGATGACTTCCCCTTCCAAGTATCCACAACAACACTTACAAGGCTGGCCGAGTCGCTAAACTTGCCGCCTCTTGGGCCATCCGTCCCGACAAATTCTGTATCGCAAAACTTACACGTAGCGTTGGATCGGTCGCGCTCTCGTCCGCTCCAAAGATTGCACCCAGAGAACCGACAGAATACGGCAGGGCGCCCGGTATTCGCCCCCTCACCTTGCAACGTATAGAAAATCTCTTTAACCGAATAACTCATTCGATCACCGCCGAAGAGTAAAGGGTTGGGTCGTTTAGTCCTGCATTCTCAAATCCGTTTGCCCGTAGAATGCACGAGTCGCATTCACCGCATGCGGCACCGTTCGCCGTCGGCGAGTAACAGCTAATGGTCAAAGAATAGTCTATGCCCAATTCGGTCCCTCTCCGTATTATTTCACCCTTGGTTAAATTGATTAGCGGCGTATGAATCTTAAGCGTATTGCCTTCAACTGCTGCTTTTGTGGCTAAATTAGCCATTGTTTCGTAAGCTCGAACGTACTCGGGTCGGCAATCGGGATATCCGCTGTAATCGACTGCATTAACACCAATAAAAATATCCGTGCTTCCGAGCACCTCTGCCCAAGCGACCGCGAAAGATAACAGAATTGTGTTTCGCGCCGGAACGTAAGTCACTGGAATCTCATGGTCCATTTGGCCTAAGGCACGATTTTTAGGAACTTCGATGTCGTCGGTTAACGCCGAACCTCCGAAAATCCGGAGGTCGATTTCGGCGATTGAGTGACGCTTAACACCAAGTGCCTGAGCCACGCGCTTCGCAAATTCAACTTCAATTTGATGTCGTTGTCCATATCGTGCTGACAGAGCATACAGTTCGTAGCCCGCTTGCTTTGCTATCGCCAACGTTGTTGTTGAATCTAGGCCTCCACTGAGAAGAACTACAGCCTTTGTGCCGAATGCCATAGAAAATAAGGTTGAAAATCAATTAATCTTACAGCATCCGATTCTCATCCCAAAGAGAACCCGTTTGAACAATTCCGAGCAGGGCTGATCTTTGAGCTTATTTGTCGGCGTAATTGACGGACTTGGTTTGGACCGCGTAAAGATAAGTGATGCATTTCGGGCACATCTCATGCGCCCGGCTGAACTTCCATCCGCTGCGTTCGAGCGTGTCCTGGGTGCCTTTGGTAACTGTCTTGCATGCACCACAGGAAACCTCAAATTCCTTGCAATAGAAAGATTCCATGTCGTGGAAATAATCTGCATCATGGAAAGTGCTGGTATCGATCTCATTGGGTGCGTTCGTGTTAGAATTCATCTTGAGTAATCTCCTTTTGGGGGTTTCCGTAAGAGAGGCTTTATGACTTGGCGGTTGTGAGTCTCTCTTTTATTTTCCCTACATATAAATCTTACTCTAGAATAAGAGTTTATGTCAACTTAAATCTTTCTCTTGCGAAAGATTTATTTTTGAATTAAACTCATCGGGTATGAAGGGGTTTGTTTCGACAGCTCAAGCAGCGGAGCGCTTGGAGGTAACGCCGACCAGGATCCGTCAAATGATCATGGAAGGTGTTATTCGTAAATCCGAAAAGATTGGACGCGATCTCTTTATTCCGGAAGCAGAGGTAAAGAGGCTGGAATCTCTAGAGCGTGGACCTGGAAGACCGCCGAAGACTCAGGAAAAGTAAGACTTCTTGCTCTTATTTGTATCTTTCAAGTTGCCGTCACGGGATATCTGCCTTATCTATAATGGTTTTGACCTTGCATGTCACTTTCAGTTAGATAAAATACCATTTTAGACAGGCTCGAACGCAAAGGCAACGTAGTGAATTTTGAACCGCAATCGGAAAATCCCGCGATAGAAGCGCCTCAGGTTTCCCCGCGACACATTAACAAATTAAAAATAGCCGCCGCCGTTTTTACTATTGGCGGGATAGGGCTCTTTGCCTATTTCATTTACTCGGTGGGCGTCGATGAGATACTCGATGGTATCGGCAAAATAGGTTTCGACGGCTTCGCCATCCTCATGTTCCTCTATTTTCTCAGGTTGGCAGCCCGAGCATGGGCGTGGAAACTGTCGGTTTACGAACCGTATCATTTGTCACTTCGAGACACGATCCCGGCAGTGATCATCGGCGAAGCTCTGAGCAGCATGATCCCGCTGGGGATCTTGATAAGCGGAACATCCAAGGCCGTTGCGGTCAGACGACGCGTTCCGTTGGTTGTGGGTCTTTCTTCGGTAGCAACCGAAAATCTCTTTTATAGCCTGGTAACCAGCCTGTTTTTGATATTCGGCGCGTACACCTTTTTAAGGACGGTCTCTCTCGACAGCAATTATGTATGGGCCATAGACGCCCTGATCGGTGTGATCATCGCATTGATCGTATTCGGCCTTGTGATGGTGATAAGGCAGTGGCATTTTGTCAGCCAGATCTGCGAGTGGCTTTATCACAAAGGTTTTGCAAAGAGTGTGCTCGATCGCGGAAGACTTCAGGCACGGACATTCGAGAACCTGATCTACGGGTTTTATCGTGAGTACCCACGGCGCTTCCTTCCAATATGTTTTTTCGAGACGATGTATCACCTCCTAGGTATTTGTGAAGGCTGGTATATCCTAGCCAAGCTCATGTCTCTAATGCCCGATCTGCAGACCTCGTTCCTGCTTGAATCAGTCAGCCGCATTATTACTATAGTCTTCAAACTGATCCCATTTGTGATCGGCGTCGATGAGGCTGGAGCTCAGTTCGTTACGGAGACGCTGGCTATCGGTGCGAGCATTGGCGTAACTCTAGCGGTCATAAGGAAAGGACGCATCCTCTTCTGGACCGCCGTCGGCATTTTACTCATCGTAAAGCGCGGTTTGTCCTTTCGTGATATTCGGAACCTGCAGCAAAAACAAAACTAGGAAGGCTCACTGGCCTTCCTATTCGGAATATCCACAGGCAAAACACTTAATATTATGTCGCTTTCCTCGCCCATACCTGGCTCATGCGGGGCATTACTGCCAGAACGGACTCATCCTCTGCGGCGCGGAGCATTTCAGCAAGCGTTTGTTCTAAGGCTTGTTCCGTTATCAAGCCGGCATTAACAAACGAAGGACCGGCTTCCGTCACGGAAAGCTCCGCGAGCCTCTTCTGTTCACCCCGAGCGACAACAGGTTGATTGTATGTGATTTCAACATCTGAGAAGTTCTCCGCCGATACCAGCTGAAAAAGCCTGCGCCCGAGCGTATAGTCCACGCCCCATTTAGGTCCTAAGCGGCCAAAGAGATCAGCGAACATATTAAGCGCTGTCGTCGGCTCGCTTCCAGCGGTAGTCAAGTCTCCGTCCTCGCAAACCAGGATTCCGCCGGGCTTAAGAAGGCGATGCATCTCCCGAAGGGCCGCGACCGGTTCGACCAGATGAATCAGAAGAAAGCGGCTGTAAACCAAGTCGAACGATCCATAAGGCAGACCTGTGTCGGTGGCGCTGGCCTCGACAAATTTGACGTTCGAGAATTCCGAAGGCATGAGTTCCTGAGCTTGCGCAAGCTGAGCGGCACTGAGATCCACGCCGACTACCTCGCCGGTTGACCCAACCAATTCAGCCAATAAGGCTGTGGTCATTCCGACACCGCAGCCGAGATCAGCAACTCGCATTCCGGGCTTTATCCCCGCATCTATAAGCACTCGTCGAGCCCCGGGGCCATAGACGTCGTGCAGGATCCTGAGTCTGTTCGCAGCCGCTTGTCCGGTTGCGAGAACATATTCTCCGGCATTGTTTGTATAGTCGTATTGCTTAATACTTTGTACTGTTTCCATTTTTTCTTTCAACCGACAGCTCTTACGGAGAGGTCCGGAGTAAGCGTTTCTTCCCAATAGAGTTTATGTTGGTCTACACGAAGGTTTTCGATACTTTCCCTGATATCCGGTGGAATCGGACACGATCGCCGTGAAGCCATGTCCATGTAGACGCCTATAACAATGTTGAAGGCAGCGATTTCATTGGTATCCTCGTTTCGCATTTCATGAAAGACCCGGACCGTCTTTTCTTCAACATCAAGT
>Ga0207711_10001425_pt1 | contig 22396 bp, 18 predicted proteins | sample KBSS34metaG_FD_184401 | JGI IMG/M metagenome (GOLD analysis project Ga0207711, IMG submission 184401) | Switchgrass rhizosphere microbial communities from Kellogg Biological Station, Michigan, USA - KBS S3-4 metaG (SPAdes) (version 2) | ecosystem: Host-associated > Plants > Roots > Rhizosphere...
CGGCTTCCTGCTGGCGCACCGGGCGCCGATCGCGGCCGTCGCGGCGCGCGGCATAATGACCGAGGTAGTTGTGCGCGAGCTCGTGCGCGACGAGTGCGGCCAATTCGTCATCGTTCGGCGTGCGCGCAACGAGCGCCGCGGAGAAAGTCGCATACCGGCCGTCGGCGAACGCGTTTCCGGATTCGGCGCGCGCGATGCGCACATGCGTCGGGCAGGCGGCAGGTGCGGCGAGGACCGCATCGCGCGTTTCGGCGCCGCGACGCATGGTGAGCGGGGTCGGCCCCCGCGCAAGCGCTGCGTCGATCGCGGCTTCGACTCGGCTGCCCGGTTCGCGACTTTCGCGCGCAGGGAGCGCGCCCATTTCGATCGATTCGCCTGCGACCGCCACGATCGTGTCGCCAGGGAGCAGCCCGGCGGCGGCCGCGGCACCGCCGGGCGCGACCGCAACGATACCCGGGCCTTTGTCGAGCGCATAGACCGCGACGAGATCGGCGCGCAGCGACGCCGGATATTCGGCGAGATGGTGGAGGACCCATCCGGGTAGCGGCGCGCGTCCAGTGCACCACGGCGTCGCTGCGCGCGCGATGCGGTCGGCGACAGCCTCAACGCGCGCATCCGCTTCGCGCAACGGCTCGGCACTGCTGGCCTGAAGCGGCGCTGACACAAGCATTGTGGCGACGAACGGAAACAATAGCATCGGCGATCGCGGAAAACGAAGGGGCTAGAAAACAAAAGGGCCAGGCAAAACGCCCGGCCCCTGTGTCGTTTGCCTGTCCAGCGCGATTACGGGCTGGTCGGCTTATCCTTCTCGTCGGTGGCGACGATAACGCCCGTGACGATCGCAGTCAGCGCGAGCAGTCCGACCACCACACCACCCGTGCTGAGCGCGGCGTTGCCATTGGCATAGCCGGCCTTGCTCGGCGTCAGCGACTTCGCGGCATCGCAGCCGGCGCTGACGGTCAAGATCGAGGTAGGCGCCATCGCCACATTGCTGCACCCATTGAGTGCAACCTGCGCCTTCGCGTCGGCGCGAGTCACGATACGGTCGCCCTTGAACAGGGCCTGGCCCGCGGTCGCACGAACCAGCTTGCCGTCGCGCGAAATGAACACGCTGCCGTTCGCCGCAGACACGTGGCCAACGGACTTCACCGCCTCACCAGCCTGAGCGGCTATCGGAGTGGCGATGCCCATTAAAGCGATCGCTGCCGCGATCCTTGAAACCCTCATGGATTATCTCCCTTTACTTAGGCCACGCTTATGAAGCCTTTAGCGCAGTGCAATATGATGGTCAACTCGTGGTACGCGCCGCTTCCGCAAACCCGCCGCGAATCCTCACACCCGCAACGACCCAATAGCGGCAATGTTCCGCGATTGGCAGCGTTAATTCTGCCCTACAGTAATGAATGAACGGTTTACCCCTTCTATCATCAGGGCGGTGAGCACGCCGGTGGCGTAGGCGCCAGTGTCGATGCCAATGCGGTTGTGGCGTTCGTCGGGTGCGAGCGTGACCGTGTGCCCGTGCACGACGACCACGCCATGATCGGCGTCGCTCGTCAGGAATTCGTCTCGTATCCATCGCAGGTCGCGTAATTCCTGCTTGTCGATCGGCGTTCCCGGGCGAATCCCGGCGTGGACGAACAGATAGTCGCCGAACCGGAAGCTATCGATGAAGCTTTCGAGAAACCGAATATGCGCGTCGGATACAGCGGCGCGGATCAGCGCAGCGGCCTGCTCGCGCTTCATCGCGGGAAGACGCCCCACTTCAACATCATAGCTCTGCGCAAAGGCATAACCTCCGTAATCGAGCCAGTCCCACAACGGCCCGAGATCGCCCCCGAGGACGCGCAGCACCATCTCTTCGTGATTGCCCATTAGGAACGCGGGAACGATGTCGCGCGGAAGCTCCTCCATCACGAGATCGAGCACGCCGCGCGAATCCGGACCGCGATCGACTAGGTCGCCGAGAAACACGAGATAGTCGCGCCGGCACGGCCGCGCGCGCCTTTCGGCCTCGATCTGCCAGAGTAGCTCGCGTAACAAGTCGGCGCGGCCATGAACGTCGCCGATTGCGAAAGCGCGCGCGTTGGCCGCCCCGGTCGGCTGGCGTTTCGCATGCGTTTCACTTCGACCGCGTCCAAACAAGTTCATGGATATGAGCTAGGGTGGCGCCACCGGTCTTGGCAAGGCCGAATGGCTGTTGCATTGCAGCAACAGTGCGGGAAAATCGGCACGTCTCGCGCGATGGCACGGATTGGGCGGAGCAGCTCTATTCGCCGCGCGTTGCGGCGGAGGATGGGGACGATCGCCGCTTGACCCCGGGATAACCCCTGATAGGAAGCAGGGCCCATTCTATTGAGGCGCCAACGCAAATGTCGGACCAAAACCCGAGGCGATTTGACGCGCCGCTCCAATACGGGCCAGACCGGGACGGGTTAACCATGCATCGATCCAAATCCTCGCATCGCCTCTGGATCTTGCTGCCGCTGTTCGCACTTGCTGCCTGTGCCGGGCGCGGCGGCACCATCCCTTATGATGTCAAAGACTTCGGACCGCCCGACCAGCCGGCGGCACTCAACGTGGCGCAGGACTATCGGCTCGCTCCTCAGGACGTGGTCGCGATCAGCGTCTTCGGCGTAAACGAGTTCAGCGGCGACTATGTCGTCGACACGCTTGGTCGCTTGCGCATGCCGCTGGTCGGGGATTTCCAGGCCCAGGGGCTCACCGTCGACGAGCTTTCCGGGCAAGTGACCCAAAAGCTCGGCGCGTCTTATCTGCGCGATCCGAAGGTGCAGGTGACCGTCAAGGAAGCTCGGGGACGCAAGATCACGGTCGAAGGGTCGGTGGCGCAACCGGGCATCTACCCGATCGGCGGCGACACGACGCTGCTTCAGGCGATTGCCATGGCACACGGCCCGTCCGAAGATGCCAACCCCAGCCGTGTGGTCGTGTTCCGAACGATCAATGGCCAGCGCATGGCGGCGGCGTTCGACGTGAAGGACATTCAGCGGGGGCGCATGGCCGATCCCTCACTCTACCAGAATGACGTGGTAGTCGTGGACGGATCGCGTAGCCGGAGGATTTTCCGCGACGCGGTTTCGTCACTTCCCATCCTCGGCATCTTTGTGACAAGGTTCTGACCATGAACGTACCGGGCAGCATTGGCGCCGTCGGTCGTAGCGACGAGACCGAATACCAGCGCGCGGCGGAGGTTCGGCCGGTGCCCGATCACGTCTCGCGGCATGCATTGCACGGCCTGGAGGAGATCGAGCAGAGCAAACCTTCCGCCGTGCTCGACATGCTGCGCGTATTGTTTCGCTGGCGCTGGTTGATCCTGGCAGTGGTCGTCGTCGCGATGACCGCCGGTTTCGTCATGACGCTGCTCGCGACGCCGATGTATCGTGCAAGCGCGTCGATCGAGATTGGTACGCCGCAGGCCGAGATCGTTCCGGGTAAAGGCGAAAGCGACGTGCAGATCGCGATCCGGGATCCGGCTTACCTCAACACGCAGATCGGATTGCTGCGCAGCAAGGCGCTTGCAGAGCGCGTGGCGAAGCAAATGAATCTCGCCAACGATCCCACCCTCGTGCAGCAGGTCGGGAGCCTGGCACAGAGAGAGAAGATTGCGTCCTTGGTCGTGTTCGGGCGATTCTCCGTGGCCTCGCAGCTTGGCAGCCGCATCGTCGATATCGATTTCGTCGATACCAATCCCGCGCGCGCAGCGCGGATCGCGAACGCATTCGCCGACAATTTCATCGCGTCGAATCTCGAACGCAAATACAACACCACTGCCTATGCCCGGCAATTCCTGCAGGCCCGGCTCGCGAGCACCAAGAAGGCGCTCGAGACTTCGGAGGCGGCGCTGGTGCATTATGCCCAGCAGCAGGGCATCGTCGTCATGGATTCGCCCGCGGCCACGGGCAGCGGCGCACAGGGCAGCGCCCCCTCCGGCACCACGCTCGACAACAGCTCGCTGATGTCGCTGAACGCTTCCCTCGCCGATGCCGAGAATGAGCGCATCGTCGCGGAGCAGCGGTATCGCCAGGCGGCAGGCCCAAATAGCGAGGAAGCGCTCAAGGACGCGTCGGTCCAGAACTTGCGCGCCGAACGCGGGCGGCTGCAGGCGGATTATAACCAGAAGCTGATCACCTATCGGCCGGAGTTCCCGGCGATGGTGCAGCAACGCGCGCAGATCGCAGCGCTGGACGATCAGATCACGCGCGCGCTCGCCAATATCCGCGACTCGCTCAGGGCCAATTACGAAGCCGCGGCGGGCCGCGAGCAGTCCTTGCGCGCACGCGTCGGTCAATTGCGTGGGGACGTGCTCGACGTGCGCTCGCGTACGATACAATACACCATATTGCAGCGCGAAGTGGACACGAACCGCGCGCTCTATGACGCGCTGCTCCAGCGCTATAAGGAAGTCGGCGTGGCGAGCGGCGTCGGCGCCAACATGATCTCGGTGGTCGATCGCGCCGAGACCCCCGGTGCACCGTTCAGCCCGCGCTTCCTGTCGAACATGATCATCGCGCTGTTCGCTGGGCTCGCAGTGGGTATCATGCTCGCCTATCTGCTCGAATATATCGACAACACGATCAAGCTTCCCGAAGACATCATGCAGAAGCTGCGCGTGCCGCTGCTCGGCGTGGTCCCGACCGTGGTCAAGGGAGAAGAAGTGATCGATCAATTGGGCGATCCCAACTCGACCACGTCGGAAGCCTATTTCTCGATTACCACGGGCGTGCAGTTTTCGACTTCGGGCGGCTCACCACGTTCGCTGCTGGTGACGTCGACCCGTGCATCGGAAGGCAAGTCGACCTCCTGCTACGCGATCGCGCAGAATTTCGCCCGGCTCAATCGCTCGGTGCTGCTGATCGACGCCGACATGCGCAAACCGACCTTCGTCTTCGAAGGCATGGAAGGCGAGGAGAGCGCGGGTCTCTCGGCACTGCTCGTGGGCGATGGGACGCTGATGACGCATGTCCGGTCGACCGCCAATCCGAGCTTGTACGTGATGCCGTCGGGTCGCGTTCCGCCGAACCCGGCCGAACTGCTCGCAAGCGACAAGATGCAGGAGATCCTTGAAGAGGCTACCGAGCGCTTCGACATGGTGGTGATCGACGCGCCTCCGGTGCTCGGCCTTGCCGACGCGCCGCTGCTCGCGTCGATGTGCCAGGCGACCGCCGTCGTGATCCAGGCTGGCGCGGTGCGTAGGCCGGTAGCGGAAAGCGCGCTGCATCGCTTGCGCTCGACGGGCGGTCATATCATTGGCGCGATTCTCACCAAGTTCGATCGCAAGACGAGCGGCTATGGCTACGGCTACGGCTACGGCTATGGCTATGGCTACGGCTATTATGGCTATGGGTACGGCGACCAGCAGTTCAAATACGGCAGCTCCGACGCCAAGAGCAAGAAACGAACCGAGCGCAAAATCACCTTCTCCTCAAGCGAATAGCGCCGCGGCATGATCCTGCGACGCGACATGGCGCGACGCCTGCTATTGACGCTGTGCCTGCTGCTGGTCGGGCTGGCGCTGGCGTTGCAGACTCGATCCGACCTCGCGTGGTCCGCCGAGCAGACGCGCGAGGATGCTCGTAATGCGAAGCTGGCCGGGGCTGCGACCCGTCCGGGTGAACGCTCGACGGGTGGAGCTGCCGCGCTGGAGCGACCGGCAGCGGTGCTCGCGCGATATCCGTTGAGCGACCTGCCTCTGCTCCGCGCCGGCCTTGAAGCCGCGCTGGCCGGGAATGTCGTCTCTGCGCGACCGCTCGTCCGAGAGGCGGCCCGACGCAATCCGCGTTCGATCAATGCCCGCACCTGGCTCGCCGCCGATGCGATTCGCCGTCGAGACGGTCGCGGTGCACTGCGTCAGCTCGACCGGTTGATGGCCTTGCGGCCGACGCAATCGGCCAGCTTCTATCCGCTGCTCGGCACGTTCGCGCGCGATCCTGTTTTGCAGGACGAACTCGGCCACATGGTCAAGGCCGCCAGCTGGGGACCTGCCTTTCTCTCGTACCTTACCGCCACATCGGGCGATTCGGGTCTGGTGTTCCATTTGACCAACGCGACGATCGCCGCGCAAAAGGACAATGGCTGGGTTGCCAATCAGCAGGCGCAATTGATTCAATCGCTGCTCGATCGCGGGGACTATGAGCGCGCCTATCTCAGCTGGGTGAACTTTCTGCCGCAGAGCGTGCTAGGGGAGACCGGCCTGATCTACGATGCGGGCTTCAAGGGTCTTCCGGGGCCGGCGCCGTTCAACTGGCGCCTGATCCAAAGCAGCGACGCCACGGTGACGCTCGAGAGCGGCAGCGGACTTACCATCGACTATCACGGCGAGAATGCCGCATCGTTCGCCGAGCAAGTAGTGATGCTCGATCCGCGCAGCTATCGGCTGAGCTTCGCCGGCACTGGCGATCCGCCCGGAGATGCCGGCAAGCAGCTCCTGCTCCACATCTATTGCCTGCCCGGCCGTACTGTGGTGGGCGAACTACCGATCGATCCGACGCACCCGGGCGCAATCGCTTTCACGGTGCCGCCGGCATCGTGTCCCGCCCAGTTGATTGCGTTCGAAGGCTCGCCCGGCGAGTTCCCGGCGCAGCGCCAGGTCAGTCTGCGCCAGCTGCAATTGATCGCGAGCGGGGAAGTGCCATGAACGAGATGCGCGCGATCGTTCCGCGCCGCTCCGGCCATTGGGCGTGGCCCGCGCCGATGCTTGCGGCAGCCGCCGTGCTGCTCGGCGGCGCGAGTGCCGCGGGTTGGATCGCCAATCTGGCGCTCGATCTGATTGCGATCCTGCTGCTGCTGCACGCGGTGTGGGCCAAACCGGGCCGTGCCTGGGCGCCTGCCGAACGATGGTTGATCGCCATTGGCGCCGCCTATCTGCTGTGCGGCGCATTGCAACTGGTGCCGCTGCCGCCATCGCTGTGGCGCCTGCTCCCCGGGCGCGCGCCGATCGCCGGTGCGTTCGAATTGCTTCACGCTCCGCTGCCGGCTCTGCCCATCTCGCTCGATCCAGCGCGAACCCGCGCCGCGCTTCTCCCGTTGATTCTCGCCGCAGCCGCGTTCGTGACCGCCCGGCGGCTCGACGACCGACAGCTCGCGGCGCTGGCCTGGACGCTGCCGTTGCTGGGCGCGCTGTCGATCCTGCTCGGGATGGCGCAGATTGCGGGCGGCGAGAATTCGCCGCTCTACCTCTACGCGATCACCAATCGCGGCCAGCCCGTCGGATTCTTCGCCAACAGCAACCACCTCGCGACCTTGATCGCACTCGGCATCCCGTTCGTCGCCGCAGTCGCGCGGCGGCGCGTGAAAGGTCAGATTCGCCAGCAGCTGCCGCAGGCGATCGCATTGGCGGCGCTCGTGCTGTTCCTCGCACTTGCGGGCGTCGTCGTCGGATCGGTGGCCGGAATCGCGCTGCTCGTTCCGGCACTGCTCGGATCGGTGCTGATCTTTTTGGGGCGCGGAAGCTCCCGCCTGTCCTTCTTCCTGATGGTCGGCGCGCTCGCGGCCTTGGCGGCGTTCATCGGACTGGCGAGCCACAGCCAGATGCTCAGCGGCTTCGGCCTGGGATCGGTGGGTACCGACCCGACCGGTCGAGCCACGATCTATACCGTCAGCTGGCAGGCGTTGCGGGCCTATTTTCCGTTCGGCAGCGGTCTCGGCACCTTCGCCGAACTCTATCGATGGTTCGAGGACCCGGCCCGGGTGAGCTCGGTGTACATCAATCACGCACACAACGACTATCTCGAGCTCGTGCTGGAGATGGGCGTTGCCGGCGCAGTGCTGATCCTGGCGCTGCTGGCATGGTGGGTGCGGCGCACTGCGGCGGTATGGCTCGGTCGAGACGAATCGCCTTATGCCAAGGCTGCGAGCGTTGCCGTGGCCATCGTGCTTGCACATTCCTTGGTCGACTATCCCCTTCGCACCGGAGCGATCCTCACCTGCTTCGTGATGTGCCTCGCAATATTGGCGCGGCCGGCGGAGGCGCCATCGGCTGCGAGTTCCACGCGGCAAAAGGCGCGCCATCTCAGCGTCATTTGATTCACCGCCGAGCTTTGCGGCAGTGCCGCAAATTAGGTTTGCAAGCACGGCACGTCTCCGTCAAATGGCGGGTGTAATGGGGGAAGTTCAGCGGGTGACGAAGCCGAACGTGCAAGCGGCAACCGGGACGATTTCCTTGTCGAATCAACCTTTCATTTCAGGGAGCGCCCATGAGCCGGAACTACGGAACGCGTAAGCGCATCCTCGTCACGGGCGGCGCCGGTTTCCTCGGCTCGCACCTTTGCGATAGGCTGCTCGACGCCGGCCACGAGGTGCTGTGCGTCGATAATCTCTTTACCGGCGCCAAGGCCAACATCGACCATCTGCACAACAATCCGCGCTTCGAGTTCCTGCGCCACGACATCTGCTTTCCGCTCTACGTCGAAGTCGACGAGATCTACAATCTCGCCTGCCCCGCTTCGCCGATCCATTATCAGCACGATCCCGTGGCGACGACCAAGACCTGCGTGAACGGCTCGATCAACATGCTCGGGCTGGCAAAGCGGCTGCGCGTGAAGATCCTCCAGGCGTCGACCAGCGAAGTCTATGGCGACCCAAGCGTCCACCCGCAGACTGAGGATTATTGGGGCCACGTCAATCCGATCGGGACCCGCTCGTGCTACGACGAGGGCAAACGCTGCGCCGAGACCTTGTTCTTCGATTACTGGCGCCAGCATGCGCTGCAGATCAAGGTGATGCGCATCTTCAACACCTATGGCCCGCGCATGCACCCGCATGACGGGCGGGTCGTCTCCAACTTCATCGTCCAGGCGCTCGAGGGCAAGCCGATCACCATTTTCGGCGACGGCAGCCAGACCCGCAGCTTCTGCTATGTCGACGATCTGGTCGACGGCATGATCCGGCTGATGGACAGCCGCGACGATTTCGTCGGCCCGGTCAACATCGGCAATCCCAACGAATTCTCGATCCGCGAGCTGGCGGACGAAGTGCGCCGCCAGATCGGCGACGTCGAGATCGTCCAGCATCCGCTGCCGTCCGACGACCCCAAGCAGCGCCAGCCCGACATCGGTCTCGCGCGCGCGGAGCTCGGCTGGGAGCCCAAGGTGCAGCTGCGCGAAGGGTTGGCGAAGACGATCGACTATTTTCGTGGGCTCGCGCAATGACGTCGATGGGGTGCTTTGCAGCAAGCCGCGGGAGCGTGCCGCGCTGATGCGGATCTCCACCGTGATTCCCGCCTATAATCGTGCCGACCTGATTGGCGAGACGCTTCGCAGCGTGCTGTCGCAGACGCGACCGCCTGCCGAAGTGATCGTCGTCGACGACGGCTCGACCGACGGTACCGCGGATGCCGTCGCGGCGTTCGGCTCTGCAGTGACGTTGGTGCGCCAAGCGAATGCGGGAGCGGGCGCTGCGCGCAATGCCGGCTTCGCGCGTACAAGTGGCGACATCATTCACTTCATGGACAGTGACGATCTCTCGTCGCCAAATCATTATGCGGTTCAGGCCGCGGCGATCGAAGCTGGTGCCGATCTGGTCTATGGGCCGTGGTTGTGGGTCGAGTTCGCCGGAGCCCGGCTCAAGTCCAACGGTCTCGCCCATCAGCAGGGACCGTTGCCAGGCGATCTTCCGATGGACCAGCGCGTTCTCGGCGGCTGGGTCACGGTGTTCCAGCCGTGCCTGTTCCGCCGCTCGCTGGTCGAAGCCGCGGGACCCTATCGCACGGATCTCAAGCCGAGTGAGGATACCGAGCTGCTCTATCGACTGAGCTACGGCGCCCGCAAGATCGTCCACACACCGGAAATGCTGGTGCTGTATCGTGTGCATCCCGAAGGCCAGATCTCAACTCGCAATCTGTCTGAGCGGTTGATCGACCAGGCGAATCTCTGGGACGTGCTCGACGCGCATACTGCCGCGCGAACGGATCTCGCGGACTCGGTCAAGCGCACCGCGCGCCTGCGCAAGCTCGACATCGGCGTCGAGCTCGCGCGCATCGACGCGACGCGATCGCGGGCGCTCAGGCGTTCGGCGACGCGTTTCGAGCGCGTAACGCGTCCGATCCGGAAGCTGGGTGAACGCGCCGCTGCGTGGCGACGTTTCCACAACACCGGCAGCCGGCTCTCCCGCCTCTACAGCCCCGGACCGCTCACCGCGCTTCAGCGCGAGCAGGTCGCGCTTCTCGGCTACAGTTTCGCATGAAGGCGCGCGCCGGGTCCCTATCGCAGCCGGTGAGCGCGACTCCGGACGTTCCGGTTGAACATGGCGCGCCCGCAAGACGCGAGGCTCTGGCGTGACGCCGGTACGCCTCGCGATCGTTGGTTGCGGCGCGATCGCCGAGCTGGGTCATTTGCCCGGTGCCGCGCTTTGCCCCGATGTCGAAGTCACGCTGTTGGTCGACCGCGACGCAAGGCGGGCACAGACGCTCGCGGATCGCTTCGGGATCGCTCGGGTCGAAACCGATTACGCGTGCGTCGCTGACCACGCCGATGCCGCCTGTGTCGCGTTGCCGCCGCATCTGCATCGCGCTTCTGCCGAACGGCTGCTTGCCAGTGGTACACACGTGCTCATGGAAAAGCCGCTGGCGACGAACCTCGTCGACGCCGAAGCGATGGTTGCAGCGGCCCAGGCTTCCGGTCGGGTGCTGGCGGTAGCGATGATGCGCCGGTTTGCCCGCTCGGCGCGGTACCTCAAGGCGCTCATCGACTCCGGCATGCTGGGCCGGATCGAGCGCTATGTCGCGCGCAGCGGCGCAGCCGACGCCTGGCCCTCGCGGTCGCCGTTCACCTTCGATGCGGAACAGGCCGGCGGCGGAGCGCTGATCTCGAACGGTTGCCACGACGTCGACCTGCTGCTGTGGCTGCTGGGACCGATCGCATCGTTCGAATTCTACAGCGATTCGCCGGCGCGCATGGAGGGCAATTGCCTGCTCGAGTGCCGCATGGCGTCGGGCGCCGTCGCGACGATCGAGGTCAGCCGCACTCGCACGCTCGCCAATATGATCCGAATCGACGGAGAGCGCGGCAGCGTCGAAGCGCCATTGATGGGCGAGGCTGCGTTGATACTGCCGAAGGGCGCAGCGCGTGACCTGCTGAGTCCGGCCGATCCGCCGCCGCTCGACTATGCCGCAGTGATGGCCGCGCAGCTTGCCGATTTCGCTGCCGCCGTACGCGGCGAGCGCTTGCCACTCGCCGACGGTCGGGTGGGGCGTGACATGCTTGGCCTGGTCGAGCAATGCTATGCCGGTGCGCGTCCGCTCGAACTGCCGTGGGACTTGCCCGTGCGCGTGCCGGAGGCGCTATGAATCTGCACGGCAAGACAGCGTTCGTGACGGGTGGCAGCGGTTTCATCGGCGGCCGGTTGGTCGAGGTGCTGGTGCGCCAATACGGCATGCGAGTGAAGACGCTGGTGCGCGCGACCACGAGCGCCGGCGGAGGCGCATTCCGCGCCGCAGCAGCGGGTGCCGAGATCGTATTCGGTTCGATGCTCGACCGCGCGACGCTCGACGCGGCGCTCGCCGGCTGCGACCTGGTGTTCCACTGTGCCTATGGCACGCATGGTTCGGTGGCAGAGCAGCGAGAAGTAACGGTCGAAGGCACGCGACTCCTCGCCCGCGCAGCGGGCGCGGCAGGGATCGGGCACTTCATACATCTCGGTACCGTGGCCTCCTTCGGGGGCAACACGCCGCCATGCGTGGACGAGAGTTTCGTCGATGCCCGATTGTGGAATTGGCCCTATGCGCGCGACAAGCTCGATGCCGAGCGCGCACTTGACCAGGAAGCGCGCGCGGCTGGCATGGGATTTACCATCCTGCGGCTGGGCATGGTCTATGGACCCTATGGCACTTCCTATACCGTAGGTCCGCTGCATGCGATCACGCACGGCCGCCTCGCGCTCGTCGACGACGGGCGGGGCGTGTCCAGCGCAACCTATGTCGACGACGTGATCCAGGCGATGCTGCTTGCGGCAATGCGGCCGGGCGAGGGCGAGATCTTCATGATCCGGGGACCTGACCGCGTGACGTGGCGCCAATTCTACCAGGTCTATGATGGCTGGATCGGCCGCGATTCGCTGGTGAGCTTGAGCAAGGCCGAAATGATTGCGGCCTCGCGCGGCCGGTGGAAAGCTGCCGCGCGCGCATTGTTGCCCGCGACGTTCGCTGCGCTCAAGGCGAGCCCGGCGTTTCGTCGGTCGGCGAGCGGTTTGCCCTATGTCCGTCAGCTCTATGCGCGTCTTGGTAAGCGCATGATTGGCCCGGTGGTCGCGCGGAACCCAGGCGGACCAGCGCCGGTAGAGCGATCGACGCAGCTGATCCCCGAGATCATGATCGACTATTTCGCCAACACATCCGAGTTCAGTATCGACAAGGCCCGCTCGAAGCTGGGATATGCGCCGCAATTCGATCTCAAGCGTGGAATGGACTTTACGGAGCAATGGGCACGCTGGGCGAACTTGATCCGATAGCATCGACGGCGCCCCGCGCGTTTGCGCGAGCGAATCTTCTCACCACCGTGCTCGGCTTCCTCCTCTCGCTCGGTATCGGCCTGTGGTACACGCCGTTCCTGGTGCGGCACCTCGGTCCCGCGGCTTATGGGCTGGTTCCGCTCGCGACCACGGTAGTATCTTATTTCAGCCTGTTGACGCAGACGCTGTCGTCAGCGCTCAACCGCTCGATCAGCATCGCATTGGCGAGCGGCGACGCTGGGCGCGCGGGCCGCGCGTTCGGCAGCGCCCTGGGCGGCGCGGTTCTGATCGTAGCGCTGCTCGTCCCTGTTCTCGGCCTGCTCTCATGGCTCGCGCCGCACCTCTTCTCGATTCCGGCGAAAACCAATGGCGAGGTGCGGGCGTTGTTCGCATTCGTCAGCGCGACGTTGCTGTTCTCGATCCTCTCGACACCCTATCAGTCGCTGACTTTCGGTCAGAACCGCATCTATGTTTCGAACCTCGTAGCGGTCGTGCAGACCCTCGTTCGCGTCGGTCTCACGGCCGGGTTGTTCGCGTTCGGCGCCAATCTGCTCGATGCCGGCTGGGGCATCGTTTCCGGCGGAGGGGCGGCATTACTGCTCACCATCCTCGCCGCGCGCGCCTATTCGCCGCGCGTGCGGATAATGGCGCTGCAATTCGACGCGCGTGAGCTGCGCGGAATCGCGCGCACGTCGAGCCACGTGCTCCTGATGCAGGTCGGGACGGTGTTGGTGATGAGCCTCGAAGTGGTGATCGCGAACCGGCTGTTCGGCGCCTATCAGGGCGGACGATATGCGGCAGTGACTCAATGGCTGTTGCTGCTGCGAAACGCGACGATGCAGTTGGTCGTGCTCGCCGTGCCGACCATCTTGCGATTGGTCGCCAACAACGATCGCACCGAGCTAATTGCGTTCACGTGTCGTGCCATGACCTGGTGCGCCGTGGTTACGGCGCTCCCGGTCGGCTTCCTCTGTGCACTTTCGCCGCTGATTCTACATGCGTGGCTCGGCGCAGGATTCGCAGACCTGTGGCCGATCGCCGTCGTGCAGCTCGTTCCGCTGATCATCGTTTCGACCGTGCTCCCCCTCTACTCGATCATGCTCGGTACCGACCGTATGCTCGTCGGCGGCCTGACGCAGATCGCGGTGGGAATCGCCGGCGTCGCCGCGGCGATCGGGCTTGGCGGGGCCTGGGGCCCGGTTGGCGTCGCGATCGGCGTCAACTGGTGCTTCGCACTCAAGGAGATTGTGTTCACGCCGCTTTATGCCGCAAGCAGCATCGGCGCGCCGCGGCGCACCTTCTACCCCCCGGTCGTGGCCGGACTGCTTCTCGCCGGACTCGCGGCGGCACTGAGCTGGGCCGCGGGGCATTTGTTCGGGGCGACCAAGTTGCCGACGCTGTTCATCACCGGCATCGCGGTCGGCCTGGTTTATTCCGGGATCTGCGCCGTGCTGTTTCCGACGTTGCGCGAACAGGCGCTTGCGTTGGTCAAGCCGCGCGCGATGTTGGCGCGTCTGGGATGGTCCCGTCTGGTCGCGGGCAATTGACGAACTCTGCTCGTCTGGCCAGACACGCCTCATTCCTCTCCGATCCCTCCAGCCAGGACCGTCGATGACCAAGCGTACCGAATGCATGAATTGTGGCGGCGCGCGGCTGCACGAATTTATCGATCTCGGAGACCAGCCCAACGGCAACAGCTTCCTTTATGCCGACGAGCTTGGTCAGGAAGTCAAGTTTACGTTGGCGATGATGGTCTGCGAGGATTGCTGGCAGGTGCAGATCAGCGAATTCCCGCCGCAGGAAATATTGTTCAGCGATCACGCCTATATCACGGGTCGCAATGCGCCGGTGGTCGCACATTTCAAGAAGCTCGCGCCGCACATCATCGACAAGATCGGTCTCAAGGAGAACGATCTGGTGATCGATGTCGGCGCTAACGACGGCACCTTTCTGCGCGCTTTCGCCAGCCAGGGGATGCGCGTGCTCGGCGTCGATCCGTCCGATCGCACCGGTCAACTTGCGCGCGAACAGGGCGTGACGGTGTTCCGGCAATTCTGGAACCACGAGACCGGCAAGTCGCTCAGGCAGCTCGGCGTCAAGCCCAACGCGATCACCGCCACCGCCGTCTTCTACCATGTGCCCGACCTGCACGATTTCGTCGCCGGCCTTGCCGAAGTGATGGGTCCTGACACGGTGTTCGTGGTGCAGGGCGTCAATTGTCTCGACCTGATCGAGCACAATGAGTTCGACCATTTCTATCACGAACACAGCTGCATCCATGCGGTCGGCCCGCTCCAGCGGCTGTTCGGCGCGCACGGGCTCGCGATCCGCGACGTCGAATTCTCGCCGATCCACGGCGGCAGCTTCATCCTGTACGTCTATCGCCAGGAAAATCCGACGCCCGAAAGTCCGGCGGTCGCCGCCGCGGTGAAGGCCGAGGAAGCGGCCGGACTGTTCAAGCTCGAAACCTATGAGAGGTTCGCCGAACGCGTCCGCACCAACATGGCCGAGCTCAAGGCGCTGCTCGAAAAGCTCAAGGCCGAGGGCAAGACCGTCTGGGGGCTGGGCGCACCGGTCAAGGGATCGACCGTGCTCAACTATGCCGACATCGGCCCCGACCTCGTGCAGAAGGTCACGGAGGTCAACGAATTCAAGATCGGACGCGTCACGCCGGGCACGCACATTCCGGTGATCGACGAGAGCCAGGTCGTCGATCACCCGGACTATTATCTCGTGCTCGCATGGAACTTCCTCGAGTTCCTGGTGAAGAAGAATGACGCCTATCTCCGGGCGGGCGGACGCTTCATCACGCCGGTTCCCGAAGTTCGGATCGTCGGGCCGGGCGGGGCATACGAGCGACCTTGATGCGCAACGTCATCGTTACCGGGGCGACCGGCTTCGTCGGCAAGACGCTCGTTCGCGAGATCCGCGCGCGTTTCCCCGAAGCGAATGTCGTCGAGGTGGGTACCAGTGTCGTCGATCTCTCCGACATGCACGCGACGACCGACTGGATGCGTGGCCTTCGTGACGGCGGTTTCGCTTGCGATCACATCATCCATCTCGCGGCGCTCTACAAGGCGGGCGACTGGCCAGTGCGGCATCCTGCGACGCAGTTGTTCGCCAACATGGCGATCAATATCAACGTGATGGAAGCCTGGAAGAATATATTCCCGGCCGCCAAGCTGACTGCGATCATTTCCTACTGCCTCTATCCCTCGACCGAGCATCCGCATCCCGAAAGCGAGCTATGGGGGCATGAGCCGGAGGAATATCTGTTCGCCTATGCCTTTGCGAAGAAGGCGCTGCTGGTCGGACACAAGGCATACAAGAAGGAATTCGGGCTTCGCAGCACGACCGTCGTCCTACCTACCGTCTATGGCCCGGGCGACAGTTTCGCGGAGAACAGCCATGTCGTCGGTGCGCTGGTCGGCAAGTTCGTCCGCGCGGCGCGCAGCGGCGCACCGAGCGTCGAGGTCTGGGGTACCGGAGAGCAGCAGCGCGAATTCCTCCATGTCGACGATGCCGCCGACGGGATCATCGCCGCGGCGCTGCGATCGGACGAGGAAGCGCTCAACCTCGGCATGGGCGATGCCTATCGCATTCGCGACATCGCGGAATGGATCAAGGAAGCGGCCGGGTTCGATGGCGCGATCGACTATCGCGTCGAGGGGCGGTTCGTCGGCGTGCACAAGCGCATGCTCGACGTGACCAAGGTGCGCGAGGTCCTGGGCTGGCGCGCACCGACGCCGATCCGCGACGGTCTCAAGCGGACGGTCGAGTGGTACAGTGCCGCGCTCGACGACGAAGCGCGCGCTGCCGCAGGCGCCGGCAACGAGCGCGGCCGCGTCGGGGCAGATGCTCGCCGAACCGAACCGCTTGGGTAGGCCCAACGCCATGGGGACCCGACTCCGCGTGCTTGCTGCCGGAGATGCGAACAATTTCCGCATCATCCGTCTCTTCGCGGCGAGCGCGGTGATTCTGTCGCACGGCTATATCGTCAATGGCGGTTATGCGGCGATCGCGCGGGATCCGCTCGAGCGGCTCACTTCGATCGATTCCGGCGAGCTGGCGGTCGACATTTTCTTCGTCACCAGTGGCTTCCTCGTAACGAACAGCCTGTTGCGTCGACGCGACGCGCTCGATTTCCTGATCTCGCGGGTCCTCCGCATCACGCCTGCGCTCGTCGTCGCCGTGCTTGTCGCGGCGCTGGTGGTGGGGCCGGTGACGACCGAATTGCCGCTCGCCACCTATTTTCGGACGAGGGCGCTCTATTCCTACGTCGTGATCGATTCGCTCTCGATCAGCCCGTTCCATTTCCGCTATCAATTGCCGGGCGTTTTCGAACACTTGCCGGCCACCGGGGTGGTCAATGCCCCGCTGTGGACTCTGCCCTGGGAAATCTGGATGTACGGGGCGCTGCTGCTGCTGTTCCTCATTCACGGACTCGGCAGGGCGTTCCCCGTGATCCTCGCCGCGATCGTCGGGGTCTATTCGCTGGTCGCACTGGGCTTGGTCGAAATGGGTACCAACGGCGCGATCGCGTCGCGTCTGCTGGCTTTCTTTTTCGTCGGCGTGGCGATGGCGCGCTACGCCGGGCGTGTGACGATTTCGCTCGCCGTGCTTGCCGTGGTCACCATGTTGTTCGCGCTTGTCAGTCTCGCGAGCCATTCTGCGGTTCTGCTGCCGGAATGGCTCGGCTATGCCGTACTATATGTCGCCTATGCCCCCGCAATGGTCGTTCGGAGGTGGAGCAAGGGTCCCGACTTCAGCTACGGCATCTACATCTACGCCTATTTGGTTCAGCAGCTTCTGGTCTGGTCGATCGGCCCGCATGCCCCTTTGCTCAACGCTGCGATTGCGCTGGTGCTGACCGCTCCGCTCGCGGCGATTTCCTGGTACTGCATCGAAGCGCCCTCGCTGGCACTCAAGACGCGCTTGCGAGGCAGGTTGGCGGTACGACGCGCGGCAAAACTCGAATCCGTCGCCACCGGCGGTACGATTGCGGAGCGCGCCGCATGAAGTCAGTGCTCAAGCGAATGTTCTTCGGCTTGTTCGAAGCGCTCGCGCCTGCGCCGAGGGTGCGGCTCGTCGACGATGTGCGCGCGCGGCTGGTCGCTAACCCGCTGACGATCGTCGACGTCGGTGCGGTGTTTGGACCCGACAAGCGCTGGCTCCAACTCGGCGAGCGCACGTGTCGCTTCATTACCTTCGAGCCCGACAAGCGCTCGCAATCGCCACTCGACGACCGCGGTCCATTCAATTTGCGTGCGTTGCCGACTGCGATCGGACGCGAGGCGGGGACTCGCACGCTCTATCTCACCAAGGGCGAGTTTGCGTCGTCGCTCTATCCGCCGAACCAGGCGGTGCTCGGCGTGTTCGCAACCTGGCCCTGGCACGAATCCGCCGGCACCGACCAGGTCGTCGTCGACACGCTCGATCACGCGCTCGATTCTTGTCCGGGCTGGACTCCCGATTTCATCAAGACCGACATCGAAGGCGCCGACCTCGACGCCTTGCTCGGCGGTGAGCGGGCGCTGTCGAGCGCACTTGGCATCCAGGTCGAGGCGGCCTTTGTCGAGCGCAACCTCGGAGCGCCGCTGTTTGCCGAGATCGATCAGCATTTGCGCGCGCGCGGTTTCATGCTGTTCCAATTGATCCGTGAGCATTGGCTGCGTCGCAATGGTGTGCGCGGAGTCGCCTCGCGACCGCAGCTGATCTGGGCGGACGTCGTCTATTTCCGTGACGCGGCCGGCTTTGCCGTGCGGCTCGCCGCGGCGGCGGATCGCAACCAGATGCTCGTCAAATTCGTCGCGCTTCTCCTCGTTTACGGTCATTTCGATACCGCCGCCGACATAGTGGCCGCAGCCCGGGCGGAGGGTCTGTGCGACGAAGCGCTCGGGACCGCACTCGACACCAGCATTCGCCAGTCGACCGCGGCACCCGGATTCGTGCCACGCGCCGCGTTGGCGACGATGCTCGCTGCTGCCGTGCGGCTCGTGGCGTTGCCGTTCGGAGCGCGGGTGCGTGAACAGACGCGCCAGCTCTACGCTCGACAGGCGGCGCCGCTGTTCCATCACCTGTATCGCGAAAGCATGCGCGCCGGTCTCGACCGCAGCTGCGTCTCGGACTTGCCGTGACCGCCGACAAGCCGCTTGCCGGCAAGCGAATGCTCGTGGTCGAGGAGGCACTCAAGAGCGAGAGCGGGCATTGGTTCGAATATGTCCGATCGGTCCGCGAACTCAATCGCGCGGCCGGTGCCGAGACGGTCGTGGTCATTCATCGCGACGCCAACCCGCAAGTGGTCGCCGCGCTCGACGCCCACGCGATGTTCCCGTGGACGAGCTGGGACAACATCTATTTCCACCCCAGCCCCTGGCGCCGCTATCTCGGCATCGCTCGCCACAATTGGCGCGTGTACCGTTTGATGCGCCGCTTCGTGCGGGATCACGGGCCGTTCGACATTGTGTTCGCGCCGACGGTGGTGATCTACCATGTGATCGGGTGGCGCATGCTGATGGCATCGCAGGCGCGGCGCATCGGGCGAATGGTGCTGCTGTTCCGGAACAATGCGGGCAGCTATCCGGCCGGCAGCAAGCAACCGGTCTTCAAACGGTCGACCGACATCCTCAAATGGGCGCTGCGCAGCTTTCGTCCGCTGATCGCCCGCCGTCGCGCACGCCTCGTGACGGATAGCGCCAAGCTTGCGTTCGAATATCAGCATCTGTGCGGAATCGCGCCCGAGGTGCTGCCGAGCCCGCGAATCGCGCCGCCGCCGGCGCTTGGAGCGGACGAGCGCGCGCAAGACGCGCCAGTGGTGTTCGGCTGCCTGGGACCGGCGCGCTTCGAAAAGGGCATCGACGTCATGCAGGACGCGATTGCGCGCTATTTCGCCGCATTTCCCGACAGCAACGCGCGATTCGTGATCCAATGGAACGAACCGATCGTTGACGCCGACGGCAGGCCCTATCTGCCCGACCCGGCGATGCTTACCGACCCGCGCGTGACGATCATCGATCGGCCGATGACGAGCGTCGCCTATGATGCCGCGATAGCTGCCACCGACTGCATGCTGTTGCCCTATCGGCGCAGTAGCTATTTCGCGCGCATCTCCGGTGTCGCGGTAGAGGCGGTCACTGCCGGAGTTCCGCTGATCTACACGCGCGACACCTGGTGCGAGGATCTGGTGCGCGACGTGGGGGTGGGGATCGGCGCCGAAGACGGCGACGCTGCGGGTTTCGCGGAAGCGATCGCCGAGATGGTCGCACATTATCCCGACTTTCGCGCTTCGGCTCGCGCTCGCGCGGAACAGGCGCGTGCCGCGCACGCGCCGCACAGCTTCACGAACAAGCTGTGGGGATTGGCCTGAGCATCAGCGCGCCTCGGCCCTGGCTCGTCTGCCAGATCGGCGCGCGCGAACATTATGTGCTGGCACGCGAGCTGCACCGGCGCGGTCTGCTTCGGGCCCTCGTCACCGACGCTTGGGCGCCACCCGAAAGCCTCGGCGCGCGACTTCCGGGTGTTTCCGGCCGGCGGCTCGCCGAGCGCTACGATGCCGGGCTCGGTGACGCGAACGTGGTGCGGTTCACCGGCGCGCTGGCCTGGTTCGAATTGCTGCAGCGACTGCACGGCCGCGACGGCTGGGGATTGGTGCTCGCACGCAATCGCTGGTTCGAAGCGCAGGCGGTGCGGGCGATGCGCGAGGGCGACTTGCTCGCCGAACGCCCGGTGGTGTTCGCCTACAGCTATGCGGCGCGCGACATCTTCCGCGCCGCGCGCGCCGCCGGCTGCCAGACCGTGCTTGGCCAGATCGATCCCGCGATCACCGAAGAGGAGATCGTCGCCGAGGCTGTCGACCGCCATCCCGAGCTCGCGCCGCACTGGGAGCGAGCGCCCCAGGCCTATTGGGATCGCTGGCGAGAGGAATGCGAACTCGCCGACCGTATCCTGGTCAATTCCGAATGGGCGCGAGAAGCACTGGTCCGCGCGGGCGTCGAAGCCGACAAGCTCCGCGTCGTGCCTTTGGCCTATCGGCCGGTCGGCACGCCCGCCGCGCGCGCCTGGCCCACACATTTCGACGACGCGCGTCCACTGCGCCTGTTGTTCCTCGGCTCGTTCATCCTTCGCAAAGGTGCGGCCGAACTACTCGAGGCGGCGCGACTATTGCGTGACCAGCCAGTGGAACTCCATATCGTCGGAGGGAGCGACATAGGCGTACCGGACGCCGATCGGGCCAATCCGCGGCTGGTCTTTCACGGGCCGGTGCCGCGTCATGAGGTCCACGGTCATTTCGCAGCGGCGGACCTGTTCATACTGCCCACGCTCTCGGATGGTTTTGGCCTGACGCTGCTCGAGGCGCAGGCGCATGGCTTGCCGGCGATTGCCTCCCGACGCTGTGGAGCGGTGGTTCGCGACGGCGTCAACGGACTGATCCTGGAAACTGTGACCGGGGCGTCGATCGCCGAAGCGGTGGGGCGTTATGTTCGTGACCCGTCGCTCGCGCAGCGCCATGGGAATGCGGCGACCGCATTGTCGGATTTTTCGCCGGGTTCGATTGGCGACCGGCTCTTGTCGGTGCTCGATTGAAGTAGCAGAGGGGGTTCGGAATGAGCGGATCGATCGGAAAGGCGGCGCTTGCCGCCGCGGTTCGGGCCCTTGGCCCCAGGCGGCTGCTTCATTTCCTGCAGCGTGTCGATCCCCAGCTGGTCGGTCCATACATCTCGAGCGACTATCCCAAGCATCTCGGCGATCCCGCCTTCCTCGAAGTCTGCGCGGTCGCGCAGGGTTTCACGTTGGTCGACGTGCCCCGCCGGCACGAGCTCTGGTCGCTCGTGCGGCAGAGCGCAAAGCTTGCGCCCGGCAATTTTCTCGAGGTCGGCGTCTGGCGCGGCGGCACCGGCCTGGTGATTGCAGAGGCGCTCAAGAGGTTCGGCGTGGAGGGCGATCTTTATCTGGCGGACACGTTCGAGGGCGTGGTGGCCGCCGGCGAGCACGACAGCCTCTATGTCGGCGGCGAGCATGCCGACACGTCGGAGCATTTGGTGCGTACGCTGCTTGCCAGCCGCGGCCATGATAATGTGCGAATCCTCAAGGGGATGTTTCCCGACGACACCGGCGATCAGTTCGGCGGTGCGATCCGGATGCTGCACGTCGATGTCGACGTCTATCAGAGCGCGAAGGGCGTGGTCGAATGGGCGTTCGACCGCATCGTGCCCGAGGGGATCATCGTGTTCGACGACTATGGCTTCGCCTCGTGCAGTGGCGTGACCAAGCTGTGCGAGGAATATGAGCAGGATCCGCGCTTCCTGTTTCATCACAATTGGAACGGGCACTGCGTCCTGATCAAGCGCGCCGGGAGCTGAAGGTGGCGTTGCGACGCGTACTCATCTTCTGCCCACTCCACGAAGGCGGCATTGCCGAGCACGCGCATTATCAGGCGAACGCGCTGGTTGAGGCGGGGGTCGATGCAATCGTGCTCGCCAGTCCTGGTTTCCTGCCCGGTCACGCAGGCAAATCCTATCGCGTGGTGCCATGGCTGCTGCCGATCTATGCGACCGGGGGGAACCGACTGGTCAAGGCGCTGTATTTCGGCATTTCCACATTGTTCAACCAGGCGATCCTCGCGTCCCGAATCCTGTTCTGGGGTCACCGGCACGTGCTGCTCGCCGCCAGTTCCGAAACATTGGCGCTCGTCTGGGCATGGCCGCATCTGCTGCTGCGGTGGTTCGGCGTGCGCTATGCGACCAATATCCACGATCCGCAGCGCAAGCGGCTGAGTGGCTCGTCGCTGGTGCATCGCTGGTCGATCCGCGCGGGGTTCCTGCCGGTAGGTATCGGGCTGATTCACGAGGATTTCGACACCGATCAGCCCGACATTCCGCGCCACGTGCATTGCCTGCGGGTGCCCTATGGCTGCTACGAGGCGGAACGTCGGGCTGAT
>Ga0207711_10001428_pt1 | contig 22372 bp, 15 predicted proteins | sample KBSS34metaG_FD_184401 | JGI IMG/M metagenome (GOLD analysis project Ga0207711, IMG submission 184401) | Switchgrass rhizosphere microbial communities from Kellogg Biological Station, Michigan, USA - KBS S3-4 metaG (SPAdes) (version 2) | ecosystem: Host-associated > Plants > Roots > Rhizosphere...
GACACAATTAGCACCGGCGCCGATAGCAAACTCGAAATACAGGTTGACGCCCGCAATTTCGTTCGTCTTAGCAGCAACTCGGTCCTGCGCATAATCACGCTGCGCGACGAAGGAATCGCAATTAGCACCGTCGAAGGCACCGTAACCGTTCGGCTCGCAAACTTCGACCGCAAACGCGGGTATTTCGAACTCGACGCACCCAAAACTACTCTCGCTGCCGAGAAAAATGGGTTCTACCGGATTGACGTTCCGAAAGACGGTGGCGTCCGTTTGACTGTGCGCGATGGCGGCAGTGCCCGGATTTACTCCGACACTTCCGGCTTTGCGCTTCGAGACGGTCGTGCAGCGGAACTCGTCATCGAAGGCGACACTGCCGGCGATTGGGAGCTAATGGCTGCCGCGCCACGCGATGCGATTGACGACTGGGTTACAGATCGCGAGCGTTACCTCGCGCAGCGACTCAGGTACGACGTCAAGTATTACGACGAAGATGTTTGGGGTGGCGAAGATCTCGCCAGCTATGGTGACTGGATCAAGACGGACGATTACGGTTGGATCTGGCGTCCGTTTCCGAGTTCGGTCAGTGTTTACAGTGATTGGGCGCCGTATCGTCATGGGCAGTGGACCTGGTGTCCGCCTTACGGTTGGACGTGGGTTGGCTATGAGCCGTGGGGTTGGGCGCCTTATCACTACGGTCGCTGGGTTTACTTCAACGGTTACTGGGCCTGGTGTCCGCGCAGCCAGTTCTATCGCCAGCGCAGTTGGTGGCGTCCGGCACTGGTCGCGTTCGTTTTTGATTTCTCGTTCGGCGATAACGTCTGCTGGTATCCGTTAGGTTATTACCAGCATGATCCGCATCGTCATTATCGTCACGATCGCGATCGAGATCAGTATGGGGATCGAGACCGGCGCCGGCACGACCACGAGAATTGGCGTGGCGTGACGCGTGTGCCACGTCGAGACTTTGGCAATCCCGAACGACGCGGCCGCGGAGTTGATGAAACGATTGCGCGCAGAGTGATCGATCGTGATCCGCAGCGTGATGATGTACCGCGTCGCCGTGATTGGGGCAGAGTCCCGACGGTGCATGTTCCCGATCGACCGACAGGCGCTGCCGAGCGTAGACCGGGAGTCGCGCTGGATGAGGATCTCCGTCGCAACAGAGTTTTCCGCGGACGAGAGCCAAGGCCAAACCAACCGGCGCAGCCGAACACAACTACGCCTGTCGTAAACACAAACACAGACGCGCAACCGACTGGTGCAGTCGCGCGACCCGAACCGCGGCCACGTCGCAATGAACCGCGAACCGAACCGCCTGCGGAGCCACCTGGCGGTAATCCCGAAGAACGTCGCTCACGCGGACGTGATAGAGGAGAGAGTCCCAGGACGCGGGAAGGAACGGAAAACACTGAACCGCGTAACGAACAACCGGCGACTCCGGTCACAGAGCCGTCACGCGAGAAGCCTGGAGCGGAACGTCGTGAACGCGAGATTCCCTATTCACCGCGCGTCGAGCCGCGTACGGAGCCGAGACCAGAGCCGCGATCTGAACCGCGATCCGAGCCACGCGAGTCACGACCGGAAACCAGAACTGAATCGCCGCGCTCTGAGCCGCCACGTTCGGAACCACGGCAGGAGGCACCGCGTTCCGAACCAAGGACCGAGGCGCCGCGTTCAGAACAGCCACGTTCGGAACCCAGGCAGGAGTCACCGCGATCTGAGGCGCCACGTTCCGAACCTCCGCGATCCGAACCACCACGCTCTGAACCTTCGCGCTCAGAGTCGCCGCGATCAGAAGCGCCAAAATCGGAACCTCCACGTTCCGAGCCACGCTCTGAAGCACCACGAGAGTCGCCACGCTCAGAAAATGAAGCGCCGCGACCCAAACCAGACAAGCCAGACAATATGTTCTAGAAGCTAAGAGCGGGGGCAAGCCCCTCTTCCTGACTGTTCAATTCATAAGCGTTCATTCCTTGCAGAACCTTAGCTAGAACAAGTCAGGAAGAGGGGCTTGCCCCCGCTTTTTGTGTGTGTAACTACGGTTCTATTTTGAGCCGTGGTAACTTGCGGGTCACGCCATCGAAGCTCGCATTAGTCTCACCAATCTCACTAGCACCCATGCGCCGGTAGAACCCCGCCGCATTAGGATCAGACGAGATCTCAACCGCGATAACCTTCAGCGCCGCAGCCCGCTCCATCGCATCAAGAAACAACTCTTTACCGATCCCCGTTCCGATAAGAGCGGGCTTAACCCACAGGTGATCGAGCTCCGCTTTATTGCCCGTCACAATGAGCGCGTAAAAACCCTGGATCTGTCCATTCTCTTCCGCAACGTAAACATGATTGTCATGAATGAAATCCGACGAGATGGTCAGATCTGATTCCCAGTGTTTGATCCAGTGTTCGGGATAACCCCAGTAGCGCTTTGCTTCGAGCGCCAGGGTGGTCAGAACGGAAGCTTCACTTGTTGCCGCAGGCCTTATCATCTCGAAGAATTATTTCTTCTCCAGTGTTTTTTCTACTTTACGAACCAGTTCCTGTACTTGCAGCACAAACTCACCCTTCGGGGCGAGCTTAAGATATTCCCGATACTCCACTAACGCACGCTCGGGTTGATTCACGCGCAATAAAATATTACCGGCGAGCAAATGCGCTTCGGCGAGATCAGGTTTCAGTTGGAGTGTCCTACCGATTGGACCACCGGCTTTCGCCACTTCACCCATGTCCCAGTAAAGACGCCCAAGCGTAAACTGTCCGTGCCACGACTTTTCGTCGAGCTTCAGTCCTTCACGCAGTGTTTGTTCGGCGTCCGGGTAACGCTTCTGACGCCAGTAGACCTCGCCCAAATAGATCATCGCCAGCGCGCTTTGCGGCTTGATCTCGAGCGAGCGCTGCAAAGATTGCTCGGCCTTCTCCCATTCCTTGAGATCCATGTGAGCAATGCTCAGCAGCAGTTGGGCTTCAAAGAAGTTTGAATAACCCAGAACGGCCTTTTCCAGAAAAGCAATGCCTTCCTTGTAGTTCTTTTTGGACAATGCCGCGCGACCGTTATCGAAATCTTCACGCGCCGCGGGTGGAATGCGAGCGTCGACCACGTCGAGCAACAATGGCATTCCGGTTGAACTTTTTGATGAATCAGCTACGAGCTCGAATGCGAGATAAATGCGGAAAAGCACCTGCAAGTCAGCGTCCTGCTGAGCCGAACGATAACCGGGGGCATTGACGATGACTTTGTAATAGCCTCTTGGCAGGTTTGGAAAACGAAAGCGGCCACGACTGTCGGTGACTATCTGATCGATTAGACCGCCGCTAAACCTCTCCAGACGTACCTGAACATTCTGCGGTGAAACTCCGGTGTCGCTAAAGCGAACTTCACCGCTTACTTCGAAAGTGTTCGAGTTGTTGGTGTAAGTATCACGGTCGCGCTGCGCGTGGATGGAAGACGCCATCAACAACAAAACTACGATAGGGAGGAGGCGACGCATACAAAGAATAATGCCACGGATTACACAGATGTGTAATCCGTGGCAGTGGTTAATTATCAGTGACGATAATTCAGACCAAACTGAATCAGTCGGGCCGGAACGACCGTGCTAGTGATCTGAGCAAAAGTCGACGGTGTCCCGATGTTCACCGAACTCGGGAAACCAAAGACCGGATGGTTCCACAAATTGAAGGCGTCCATGCGGAAGCGCAATTCATGGCTTTCCTTGATGCGAATATTCTTGATGATTGAGAGATCCCAGTTCTGTTGCATCGGCCCACGAAACGCGTTTCGCGGTACATCGCCGAAGCCCGTCGCACTCGTAGCACCATTCGGAACCAGACTCGCTGTCTTGAAGCACGTCGGATTCAGGTAGTGAGCGAGCTCATCGGTCCTCGAGCCGCTGGTGTAAGTGGTCGAGATGTTGGTGCAGAGCCCACTCCACGAAGCCGTACCGCCTCCCGTTTGACCGAACGCGCCACCACTGGTGCTGTCAGTGATCGAGAACGGCAAACCACTTTGGTACGTGATGATACCGCTGATGGCCCAGCCTTTGAAGAACTGGTTATTCCAGAAACTACCGTCCGGCACCGGCAGGTCGTAAGAGTAGCTGATTGCCAAACGATGCGGCCGGTCGAAATCTCCTCGCGCTTTGTTCTGGAACGGATCCTTCTGCGAGTTGAGCAGATTGCCACCACCCTGACCATTGCGGGTGATATTTAACTCATCAGTGCTCAACGAACCGCTTACGTTGTCAACGGTCTTCGAGAACGTGTAAGCAGCCTGGAAATAGAGACCACGGCTCATGCGGCGCGATACGGTCGCCTGGAATGAGTTGTAGTTGGCAAATCCGATGTTGCCTGAGTAACGTGAACCACGTTTTCGTGACAAGCCGATAATGTCATGTCGCAACTCTTCGTTGTTCACGGTATTGGTAGTGATCGTATAGGTGTTCCCATTGATATCATGTACCGTGCGTGGGTTCGACGGACTGTAAAGGGGAGCCAGGAATGGATCCCAGATACCTATGCCGCCGGTGTAGTGCGTGCCGACATAGCCAAGCTCAACCGCCCAACCATTTGCGATCTCACGCTGCACGGTCAAGTTGTACTGCTGCGTGTAAGGCGTGTAGGCATCCAGTGGTGCGCTGGTAAAGGAAGCCAGATTGATCGAGCAGTTGGTCGCGGTGCCGCCATAGTTCAGGCACTTTTCTCCAGCAGCGTTAACGAATATCGGCCCAACGTTTGGATCGTTGACGTTGGTCGCCGGCGCGTTCGTGGCCACATTTCTCAGACCCGCAAAAAACGTCGCCGAAGGAATAAACTGAGTGGCGATGATCGATGGTGGTGGTATCGCACCAAACGGGTTTGCCAACTGCAGCGCCGTTGGGTTTGCGTTCGTCGACAGCGGTTGTACAGTGAACGGCGCTGCCAACGAATTCTGCAGAATGTTTTGATTCGACAGTCGTTGATAGTAAATGCCGTAGCCGCCTCGCAACACCGTCTTCTGGTCACCCCTTATGTCCCACGCAAAGCCGACACGAGGCCCGAAGTTGTTGCCGTCGAAGCAGCTTGACAGCGCGCAATCTTTCACACCGGGCGTACCTGTGAAGCCGGCTAAATTAACTTTCTCCGGGAACAGGAACGGATTCAAGCCCTGGGCCGCCAGCTTCGGATCGAAGATACCTGCGCGATACAACTTGTCACGACCAAAGCTCATGCCCTCCCAGCGGAGACCAAGGTTGAAGGTGAGTCGTGACGACCAGCGATAGTCGTCCTGAATGAACGCTGCGTAATCAGTGGCGATGAAGTTTCGTGCCGGATCGCCAAACGCTGACTGGATCGCCGTCACCCTTCCGCGCAGGAAATTCTGAAAAGCGCTACAGTCATTTGTGTCGAGCCTGCATTGAGTAAAGGTGTTTGCGTTCGGTACCCCGGAAGATGTTGAACCGGTAGTTAATGCACCGCGCACGGCAAAGTTGTTGAAACGATTCAACTGGTATTGAATTGCCTCGCCGCCAAACCGCAGACTGTGTTTTCCATGCGTCATCGAGAAGGTGTCTACGATGTTGTACTGGTTCGACACCGTGCCACGATCGTCGTTGACGCCCGTGCCTATTGTGAACAGACCAGTAACGGCGACCTGATACATTCCCGGGAAAAGGTCACTGTTTCCGCGCGTGGCTCCGATATCAGACAGGTTGATAGAGTCGGTCGGAATATTCGCGAAGATGAAGCGACTGAAGCCCAGGCGCAGCTCGTTGATCTTGCTTGCGCTGAAAACGTGAGTTTCCGTTACTGATAGGAACCGATTCTGTTGCGTATCAGTGCGCGGAAACGCGAGCGAAGGCGGCGTCCCACTGGCAGTGCCGTAGGGTTTTGCAACCGCACCGTTGTCCCAGAACCAGCGGCCGGAAATCTTGTCTTTTCCGTCGCGCATGATCCGGTCGTAGCTGATTGTGTACTGGTTGTCTTCGATTGGTGCGACTCCCGAGAAACTACAGGTGAAATTTGACGGAAATCCGCTTGCTACGGCCGCCGCGGTCTTGCAACCAGCGCTGCCTGATCTCGGAACCAGAAACCCGTTGTAGAGTGTGCTTTGCTGATTAAGGATGTTAACCGCGACCGGATCGATTTGCGCTACATTCAGACCAAAAGCAGGCGCTAACAAGGCCGCGGAGGTAGTGCCGTTAGCATTCCTGGGGAAGTCTTGAATAGTGGGAGTCAAACTCGAACCATTCGGATCCAAACCGTTGCGGGCGCGCACTCCCTGATAGTTGAAGAACCAAAAACCATTCAGCACCGGCACTGGACCACTAACACTGCCGCCAAACACGTTCTGCAACAAGCGGGCGCGTTTGCTCACGCCATTCGCGTTGCGGAACCACTCGTTGGCATTGAGGGCATCGTTGCGGTGTTGCCAGTAACCTTCCCAATGGAAGTCTTTGGAACCCGACTTGATAACGAGGCCCAGCGCACCACCGCCTTTGCTGCCTTGCGAAGCATCGTAGAGTGAAGTTGAGATCTTCATCTCTTCAAGTGTGCTCGGGTTCGGCAGCGGAACGGTATCGAAGTGTGCGAGGTTAAAGTCGTTAACGTTGATGCCTTCAAGCGAGATGCTGTTGTTGCTCGTGCGCTGTCCGTTAACATTGACGTCGGCGCTGCCGCGACCGGCCGTGCGAACGTCAGTTGGTTCACTCGCCGTACCTGCGGAAAGCGACAACAGGAACAGGAAATTTGGTGAAGCGAGCGGCAGTTGTCGGAGGGTTTCGGAGCCCAACGGTTGGCCGGTCACTGCACTCGAGGGGTTGATTAGTGAGGTACCCGCCTCGACGTTCACTGTTTCTTCGATGCGGCCGGCTTCGAGCGTGACATCTTGCCTGGTAATCTCACCGATTCTTACCTGGGCCGCCGCCACCACAGCCTTCTTAAAGTTGGGGGCCGTTATTTCAATCCGGTAAGCACCCGGCGTCAACAGCGTAATTGAATACCCACCGTCCCCTGCGGTGGTTGCTGTTCGGACTGACTTGCCTGTGCTTTCGCTAATGACATCGATGGTGGCCCCGCTAACGAGGGCGCCACTAGCGTCACTAACTACACCGGTAATACCTCCGGTTTGGCTCGCTTGTGCAAACACGCTAATCGCACACAAGAGGCTCAAGATCGCCGCGCTTGCCAAGCGTAGTGCGCTTCTCATGGATAATCCTCCTTTGATAGGTCGCTTAAAGCTCGTTTATCGGTTAGGGACTGAACGTGTAAAAGGCCGGAATGACAGTTTCCGTCCATGCAATGAGTATTCCGGCCGCAGGTGTCGAGGCGTGGTTGAGCTAACGGTTGCGGTGAAGGAACTTAGCCCGTCTATGCGGCGCGGACGCAAGCGAATAAAGGTCGCCGTTCTGCAAAAATTTTGTTTTTCTTCAAATTCTTGGATAAGAAATGGGCGCGGATTTCACGGATGAACACTGATCAGATCCGTGCTCATCTGTGAAATCCGCGCGCTTATTGCGGCTTGATTAAGACGCGGCGGCTTCGCCGGATTCGTCGTGATGCTCGGTGGTGTAAAGACGAAGGATGTCCTGTCCCTGACGTGAGCGTGGATCGATTGTGCGCAGGTGCTTGCGACCCTGCATCTCCCAAATGGCCGTGACTACTCCATCCTTCTCCACTGCGTGATACGTAATCTCTTCAGTGCTGACTTCCGGCGCAGTCTCGCTCGCTTGTGCCGCGCCGCCACCTATTACAGATTCATTCTCAGACATACGAACTCTAACACTCTCCAATCTCTTGCGATGGGTTTAAGGTGCCGCGAATTGTTGCACACGCGCACTAGGTGCGCAAGCGCAACGCCAGCTCAACCGCCTTGCGCGGCACGACCACGCCCCAGCCTTGTCGCTCCACTTCTACACCCGCAACTCGCTCGGCCGTGTCGATCAAAATACGTTTGACCTGTTGCGGCGTGAGTTTTGGATTTGCCTGCAACATGCAGGCAACGATCGAAGAAACGATGGGCGCCGCGAATGATGTTCCGTCCACAAACTTGTAGTACTGATTTATCACGTTGCCCTCGCGCAACTTGATTGTGATCAACTGCCGCAACAACGACACTGACAGATCCTTCGAATCATCGAGCTGCTTATCGACGCCCTGATGCAGCACGATGATGTCGCGCAGTTCTTCATCAGCGGCGTTGTCGAGCTCGGCGTAAAGATGAGCCTGAGCGGCGGTCGGCGTGTTGGGAAGTATTGGACCAGCAACCCAGATGCCCGGCGCGATCACTTCCGGCTTTTGCAGGCCGTCAATAGTTGGGCCATACGACGAGCGATACATCCCGCGCCTCGCGCGATCGAGCGAGTTCTGATCGTCCAAACCACCAACCGCAATCGACGATGGCGCACTCGCAGGCGGTAAAACCGGATGACCGGGCAGGAGTCCGGCATTGCCGACCGCGCACACGACCGTCACCCCCGACTTCACCACTGTTTCAACCAACTGGCAGAGGCTATTGCTCAAGTACGACTCTTCGAAGTCGCCCCCTGCGGAGATGTTAACGACGCGAATGTCGTACTTGTCTTTGTTGGCAAACACCCAGCGCAGGCCTGTTTCAATGTTACTTTCCGGAATGCGTCCGCTCTTCCCGATCTTCACCAGGACAACGTTCGCTTCCGGTGCGATGCTGCGATAAAAACCGTCGGAAAGGTACCCGTTTCCCGCCGCAACAACCGAAGTCATCATGCCGTGCCAACTGGCAACATCATGCGTTTTCAGCGAGGCGAGATCGTCCGTAGTTTCGAAAATATTGTGATAAGCGAGGATGCGATTGACGGGCTCAGTCAGGTCCTTGTGCGCGTAAAAACCGGAGTCGAGAAAGGCGATGGTAACCCCTCGTCCGGTATAGCGTTCGTCGGCCTCCATCCTGACTGGAACTGGCAGCGCCTGCTCAATAGTTTCGGACATCAAACACAGATTATACTGATTTGCTCAATCTGTCTTATCTGTGTAATCTGTTGGCTACACAACCTGGTTGCGTTGAAGGAGATTTTGTAAATGAAGACGAGAAATTTATCGATCCTGTTGGCGTCTCTGTTGGTGATTGCGGGCGCCATTTCTGCGATCGGTGCGCGCGCTGAAGGCGAAGTTCCCGAGCCGCCGGCGATTGGCACTACGATTGACGATTTTACGCTTCCCGATGTCGACAACAAGGACCACTCGCTCAAGTCGCTGGCCGGAAAGAACGGCACTGTGTTGCTGTTCATCGCCGTGCAGTGTCCGGTGTCGAATGCGTACAACGAGCGCATGGAGAAGCTGGCCCAGGATTACAAAGCCCGTGGGATCAATGTGATCGGTATCAACTCGAACGTCAAGGAAGATGCAGCCGCAGTAAAGGCGCACGCCGCTGAACACAAATTAACCTTTACCATCCTCAAGGATCCCAGCAACAAGATTGCCGACAAACTCGGCGCCAGCGTGACGCCTGAAGCCTACTTCCTCGATGCGAATAACAAGCTGCTCTATCACGGCCGCATCGACAACGCGCGTAACGTCGAGCAACTTGAAACATCCGACCTGCGCAATGCTCTCGACGCTGCGCTCGCCGGCAAAGCAATTGAGAAAACAGAAGCGAAGGCTTTCGGTTGCACTATCAAGAGAGCGTAAGCAATGCGTTTTACAAAAGCGATCATTTCAATCACGTTGTTCGTACTGTTAGTGAGTCTCGCGGCGCCGGCCCAGAAACGAAAAGGCCGCGCCGCGCACCCACGCAAGCTTCCTACTATCGTATCGCCGATCGATACTGAGGCGCTCAAGAATTTACTCACACAACAACGGCAGAAACCATTGCTCGTCAACTTCTGGGCCACCTTCTGCGATCCCTGCCGCGACGAGTTTCCCGATCTCGTGAAGATCAATAAGGATTACGGCTCAAACTCGCTGGAGTTTTTCACGGTGTCGCTCGACGACGTCAGTGAGATCAAAGCCGAGGTGCCGAAGTTTCTCGACGCGATGAAGGCGACGATGCCCGCGTATCTCCTCGACGTCAACGATCCCGAGCCCGCGATCAATCTGGTCGATCGAAAATGGCGCGGCGACTTGCCGGCAACTTTTTTGTACAACGAAAAAGGCGAGGTTGTTTACAAGCACATTGGGCGCGTCAATACCGCCGAGCTACGTGAGGCGATCGACAAAGTTGCTAAGAAAGGTACTGGAACGTAGCAGTGAATCAAACCTCAGCGGTCCTCTGCGTATCTCTGTGTTCTCTGCGTTAGAAGATCTTATCAACGCAAGATCGCAGAGATACGCAGAGGACCGCTGAGAGTTCAAACTTCCAAATGATTACTCCCGAAGTTATCGCCGCCCATAACCTCACTCAACAAGAATTCGAGCGAATAAAGGAACTGCTTGGCCGAGAACCGAGTTTTGCCGAACTCGGAATCTTCTCGGTCATGTGGTCCGAACACTGCTCGTACAAGTCGTCGCGCATTCATTTAAAACGTCTGCCAACAACTGGATCGCGCGTGATCGTCCCGCCTGGGGAAAACGCGGGCGTCGTAGATCTTGGTGACGGCTGGTGCGCCGCTTTCAAAATCGAGTCGCACAATCATCCTTCGTTCATCGAACCGTTTCAGGGCGCGGCCACCGGAGTCGGTGGAATTCTGCGAGACATTTTTACGATGGGCGCGCGGCCCGTTGCGTCGATGAACAGTCTGCGTTTCGGATCGCTCGATCATCCGCAGCATAGCCGTCGTAATCGATCGCTGCTCGCGGGCGTAGTTGCCGGCATTGCTCACTACGGGAATGCGTTTGGTGTCGCGACCGTCGGTGGCGAAGTTGCGTTTGACGATGCGTACGCGTTGAATCCGCTCGTCAATGCGTTTGCGCTTGGTCTCGTGCGTCACGATCAGATCTTCTTCGGCAAGGCGACCGGCATCGGCAATCCAGTGCTTTACGTCGGCGCCAAAACCGGACGCGACGGAATTCACGGGGCCACCATGGCTTCGGCGGAGTTTGACGAAGAAGCGCTGGAAAAACGTCCGACAGTCCAGGTTGGCGATCCGTTTCTCGAAAAGCTTCTGCTCGAGGCGTGTCTCGAGGCGATGCGCAGTGGCGCGGTCGCCGGGATTCAGGACATGGGCGCGGCCGGACTTACGTCATCTTCATGCGAGATGGCGGCGCGCGCAGGCACCGGCATTGAGTTGGACCTTTCACTCGTGCCGCAGCGCGAACAGAACATGACGGCTTACGAGATGCTGCTGTCGGAATCGCAGGAGCGCATGTTGATCGTGGCCCACTCGGGTCGCGAACGTGAAGTGGTGGACATCTTTCGCAAGTGGGATCTCGATGCAGTTGTCATCGGGCGCGTGCGCGATACGGGTCGCATGCAGGTGGTCCATAACGGCGAGACAGTGGCGAACATTCCGGTCGAGGCGTTGACGGATGAGGCGCCGCGCTACGAGCGTCCGATGGTTGCGCCCGCGAAGCAGGAGCCACAGATTAAACAGATCGAAAGCACGGATCTAACTTCAGATCTGTTGCGTTTGCTTTCGTCCGGAAACATCGCTTCCAAACACTGGGTTTATCGCCAGTACGATCACATGGTTCGCACTAACACTGCGATCCTGCCAGGCGCTGATGCGGCTGTAGTCAGAATCAAAGAAACTCGACGCGCGCTCGCGATGTCGCTCGACGGCAATGGACGTTACTGTGCCGCGAATCCACGTGAAGGCGCCAGACTGGTCGTCGCTGAATCGGCTCGTAATGTGGTGTGTGTTGGCGCACGTCCGATCGCGATTACGAATTGTTTGAACTTCGCTTCGCCCGAGCGACCTGAAGTGATGTGGTCGTTCTCGGAAGTGATCGACGGCATGGCGGAGGCGTGTCACGCGTTTGAGACCCCGGTGGTTTCCGGCAACGTGTCGTTTTACAACGAGACCGAAGGTCGCGGCATCCTGCCGACGCCGGTGATCGGAATGGTAGGACTGATCGAAGACGTCAAGCGCGCAGTGTTGCCCGGCTTTAAGAAAGAAGGCGACGCGATCGCGCTACTCGGAACTACGCAGGACGATCTATCGATGAGCGAGTACGCGGTGAGCATCGCAGGCGTGACGACGGCGGAGATTGTCGCGTCAGGAAAAGTGCCCGCACTCGATATTGATCGCGAAGTGGCAGTGCAAAAAGCGTGTCTCGCCGCGGCGGAGGCTGGTCTGCTCGCCTCGGCCCACGACTGTTCCGACGGCGGACTCGCGGTCGCGCTCGCAGAATCCTGTTTCTCTTCGTTGGGACGCGACGCGATTGGCGCCGAAGTCGATCTCAAAGGACCACTTGGTCCAACCTCGCTGCTTTTTAGTGAGTCACCTTCACGAATCGTTATAACCTTTGATCCTTCCGACGCCGCTGCCGTGCAGGAGATCGCTGAACGCAACCACGCCCCGTTCGCAATTCTCGGCCGCGCTGGTGGAAATGAGCTTGTTATTACTGTTGGTAATAAAGAAACCGTTCGGGTTGACGTTGCCGAAATGGAATTGGCCTGGCGCGACGCACTCGCAACGAAGCTTCAGGCCGAAGTCGTAAGTGTTTAGCCACGGATGCATCCCGTCATCTACCTCAACAAAACCATGGTTGAGGCGACGAAAGCACGCGTCGCGCCGGTCTCTTCGGCCATGCTCTACGGTCGCGGCGTGTTCACGACCCTCGCGATCTACAACTCACAACCGTTTCTCTGGGCCAAACACTGGCAACGTCTTGCCGCACACGCAAAGAGACTCGACATCGATCACACCGGCTGCACCGAGAAGAATGTCGGCGAAGCTCTGCACAAACTGATCGCAGTTAACCAGGTGCGCGAAGGTCGCGCGCGCGTGATACTGCTCGCTCGCAGCGGTCGCGATATCTGGAAAACAAAAACGCCCGGCGCGAAGAAAACTGACCTGCTGATCATGACCGGTGAACCGCAGAAACTGGCGCCCACGGGCATGTCCCTCGCAGTTTCGCCGTATCGGGCCAACACTTTCTCGCCGCTCACCGGAATCAAAAGTCTGAACTACCTCGAGCACGTGCTCTCGTGGGAAGAAGCGCAGTCTCGCGACTTCGATGAAGCGGTTGTCTTGAACGAACGTGGCGAGATCGTGTCCGCAACGACCGCAAACTTGTTTTGGGCCAAAAACGGAACGCTGCACACACCAACGCTGAGCACCGGCGCTCTCGCAGGCATCACGCGCGAATGCGTGATCGAAGTTGCGAATAAAAATTTCATCCCGTTATTGGAAGGCATTTACGAAATGCAGGACCTCACGGACGCTGACGAAATCTTTCTGACGTCGTCGAGCCTGGGCGTCGCGCCAGTCACCACATTCGACTTCCGTCGCTACTCCGCTGAGGGAACCATCACCACCACAATCAAATCCGGATTTTTATCCGTGTTATCCGCGGCTAACTAAACCGTCCGCAGCGAGCGGCATCGATCTGACCCGCACACCTGTCGCATCAAAAATCGCATTACCAACCGCCGGCGCGAGTCCGACAATCGGCGTTTCGCCCGCACCCGCTGAAGGCAAGTCTTTCCGGTCGAGCAACACGATCTCGATCTTCGGCACGTCACTAAACCTGGGCAATCGATACTTCGAAAACTTTCCATTCAGAATCTGTCCATCCTTGAACTGAATGCCTTCGAACAACGCGCCGCCAATCGCCTGCACAACCGCGCCTTCAACCTGATTGTGCAAGTGCAGCTTGTTCACGATCGCGCCGCACTCGAAACTCTCAACCACGCGCTCGATCTTCACGCGTCCGGTCTTCGGGTCAACTGAAACTTCCGCAGCAGTCGCGATATAACTCCCCTTCTCAAATCCACACGCAATCCCGTAGCCGCGTCCTTCAGTCTTTTTACGTCCCCACCCGAATGTAGTTGCCGCTGCCTGCAATACCGCTTTCAAACGCTCGTCCTTGATGTTCTTCAAACGAAACTCAACCCCGCCCATGTTGACGAGGTGGGCCAACTCATCCATGTGTACTTCGCGCGCAAAGTGATTCGCAGTCGCAGCCAGCCCGCGATACGAGCCCTGTCGCAAAGGCGATTTAGAGTTATGAAACTGAATATTCTGATTCGGAAAGTCGTACTTGACCTGAATACCTGAGCCACCCGAGTTGTAATTGTGAAACTCCCACGCCGTAACTGTGCCGTCGTTCTTAACGCCGGTGCTGACTTCGATCACACCGGCCGGACGAAAGTAGGCCCAGTTGAATTCTTCTTCGCGCGTCCAGACGAGTTTCACCGGCTTGCCACTCGCGCGCGCGAGTCGCGCCGCTTCAATTGCGCATTCGCCCGTGTGCTTGCCGCCGTATCCTGAACCAGTGTCGGGCACGATCACACGTATCTTCTCTTCCGGAATGCGAAACGCTTCGGCCAGTTCAGATCTCACACCAAACGGACGCTGCGTGCCTGTCCAAACTGTCAGCTTGCCGTCACTCCACTCTGCGACTGCGGCGCGCGGCTCGAGCGGCGCGTGCGCGATGTAAGCGACTGTATACGTCTGCGAAAGTTTCTTATCTGCGGCTGCCATGCCGTCCGCGATTGAACCGACCGGACGGCCGCTGGCGCCGCGACCACCAGCCGATACGTTTTTCTTCAGGTAATCAAATAACTCATCATTGCCTGGCTGTCCCGGCGCCTGCCAGTGAACGGCGATCGCCTTCTCAGCGCTCATAGCCGTTTGCCGATCTGGTGCGACCACGCCGATGAAGTCGCCATCACGAACAACGATAACGCCCGGCATCGCCTCGGCTGCTTTTGTATCGCTGGAGACGAGCTTCGCTTCGAATGCAGATGGCCGAACTATACGTCCATACAACATACCCTCGCGCTTCAGGTCAGTCGTGTACTGATGTTTGCCGGTAACAAAGTCTCGGCCATCAACTTTCGGTACGGATGTGCCCGCGATGGTCCAATCACGCACCGGCGTGATCGCAACGTCAGGAGGAATTGTCTTGACGAGTTTCTGACCTTTCGCGACTTCCGCGAGCGTCAACGATTTCGAAGCATCGTGATTAACGAACCGCGCGTTCACGATTCGCACCGACGAGGGCTCAACTTTCCACTGCTCAGCCGCGAGCGCGATCAAAGTCTCTCGTGCTGCCGCTGCTGCTTTGCGCAACTGCGGCGCCATTCGCGGCGTGCTCAAACTCCCGAACGTGCCGAGATCAAACGGCGTCAGATCCGTGTCGGCCATCACCAATCGAACCGCCGTCATCGGCACGTGCAACTCTTCCGCAACTGCCTGGGCCAACGACGTGCGAATGTTCTGTCCGATTTCCACTTTGCCAGTAAACGCCGAGACCGTACCGCTTTCGTCGATATGAATCCATGCGCCGATGTCGTCGGGCACGCGCTCATTCGATCTGTTTCTCCCCGATTCACCCTGCTCCTGCTGTAACGTGTGCGCGACCAGGTTCGACATCGGCACGATCAGCGCGATGCCGCCGCTGAACGCTTTGAGAAACTGGCGTCGATTAAAACTGAAACGGTATGCAGGCCCTTCGAACAGCTCGTAACGTTCCAGCTCGAGATCGTCGATTTGATTGCTCATTCGGCCACCTCCTTCGCTGTTCCCGCTGCAATCTCAATTGCGTTCACGATGCGTAAGTAAGTGCCGCAACGACAAACGTTCGCATCCATGTGCTTGACGATCTCATCGCGCGTGGGCTTCGGGTTCTTATTCAACAAGGCGGTTGCCGACATAATCATTCCCGAAGTGCAGTAACCACACTGGAGCGCATCGGCTTTCAGAAAAGCTTCCTGCAACCCACTCAACTTACCGTCTTTCTCGAGCCCTTCGATCGTCGTGACTTGTTTGCCACTGACTCGTCCCACCGGCGTCACGCACGATCGCATCATTTGCCCATCGACGAGCACCGTACACGCGCCACAACGCGCTTCGCCACAACCATACTTCGTTCCCGTCATGTTCAGATGATCGCGCAGAACGTAGAGCAGCGGCGTTTGCGAATCGACGTCAACGCGCAGTTTCTTTCCGTTCACGTTGAGACTATTTACGTTTGCCATGATGCTCCTTAGTTTAGCCTTTCTTCAGCCACAGATGAACACGGGTGACATGGATCAGCAAATCTGATAATTTGCAAAGACATGAGCACCGTTACTGAAGAAACTCCTGAAATTACCGAGCCAAAAACGCATAAATGGGTTTACCTCTTCGACGAAGGACCTGGTGACGATAAGTCCCTGCTCGGCGGAAAAGGCGCCGGCTTGTGCGAGATGACTCGCGCCGGACTGCCCGTGCCGCCGGGTTTGGTCGTGACCACTGAAGCCTGCAACGCCTTCTTCGAGAACGACAAGAATTTTCCCGAAGGCATGTGGGAACAGGTGAAAGAGGGCCTGATTAAGATCGAGGAGAAGGTCGGCAAGCGTTTCGGCGATGCGAAGAACCCGCTGCTCGTTTCGGTTCGCTCAGGCGCAGCGTTCTCGATGCCGGGCATGATGGATACGGTGCTGAATCTCGGTTTGAATGAAGAGACGGTGCAAGGCCTGGCGGAACAGACCGGCGATCTGCGTTTCGCGCTCGATGCCTATCGTCGCTTCGCGTCGTTGTTCGGCGAGATCGTGATGGGCGTGGCCCACGAGAAGTTCGAGCGCGTGCTCGATCGTTTCAAAGCACAAACACAAGGCGGGCGCGACACCGATCTTCAGTCCGATCACTTGCGCGAGATCATCGCGGCCGAGAAGCAGATCATTCTCACCGAGCAATCTGCGATTCCGGAAGATCCGTACGAACAACTGCGCGTGGCGATCGCGGCGGTGTTCAATTCCTGGATGGGTCGGCGCGCGATCGACTATCGACGCATCAATCGCATTCCTGATTCGCTCGGCACGGCAGTCAACGTCCAGGCGATGGTGTTTGGAAACATGGGCGCGGGCAGCGGTACCGGCGTCGCCTTCACACGCAATCCTTCGACGGGCAAGAAAGAACTATATGGCGAGTACCTGCTGAACGCGCAGGGTGAGGACGTCGTTGCCGGCATTCGTACGCCGAATCCGATCAGCCAACTCAAAAAGGAACTGCCTGAAGTTTACGATCAGTTTGCCTCCATCACAGACCTGCTCGAAAAACATTACCACGATATGCAGGACTGTGAGTTCACGATTGAACGCAACAAACTCTGGATGCTGCAAACGCGCACCGGCAAACGCAGCGGCGCTGCCGCTGTGCGTGTCGCTGTCGAGATGGTTTACGAAAAACTGATCGATAAAGCGACTGCCGTCAAACGCGTCACGCCGGAACAGTTGGACCAACTGCTACATCCGACTGTAGATCCGAAGACGAATGCGACTGTGCTCGCCACTGGCCTGCCCGCGAGTCCGGGCGCCGCGCAGGGGCAGGTTGTTTTCAGTCCTGACGAAGCGGAAGAGATGGCGCGCGAAGGCAAACAGGTCGTGCTCGTGCGTCTTGAAACAAGTCCCGACGACTTTCATGGCATGGTCGCGGCGCAGGCGATCGTCACAGCGCGTGGCGGCATGACGAGTCATGCTGCGGTAGTCGCACGCGGCATGGGCAAGACGTGCGTCAGCGGCGCGCAAGCTTTGAATATCGATTACAGTCAACAACAGTTCACCGTAGATGGCACGGTTGTCACGAAAGGCGAGTGGATCACAGTTGATGGCTCAACCGGTCGTGTGTTTCTCGGGCAAGTGCCGACGATTCAGCCGACCCTCGACAATGATTTTTACAAGCTGATGACCTGGGCCGATAAGTTTCGTCGCCTTCGGGTCCGTGCAAACGCCGACACGCCGCTCGACGCGAAGACGGCGCGACAGTTTGGCGCTGAAGGTATTGGTCTCTGCCGCACCGAGCACATGTTCTTCGGGGACAAACGGCTCGCCGCAATGCGAGAAATGATCCTTTCAGAAGGTGTGGGCGCGCGTGAGAAGGCGCTCGAAAAATTGTTGCCGTTGCAGCGTGGTGATTTCATCGGGATCTTTCGGGAGATGGCCGGACTGCCGGTGACGATCCGTTTACTCGATCCACCGCTTCACGAGTTTCTGCCGAATAGCGAAGAGCTCATGACCGAACTTGCCGAGCTAAAGATGAAGTTGAAAGCAGCCACGACATTGAGCGACATGGACCACGTGCTCGACGAGATCGATCACAAGCGGGCGTTATTACGCCAGGTCAATCGTATTCGCGAGGCCAATCCGATGCTGGGTTTTCGCGGCTGTCGTCTCGGACTGCTGTTCCCCGAAGTAACAAGAATGCAGTGTCGTGCGATTTTCGAAGCGGCTTGTAAGGTCCACGGCGAGCGCAAGAAGGTAGAGCTCGAGATCATGGTGCCGCTGGTTTCCGTCAGCGAAGAGTTGCGGCAACAAGCCGAGCTTATTCACGAAGTCGCGCGCCAGGTGATGGGCGAAAACGGCATGACTATTGATTACCTGGTCGGCACGATGATTGAGTTGCCGCGCGCGGCGTTGATGGCCGATCGCATCGCGCAGCACGCGCAGTTTTTCTCATTCGGCACCAACGATCTCACGCAAACAACTTTCGGACTGAGCCGCGACGATTCGAGTCGCTTTCTGCCGAACTACATTGAACGCAAAATCGTCAGAGACGATCCGTTCCAGGTGCTCGATCGCGATGGCGTGGGCCAACTCGTTCGCATGGGTACGGAGCGTGGCCGTAGTGTGAAGCCGGATCTGAAAGTCGGAATCTGCGGCGAGCATGGCGGCGATCCACAGTCCATCGCGTTCTGTAATGAGATTGGTCTGAACTACGTGAGCTGTTCGCCGTTTCGCGTGCCGGTTGCGCGTCTTGCTGCGGCGCAGGCGAGCCTAGACGCAGAGTATACGGATAAAGACGGATCGGTTTGATAATCCGTGTAATCCGTGGCGTATTTTCACGCAAAGGCGCAAAGATCGAAAGAAGCTCGCAATGAAACCTTTGCGTCTTCGTTCCGTCTTTGCGCCTTTGCGTGAAACTAAATCTTCTACCTATTGTGGCGCTGAAGCAAACGCCAAGTCAGTGATCAAAAGCGCCCCCTGTAATCGCTCGTTAAACGCAAACTGCACGGACCGGACCGCGTTGAGATTTACTCCACCAAACGCACTCAACGGAACACGCACCGTGTTCAGCACGACTTTCGGCACTGGTGCAACTTCACCCGGCGGAAAGTACAACGCGCCCGAAAAATCACTGACGCGCACCGATGCAGAGGAACCGGAAGCATCCGTCAGCACAACGCGAAAGTCCTGCGCGAGGCCCGCGAGATTGCGAGCGTCCGCAAAGTTCACACTCACGCGAAACTGGATTGCCTGGAATCCGGAAACATTTCCCAGCGCCGCTGGAATATTGTTTCTGTAATTGCCGGTGAGATCATTCCAACCAGTTCTCAGTTGGGTCATTCCTCGCGCAGACGATCGCGCGCTTGGAGTCGTGTGTGGCTGTTGCGCATTGAATGCACCAGGCAGACACTTGTTCGCAGGCGGCGCATCTCCGCCACACAAGTCATATGGCGTGAGTGCGGTCGGTGTTACCGCGCCTCCAAGGAAGTTGACGGAAAGGTTGGTGTTGTCGAGTAAACGGTTCACGTCGAGCCGGAGATTTGGAAGATCCGGCGCGTGATAAGAAACAAAGAGGTCGTTGGTTAGCGCGGAAGCCGGCGGAGGCGCATCACCCGTCAAGATCGGAATGAACTGACTTTCACCACCAACATAAGCACGGAAGAACGCACTCATGTAAGCCAATCCGGTGCCGCGTTGCTGCGTTTCGGTCAACCGTTTATTGCCCTTGTGATTGCCACATTGAGAATCGGAATTCCCATTTTGAACGAACGCCAACCAATCGTCCGCAGCGCCGGGAATGCCACTCGAAGGCGACCACACAGTGTTGTAAAAATCGTGATTCGCGCCCATCACCAGCATGTAGTGTTTCGGCGCCGGATCGCCGGGTACGTTGTAACGAGCGTCGTCGTAAAAATGCACGCCCTGAAGATCGCTGACATCGCCATCGCAATACGGGAGCAGCACGTCAACCGCAGCGTTATTTACGACGAAGCGGTTGAAATCAACCGGCGCGAGGGGAAACACTGCTTTGATACCGTAAGGCGCGCCCAACGAGTTATTCAAAACGTAATGACGCACGACTCCCTCACCCCCGCGCGAATGGCCCATCGTGCCGACCCTGGTCAGATCGAATTTGCCGACGAACTTGTTTCCGAAAGGCGCGCCACCGGTAGTGTTGAATGTGTTCAGTATGTCGAGATGCTTTTGCATCAACTCTGCGCGGGCCAGGGCGCCGAGATCGAACACAGCGTTATCGACTGCGTTAACTCCGTTGGCGCTAACCGAAACAACCACGTAACCATGACTGGCGAGCACCTGGGAAACATAATCGTAACCTTTATAACTGGGTATCGACGTCCGGCCAGGGGAGCAGGGCCATTCCAGGAATGCAGCCCCTTGACCATTGAAGCAAGTCGCGTGACGGCCGTGGAGAAAAACAATCACCGGAAATGGACCAGCAGCTAAGTTAGTCGGATAGTGAATCGAGGCGGTTAGCTCAACTGGTCCGGGAAAATTTGACGGTTGAAAAGCAGTGTCTCCGAAGTTGTACTCTTCGCGCGTCACTGCCAAAGGACCGGGAGTGCCGGGATCCGGCGCCTGTGCAAACGCTGCGGGGGTTCCGGCGATCAGGAAAAAGAAAACAGCGATCGAAAGTGTGCGAATGGTTCTCATTGGTTTCCTCCTCCCTGTTTCAACTGGAGTGCCTGCGGGAATTTGCGCCGGCTCTCTTTGTCTTCACCGTAAGAGATCGACACGACGCCGCCTTCACGTATCAGCGACCTGTCGAATGTGATTGCAGTGATCTGCGACAACGTTTCGTTTTCGATGCCGTTGCCGACGATCTCATCATCAATCCAGACAACTGCGGGAAGAGCGCGAACGGGGAATGGACCACCCTGGACGGTAACGCGAAAAGCTTTATCGACTGCAACCTGTTGACCGCGAATCTCAACGTTTAGATTTTGCGGCAAGCTCACTTCCTCAATTCGGTAACCAGTTAGTCGAAGATCACCGTTAGGTCGAGCAGATTTTGCCTCACTCACGACCTTGCCCGGTAATTGCAGTAGTTGTTTCAAGGGAAGTTCCTTGTTAGCAGCGGGGTTTCTTTGCGAAAGAGCAGATAAGCCGCTTGCCAGCAGGAGCGACAACGCGACGATCGCGATCGCCACGCGGCGATTTATGAAGCTTCGCATCATTTGATGGGTCTCCTTTGTTTGGGCGAGTAAATTTGATCAAGCGATTAGTTAACCAGTCACGCCTCTAACAGAGAGGTACGACGGGGGAAATTTAAACCGGTAACACTAATCTGGGTTGGGAGGTTAACTGTCGGGCTTTTGAGCAGGCGATACCTTAATAGCAATCGCCAGCGCTGTCAAATCGCAATTGTGCAAGCGAAAAAACACACGTTGGACCAGACGACGCCGCTTCATTGGCCTTCGTCTGTCAGCACTATTCTGCGCGAATCAGCAGGCGTAGCCGCCGTTATCGCCGGCACAGCCGATGACGTACAGCAGCGCGAGGGCCCCAACGCCGGCGCCGACTCCGATCCCGATCTTCGCGGCTAGTGACAGTCCGCCTTGCTTTTTAACTTCGGCGACGTCGCTATAGGCCAGTGTTCGAGTTTGTCCGGTTTTTGAGTCTGACACAGTAAACGAATCGCCGCTCGCGTTGCTGATATAACCCTTCAGCTTCGTCTGATCTTTTAGTTTTACTGTGACCTTCGCTTTGGGGCCGGTGCCACGTTTAGCAACTGAGGCTTTTACTTTGTCTGAAGAAGCATCGTTTTGATTCGCGCGCGCGTCGTGAATGAGCAGTGAATTACCTGCGTGAAATAACAGAACTACTAATCCGATCGAGAAGAGCTTTTTCAACATAGTCTCCTCCTTTTGAGGGAAGTTGATTACACGCGAGTTAGTTTTGTTCCGTTGTAATTGGGAGGTTTGCCGGCCCACTTGTACTCCAAGCGCTGGCCCACGTCAAGTTGCTGCAATGTGAATAGAGCCATTTAACAAAAGCTCGAATACCACGGTGCTTTGAACGCAGTTTACTTCTGTCAGATAAATTGCTGAGGCGCAAAACAGGGAAATTGAATGAAAACGCTTTACGCGAATTTCTCTCCCGTGACCACAATGCTACACCCCGGCAATGTCGGAGGGGTGATTTCCTCAAGAGTGGCCAAGATGGAGAATACGCTTGTTATGAGTCGAGATGGATGCCGGGAGTCAAGGACTGTGCTCGGGAACAAGTTTGTTATTGAATGGATGGTCTTCCATTTTTTGGCCCGCAGCTTATGTCTGTCCAGGTCGCGATGTAATCCTCGACGCGTATACAACT
>Ga0207711_10001442_pt1 | contig 22240 bp, 14 predicted proteins | sample KBSS34metaG_FD_184401 | JGI IMG/M metagenome (GOLD analysis project Ga0207711, IMG submission 184401) | Switchgrass rhizosphere microbial communities from Kellogg Biological Station, Michigan, USA - KBS S3-4 metaG (SPAdes) (version 2) | ecosystem: Host-associated > Plants > Roots > Rhizosphere...
AGTGGCTCACGTCGAGGCCGGCCTCCGCTCGCGGGATATGTCGATGCCGGAGGAGATTAACCGGCTGTGTACCGATGCGGTCTCGGATCTGCTGTTCACTACGGAGGAAAGCGCCAATGCGAATCTGGCCCGGGAGGGTTTTTCACCCGAGCGCATTCATTTCGCCGGCAACACGATGATCGATACGCTGCTCTGCCATATCGACGCCGCACGCGCGCTTCCGTTGCCGCCACCATTCCAGGCCGGCTCGTATGCAGTCTTGACGCTGCACCGCCCATCCAACGTCGACTGTACGGACCAGTTCCAAGGCGTGCTCGACGCACTCGAGCCGGTCACGAGCCGAATGCCCGTCGCGTTTCCGGTGCATCCCCGAACGGCGCACGCACTGGAGCAGGTGCGGGTTCCCGCTAATCTCGTCTGTCTTGCGCCCATGAGTTACATTCGTTTCCTGGGCCTGGTGGCCAATGCGCGCATGGTCCTAACGGACAGCGGCGGAATCCAGGAAGAAACCACCGTCCTGGGGATACCTTGCGTCACGCTCAGGAACAATACCGAGCGTCCTGTCACTTGCGAACTCGGCACGAACATCCTGGCAGGCACCGACCCGGAATACATTCGCCAGGCCATTTGCTCCGTATTAACCAACCCGAAGCGCTCCGGTCGCGTGCCGCCCCGATGGGATGGAAAGGCGGGCCTACGCATCGCGGACGTTCTTCTGGGGCACGCATCGGCCGCAACGGGCTGCTAACTCCCCTCGAGTCGGCAACCCGCATACGGCTCCCCCCCAACGCCCCTCAACTCATCAGACCGTGTAGGCACTACACCAGCGCCAGAATGCCCGCGCTGGCTGCAGCGATGCACGATCCGCTACTGCACCCTAAATCGCACGCTTGAACTGGTTACCGTGTTCCCCGCCGCGCCGGTCGCGACGGCGCTCAGGGAATGCCAGGCGTTTTGCTTGACGCTTGCCGTGTTCAAAACGTACCCCCAGGGCGCAGCGGTCGCGGTCCCAATCGCAATTCCATCCACGCGATAAGTGACCGTGACCGGCTGGCCTGTGACCGAAACAGCCAGGTTCACGCTGGAGTTTGCCGGAAGCGAGGAGCCGCTGGCCGGCGAAACAATGCCGATCGTAAGCGGAGCTACCGGGGGTGGCGCTGTCGTCGTCGCGGAAGCCGGGGCACTCTCGGCCGAGGTGTCGCCCAGGGAATCATAAGCGGACACTTGATAAGTGTAAAGAGTGCCGGCCTGCAAACCACTGTCTTGATAATTGACGCCGGTGGCCGTGGCAATCGGAGTTGCTCCCCCATTGCGATAGATCCTGTAGCCGGCGATGCCAATGCTATCGGTGCTGGCAGTCCAGGATAAGTTGATCTGACTGGAGGACATCGCCGCGGCGGCGAGATTTGTGGGCGTCGTCGGGACAGGCGTAGTGGTAGTGGCGAGCTGCCACTGCAAGTTCGCGACTGCGGATCCGGTGTCGTCGTAATACTCGAGCGTAATGGTATGGGCACCGGCGGTAGCGGCCACGGTTTGGGTGTAGGTGGTGGCTGACTCGTCCACCCAATGATCCATAATTTTGGCGCCATCAAGGTAGAGCCGGAATCCATCGTCCGCCGTAACCGTGAATGTATAGGACGCGGTGCTGAAATTGAAGATGCCCTTCCAGCGGGCTGAGAAGTGATCCGCGGGGATGGCAGGATCCGGCGAGCCCGCGCCCCAATCGAAGAGGATGGTGGGGTCGGTGCGGACCACACCCAGCGTAGTCAGGTTCTGATCGCTGTAATAGCATGCGGTCCACGCGAACGTGGCTGCGGTGGCGGGGCAGGAACCACCAGCGGGAGTGGAGCTCGCGGTGGTTGCGGACGCCGTCACACTTCGGGCCGAGGTGTTACCTGCCGCGTCATAAGCAGCGACAGTATAGCTGTAGGAAGTCGAGGCAGTCAGGCCTGAGTCCTGGAAAGTAGTCCCGGCGGTGCTACCAACCGGTGTGGTGCCACTGTCGCGGTAGATCCTGTAGCCGGCGACCCCGACGTTGTCGGTGCTCGCATTCCACGACAGATTGATCTGACCTGAGGAGGTCGCCGACGCTGCCAGATTCGCCGGTATTGTCGGGGCTTGGGTATCGGCGGCAGTGCCGCTGCCCGCGCCGCAGGGAAGCGTGGCGCAAGGCGGAACGTCCCAGACCTCGACATCGTCGATCCATTGATAGGCAGGACTCATGTTGTTGCCATCGCCATACAGATTCAGCAGTGCGAGGAAGTTGATGTTTTCCTGGTTTGCGCCGTACGTCGGGCCGTAGTGGTCCACCAGCGTTTGTCCGTTCACGGCCCAGAAGAACCGCCCGCTGCTGCCCGTACTGCGATGCAGATAATATTCCATGAGGAACCATTGGTTCGCCGGAACCCCTACAGAAGTGTTGTCCGCACTCCAGCAAGCGCCCGCGGGACAGGGCGGTAGAGTGCCATTAGGATTGTTATCGACAATGACCCGCCAGGAAGGTATCCCGCTGCTGTTGCCCACAATAAAAGTCGCGATCCGGTAATCGGTGGTGGTCTTAAGCTCCTGGAGTGTGCGCCAGAAATTACCGCCATTGGCCTGAACCTGGGTCAGCAATTCCGGATTCAACTTCACCCAGAAACGGGTGTAATAGTCCGTGACCGGTTGAGTCATTCCGGCCACTTGAAACGTGGATTGAATGCAGCAGAACCCGGGAGCTGGACCGGTGATATTCATTCTCAGAGCGCGGGTGGAGGAACCAGTATGTCCCGTGACTGTTTCGATGTAGTTATTGATATAGCTGGAGACAAGATTCGATCCGCCCACAATCGGATGCATTCCGGTGGAAACGGCATAGTCGTTCCAGAAGCTCATCGGCCAGGTGTAACCAGTGGTGGAGTCGGAACCGGAAAAGTGCTGGTAGTCGTCGCTAGTCGCGCTGGATGGAATGGCCTCCAGCGTGGTGTTTCCTTCAAATCCGGAACTGAATAAACGCGTCTGGGCAGATGCTCCCAGCGCCAGCGCCATCAGCGCCAGAACCGTGCGAGCCGTGCGGCTCTGGTACTTCTTCCGAGCGGTAGTCGACCTCTCGGGTTGAAACGACTCATCCGAGTCTGGACAACAATCCCACTTCTTCCGTCGAAGTGTTGTTTCTTTCATTGAGCAGTTACTCCTATTTCTTAAAAATTGGCGGCGGGACGATATACGTCACACGTCTGCGGTCCAAGCAGGATTCTTTCGGGATGGTCCTGAGGAGAGAATGTCGATTTGTGTTTGGCTTCTCGATTCGAACCGATAAACACACTTCTCCTGAGTCACATCCGCACCGTTCATCATTTCGGCCAGTCCCGGACACACTTCGACCGGGACATAGTCGGGTAAGGGTTCCGTCGGCTGCCGGGTACAGGGGAGGGGGCAGCCCGTTATGCGTTTGAGCCTGGGAGCCCGAAGGGGCCCGTGGGTCGCAGCGTCGTCATGCGACAACTGCGGCAGAGTGGCCAAGGCTCCGTACTGCTATGTACTACTCACATCACCTCCAAGGGAAGTTCCCTCTTCGGACCAAACCTCTGGAGCAAAGTGGCCGGAACGATAGAGCCACATTCTCCCCAGAACTGACAGTCTATAGTTGTTGGCTTGACGATTGCCATCAGGAAAATGCCTGAATCTGAAAAACAACAATGCTGCAATGGCTTAGGCTCTTTGATTCGAGGAAAAGCCAAAGTTTTCCACAGGTTATTAGCAGATTATAATTAATCTTACTTAATACAAATGTCGCGAAAGGCAAGGTTTTCCACAGAGACTTAACCAAGCCTAATGAGCATTGCTTAATACCAATGCAGGCGAGGCACTTAGGCCACCGCCGTTGGCCTAGGCGCCTGAATGTGCCGAGTCGGAACCCAGCATGAGGTGCTAAAACAGAAGCTTCAACGCAAACTGAATCTGGCGGGACGCGGTGGTGGTTGCCGTAATCTTGCCAAACGTCGGGTTGGGGGCGCCGCCGCCGTTCGCAGTCTGCACAAACGCGGACGCGTTGGGCAGCGCGAAGTTGGCGTGGTTGAGCAGGTTGAAAAACTCGGCGCGGAACTGAAGGCGGACCTGTTCTTTGATGGGCGTCTCCTTCATCACCGCGTAGTCCAGGTTCACGGTGCCCGGACCAGCCAAAAAGTCTCGTTGCAGATTACCCAGCGTGCCCGGCGCCGGCAGCCCGAAACCGGCCGGGTTAGCCCACTGGTTAATGTTGCCGGTCATGATTTGATTCGCCGGCATCACCAGGTTGGGCCGCTCGCTTCCGGCCACCACAGTTCCGGCCTGGTCGAATCCAACGGTCACGTTCCACGGCGAGCCACTCTGCACCTGCAGTCCGCCGCTCATCTGCCATCCTTTGGTCAAAATATTCTGGTTGAACGGCAGCGCGTAAACTCCACTGAGTCTGAAAACCTGTGGCCGGTCAAACAGGCACCGTCCGTGGTCAAAAGAACCGTTCGTAGGGTTGGACCAGGGTATGCCGCCTTCCAGCCCGTACGTGCCGGAGGCGTTGTCCAAGCACTTCGACCAGGTGTAGGAAAGCTGGGATTGCAGACCGTGCGAGAAGCGCCGGTTCAGCCCTACCTGCAAGGAGTGGTAATTCGAGTCGGCCACGGGAGCCTCGCTGCTCAGCGCCGCGCCCGCCGGATTGAGGCGGGGGTTACTGAGGATACCGACTGCGGGAACCGCAGCTGTGCCCTTGGGAACGCCGAAGACCTGGACACCATTTACCAGCGTCGGTAATACCGGATTAATGTCGCGGGCGCCATACAAATGCAATCCGCGCGAGCCGACGTAGCCAACCGTCAAAGTTGTGGACTCGAAAAGTTGGCGCTGAATATTGAAATTCCACTGATACAGATGCGGCGTAACATCGGTGTTATAGTCCACTCCCACGAGCTGTGCCGGCGGCGGCAGCGCGCCCGGGAAAGGATTGGGAAACTGGGGCAAGGGGATGAAAGCGAGCGCGTAGGGCGGATTGAAGTAATAGCCCGAAGCGTAACTGCGCGCGCGAATGGGGTTATAGAAGATCCCGAATCCCGCACGGATCGCCGTCTTATGATCGCCGAAAGGATCGTAGGCGATACCAATCCTGGGATCAAAATTCCTCACCGAGGGATTGGATGCGAAAACGTTGGGCACCTTCTGGAAGGTTCCAAAAGGCGGGTTGATCAAGGTGTTGAGCGTGTGCACGTTGGTGGTGGGATTGGTCACAAACTCATAGCGGAGCCCGAGGTTCACCGTCAAGTTGCGCCGTGCTTTCCACTCATCCTGAACATATCCATCCACTTCGATTTCACGGAAGTCGCGATAGGAATCCGTGAACCCCGGTTCCGGCCCCTGGAAAAGGCTCGGAGCGCCTTGTAAGAAGGCGGTCAGGCCGGGAAAGGTATAGAAACCGCCCCACCATCCTTGTTGCTGGAAGTTGCTTTGGACGCGGCTGAAGAATCCGCCAAACCGAAGGTTGTGGGCCCCGTGCGTCCAAATTACGTCGTCTCCCAGGGGAAATTTGTTTTGTACTTCGAGAAGCGGGGCGAAGATACTGGTCCCGATCGACGCCAATCCGGTGATGTTCACTCCCCCGTTCTGCCCACGTTCGGGAAAGAAATCCAGCGCGGAAGTCTGATCCGGCTTGGCTTGCGTATCTGTTTCTCGGGTCCGGGTGAAGCTGAAGCGCAGCAGGTTCACCAGCGTCGGTGAAATCACCCGGCGATACTCGATCGTGGCGAATTGATTGCGCGTGGCGCCAATTTCCGGCCATCGTGGTGGCAAGGGCGAGCCAAGGAAAGGCAGTGTAGTATCGCCGCGGTCCCGTACATAGCGCACAAACAGCGAATCCTTACTCGATAGGTTGTAGTCGACCCGCGCCAGCAGGTAGTTTTCGGTGCCCGTTTGCGTGTCTACTTCCGAAATGGAGCCTACTCCTCCCGTCAGGGTCGTCGTGGGAAGCGGGTAGAGTGCCAGAATCGGAGCGACCTTGGCGTTCACTCCGACGCTGACGCCGTTGACGATTCCATTGTGTGCAGCGGCGTCAGGGACCAGCGCGACCACGGTCTGGCCCAAGGAATTGCGCAGTTCTTCGTCGTTGACGAAGAAGAACAGTTTGTCCTTTTTGATCGGGCCGCCCAGGCTGCCGCCGAATTGGTTCTGCCGGAACGGCGGTTTAGAGGAGCCGTCGAAAAAGTTGCGCGCGTCCAAGGCGCTGTTGCGCAGGAATTCATAAGCGGAGCCATGCAGGCTGTTGCTCCCGGACCTGCTGACCGCGTTCACGACTGCGCCGTTGCCGCCGAACTGTGCGCTATAGGTATTGGTCAAGAGCGAAAACTCCGCGATCGCTTCAATACCGAGAGTCGTGCCCATCACGCCCGATCCGGATCCGTGTGCCCAGAAACCCTGGATATCGGTGTTATCCAAGAGATACGCCTGGCCCTCCGACCGCGCGCCGGAAACGCTAAAGTTGGACTCGACGCCGTACAGGAGGTTTCGTCCGCCGTTTCCGATTTGGGATCCCGACGACACTCCGGGCGCCAGCGAGACCAGGTCGGTGAAGTTGCGCCCGTTCAGCGGGAGGTTGTTGATTTGCGACTGCTCCACGTAGGCGCCCACGGAAGACGAGAGGGTGTCCACCTGCGAAACCTGAGATTCCACGGTGACCGTCTGCTGGGATTGCCCAACCGGCAGCGAAAAATCGACGACGCTTTGCGCGCCAACGGTCAGCGTGATGACCCGGCGAACTACGGTCTGGAAGCCCGTCGCGGAAGCCAGCACTTCATAATTCCCGATGGAAAGATCCGCAATGGTATAGCGGCCCTGGGCGTCGGACGGTGCTTGCTGTACCTGGCCAGTCGCAATATTCTTCACCTGAACGGAAGCCTTCGGAATCACGGCGCCAGAGGAATCCGTCACCGTCCCTAAGACGGAAGCGCTCGAACCTCCCTGAGCGTTCAACCGGCTGGACATAATAAATCCAAGCGCCAACACCACGCCTGTGACACACGCGAGGCGACCACGACGACGAGAATCTAAGCTCATTTAGCTCACCATCCTGAGGGCAAACACTATCCCGCGGGTGTGACGAAGTCAATGGGCAGCTATTTAATAGGTTGTATCAATAAAACTGATAGCTGGGGCTTAAACACCCCGAAGGTCATCGTGTTGGTTTGGCAGCGCGGTTACGATTACTTCTTGTCCTGCTTCGCTGCGTCTACGATGGCGTTCAGTGTTGGAATGTCCTTCAGGTCGGGCGCCGAGCTTTTGAAGGTCCGAATATAGGCATAGATATCCTTCGCCTGCTTGTCGGACAGAGCAGTATCGCTGAAACTCGGCATGGAGGTCGAGGGAGCCAGCGGCGCTACGTTCGCGCGTCCCCGGAGGAATGTGAGAAAACCCTGCTCGGTCGCGAGGTTTCCCCAGCGTCCGACAAAAGCCCGCGCTCCCGTCTCGCCGTTGAAACCATGACAGGCATAGCAGCCATAAGTGGAGTACAAGGCCTTCCCGGCGGCCGCGTTTCCGGTCACCGGACTGGTCGGCGCCGGGACATTGGCGACTGGTGCGCCACCCCGACCGCCTCCCCCGCGTCCTCCGCCCTGAGCGTTTAGAGTTACGACCGGCACTGTCAGTGCGGCGAGCGCCACGAACACGTAATATTTCTTCATTTGCGATTCCTCGTCACGGTCATTAGCGAGGCTGCGTGATCACGTCGATCAGATAGGGCTCGCCGCGTTTCGCAGCAGCCACTCCGCGCTTCAATGCCGCCGATAATTTCGCCGGATCGGTAATGGGTCCCTCTCCGGCCATCCCGTAGCCCGCCGCCATCTTGGCATAGTCGAGATAGGGATCGCGAAGCGTGCTGCCGATGTGTGCGCGGTCGTCGCCGCGTCCACGGACACCGGCCATATATTCGACGAACATATACTCCTGATGCCATGCCCGATTGTTGTGCATCACCGTCAGCATCGGTAGTTTGTGATGTACAGCCGTCCACAGGACGCCCGGCGAGTAATTGAGATCGCCATCGGTCTGGACGTTGACCACGATTCGGTTGCGAGCCTTCGCTGCCAGCGCCGCACCCACCGACGCCGGTGCGCCGTAACCCATGCCGCCGGCTCCTTGACCTCCCAGGTAGCTGTACGGCTTGTTGTGATCCCATAGCTGCGCATGATGGCCGCCCGAAAAATTGCTGGGAGACGCCAGGCACCAGTCTTCGTTCATGATCAGCGGCCACAGTTCCGCGTAGATCCGTGCCGTGCTGATCGGCGTACCGTTCCAGCCGGCCCGCTTGCTTTCGACCGCCTGCGTGATGGCAGTCACGCGAGCCTCATGGTTAGCGGTTGCGTGCTTGGCGATGCGCGCCTGAATCCGCGCCTTCTGATCGGACGTCAGTTGGCGCTTCACTTCTTCGATAATGAGCGGAAGGCTCGCCTCGGCATCGGCCTCGATCGGAGGCGCCGCAGCTGCACCGCCCCTGCCCCCTCTTCCGCCGCCTCCACCTCTGCCACCGGCACCCGGCACCGTCCCGCCGAAGCCGATGTTCACGGTGTCTCGCGTGGCGGCCGTTTTCGCCAGTGCTGGACCGGTGATAGACGCTTGTGCACCCGCTGTCTCCAGACCCAAGGTGTAATCGTACGTCGTGTCCGCGCCCGGACCGCACAGATGATGGCGCTGCGGAAAACTCATGGGGCCGCCGGTGGCCGCGGTGCTGGTCGACGCTCCCACCAGTTCGGCGAGCTCCACCGACCGCTGAACGCCTTCGGGGGTTCGCAAACGCCCGACCGCGATTCTGGGGTTTTGCGCGTCGAGCAAACCTTTCGCGATCTCCTTCGCGCGAGTGGCGTCGATGGTCACAAACACCGGTGGTTTGTAGGCCGGAACCTTGGCGTTCGGGGCGTTGTCTTTTTGGATCTCGCTCCCCAGCACTACCAGCGTCGGTCCCATCGGCGGCGTGATGGCCTCATTGTACGCACGCTGAATGGCTACCAGCGCCTCATCGATAGTCTTCGGCTCTGCGTCCCATTTCGTATAGCTGCGGACCATCCCGGCCATATCGTGGGCGGTATGCGCGGCGATGAAATCCGGGTCGTTGCCGGCGATCATCAGGACCGGCACGCGGTCATAGTAGGCCTGGTAAACCGACATGGCCCCGTGCTGAATTCCAATGGTCCCGTGCAGCAACGCCAGCATGGGTTTGCCTTCAGCCTTGGCGTAGCCGTGAGCCATGGTCACCGCTGACTCTTCATGCAGCGCGGTGATGAACTCCGGCATCCGGTTCGGCGGATTGCCGTAGTTGATGAAGGACTCCTGCAAGCCTTCGAAACTCGACCCCGGGTTGGCGGCGACATATTCGATGCCCAGCTCGCGAATAGTCTGGACCATCAGATCCGAACCGGGCCGTGTAATCGTACGCACGGCCACTGGGGGCCGGACATTCCCCGTTTCGCGATCGATCTGCGCCTGGGTGGGAGCCGGTACGCCGGCTGTTCCCTGGGAGGGGGCGCCGGTTCCAGTGTTTTGTGCCTGGGCGTTCACGAGCGGCGGTGTTACCAGCGCGGCTGCTCCGGCTGCTGCTCCAGCCGCTGCGTTCCGAAGAAAGCCGCGACGACCAACGGAAGTCTTGTTTGATTTCGCCATGATCTCTACCTTTCCGTCCTCAGCATGGATCGCGTAACAGAATCTTACCGATTCTATCGTAGCTGGAAGCGCCACTTCCCTTTAGACGGCGTGGGAGCCTTGCGACGCGTTACGATGTCTCATGGGCGCGCCGCCGAGCAGCGCCGAGTCACTCATTGCGCAAGGCCACTACAGGCTGCACTCGCAGCGCTCGCAACGCCGGGAAATAACACGCCAACAGCGCGATCCCAGCGAGCCCCGCCGCAGCCACTGCAAATGTGAGCGGGTCATTCGCGCTTACCCCCCACAAGAACGATCCGATGGCGGGTGTTGCCAAAAGGGCGACGGCCAGTCCGAAAGCAAGTCCGAGCAAGATTAACTTGAGACCCTGCCCGATCACCAGCTTGAGCACATCGCCGGCCGTCGCTCCCAATGCCACGCGAATGCCAATCTCATTGGTCCTCTGGCTCACCGTGTTCAGCATCACGCCGAAGATACCCGTCAAAGCCAACACAACGGAGATGCCGCCAAACAAGCTCAGCAGCGTCGCATACTGCTGTACGTCTTGAAGCTGCCCCGCAGCATATTCTTCCACAGTGCGAATGCTCGACACCGGCAAAGCCGGCGAAACGTCGTGGAGAGCCGCGCGCAACGCGGGCATCGTTGTAGCGGGATCTCCCGCCGTGCGCACAACAAAGCTCGGGACCAGGATTTCGAAACTCATCGTCATGTCCATGAAGCTCGGAAGCTGCGTCCGCGGAACATAGACCTGGGGCTGCGGTCTGGTCTGATAGCGATCCTGCCGCACGTTGCCGACAACCCCCACAATCTGGCGTGGTAAATCGTCCACCACATCCAGTTGGATCAGCTGCCCGATCGGATCCTGGTCAGGGAAGAACTGGCGCGCCATTGCTTCGTTGATCATCGCCACTGGCTGGACCTTCTGGCGGTCGTTGGCGTTAATCGCGCGGCCCTTCCTCACCGGGATTTCCAGCGTTTCGAAATAACCCGCACTTACCGGATACCACTCCGCGGACCAGATTCCCTGCTCACTTTGGGAAATACTCACGCTCGGCCGGGAAAACTGTACGCGCCTGGGTGCGCCGCCCAAGGGCGGAGTGACTGCCGCCGTGGCGTGTTGCACGCCTGGGACTTGCTCTAAACGTTCGCGCACTCGCTCGCTTAATGCATCGAAACGACCGTCAAATTGCACCAGGAGCCCTCCAGTTGGATTTTGGCGATCCGTGCCACTGTAGAACGTTCGCGAGAACGGAACCTGCACCACGGCTACGTTGCGAGGATTGAGCCCGGTGTCGGCGGCATTGAGGCGAATCAATGTGCGGATCAGCAGCCCCGATCCCGTTAAAAGCACGAGCGCCAAGGCCACTTGCGCCACTACGAACGCACCGCGCAATCGGCTGCTGCTGGCGCTCGCTGTCAGACTTCGTCCCGACTCGCGCACAGCGCTCATTAGAGCCGGTTTAGAAACCTGCATCGCCGGCAGAACTCCGAACAGCAGCCCAGTTCCTAATGAAATTGCTGAGGTGAACGCAAGTACCCGCCAATCCAGGGAAACGTCTTTGAGAGCATGGCTCGCCGCAAACGTTGTTGCTAGCACTGCCTGCACGCCGAACCACGCGAATACCGTGCCCAAGGCTCCCGCAGCCAGCGAGAGCACTGTGTTCTCCACCAACAACTGCCGAATGAGCCGGGTCCGGCTGGACCCTAATGCAACTCGGAGCGCGAATTCTTTTTGCCGGGCGGCTGCCTGCGCCAACAACAAGCTCGCCGCGTTAGCGCAAGCGATCAACAGAAGGATAAACACTGCGCCTTGCAGCACCAGCAAAGGACGCCGCATATATCCGACGTATGCGTCACGCAGAGATTCGATCCGGATTCGCCAACCGCGATTCATTTCCAGTTCCTGAGCCAGGCCCGGTTCCAGAGTGCTTAGTCGAAGCTGGGCCTGTTCCACCGAAATACCGGGTTTGAGACGCCCGAACATGAAGAACACGCGGTTCGGGCTTCGTAAGGCGTTTGCGAGGTTCCGGTCGGGCTGTGGCCGCCACAGATCGATATCCGGGTTCATGGTCTGAAACCCTTCTGGTGCGACACCGGCGATGTTGAAGGGAACGGTATCCAGGTAGATCTTCTTCCCCACGACGTCCGGCGCACCGTGATACATGCGTTTCCACAAAGTATGACTGATGACGAGATCTGCGATCGGCTCGTCCGCGTACCAGCGTCCCAGGATCGGCTCGACGCCCATTACCGCGGTCATACCCGTAGATGTCCAGGCTCCCTGAATCCATTCGGGAGGCGTCTCGCCTTTGGCATCCGGTGAGGCGCTAAAGCCGGTAATGCGGATCGCGCCGGTTTTCTCGAAGATGTCACTGTGGTCGCGAACGAAGAAATAGGTTCCTGAATTGCTGCCCAGTTTCTGGTCTGCCTGGTTCGGCGGAGAGAAGCGCACGGACGTGAGCTGCTCGGCATGCGGATATGGCAGTTCGCGAAGAAGTACTCCGTTGACCAGGCTAAAAATCAGCACGTTCGCGGAGATACCGATCGCGAGACACAGGATGGCGGCAAACGCGAACGATTTCCGGCGCGCGAACGAGCGGAGAGCAAAGCGAACGTCAGCGATCGTGTGCTCCAACCATACGACGTTCCATGCCGAACGCGTTTCCTCGCCCGCTCGCGCGCGTGATCCGAATTCCCTTCGAGCTTGCGCCACTGCCTGCTCTTTCGATAGTCCCTCACTCTCGAGATCCGCGATCCTCGTTTCCAGGTGGAATTGAATCTCCGCATCGAAATCTTCCTCAAAGCGGGCTCGTCTTGTCAGATGAACGAACTTTCGAATGATCTCTCCAAACATGACGTTTCGCACCTATGCAGAACGCATCACGAGCTGAATGGACTTGATCAACTGGTCGAAATCGCTGGCCTCTCGTTCCAGTTGTTTCCGTCCCTCGGGCGTCAGCCGGTAGAATCGAGCTCGCCGATTGTTTTCCGAGATTCCCCACTCCGCTTTCAGCCACCCTTTGACTAACATGCGGTTCAAAGCCGGATAGAGCGATCCGTCTTCGATCTGCAGCCCCCCGCGGGATGCATCCTGTATCCGGCGCGCTATGGCATACCCATGCAATGGCCCAGCGGCAAGCGTCCGAAGCGCCATCATGTAAAGTGTCCCGGGTAAAAGTTCCTGCGTCATCCGATTCCTTCCCTTGTCCAGACTATATATAGTCCAGAAATGGGCAGCGGTCAAGCCCCAGGCTTTGGTAATCGGCGTGACGCTACCGACAGCTACTTGCCCTTCTGCATCACCACGGCCAACTCGCGATAGTTGCCCTGCATCTCCCAGGTGCCTGTATAGCCGGCCGGAAGCACGAGAGAGTCGCCCGGGTGATACTCATGCACCGCGCCTGTGGGCTCGGTCAGAATCAGCTTGCCGCTGAGCACGTGGACGAATTCATCGCCGTCGGTTGGGCGCGTCCGGTGATTCGTTTTGGCCGGCGTGGACTCGAAGATCTCCGCGCGCAGTTCCTTACCGGAGAACAGCGTTGCCACTCGCATATTCAGCTCGCCGCCCACGAGTATGTCCTTGTAGGCATCTGGCGGAATCGCCGTCAGGCCGAGGCCTGCGATCTTGTCGGGGTCGAGCCGTACCGGCGCAATCTTGTCGGCGGCGAACACCCTCGTACTAATCGAGATGGCCATGTAAAGGGATAGCGCGCCGCAGAGCACGCAGGCAGACAACTTGATCATGGATGTTCCTCCGTGGGCTTCCGATAATACGTGTTTGGGATCCTGGAAGTCGGCTCTAACACACCCGCTTCCCGGTGCTGTCCAACATTGACTCCGTCACGATAGATCCGAAGCTATCCCGCAAGTAAAAACTTAGGGCATACCCCTCTTCCGTGACGAGCCTCAGATCTTTGCGGATAGGCAACTCGCCCACCACAGTTCCCTCGACCTTTTTCGCGTTGGGGGTCCAGTTGGCTCCGTGATGCTCGTGATCGTCCGGATTCTCCTCGTAGATTTCGAGATCGTACTCCGCGATGTCCACAAGCTCGGTTCCGAGGAACACATTCCCGATCCCCACTAACTTTCGAACGGGTCGCAGCGACATCAGACGAAGAATACACCCCGGCCCAACCAAGGGCAAGGCAGATCGGAACCCGGATCTTCGTCGTCGGTCGTCATGATCACTTAGACGGGACCATTTCCGTGATGCGGCCGACGCTCGTGTCGCCCGTAAATAGGTTGCCGTGGGAATCCATGGCCATGTAGCTCGATTCGACAAACTGGCCTTCTCCTCTCCCCGGCCCGTTACCGATTGCACCGAGTATGTTGCCGTCCCAATCTATTTTGAAGATCTGGCCATCCTGACCGGTGGCCATCCAAAGTTGGTTATGAGGGTCTACATACAGGGCGCAAACCAAGTTTCTCATTTGAATCGTTTTGATGAACTTGCCGTTTCCGTCATAGACGACGATGCGATATTCCTCCCGGTCGCCGATATAGACGTTGCCGTTATTGGGATTGATCGCGAGTCCGTGGACCATGCTGAAATGCCCTTGGCCGGCGTTGTTGCCAAACCATTGCTGTAGGAATTTACCGTTCTTATCCAGGTGCAGTATGCGCGCCGCGCCACTGCGATTGACGGGGGAATTGTCGGTGTCATTGGGACTCTCGTTGGCATGACCCATCCCGATATAGATGTCGCCATTCGGAGCGAAGGCGACGTGCAGTGGCTGCCACAGCAGCCTTTGTCCCTTGGCTTCATCCCAGTCTCCTCTTTGTCCCTTTACGCCAATGGTCATCAGGAGCTTCCCCTCGGGACTTAGCTTCATCACCGTGTCGCCATTCTCGTCGCAGATCCAGATATTGTCCTGCGCATCGATGGCCATGCCGTGCGCCTTGTTTTGGTGGCCGATCACGTCCTCACCAATAGTGCGGACCAGCTTGTGATTCTGGTCGAACTCAAATACCTGTGGTTTGCCGGCGGGGTTGCGCTGAAAGGCGAACAGGTGCTCTTTCGAATTCAGCGCGACGGCCGAGACGCCGCCGGTTAATCCGTCCGGCAACGCAAATGGGTAAGCGAACGTAAAACCCATGTCCGGTTTGCGCTGTTCATGACCGATTGCTTCGCGCCCTCTTCCCCAGGCGCAAATGGGCGAGCGCGTGCACGGCTCGGCGCCACTGTTCCCTGACCCCGCTGCTTGAGAGAATGCCGGCATCGCAGTAAAACTGACGTTGAGTGCGACGATTGCCACTACACGAGCTGCTCCGCAGAAGATACGTCCGTTCATTTCAGCCTCCCTGCGCCTTGCGCGGATGTCATCATACACCCGGACCGACTCCGAATCACGGCGTGGGGGAGTAGAATGGTCGAACCAATCCTGTGCGGAACACACTTCTGAATACGATCCTGATGGCGGGCGCCGGTCTAGCGCTGTTCGTGGTCAACGCACAGCAGCCGGCCGGGCAACCAGGAAAGGCGGCTCCCAAGGGCGGGGTTCAAGGACGCCTGACCTGGTTCGACCGGCAAGGCAAAGTTGCCGGCACGTCGGGAGAGCCTGGCTTGTATCGCACCTTGACGATTTCGCGAGACGGGAAGCGAGTCGCCTTCGAACGCACGGATGCCTCGACACAGAATCGCGACATCTGGCTGCTCGACGTGGCCAGCGGAAAGGTCACTCGATTCACGTCGGACCCGGCCTGGGAAGCGTTCCCCACGTGGTCCCCCGATGGAAGCCGCATCATCTTCACGTCCAATCGAAGCGGGGTCTTCGACTTGTATCAGAAAGCTTCGAACGGCGCAGGCACCGAGGAGCTATTTCACAAATCGAGTGAAGGGAAAGGCCCAACCAGTTGGTCGCCGGACGGCCGGTTCTTGCTTTACTACAGCCTCGGGCAGCCAACCCACGTAAGGCTGCTGGCCGCGTCTGGACCCGCGGATCGCGCGCCAGTGCCCGTGGTCGATCCGCAGTTCAGCAGCATCACGGCAAGATTTTCACCAGATGGACGATGGATCGCTTATACCTCCAACGAATCAGGCTCGGATGAAATTTCTGTGCGGCCGTTCGATGCCGCCAGGGGAATTCCTGGCGCTCCGGTCGTCCTGACCAGCGATGGTGGGAGAACTCCTCTTTGGCGCGGCGACGGTAAGGAAATCTTTTACTTCGATCGGGCCGGGATCGTGACGGCAATGGAAGTGAACGCCGCTTCCGGATTTAAAGCCGGACCGCCGAGACCATTGTTCCGAGCGCCGGAGGGAGTATTGTTCTGGGACGTAACACCAGATGGCACTCGGTTTCTGATGCCTGTAGCAGCGCCCTAAGCCGCTCGATGACTCAGGGAAGCGGCTTGGCCAAGTACTTCAACTCCGGTTGCTGGTTGGCCCCCACCGGCAGGCGATCGGTATTCATAAGCATGGAAACCGCTTGATAGTAGCCGGCGCTGACGATCAAATCCACGACACCGCGTTCCCCGGCGAGGTTCTTGACTGCCGCGAACGTGGCGTCACTCACCTGTTTTGTCTTGTATAGCTCGGTGATGAAGTTGTAGACGGCTTCCTCATCGGCCGACATCCCGGCCGGGCGCCTGCCTTCGGCGATGGCCTTCACTTTTTCCTCGCTGAACCCGGCCTGAACAGCAGCCCGGTGGTGAGCGAGCCATTCGAACTGTGCGCCCCAGTAGCGCGCCGTAAGAATAATTGCCAATTCCTTGAGCTTGTCTGGAACCGACATGTGGAAACGAACACGGTCCCCCATGTCAAACAACAGTTGGCCTCCATCAGGATCGCGGACGTTGATATTGAAGCTCCCGCCCGTGCCGCGTTGGGCCACGGCGATATCCGTCATCTTTCTTTGCTCAGGGGTCATTTGCTCGTAGGTGAGCGGCTTGAAGCGGTCGCCCCGCATGGTGAATTCTTTGCCTTGGGCTGCCGACTTCGTCTCGGCCGGCGAGACTGCACCCGGAACCGGCGTGGCAAATCCCATTCCTACTACCGGCAGCGGGTTCTCCAAAGGTTTGAGGCCGGGCTGCACACCGTCGGGCAAAGGATAGCGATCCACGTTGAGCAGCATCGAAACCAATCCGTACCATCCGCTCAACGCGATCATATCGACGACGCCCCGCTCGCCATATTTTTCCTTGGCGACTTTAAAGGCGGCGTCGGTCACCTGGTGAGTGGTGAGGAGTTCGTCGATGAGGTTGTAGGCCAATTCCATCTCCGGCGGCATCCCAGCGGGCCGCTTGCCTGTGGCGATGGCATCCACAATCGCCGGACTCACGCCGTTTTGCAGCGCCGCGGCTTTGTGGGCGTTCCACTCGTATTGCGCCATCCAGTAGCGCCCGGTCATGATGATGATGACCTCGCGGACATTCCCCGGCAGCCCGGTCCGGAAACGCATGGCGCCCCCAAATTGAGCGCCCAGGTCGCCCACTTCGGGACTGCGCAGCAGGACATTGAAGGGTCCCCCTGCTCCCCCACGCTCTCCAGCCAGCAGGTGATCGATCATGGTTTTCTGCTCGGGCGTCATTTCGTCGTACTTGAGCGGCTTGAACCGATCGCCCACCAGAACCAGTGTGTGGGGATCGGGCGCTTGCTTGGCCTGTTTTGAAGGCGCTTGGGCGCTGACGATTGCCTTTGCGCCGATCATCAGTGCACAGAGAATCCGAAGACGCATGCTGATACTCCTTGGCGGATTATATACGACCTGCGCTGCCGACTAAACCGAGAGTTATTCGGGCATCAACGCGAATGTCCAGATCGACCCACCCGTTGGCACCGCGTGCGCCGCATAGCGAGTGGCAACGATGCCGCCAAGTCCGGACGCAATGGTCACATACTGGCGGCCCTTGTGTGTATAAGTAATAGCTGTCGCGTTGACGCTTGAGCCGGTTTTGAACTGCCACAACGTTTTGCCAGTGTCCTGGTCCAGCGCAATGAACTCACCCGTCAATTTTCCAGTGAACACCAATCCGCCGCCGGTGGCCAACATGCCGGCCGCGCTGGGCAAGTCGGTCAGAGGGATCTCCCATTTCTTCTCGCCCGTCAGTGGATTGATCGCAGTAAAGTGGCCGACGACATCACCCGGCTTGGTTTCCGGGATCCGAGAGACGACTCCGGTCGAGTCCTTGCCGGGGACTACTGGCCTCGGCGGCGCGATCTTCTGGATGCGAGGAATGTTCCAGGTGGTCGCGTAGATCAGGCCCGTTGTAGGATTGAACGCGATGGGCACTGCATTGGTGCCCCGTGACGGCCAGACTTCGACTTCTTCGCCGGCTGCAAAGCGTTTGTACACATCGGTCAAAACCGGGCGGCCGGTCTTCAGGTCGATTTCCGTGGCCCAATTGACCTTCACGAGCGGGTGCGCGGCGATGAATTTACAGTTGGTGCGATCAAGCACATACAGAAAGCCGTTCTTGTTGGCCTGAATCATCACCTTCCGAAGCTGGCCGCCAATCTGAATGTCCGCGAGCACTTGCTCGTCGGTGGCGTCCACGTCGTACACGTCGTTGGGCGTGTATTGAAAATAGCAAGCAATCTCGCCGGTCTTCGGCCGGATGGCCAGCACGCTGTTGGTGAACAAACTATCCAGACCCTCGCGAGTTCGGGGATCATAAGGCTCGGCATTGCCTACGCCCCAATAGACCAGATCGAGCTGGGGATCGTAGGAACCGGACCGCCAAGTGGGGCCTCCGCCCTGGGACCATGCATCGCTATTTTTGGGCCACGTCTCGGAACCAGGCTCGCCTGGCGCAGGAATAGTGTACCTGCGCCACAATTTCTTTCCGGTGTCGGGATCCCATCCATCCAGAAACCCGCGCGTCGTGGACTCGCCGCCGGCTACACCGGAGATGAGCACGCCGTTGGCGATAATCGGCGCGCTAGTGGCGTAGTAGCCGTCGTTTGCATCGGCGAATTTCTGATTCCAAATCTGCTTGCCGGTCGTCATATCGAGGGCCAGCACGTGATTGTCGACCGTGACGCGAAAGAGCTTGTCGTTATAGATCGTCGCCGCGCCTCTATTAAAAGCGGAACGCTGGATCCCGGGTTCGAGCTCTACCGGCGTGCGCCAGATCTGCCTGCCGGTTTCAACGTCGATGGCAAATGTCCATTTGCCGTTGATCACGTACATGACGCCGTTGTAGATCGTCGGCGCTGCCAGTTCACCCTGGTCATTCATAACGCTAGCGTTCCAGATGGGCACCAGCCGCTTGATATTGGATTTATTGATTTGCTTGAGCGGACTGTAGCTCTTGCGGTCGTAGCCCATGCTCTGGGTAGTGACGTTTTCCGTGTTCCTGCCGTCGTTAACCAGGTCTTGCGTTGTTTGCGTCCATCCCGGGCCGGCCCCCAGACCGAGTAGCGTCGCACACAGCCAAATGTTTTTCATGATCGGCCTCCTCTGGTTGACACTGCGCCGGTTTGCGAGCGGGGCGTTTCTAGGCCGAATCGCTGGTTCGCGCAGGATGACATGGAGCTGTCAAACGAGTCTATCGTATTGGACCGCGATCGGCTTTTGGTGTGTTTTGAAGAACGCTTAGAGAGATTCGGTGCGAGCCGCCCGGTCAAAGATTCCACGCTTCTTGGCCAGGACCGCTGCCGCCGTGTCGGACGCCACTTTCACCAACGCCCCCATCTTGGGGTGGACCGGAATGAGTTCAACAGGCAAGCCCGCGGCTTCCAAGGATGCGGTCATTACCGGCCCCACCGATGCGATGGCGGTATATTCTTGCAGTGCACTCGTCACCTGGGATTGCAGTTCGAGGCTATTCGCGATGATCATCAGGTGGTCGAGTTGGATCGACGATGTGAACAGGATCACATCGAATCGACGCCCCGCTAAATCGCGCGCCGCTATTTGGAGAGGTCCAACATCGGCTGGAAGCTCCCAGCGGTAGAGCACTACAGGCGTAACGGAAGCGCCCAGTTTCTCAAGCGCGGCGTTCATTTCCAAATTCGGACGTCCATATTCCTGAATCGCGATGCGTCGTTCCGTGCGCGTTGCCACCGCCTCCACGATCTCTTTCCACGTATTCGGTTCCGGGACCACGATTTGCGCGCGTGCGCCCAGCTCGCGCAAAATCGGCAGCGGCTTGGGACCGCGCGACACGAGGGTCACGCGGCGCAGTGCGGCGCCCAGCCTGTCTGCCGAAGAATGCGCGACGACCTGGTCTCGGAGAAATGCGAGTCCGGTGCCGGTCATGATGACGACCAAGTCGAATTCATTCGCTTCGAGTCGCTCTACAAAGCGGATGGCTTCGCCATGATCCTCGAGCGCGCGCTCCTGGACCGATGGCGCGATGAATGGATCGCCACCCTCCCTGCGGATGAGAGCCTCCATTTCCTTGGCGCGACGGCTTTCCAGGCTGAGAACGCGGAGTCCTGCAAATGGCATGTATTGAGGCGCGGTAAGACTTTCCTCCAGTCTAAAACTTAAAGGCTGCCTCCACGTATCCGAATTCTCCGTTTGTGCCTTTCGGATAAATTTGCTCGATCGCAGCCAGACCCTGGGTGTGGCCAAAGTATCCCGTGAAAGTTACAAGACGGTTTGCGCGGTACTCGATACTTGTATCGTACAGATTGCCCAGCGAACGGCGTCCCGAGGTCGCGCGCCCGGTGTATCCAAAAGTCCATGGTTGAAATACGCCGCCACCGCTATACCAAAGATCGTTAGCGTTACTCAGACGCAGCGCATGAAACTCGCTGGAGACGGTGACCTTGGAGTGCGGGCGCAGGACGAGCGCGCCGAAGCGATCCTCGGTGTTCATCATATTGAAGAACGGGAAGCGGGCGTAGGGCCGCGGCGTGGGGAGAACCTGGAAGAATGTCCCGTGGCGCGAATCATTCGGATTGCCGTCGCCGGAGCCCATCGTGAAACCACCTCGCAACCAGGGCTTCAGTCGCGGGAGCACCTTGGGTTGGAAGCCGCCCTCGAAATCGAGAGCGTAGGCACGCTGAGTTTGGGTGCCCCATCGGCCGGTCTGCACGGCTCCCAACGCAAGAGCGTCGATGCTTCCCGCCTTCGTCGTGAACGTGTGCAGGCTGTGTGCGCCGAAAGTCTCGATACGGATGTTGTCCGTATCATGCACCCGAATCGCCGCCGGACGATTGTCGGTCTTCAGAATGTGCCGCCAATCGTCGTAGTCGAGCATGAAGATCCGTGTGTCGGCCGCGTGATTCCCGTGACCCCAGTCGTGGGTGAACGAACCATAGCCGAAACCGACGCGATTCCAGCCCCAGCCGTCTGTCTGATAGACGCCGCGGGTCGGAAGCGCCGCAACGAGCGTAAAATCGGTAGCGGGTTTGGAATACGAGTAATGCACGCCGTCGAAACTGCGCCCAACATCGGACCATCCGAACGTCCCGATCAGGCGCTGGCTGATGCGATCGCGCTTGAGTGTCGCAAGCGTGGCATTCTTGGGGGCGAGCTCTGAGCCATCGTTGAATTCGAAACGTCCTATTTGCAGCGAGCCTGCTTCGCTCGGACCCAATCCCTTGAATCGCACAAAGAGCTGCTTGGGAAAGACCATGCCGCTGTACTGGCTGTTGCCGTTCGCGGAATAGTAGTTCGAGCCGAGACCGAGTGCGCCTTGAGGCGCCGGCGCGGTCGCAGTGTTGGGCAATCCGAGCAGGAAGGGAGCAGCCAGTTCCGCATCCCAATCCCAGCCCTTACGATGCTCGATGAAATTCACGCGCAGTATGTTGCCGCTGTACCCATACTGGTTGTTACCCGAGGATGGCTCGAACCAATCCCATCCGTAGGCACGCGTGCGGAACGTTCCGGTCACAATAACGTCGCCCAGTTTCATGGGCGTATCCGCGGACTGGCCAAATAATACGGCCGCCACCAGCAGTGAAAGAACAAGAATGTTTCGCATCCTAGTCTCCCATCGCCCCGGCGGTAGCCAGCTCGCCTGCCAAACGCGCTTCGATCTCGGCGCGTGCGGATTTTTCTTCGCCTTCAGAGAAACGAACCAGGAAGGTAAGAACGGAGACCACGGATATCGTTGCTCCGAGAACCAATAACGCCTGGGTCCAGGGCATAGTTCCCTTGAACAGGAACCCCGCCAGGACGGAACCGACGTTGCCGCCGGCGCCCACGATCCCGGCGACTGCTCCGAGAGCGCGTTTATTCACGAATGGAACCAGCGCGTACGTCGCTCCGTTTGACATCTTGATGAACAGGCCCGTCAACATCATCGCGGCGATCGCCAGAGGTAGCACACGCATCTGGGAAAAGAGCATCAGCGCGAGCCCTTCGCAAAGGATCGTGGCGCCCAGCAAAAGCGCGCGGCCGCGTAATCCCCAGCGCTGGTTAAATCGGTCGCTCACGATGCCGCCCAGGGCGCGGGCAAATATGTTCATCATGCCGAACGAGCCGGCCACAATTCCGGCGGCAGTCAGCGCAAGATGGAAATAGTCGGTGAAATAGAGCGCCGCGATATTGTCGATGGTCAACTCCATTCCGAAGCAAGCGCCATAGATCACGAAGAGAGCCCACACGCGGGAGTCGCGGCAAGCCGCCGCGAATGCTCCGGAGGCTCCCGAACGTTTGGCCAACTCACCGCGAGCGCGAAGCTCGGTGAAATCGCC
>Ga0207711_10001444_pt1 | contig 22225 bp, 21 predicted proteins | sample KBSS34metaG_FD_184401 | JGI IMG/M metagenome (GOLD analysis project Ga0207711, IMG submission 184401) | Switchgrass rhizosphere microbial communities from Kellogg Biological Station, Michigan, USA - KBS S3-4 metaG (SPAdes) (version 2) | ecosystem: Host-associated > Plants > Roots > Rhizosphere...
AAGTTCGACTATCACGCCGCCTCCTGATCGCCCATGTCCTGCAGGGTTCCGCGGTCCTGGGTCGCGGGCGTCGAGGAGGCGGCGTGATAGTCGAACTGGCGCCCGATGAAGGCGTAGTTCAGGCCCGGGACGCCCGCGGCCTTGGACACCGTGAAGTCGGTGTCGTTGGGCATGTATTTGTAGATGAAGCCGGTGAGCGACGAGGCCGTGGGGCGCGGCGCCGTGGCGGCCATCAGCCGGATCGCCGCGCCGTTGTTGTCGCCGGTCTGGAACATCTGCACCCGGCCCGACGAGCCGCGCGCTTCCATGTTGAAGAGGAAGCCGACCCGCTTGGCCATCGGGTCGTCACGGAAGAAGGCGCTGGCGCCCAGCAGACCGGCCTCTTCGCCGTCGGTGATCAGCACGATCACGTCGCGCGCCGGCACGCCTCGGGCCTTCAAGGCGCGCACGATCTCCAGCGCGCTCGAGGCGCCGGCCGCGTCGTCCGAGGCGCCGGTGGAGCCCGGCACGCTGTCGTAGTGAGCCATGAGCGCCATGGCCGGCGCGCCGCGGTCGCGTCCGGGAAGGACACCGACGATGTTCTCCACGTGGCCCAGCGTGATGACGTCCGGCGCGCGCTTCGGCTGATAGATCCCGACGCCGGGATGCACCTGTGGGCTGAGGCCCAGCGCGGTCATCCGCGCCACCAGGAAGTCGCGCGACGCGGCGTTGGCGGCCGAGCCCACCGGATGGGGCACGGAGGCCATGCCGACGATGTCGGCCATGGCGCGTTCGGCGGAGAAAGCGGTTGCGGGCGCGGTGGCGGGCTGAGGCTTCGGCGTAAGCTCGCTGGTCCAGGCGAGCAGCCCAGCCGCGATCAGGGCGGCGAATAGCGCCAGCAACCGTCCCATTAGGCTTCTCCCCGCACCTTTTGCGGGAGCCTAGCGGTTAGGGGCCACAAATGAAAACGCCCGCCGGTGAGGGCGGGCGTCTCAATGGGTCTCGAAAGGGCCGTCCGCTAGGCGGCGACCGTGACCATGGCTTCCTGCGGATCGCGCAGCACATAGCCGCGGCCCCAGACCGTTTCGATGTGGTGCTTGCCGTCGGCGGCGGCGGCCAGCTTCTTGCGAAGCTTGCAGATGAAGACGTCGATGATCTTCAACTCCGGCTCGTCCATGCCGCCGTAGAGGTGGTTGAGGAACATCTCCTTCGTGAGGGTCGTGCCCTTACGAAGCGAGAGCAACTCCAGCATCTGGTATTCCTTGCCCGTCAGGTGGACGCGCAGGCCGTTCACCTCAACCGTCTTGGCGTCGAGGTTGACCAGGATGTCGCCGGTCTTGATCACCGACTGGGCGTGGCCCTTCGAGCGGCGGACCACGGCGTGAATGCGGGCGACGAGTTCGTCCTTGTGGAACGGCTTGGTCATGTAGTCGTCGGCGCCGCCGGAGAAGGTCTTCACCTTGGTGTCGATCTCGGCCGAGCCGGACAGGATCATGATCGGCGTGTTTATCTTACCGACCCGCAGGGTGCGCAGCACGTCCATGCCGCTCATGTCGGGCAGGTTCAGATCGAGCAGGATCAGGTCGTAATCGTAGATCTTGCCCAGATCGACGCCTTCCTCACCGAGGTCGGTGGTATAGACGTTGAAACCCTCGGACTTCAGCATCAGCTCGATGCTTTGCGCCGTTGCGCTATCGTCCTCAATCAACAGTACGCGCATCAGCCTCTCCTGCCCGTTCCCAGCATGTCACGCGAATTCTGTGAATCCGCGCCAGACCTACCCATTAACCTGCCTCAGAGTTAATTTAAGACAGGTTAACCGGGAGTGTCCGCCCACGCCGAATCGTTAATCTGATGCGGAATCCGCTACAAGCGTCGCTGGACTCCCTGCGACTCAATGGTCTGTTGAATCTTTCGTGATTGGACAGATCACGCGAACCGGCGGGGCGGAACGGCCCTTAGGGTGAGCCCGTTCAATCCCCAGATTTCCGCTGTCCCCCATTCCGCTGCCACCGTCGGGAGAAACCATGCGCGCCAAACTCAAGCCCATCGCCGAGCAGGTCATCGTCATCACCGGGGCAAGCTCCGGCATCGGGCTGGCGGCGGCGAGCCTGGCGGCCAAGGCCGGCGCGGCGGTGGTGATGGCGGGCGGCGACGAGCAAACCCTGCGCAAGGCCTGCGAGACGCTGGCCCAGGCCGGAGGTCGCGTTCACCCCGTGGTCGGCGACTCCCGCAGCGCCGAGGGGTGCGACCGCATAGCGCGGGCGGCCACCGCGCGTTTCGGCCGGATCGACAGCTGGATCGACGCCGGCGGCGATGGCGACACTCTGGCGCACGCCGTTGGCGCGGTGGCTGAGCGGCTGCGCGAACAGCAGCTCGTGGGCGCTTTCGTGGGCTTTGGCCGCGAGTTGGGCCGCGCCGCGCGCGCCGAGCTGCGCTCCGCCTCTCGGGTGCTGTCGCCGACCATGATCCGTCTGCCGCAAGGCTGGAGTCCGGCGAGCCCGGTCGAGGGCGCCGCCGCGGCCGCCCTGCAAGCCGTGGCCCAGCCCATGGGCCAACTGGCCTTGGCGGCCAAGGGCAAGGGGCTGACCCTGTCGAGCCATGCGCGCAAGCATCGCGGCCTGATTGCCGGCGTCGGGCTGGTCGTCGTGGCCGGTGCGGCGCTCTGGCTCACCCGTGGACGGATCGCCGAGGCCGCCAGGCCGCAGGTGAAGAGGGCCGGGCGCAGCCTGGTGATGCAGGCCGTGCGCCGTCGACCCGTGCAGGCGGCGAAGCTGGTCGCCAAGCATCCGCGCCGGGCGCTGAAACTGGCCACCTTCCTGCGCTGATCTTCACGCCCCCTTAAGCGTAACCGCAGCATCCTGACGCCTCGAACTTTGGGGGCGTTTCTTGAAGAGTTTGGTAGCCGCGGTCGAGCGTTTGGACCCCCTGACCGTGGCGGGCCGCGTCGCCGCGGTGAATGGTCTCCTGATCGAGGCCCGCGGCGGCCTGACCCGCCTGGCCGTCGGAGCCCGCGCCGAGATCGACCGTTTCGGTGAAAAGCCGCTCTCCGCCGAGGTCGTCGGCTTCCGCGACACCCGCGCCCTGCTCATGCCCTTCGGACCCGTCGAGGGCGTTGCCCCCGGCGCGGAGATCCGCATCGAGCCGCTGGGCTCTGCGGTACGACCCACCAAGGCCTGGCTCGGCCGGGTGATCGACGCGTTCGGCAATCCCGTCGACGGCAAGGGCCCGTTGCATTCCGGCATCGCCGCCTATCCCCTGCGCGCACCGCCGCCCTCGGCCCACGCCCGCGCCCGGGTCGGCGAGCGGCTGGACATGGGCGTGCGCGCCATCAACGCCTTCACCACCTGCTGCCGCGGCCAGCGCCTGGGCGTCTTCGCCGGCTCCGGCGTCGGCAAGTCGGTGCTGCTTTCGATGATGGCTAAGAACGCCGACTGCGACGCGGTCGTGGTGGGGCTGATCGGCGAACGGGGCCGGGAAGTCCGCGAATTCATCGAGGAGACCCTGGGCGAAGAGGGGCTGAAGCGCGCCATCGTGGTGGTCGCGACCTCCGACGAGCCGGCGCTCAAGCGCCGCCAGGCCGCCTACATGACCATGGCCATCGCCGAATACCTGCGCGACCAGGACATGGAAGTCCTCTGCCTGATGGACTCGGTGACCCGCTTCGCCATGGCGCAACGCGAGATCGGCCTGGCCGCCGGCGAGCCGCCGACCACCAAGGGCTATACGCCCACCGTCTTCACCGAGCTGCCGAAGCTCTTGGAACGCGCCGGCCCCGGCCCGATCCGTCCCGACGGCACCAAGGCCGGCCCGATCACCGGCATCTTCACCGTCCTGGTGGACGGCGACGACCACAACGAGCCGATCGCCGACGCCGTGCGAGGCATCCTCGACGGCCACATCGTCATGGAGCGCGCCATCGCCGAGCGCGGCCGCTTCCCGGCGATCAATGTGCTGAAGTCGATCAGCCGGACCATGCCGGGCTGCCAACTGCCGATCGAGCGCGAGCTGGTGACCGGCGCGCGCCAATCGCTGTCGGCCTACGCCAACATGGAAGAGCTGATCCGCATCGGGGCCTATCGCTCAGGCGCAGACGCACAGGTCGACCGCGCCATCGCCCTCAACCCGGCCCTGGAGGCGTTCCTGGCGCAGGACAAGGACGAGGTCACCAGCCTGGAGGCAGGCTTCGAGCGGCTTAGCGCCATCCTCGACAGCGTGCCCGCATGAGCTGGCAGGAAAGCTTGATCAAGCTCGCCACATACGAGGTCGAGGCCCGCCAGCTCAGGCTGTCGGAGATCACCGGCCGGCTGTCGATCGCCCAGACCAAGCTGCGGGTGCTGATCGCCGAGGGCGAGGCCGAGGCCAAGCGCGCCCACCTGAACGCCGAGGCCGGCTGGTATCACGCCGGCTATGCCGAGGGCCTGCGCATCCGCAAGGCCTCGGTGCAGGCGGAGATCGACGCCATCGAGGCCGAGGAGCGCGGCGCCCGCGACTCCCTCTCTGAGGCCTTCGAAGAGCAGAAGAAGTACGAGCAGGTGGCCGAGGGCGCCCGCCTGACTGCGGCCAAGGAAGACCAGCGCCGTGAAAACGCCGCCCTGGATGAAGTGGGAATGCAGGCCGCCCGGCGTCAGGCGCGGTAGGTCGGCCTAGGCGGTCGGCCCGCCGACCCGCTTGCGCTCGTCCTCGACGTCGGCGCGCAGGACAGCCAGGTCCTCGCTGATCCGGAAGATGGCCACGTAGAACTCGCAGAACGAGCGCCACAGCAGCACGACCGCGCCCATCACCAGGAAGCCGCCCACCAGCACCGGCACCGCCAGCAGCAGGCCGTAGGGGAACGGATCGCGAATCGCCACGCCCACAGCGGCGCCGATCGTGCCGAAGACGCCCAGCACGATGATCGCCAGTCCGGCCCAATAGATCAGGTGAATCACCTGGTTGGTCATCAGGTGCTCGAAGGTGAGCAGGTCCCAGATGACGGCCGAACCCTGGCCCTTGGGTCGATTGAGAGGTCGCCGCATCGAAATCCCGAAACTGCGCCGAGCCGTCGTTGCTCCGCCTTCGCACCGCTATCAGCCCGGGCGGGCGCGGGCAATGGCGGCGGGGTCAGGAGGTCAGTTCGACGCGGGCTTCATCGGCGACGGCCTGTGCGGCCGATGCACGTCCCCTGACGGCGGCGTGCAGCATCACCGCCCCGGCGTAGGTGACCACGGCGACCACGCCCCAGCGAAGCTGCGCCAGAGGCAGTGATTTGACGATCAGGGCCGCGACCACCACGGCGGGCGTTCCGCCCAGAGCCAGGCCGACGACGAGGCTCAGCTTCAGGGGCCGGCTGGCGAGGATCTTCACCCCGCTGGTCAGCAGCAGCAAGGCGGAGGAGCCCATCATGATCGGAAAGGCGGCCCGCGGGTCCATGCCCAGCAGGCTGACCAGGACCAGGGTAGGGGCGAAGTTGCCGATGCCCAGGTTGATCAGCACGCCGAAGCCGAAGCTGGCCGCGATGACCACACCCGCCAGCAGCGGCGGCAGGGACGTCGCCGTGCCGCCGGGCGGCATCAGGCCCAGGTTGGAGAGCGCATAGAGCGCCGCAGCGACCAGCAGGCCCACGCCCATGGACAGCCGGATGGGGCCGACCGGCAACCGCGCGCTCAGTAGGACGCCGGCGAAGGAGCCGGCCACCGAGGCGGCGATCGCCAGCACCATCAGCAGGGGGTCGACCTTGACGCCATTGATGAAGATGAAGCCTTCCGCCGCCGCGGGGAGCGCCATGCCGGCCATCATGGTCGCCGGGATCAGCTCGTCGGGGACCAGGCGGCGGAACTTCAGATAGGCCGTGGTCGGCGCGAAGCAGCCGATCCCCAGGGTGTCGAAGAAGTTCACGACTGCGCCCAGCGCTGTGGCCTCCGGCGATGGCCAGGTGGGCCGCGCGCGCCAGGCCGCCACGCCCAGGGCCAGCGCGAAGATCGCGGTGGCCAGGCCGAGCGCAGACAGCAGAAGGGTCAGGATCATCGGTCCACGCTAGCTCAGCCCGGCCGCGCCGCACGCGATTTCTTGCGAGCTCAGCTCGTGAGCTCCGCGCGCGCTTCGTCGGCCACCGCCGGTTCGGGCGTCTCGCGGCCCACGATCGCCGCGCGCAGCATGATCGCGCCCGCGTAGGTGACGACGGCGACCACGCCCCAGCGAAGTTGCGCCAGCGGCAGCGACTTGACGATGAAGGCGGCGACCAGAACCGCGGGCACGCCGCCCAGGGTCAACCCCAGCACCAGGCCCAGGTTGAGGGGGCGGTTGGCCAGGATCTTCACCCCGCTGGTCAGCGCGATGAGCGCCGAGCCGCCCACCATGATCGGGAAGGCGGCGCGCGGATTCATCCCCAGCAGGCTGACCAGGACCAGGGTCGGGGCGAAATTGCCGATGCCGAGGTTGATCAGCACGCCGAACACGAAACTGCCGATCACGACCAGGGCGAACGGCAGGGGCGGGAGCGAAGTCGCCACTCCGCCGTGCGGCATCAGGCCCAGGTTGGACAGCGCCAGGAGGACGGCCGCGATCAGCAGGCCCAGGCCCATGGTCAGGCGGATGGGTCGCACGGGAAGGCGCTGGCTCAAGGATTCCCCGGCGAGGCCTCCGCCGATCGAGGCTGCGATCGCCAGCACCAGCAGCAGCGGATCGACCTTCACCCCGTCGACGAAGATGAAGGCTTCGGTCGCCGAGGGCAGGGCCAGGCCCACGATCATGGTCGCCGGGATCAGCTGATCGGGGGTCAGGCGCCGAAACTTCAGATAGGCCGTGGTGGGCGCGAAGGACCCGATGCCCAGCGTGTCGAAGAAGTTCACCACCGCGCCCAGCGCGCCCGCTTCGAGCGTCGGCCAGGCCGGCCATCGTCGCCAGAGCGTCGCGGCCAGCATCGAGACGAAAACAAGGACGCCCAGAGCCAGGGCGGACAACAGACCGATCAGGATCATGGACCAGCGCCCCCACGCCGGGCGCGCGGTGAGGAGGCCGCGCGAGTGCGGGCCAGCCTAGACCAGCTTCGTCCCGCCGCACGCGATTTCTCGAGCGAGGCGCGTTGGTGGCGTTAGATCGTGCCGACGGTCTTCAGGCGGGCGCGGGGATGGACCTCGTTCTGGCTCATCACCGGGGTCTGGCCGCGGAAACGCTCGATGATCGAGCGGACGTAGGGCCGGATGCCGGGGCTGGTCAGCAGCACCGGGCTGTCCCCGGCCAGGGCGGCGCGGTCGTAGGTTTCGCGCACGCCGCGGACGAAGTCCTGCAGGCGCGACGGGGCGAGCGCCAGTTGCCTGTCGTCACCCTGGCCGACGATGGAATCGGCGAAGGCGTTCTCCCACTCCGGCGTGAGCGTGACGATCGGCAGGGCTCCGTCCTCGCCGCGGTAGGCGAAGGAGAGCTGGCGGGCGAGGCGGGCGCGGACCTGTTCCACAAGCAAGGTGACCGAGGCGGTGTGCGGCGCGGCCTCGCCGATGCCTTCCAGGATCGCCGGCAGGTCGCGGATCGAGACCCGCTCGCGCAGGAGCGCCTGGAGGACGCGCTGGATCGTCGTCGCGGTGACGACGCCGGGGACGAGGTCCTCGACCAGCTTCTTCTGCTCGGCCGGCAGCTCCTTCAGAAGCTTCTGCACTTCCGAGTAGGAGAGCAGGTCCGGCATGTTCTCCTTGAGGATTTCGGTGAGGTGGGTGGTGAGCACGGTCGCCGGATCGACGATCGTGTAGCCGCGGAAGGTCGCCTCTTCGCGCAGCGCCTCGTCCACCCAGGTGGCGGGCAGGCCGAAGGCGGGTTCGCGGACGTGTTCGCCGGGCAGCTCCACCTGGCCGCCGCGCGGGTCCATGGCCATCATCTGGCCCAGGCGCACCTCGCCGGAGCCGGCCTCCATCTCCTTGATGCGGATGCAGTAGCCCTGGGAGGGCAGGCGCATGTTGTCGAGGATGCGCACGCTGGGCATCACGAAGCCGAAGTCGCTGGCCAGCGTGCGGCGCAGCGCCTTGATCTGGTCCGTGAGCCGGCGGCCCTCCAGGTCGTTGATCAGGCCGAGCAGGCCATAGCCCAGCTCGATCTTCACCTCGTCGATGGCCAGGGTCGCGGCGATCGGTTCCTCAACGTCCGGCTGAGCCGGCGCGATCTCGACGGGCGCAGGCTCCATGGCCTTCTGCGAGCGGCGCCAGGCCAGCGAGCCGGCGGCGATGGAGATGCCGGCGAAGGGGATCATCGGCATGCCGGGCACGATGGCCAGGATGCCCGACGCCGCGGAGACCATGCCCAGGGCGACGGGGTTCATGGCCAGCTGGGTGACCAGGGCCTTGTCGGCCGAGCCCTCGACGCCCGACTTGGACACCAGGAAGCCGGCGGCGATGGAGATGATCAGCGCCGGGATCTGGGTCACCAGGCCGTCGCCGATGGTCATGATGGTGTAGGTCGAGGCCGCCGTCGCGATCGGCACGTGGTGCTGGATCACCCCGATCAGGATGCCGCCGATGATGTTGATGGCGACAATGATCAGGCCCGCCATGGCATCGCCGCGGACGAACTTGGACGCGCCGTCCATGGCCCCGAAGAAGGTCGATTCCTGCTCCAGGTCCTTGCGTCGGCGCTTGGCCTCGGTGTCGTCGATCAGGCCTGCCGACAGGTCGGCGTCGATCGCCATCTGCTTGCCGGGCATGGCGTCCAGGGTGAACCTGGCCGCGACTTCCGCGATCCGGCCCGAACCCTTGGTGATGACCACGAAGTTCACGATCACCAGAATAGCGAAGACGATGACGCCGATGACGTAGTTGCCGCCCATCATCAGCTTGCCGAAGGCCTCGATCACATGGCCGGCGCCGTGAACGCCTTCGTGGCCATGGGTGAGGATCAGGCGCGTGGACGCGATGCCCAGTGACAGCCGGAAGAGGGTGGTGACCAGCAGCACCATCGGGAAGCCGGTGAATTCCAGCGGCTTCTTGATGAGCAGCGAGGTCATCAAGATCAGCACGGCGCTGGTGATCGAGAGCGAGAGCAGGACGTCCAGCAGGAACGCCGGGATCGGGATGATCAGCAGGACGACGATGCCGACGACGCCCAGGGCCAGCGCCACCTCGCCGCGGGCGATCCAGCCCATCACGTCGCGCGCGTTGGGGGTCTGTCCGAACCTCGAGGGGACGCCGACGTCAGCCATTCAGATCATCAGGCGGCGGACGCCGCCCCCATCTGGGGCGCCGGCACCGAGACGCCGGCCTCGGTGTATTCCTTGAGCTTGTTGCGCAAGGTGCGGATCGAGATGCCCAGGATGTTGGCCGCGTGGGTGCGGTTGCCGAGGCAATGCTCCAGGGTGTCGATGATCAGCTGCTGTTCCATGGCCGCGACAGTCTGGCCGACGTAGCCGCGGCTGGCGGTCTCGGCGGCGAGGGAGGCGGCCTGAGCCACGCGAGCCGTTGGATCGGCGGCCGAGAGCGGCTGGCCGTCAGGCAGGCGGATCGCGGTTTCCTCGATCTCCGGACCGGAGGCGAGCAGCACCGCGCGGTGCATGGCGTTTTCCAGCTCGCGCACGTTGCCGGGCCAGCGGTGGCCGGCCAGGCGGCGCTTGGATTCGGCCGACAGCGGGCGCTCCGGCATGCCATTGGCCGCCGCGTACTTGCGCACGAAGAACTCGGCCAGCGCCAGCACGTCGCCCGGCCGTTCGCGCAGCGGCGGCAGGCGCAGGTTCACGACGTTCAGGCGGTAGAGCAGGTCCTCGCGGAAGACGCCTTCCTTCACGGCCTGGACCAGGTCGCGGTTGGAGGTGGCGAGGATGCGGATGTCGACCTTCACGGGCTTGGTGCCGCCGACCCGGTCGATCTCGCGCTCCTGGATGGCGCGCAGCAGCTTGGCCTGCAGGCGGCCGTCCATCTCGCTGATTTCGTCGAGCAGCAGGGTGCCGCCGTTGGCTTCCTCGAACTTGCCGATGCGACGGGCCACCGCGCCGGTGAAGGCGCCCTTCTCATGGCCGAACAGCTCGCTCTCCAGCAGGTTCTCGGGGATCGCGGCGCAGTTGACCGAGATGAACGGCTTCGACGCGCGACGCGACTTCTGGTGGACGTAGCGGGCGATGACTTCCTTACCCACGCCGCTCTCGCCGGTGATCAGGATCGAGGCGTCGGACGGCGCGATCTGGTCGGCCATGGAGATGACCGACTGCATGGACGGGTCGCGCACCACCATCGGGCGGTTGTCGTCGGCGACGGCGGCCAGCACAGCGGCGATCAGCTGAGCGTCCGGCGGCAGGGGGATGAATTCCTTGGCCCCGGCCTTGATCGCGCCGGCCGCGCTGGACGCGTCGGCGCCGACCCCGCAGGCCACCACCGGCACCCGGATCCGCTCGGCCTCGTTGGTGGCGATGAGGAGGGCGATGTCGAGTTCGTAGTCGACCATCATCAGGTCCGCGCCCTGACCGGCGCGGAGCGCATGGGTCGCGGCCGCGATGGTCTCGACGTGGCTCACCTTCGCGCCGGCGCTCATCGCCATCTTCACGGCGGTGGACAGCTGCCCGTTCAGTTTTCCGACGACCAGAAGGCGCATCAATATTCTCCCTCAAACGCTGACGACATCACGCCGCCGCGTCCTCGCCCTTGATGATTTCCGTCATGGTCACGCCCAGGCGCTCGTCGACGATGACGACCTCGCCGCGGGCCACCAGGCGGTTGTTCACATAGATGTCGATCGCTTCGCCGACCTTGCGGTCGAGCTCGAGGACGCTGCCCTGGCCGAGCTGGAGCAGCTGAGCGACCGAGAGACTGGCGCGGCCGAGCACGGCGGAGATGCTCACCGGCACGTCGAACACCGGCGCGAGGTCCGCGCCGATCTTCTCGTCGTCGGACTGGGCCTCCGGCAACGGGCCTTCGCCGGCCGCGAACTCATCCAGCTTCATGGCGGTCGCGCCCTGGGCGTCCGGTTCGCCGTCGGCGGCTTCGATGTCGGGGGTCTCGGACATGGTTGCGCTTTCTGGGCCTAGCTCTCTGGGCTCAAGGTATCGGAATCCACGGCGGCGCCGGGGATGAGGGGTTCGGCGTGCAGGCCCTCGGCGGCGAGCGCCGCGTGCAGGGCCTGGGAAACACGTTCGGCGGCGGCGGCGGGGTCGAAGCTCGCCGAGCCGTCGCCGAAGTCGAGGCTGAAGGCGCCGGGCGCCATGTCGTCGGCGGCGCGCACCTGGATCGAGCCGGGATAGCCAACCGCCTGGGCGGTTTCTTCCAGCGCGTCCTGCAGGCCTTCGGCCAGTTCGGCGCTGGCGGTGAGGATCAGCCGCGGGGCGGCCTCGATCTCGCGAGCGAGCGCGGTCAGCGCCGCCTGGACCGGCGCCTGCGGGAAGCGGTCAAGCGCCGCGCCGGCGATGGCGCGGGCGCAGGCCAGGGAAAGCTCGGCGGAGCCGACGCGGTGTTCGTGGGCCACCTCGGCCAGCCGCGGCAGGGCCTGGCGGCAAGCCTGGGCGATGACTTCGAGGGCGGCGGCCTGGCGGGCGTCGATCGAGGCCATGGCCAGCCGGTCACCCTCGGCGTTGGCGGTGCGGCGAACCTGCTCCACCTCCTCGGCGGTGAAGGTGCGGCGCGGACGCGGCGTCGCCGACAGCACATTGCCGTCCGCAGCGAACACGGTGTCGAAGTTGAATTTCTCGCGCGGCGCCTCAGTCATCAGTACACCAGCTCGTCGTCGTCGCCGCCGGCGCCGACCAGGACGATTTCGCCCTTGTTGGCGAGGTCCTTGGCGACCTGCACCATGGCCATCTGTGCCTGCTCGACTTCGCGCAGGCGGACCGGGCCCATGCTCTCCATGTCTTCGCGCATGATCTTCGAGGCGCGCTCGCTCATGTTGGTGAAGAACATCTCGCGCAGCGCATCCGAGGCGCCCTTCAGCGCCAGCGCCAGCTGGTCCTTCTCGACCGTGCGCAGCAGGGTCTGCACGCCGCCCGGATCGAGCTTGGAGAGGTCTTCGAAGACGAACATCAGGGCGCGGATGCGCTCGGCCGCCTCGCGGTTGCGCTCTTCCAGCGCGGTAATGAAGCGGGTCTCGGTCTGCCGGTCGAAGGCGTTGAAGATGTCGGCCATCATCTCGTGGCTGTCGCGCTTCGAGGTGCGCGCCAGGTTCGACATGAATTCGGTGCGCAGGGTCTGCTCGATCTTGTCGAGGATATCGCGCTGCACCGGCTCCATGCGCAGCATGCGGGTGACGCATTCCAGCGCGAAGTCTTCAGGAAGCGCGGTGAGCACGCGCGCGGCGTGCTCCGACTTGATCTTGGAGAGCACGACGGCGACCGTCTGCGGATATTCGTTCTTCAGATAGTTGGCGAGCACGCCCTCGTTCACGTTGCCGAGCTTGTCCCACATGGTGCGACCCGCCGGACCGCGGATCTCCTCCATGAGGGTGTCGACCTTGTCCTCCGGCATGAACTTGGCGAGCAGCTTCTGGGTCAGCTCCACCGAGCCGGTGATCGCGCCGCCGCCCATGCCGGAGACGAACTCGACCAGCAGGTCCTCGACCACGGCCGAAGTGACCTGGCCGAGGCCGGCCATGGCCTGGGAGATGACCTTGATCTCCTCCTCGTCGAGCATGCTCCAGACGCCGGCGTGATCCTCGCCCAGCGAGAGCAGCACGACAGCGGCCTTCTCCGGCCCGCTGAGCTTGGAGGAGTCGGCGACGCCCTTGGATTTTACGCGCGCGTTCATGCGGTTTCATGCAGCCAGGAGCGGATGATCGACACCGACTCCTCAGGATGTTTGTCGACGAACTCGGCGACGCGCTTGACGGAGCTGGCCTTCACTTGGCCTTCGATGCGGGCGATATCGATCTTCTGCTCGATCTCGCTGCCGCCGGGGGCGGGAAGCGCCATCTGCTGGCCGGTGGCCGGATCGTAGGAGACCTGCATCGGCTGGCCGTCGGCGTTCATGGTCAGCTGCGTGACCTGCGGCCCGCCGAGCATGCTCATCGGACCGCCGCCGCCGAGGGCGCCCTTAAGCAGCGGGCGCACGATGAACAGCATCATCAGGATCGCCACGATGGCCATCACCGCCAGTTCGGCCGCGCGCATGATGTCGTTCTTGTCGAAGCCCATCAGCGGGCTGGCGGCAGTGACCCCGCCGCTGTCCTCGGCCGTGGGGAACTTGACGTTGACCACGGTCACCTGATCGCCGCGCGCCTGGTCGAAGCCGACCGACGTGCGGACCAGCTGTTCGATCTGCGCCATCTCGGCGGCCGAGCGGGGGCTGTAGGCGCCGGGCTTGCCCTTCTTGTCTGCGGGGCCAGTGACGCCATCCACGGCGACGGCGACCGCGATCTTCTTGACCTGACCGGGCTCGGTGACCTGGGTCGTGGTGGTCTCGCTGATCTCGTAGTTGGTGGTCGATTCCTGCTTGCCGCTGGCGTTCGTGGAGTCCGACGAGCCGTTAGGCCCATTGGAGTTCGGGATGTTCGCCGCCGCCGAAGCCTGGCCGTTGCCGGAGGTCTGGCCCTCCTTGGAGTTCTCGTCGGTGGTGGTCTCTGAACGGACGACCTGGCCGTCGGGATTGAATTCTTTCTTCTGCGTCGTCACGTGCGCCAGATCGACGTCGGCGGTGACGTTCACGCGGGCCTTGCCGGCGCCGACGATGCCTTCCACGAGGCTCTTCACCTGCTTGGCGATGCGCTGCTCGACCTCGGTCTTGCGGCCGTCGGCCTCGGCGGCCATGCCGGTGTCGCCGCCGGACAGGGTCTTGGCGTGCTGGTCGACCACGGTGACGCGGTCGGGCTTCATGTTGGGCACGGCGCCGGCCACCAGGTTCTGGATGGCGCGCACCTGATCGGCGGTGGGCTCGCGTCCGCCGACGCCGAGGCTGACCGCGGCGGAGGGCTGGTCGGCCTCTTCCTCGAACAGCTGGCGCTTGGGCAGCACCAGGTGGACGCGGGCGGCGGTGATGCCGTCGAGGCCGTTGATCGTTCGGCCGAGTTCGCCTTCCAGGGCGCGCTGGCGGTTCAGCTGCTGGACGAAGTCCGTCTGACCCATGGCGCTCTGGCTGTCGAAGATCTCGTAGCCGACGCTGGCTGCGGTCGGCAGGCCCTTGGACGACAGCATCAGCCGCGTCGAGGCCACCTGATCGCGCTGCACGAAGATGGTCGAGCCGTCGCCCTTGACCTCATACTTCACGCCCGCCTGATCCAGCTGCTGCGTGATCGAGCCGGCTTCCTTGAGGTCGAGGTTGGAATAGAGCAGGGCCTTGGGCTGGCCCAGGCCCATGGTCAGCGCGAATAGCACCGCGGCCACGCCTGCGCCGATGCCGAGGATGGCGGCCAGGCGGCCGATCCCGAACCTCTGTAGCGCTGCCAGGATCTGGTTCAAACGCCGCCGTCCCTTCCGCAAGCCAAGTCGGCCGTAAACTGGGGCGACAGGCAGAATTCGCCGGCCGCTAGGCAGGATTTACCCAGTGCTTGGTAAACGGCGCGTTTAAGCGGAGCCGTATGGGCAGGTTTCAGGTGCGGCGTTTTGGCCGGTGAAACGGCCTGAGGTCAGCCGCTCCAGGGGCTCAGCGCGCCCCAAAGACCGAGCACCACCGAGAAGGCGGCGTAGATCAGGACGGTGAGGCTGAAGAAGGCCTTGCGCAGCTGCGTCCAGCTATCCACCCGCCGCCCGCCGCGCCAGATCGCCGGCAGCGCCAGGAGGGTGGTGACCGTAAGGCCGGCCGCCACCAGGGCGCAGGCCGAGGCGGTGATCATCAGGAAGCCCGGCCAGCGGTACATGATCACCGCCTGGTCGCCGGTCTTCGACGCCCAGAGGCCCAGCAGGGCGAAGGCGATCAACCAGAGCACGGCCTGGATGTTCTGCACCAGGCTGGCCCGGCTCTGGATCTGGTTCTCGCGGAACTCGCGCCGGTTGCGCGCGATGACCCCGGCGATGGTGGCGAGCGCGGCCGCCGCCGTCAGCGCCGCCAGCAGGATCAGCATGCGCGGCTGTTTCCACAGCGGCGCGCGTTCGAACACCTGCGTGCCGCTGGCGACGTGATAGGCGCGTGCGCCGCCGTCGCCCATATCGAAGGCGATCCGCTCGGAGCCCTGCACGCCGATAAACCGGCCCTCGTCGAGCGGGCCCTCAGGCGCCCAGGTCTTCACGCCGCCGCCGTCGGCGGTGACCAGCAGGCCATCGTGAGTCACGGCCACCGTGGCGCCGCCGGTCAGCTGGTCGACGAAGCCTTCCAGGCCGGAATAGGTCCTGCGCGTCGACAGGTAGTAACCGGCGAAGTCGTTGCGCCTCTGGGCGAGGTCCGGTGAGGCCGGCCGCGGGAACACGTCGGGCGCTGTGTAGAAGTGCCGCACGATGCTCTCGGGCAGCCGGCCGTCGAGCGGGCGGCCGGTGTCGGTGTTGGTGGAGATGAAGACGCCCAGGTTCAGGTCGGGCACGACCACCATGTTGGAGAAGAATGACAGCGTCGCCCCGCCGTGGCCGTAGCCGCGGAACCCGCCCGGCAGGTCGAAGACCATGAAGCCGTTCGCCCAGCCGTTGATCCCCACCGGCGTCTTGCGCAACGGGGTGCGGAACAGCTGCGCGCTCGCCGGACCGTAGATCACGGTCCCGTTCAGCTGGCCGCCGCCGAGCTGCATCAGCATGTAGCGCGCCATGTCGCCGGCGGTCGACGAACCGGCGCCGGCCGGTGCGATCTGGCCGATGAATTCATAGTCGCGGCGCTGGAAGCCGGTCGGGGTCCAGCGGTAGCCGTCGGAGATGTCCGGGACCAGGCGCTCGGGCATCGGGGCCGGCAGCCCGGCCTTCGCCGGATGCGGCTCGCGGAACGTGGTGTGGGCCATGCCCAGCGGGACCAGGATCTCGTCCTCGACCAGCCGCTCATAGGGCCGCCCGGAGGTGTAGGTCACCGCCTCGCCCGCCAGGGCCGCGCCGTAGTTCGAATAGCTGGAGACCTCGCCCGGGGGGTGAACCCGCTTGGGCCGCTCCTGGCGCAGGTAGAGGTCGAGGGGGCGGACGCGGTCGAAGTTGCGCTCGAAGAGCTGGCCCAGCGCGCGGTCCTCGAAGCCGGCCGAGTGGTCCATCAGGTTGGCGACCCGCACCGGCTGGTCGTAGCCCTGGTCCTTCACCTGGACCTTTTCCGGCAGGTAGAGGTTCACCGGCTGGTTCAGGCGGATGCGGCCGGCCTCGACCTCCTTCATCAAGGCGATCCAGGTGAAGGTCTTGGAGATCGAGCCGACCCGGAACAGCGTCGTGTCCGGATCGACCGCGCGCTGCGGGCTGAGGCCGGCGAAGCCGTAGCCCTTCTTCAGCACCACCTGGCCGTTCTGCACCACCGATACCGTGACGCCGGCGATGTGCTCGCGGGCCATGGCGTCCTTCACCAGGCCGTCGACGAAAGCCTCGAGCTCCGCCGGCGGCAGGGCCTGGCCGGGTGTCAACCGCGCGCCGGGCGCCGCCGCGACGGGCGGAGGAGGCGGCGCGGCCACAACGGCGGCGGGGGGTGGCGGTGGGGTCGGCGCGGGCGCAGGGGCTGCCGCTGACGCGGCCGGCGGCTTGGCGGCGGCGACCGCGGCAGGGACGGCCTGGACAGGCGGCGGAGCCGGCTTGGGCGCTGCCGCCGCGGGGGCGGGCGCTGGCTTGGCTTGCTGCGCCGGCGGCGGGGGCTTTGGCGCAGCGGCGGTCGTGGTCGTCGTGGTCGTCGTCCCCGGGGTCGCGCCGGAGGCCGGCGCATGCGGCTTGGGCTTCGGCTTGGGGTGCAGCTTGGTATAGGGCACCGGCTTCTTTGGCAGCCCGGCCGTGGCGGCGGGCGCCGCCGGCGCAGGCGTGTCATCCTGGGCCGCGCTGGCCAGGGGGACCAGCAACAGAGCCAGAGCGGCGACGGCGATGGAGACGATAGACCGCATCAAGGACCCCAATCAGAGCGCGGCGCTCAACCGCTTGTAGGACGCCGCGGTGAGTCATTCCAAGTGTTGCTGGCCAAGGGCCGTCGGCGATAGGGGCTAGTTTCGTCGCGGTTCCGGCTTGGCCAGGGCATAGAGGGGCAGGAGCGGCCTGACCGCCGAGCCCACATAGAGCTGCGGCTCGGAAGGCGGGCTCATCCCTTCCTTGATCTCGCGGGCCGCCACGCAGTTGCGCACCGTGGTTCCCAGCGCCAGGAAATCGCGAGCTCCAGGCAGGGACTCCAGAACGCACTGGTCGAAGTAGGGATATTTGTCCGCCTCGCCGCAACCGAAGGAGCTGCGGTCGGGCCGCGCGGCGGTCAGGATCATCCGGTTGGGGCTCTGCAGGGCCGGCACGAAGACCCCGGAGAAACAGGCCGAGATGATCACCACGGTGGGCCGCTTGCCGCAGGTGGTGTCGAGCATCTGACCCAGCACGCCGGGCGGCAGCAGTTGCTTGTCGACCAGCACGCCGCCGGGCGCGCCATGCGACGAGAAGTAGATCAGGCAGCCGCCGGTGGCCTTGGAAGTCAGGTCGGCCAAGGCGTTGTAGATGGTCTGCGGGTCGGACTTCTCCAGCGTCACGCCGGCGTAGCGCTCGGGCCGCACGGAGAACTGGCGCAGGTTGGCCGGATCGAACCCGGCCTGTTCGAAGGCCTGGGTGACATCGCGCCGGGCGTTGTCGAAGGCCTCCGAGGGGCCGCCGGAGTGGGCGTGCCAGTCTCCCGCCACCACCACCGCGCCCCAGTCGCTGAACGCCGAGGCGGCCGCCGCCTGCCCCGCCTGGACGAGCCAGAGGCATCCGATCAGCCACGCCAGTCGGACGAGGCCGCGCACCTTACTTCTTATAGCTCTGGAACGGCGTCGGGATCGCCGTGCCGGTGGCCTTGGCGAGCACCCGGCCCTCGGGGTCGTAGAGCACGCCCTCGGTGAACGCCACGCGGCTGCCCCAGCGGGCGACCTTGCCGACGCCACGGATCTTGCCCGGCATGCCCGGGCGGAAGAAGCTGGTCTTCATCTCGGCGGTCGGCGCCACGTGGGTCATGCCCGAGGCCACCATGCAGGCGACGCTCATGCACTCGTCGAGCATGGCGCAGAGATAGCCGCCCTGGATCTGCTTCATCGGGTTGAGCAGCAACTCGGCCCTGGCGTCGAACTCGACCTCGACGCTCTTCTCGGCCTGGCTGACCGAGATCATCCTGAAGCCCAGGGTCTGGGACCCGGTCGGCTGGTTCTTGGTGCGCAGGAAGCGCTCGAGGATGGCCTCGTCCGTCAGGGTCTCGGTCGACTCGGTCGGGGCGTCGCTCATGCGGGGCGGTTCACTTCTTCCGGAATTGGTCCAGGGAGACGATCTTGGCCTCGCCATCGGCGGGCGCGGGCTCGGCGGCCTTGGTTTCCGGCTCCGGCTCGGCGGTCTTGCCGTCCGCCACCAGGGGCGCTTCGAACTGCAACAGGAACTGCACGCTCGGATCGTAGAACCGGGTCACGGCGGCGTAGGGCACCGAAAGCCGCTTCGGCTGGCCGCCGAACTGCAGGGTCACCGAGAAGAAGGTCTCGCCGGGGGCCAGGTCCCAGTACTGGTGCTGAAGGACGATCGTCATCTCGTCCGGGTATTTTCCCAGCAGGTCCGGCGGGCCCGAGACCCCCGGCGCGTCGGTCTTGAAGGTGATGTAGAAATGGTGCGCGCCCGGCAGGCCCTGAGGTTCGGCGGCGCGCTTCAGCGCGGTCTTCACGACCCCGCGCAGCGCATCCTGGGCCATCGCCTCATAGCGCATCAAATCCTGGGCTGGCGGATCCTGGGCCATGGAGACTCCGTACGAACGCGCCCCGAAACGCGCTTGGCGAACCTAGCGCCTGAGCCGCCGGGTGCAAGGCGGCTTAACATTACTGACATCCGAAAGGTGGGTGGAGGGCTTCTGTTGGCAGGCGCCCCGCCCCTTTGCGAAAAGAATGGAGGCGCCCGCTCGGAATTGGGTGGGAGGCTTCTGTTGGCAGGCGCCTCCCGGGCCCCGCCTAAGGATCTGAACCCCTAGGACTTAGATTGAGAATCGTCGAACCGCTTACGCGGCCAGGCGAACTTCTCCAGCGAAGTTATCGTTCGCAGTTAGTTTAAAACCCGGGACGGTGGGTCAGGCCGAGAGAAAGCAACACCTTTAGACGTCTGTCGATGCTGATCGGCCCCGTGCTTCCCAAGCAAGAATTTGGCTTTCCGGCGATACCCGGGGGAAGATTGGTGGAGCCGCCGGGAATCGCACCCGGGTCCAGTCCGCTTATTACGTGCGCGTTTATCTCCATAGTCGGAGCAAGCCCCGACCCCGGCAATATAGGCCCTCAGGGTTACGAAAAGAAGAGTCCTTAGGGGGCGCGACCGTTCGCGAAGCGTGGACGGCGGGGGTGTTTGCGTGAACCACCACGGGCGCTTCGTGAGTGGGTTAGGGCCAGGGAACAGCCGCCGCTAGGTTTGCAGGCATCAGTTTTCCTTGGAGTTTTCCATGAACAGCCTGCTCTTCGCGGTCCGCCCGCTGGTCTCCGACTTCCTGCCCACCATCGTCTTCGCGGTGCTGATCGCGCTCCACGTCGATGTGCGCATCGCCACGGGCGCGGCCCTGTTGGTCGGTGTCGCGCAGGTCTCTATCCAGCGGCTGCGGCGCCAGAAGATCGAGCTCCTGCAGTGGGCGTCGCTGGGCCTGGTGATCGTGTTCGGCACGCTGGCCATCCTGACCAACGACCCGCGCTTCCTGATGGCCAAGCCGACGATCATCTATATCGCCATCGGCGTGGTGATGCTGAAGCGCGGCTGGATGCTGCGCTACCTGCCGCCGATCAGCCAGGGTCGCGCCGAGCCGATGATGCTGCGCTTCGGCTATGTGTGGGCGGGCCTGATGTTCGCCACGGCGCTGGCCAACCTCGCGGTCGCCGTCGCGCTCCCGAAGCTGTGGCCGGCGTTCGTCGCCGTGGTCCCGATGGCCTCGAAGATCGCCCTGTTCGCGGTCCAGTACCTGACCGTCCGGTTCTTCGTGAAGCGTCAGATCCTGGCCGAGAGGGCTGAAGCGCGGCTGGCCGAGCCGCGGGCCCAAGCCCAGGCGGCCTAGAGAACGTCGACGCCGCGCTGGATCGACAGGACGCCCGTCCGCGAGACCTCCACCAGGCCCAGCGGGCGCATCAGGTCGGCGAACTTGTCGATCTTCGATGGCGCCCCGGTGAGCTCGAAGACAAAGCTCTCGTGGGTCGTGTCGATCACCTTGGCGCGGAAGATGTCGGCCACGCGCAGGGCTTCCACCCGGTCCGCCCCGGTCCCCTTGACCTTGACCAGCGCCAGCTCGCGCTCAAGGCCATGGGGGTCGCGGGTCACGTCCTGCACGTGGCGGGTGGAGACCATCTTGGTCAGCTGCGCCTCGATCTGGCCCAGCACGTGCGGGGTGCCGCGGGTGACGATGGTCACGCGGCTGGTGTGCGACTTGCGGTCGGTCTCGGCGACCGTGAGGCTCTCGATGTTGTAGCCGCGCGCCGCGAACAGCCCGACCAGCCGGTGCAAGACGCCCGGTTCGTTGTCCACCAGCACGGCGAAGGTCGCCAGGCTCTCCGCCTCCTCCGCATGGGCGAGGTCATAGACGGAGGCGGGTTGGGCGGCGTCAGGCTTGGTCATGGGTTCCCTTATAGGGCGCCGCCTCACGCTGCTGCCAGCACGCTGTCATGAGCCGGGGTCATAAGGGCTCTGTCGAAGGCGCGCGGCGTCGCGCGTCTTCTGGTCGGGTCGCGCCGCGCGGCTCGCCACAGCGCAAGGAACCAGATCATGACCGTTCAAGACATCGCCAACGACCTCGTCGCGCTCTGCCGGGAGGGCAAGTTCGCGGAGAGCGGCGAGAAGTACTGGGCGCAGGACGTCCTCAGCGTCGAGGCCGGCGCGCCGGGCGGCGGCGACCCCGCCAGCCGGGGCATCGACGCGGCGCGCGGCAAGGGCGAGTGGTGGTCGTCCAACCACGACGTGCACGGCGTCGAGGTCGAGGGGCCCTATGTCAACGGCGACCAGTTCGTGGTGCGCTTCAAGATGGACATGACGCCCAAGGCCACCGGCCAACGGACCACCATGGACGAGATGGCCGTTTACACGATCAAGGACGGCAAGATCGCCGAGGAACGCTTCTTCTACGGAAGCTGACGCCGCCAACCCTCGCATGGCTTGACGGGCGCGCGGCGGCTGTGCGGGTGTGTCGTCATGGCCCTACCGCCCACGATCGCCGCGCGCGCCGCCCAGATGTTCCCGACCCTGTCACCGGCCGAGATCGAGCGGCTGCAACGGTTCGGCGAGCTGCGCGACTATGCGCCCGGCGAGGCGCTGGCCCGAGTGGGCGAGGCCGGCCACGGCCTGACGGTGATCCTCAGCGGCGACGTGGAGGTCATCGGGCGCGATGGGACGGGCGAGGCGCGGGCGATCACCACCCACCGGACCGGCGGGTTCCTGGGCGAGCTGGCTCAGCTCTCCGGCCGTCCGGCGCTCGTGGACGCCATCGCCGAGGGGCCGGTGCAGGGCCTGAGGATCTCGCCAGAGCGCCTGCGGGCTCTGCTGATCGCCGAGGCCGAACTGGGCGAGCGGATCATGCGCGCGCTGATCCTGCGCCGCGTGAACCTGCTGGAGAGTGGGGCCGTCGGCCCGGTGATCATCGGCGGCGCGAGCGATGGCGACGTGCTGCGCCTGGAAAGCTTCCTCAGCCGCAACGGCCAGCCGCATCACCGCTTCGATCCGGCGACCGATCCCGAGGCGCGCACCCTGATCGAGCGGTTCCACATCGATCCCGGCCAGCTGCCCATCGTGCTCTGCCCCGGCGGCCAGCTGCTGCGCAATCCCACCGAACGCGATCTCGGCCGCTGCCTGGGCATGGTGGACGATATCGACGCGACGCGGGTCTACGACGTCGCCGTGGTGGGCGCCGGGCCGGCGGGGCTGGCGACCGCGGTCTACGCCGCTTCCGAGGGACTGTCGGTCATGGTGCTGGACTGCCGCGCGTTCGGCGGCCAGGCCGGCGCCTCGGCGCGCATCGAGAATTACCTGGGTTTTCCCACCGGCATCAGCGGCATGGCGCTCATGGCCCGCGCCTACAATCAGGCCCAGAAGTTCGGGGTCGAGATGGCGATTCCCGATCAGGTGGACAACCTGCAGATCGGCGACGAGGGGCGGCTGCATCTGACGGTCGGTCGGGATGAGCGGCTGACCGCGCGGACGGTGGTGATCGCCTCGGGCGCCCGCTACCGCCGCCTCGACGTCGCCGACCTCGACCTCTTCGAGGCGGCCAGCGTCCACTACTGGGCCTCGCCCATCGAGGCGCGGCTCTGCGCGGGCCAGGAGGTCGCGCTGGTCGGGGCG
>Ga0207711_10001448_pt1 | contig 22174 bp, 18 predicted proteins | sample KBSS34metaG_FD_184401 | JGI IMG/M metagenome (GOLD analysis project Ga0207711, IMG submission 184401) | Switchgrass rhizosphere microbial communities from Kellogg Biological Station, Michigan, USA - KBS S3-4 metaG (SPAdes) (version 2) | ecosystem: Host-associated > Plants > Roots > Rhizosphere...
ATCACCGGAGCCGCGCCGTTGTTGTAGCGCGACATGATCTGGACTTTGTGCCCGCGCGCCGCCAGGTCCGCCGCGACCGACTGCGGAATCCGCTCATCCAGGTTCAGCTCGCCGATGCTCCAGGCATGCTCGTCGAGGCTCGCGACCAGGTGCCGCGTCTGGTAGCGAGGATTCTCGATGGCGGCCTGCGCATTCATGCCGTAATCCATCACGTTCATCATCAATTGCACCAGCGCCTGCTCCTGGTCATCCGCCCCGGGAGTCGAAAGGGCCAGGAAGGGTTTGCCGTCCGGCTGCATCACCAGCGTGGGGCTCAGCGTCACACGCGGGCGCTTGCCACCGGCCAACTCGTTGGGATGCCCTGGAATCAGGACGAAGCTCTGCCCGCGCTGCGTCAGGGGGATACCCGTATCGCCAGCGATCACGCTGGGCATCCAGGCGCCCGAAGGCGTCGCGGAAAATACGATCCCTTCGCTGTCCATGGTGTCGACGCAGGTGGTATCGTGCGCCATCAACACATCGTCGATCTTGTACGACGCCATCTCCGACAATGCCGGATGCCGGCCGGTCTTACCGTCGATCGCACCGGGCCGAAATTCCAGGGATGCGCGGGGGCCGATCAGTTTGCGCCGTTCCGCGGCGTATTCCTTGGTCAGCAGCTCTTGCACGTTCAGCTTGCTGAATTTGGGATCGGCGTAATACGTGTCGCGATCCGCATATGCCAGCTTCATCGCTTCCACCTGACGATGCAGATAGTCGGCCGAGTTCAGCGGCGGCTTGCCGTCGAAACCTTCCATGATGTTCAGCGCCTGAAGCATGGCGGGTCCCTGGCTCCAGAATCCGGGCTTGTAGACGATGTAGCCGTGGAACGTGGTCGATACGGGCTCTTCCGGCGTCAACTTGAAGGCGGCCATGTCTTCGTAGCGCAGCAAACCGCCGTTGGCCTTGCTGAAGGCGTCGATCTTGCGGGCAATCTCCCCACGGTAGAAATAGTCGCGAACCGCGTCAATTGCCGCCTGCCGGCTGGCACCACTGGATAATGCTTTCTTCTCGGCGGCGACCATGGCCCGCAGTGTACGCGCCAGATCGGGCTGGCGGAAAATCTCGCCGACACCGGGAGTCCGGCCATTGGGCATGAAGTGCGCCTTGGAACTCGGCCACAGCTCAAAGAACGGCGCAGCGCCGGCGAAACTGCGCGCGCGCATCTCGTCAACAGCGTAGCCATCGGCCAGATCGATAGCCGGCGCGATCACTTCGGCGAAGGACTTCGTGCCAAACTCTTTCAGCGCGACCAGGCCGGCGTCCACCATGCCGGGCACCAGGGCCGGCATCAGCCCGGCATCGGGAATGATTCCCTTGAGATGAGTCTCGCCACTTTCGCGAAACGTGATGTCGCCAAGCTGCACGGGACGTTTGCGGAACAAATCGGCGGACGCGAGTTTGGGCATGGTGCCGACGCCCGCGATCGAATACACCTTGCCCGCCTTGGTGCGGATCAGGATAGGCGCTTCGCCTCCCATGCCGAAGTGCGAGAGCTCGGTCACCGACGCCGCGAACATGGTGGCGATGCCGGCATCCACGGCCGTACCGCCCTGATCATAGAGGCGCATTCCGGCGTTAGTGGCCCAATCGCTGCCGGCCGCAACGGCTCCGTGGGTGCCGCGAACCGGCTGTCGCAGGGGCGGATCGGGACGGCGGGTCTGGGCGTTACAGGTAATGATTAGAGCGGTGGAGGCGATCAGGAAAAATCTTCGCTGCATGAGGCTACTCGGCCTTCATTATAATGGTTTCGCGGTGGAGCTTACTCCGGGAACTCCGATATCTCAACGAATGAAAGAGGGTTCTGAGAACGAACCCATGCTGTACTGTCCGGTGTGCAGCCGCCGTCTGACCGAGCGAAAATGCAAACTATTCTGCGAACAGTGCGGCTATTACATGAGCTGCGCCGACTATTATTGACCCTATGAGCGATCTGGCCGATATCTTGGAGCGCTTCCGCCGCGGTGGTGAGCTGCTGGCGATGTCCACTACCGGCGCGGCCGGATCGGAGCTCGATTTTAAACCTGCCCCCGATAAGTGGAGCGTGCGGCAGATCGTATGCCACCTGGCCGATTCGGAAGCCGTCGGGGTGATGCGCATCCGCCAAATCGCGGCGGAGGACAATCCCACGCTGCAAGCCTTCAATGGCGAGCTCTGGGCGGACCATCTGGACTACCAGCGGCGCAAGATCTCGCAGGCGCTCGAAACCTTCCGCAAGCTTCGCACCGAAAATCACGAGCTTCTCAAAGCTCTGCCGGAAGACGTCTTCTCGCGCACCGGCAACCATACCGAAAGCGGCCGGCTGACGCTGCTCGATCTGGTCAAAGGCAACGCCGAACACGTGGAAGAGCACGTGCAGCAGATCCAGCGCACGCGCGCGGCTTACAAAGAGCATCGCGCGAAGCAAGCTCAAGCTCCAGGGCAGCCCTAACTCAAGCCTCAGCCATAGCGGATACCATACGGAGAATGACCCTTTGGACCCAGCGCGGCCTGATCGCGGTGGCTGCGGCATTTGTCGCCGCAGGTATGCTGTTCGTTCCGCGGCTGGGCATCGAGGCGGATGAGGCGATCGTCGCCAATGGCCTTTACGACCACGGGAGCGCGTGGTACTCGTGGAACATCGCTGGCTCGGAAGTGCCGGTCATGCTGATCAGCTACCTGGGCGCGGTCAAGACCTGGTTTTACAAAGGGCTGTTTATTTTCGCCGCGCCGCGCCCCATCGTCCTTCGGCTTCCGATGCTGATCTTCGCCGCGGGCACATTGTGGCTGTTCTTTGAACTGTTGGATCGGACAATCGGCCGACAGACCGCGTGGATCGGCACGCTGCTGCTGGCCACCGATACTAGCTACCTGCTCTTGAATACGGCGGACTATGGTCCAGTGACATTGCAATTTGTGTTTAAGCTGGCGGCCATGTTGCTGCTGGTTCGGTTCCATCAAGATCACAAAACGCGCGATCTGGGCTGGGCGTTCTTCCTTTTCGGACTGGGAATGTGGGATAAAGCTCTCTTCGCGTGGGTGCTGTTCGGACTCGCGATCGCGGCCCTGGCAGTGTTCCCGCGCGAATTGCGGAAACATTTCAATGGAGCAAACATCGCTGTGGCGGCGCTGGCCATGCTGGCAGGGGCACTCCCGCTGGTGATCTACAACATCGCCCGTCCGCTCGAAACGTTGCGGGCCAGTGCTCACCTTGGACAGACGGAACTGGCGCACAAAACGAATATTCTCGAACAGACCGTGGATGGCTACGTGATGTTCGGATTCCTGACCGCCGCGAACCCCGGCCCGCAGCCCGGCGAGCCCAAGCACTGGTATCAGTCGCTGTCACTCACAGCGAGCCGCTGGACCGGGAATCCGCACCATAACGCCATGCTGATCGCTGCGATCTCGGCTGTGCTGTCGCTGGCGGTGCTATGGAAATGGCTTGGCAAATCACCGGCGCGTAAGCCGATTCTGTTCGGGCTGATCGCCTGTGCGGCCACCTGGCTACCCATGGTACTGACAGCGGGAGCGGGCGGCGCCGCACACCATGCGATCCTGCTGTGGCCGTTTCAGTTGCTTCCGATCGCGGCGGTGCTTGCGCGGATCCCGGCGGCTCCGGCGGCGCTCGTCACAGCGCTGCTGTGCGGATCGAACTTAGCCGTGACCAACCAATATTACGCCGACTTGATCCGCAACGGTCCTACGGTCCGCTGGACCGATGCCATGGATCCTCTGCAGCGCTATCTGACGGATCTTCACGCCCGGCAGATCGTCGCCGCGGATTGGGGATTCATGGAGACGATGAACCTGCAGAGCGAGGGCTCGCTTCCCATGATTTACGCCGATACCAACAGCGATCCAGCCATGAACGCTCTACTGAGCGATCCCAGCAACGTCTTCGTGGCGCATACGGGGGGAGCCGCGTTTCATCCGCATGAGCGCGCCGCCCTGGAGGATCTCGCCCGGCGCGAGCAGTACCAGGAAGAACCAATTACGACGATCGACGATCGCAACGGGAGGCCAACGTTTGACGTTTTCGGATTCAGAAAACTTCACCTGTAACATCTGTGGGACTGTGTGCCAGCAGCTTGCGGCCCCGCCGGGTCGCGAAACCCCCAGCTGCACGGCGTGCGGATCCACAGTGCGCGTACGAAGCCTGATTGCGCTACTATCGCGCGAAATCTTTGGCGTCGAGCTGCCGATTCCTGATTTCCCGGTCTGCAAAGGCGTACGCGGCTTTGGCATGAGCGATCCGCCAGAGCTAGCGGAGCGGCTGGCGGAAAAGTTCGAGTACACTAACACGTTCTATCATCAGGAACCACGCTTGGATGTCGCCGATCCCACGCCGGAACAGCTCCAGGCGCTCGCCGGCCAGTACGATTTCATTCTTTCGAGTGAAGTTCTGGAGCATGTTTCGCCGCCGGTGGAGCGGGCCTTCGTCAACCTGAACCGACTGCTGAAGCCGAACGGACTGCTGCTGATGACGGTACCGTATCGAATCGACGGGCACACGGCCGAACATTTTCCTGAGTTACATGACTACTCGCTGACCTCGCCCGGCGGCCGCACGGTGCTGGTGAATCGCCGCCGCGATGGTTCGATTGAGGTGTTCGAAAATCTTTCGTTCCACGGCGGCCATGGATCCACTTTGGAAATGCGCGTCTTCAGCGAGCCGTCGCTGAAGGAAATCATCTCAGGTGCAGGTTTCGCCAGCGTCCAGGTCGCCTCGGAGAATATCCCGGAATTCGGGGTCCTGCATGACGAGACTTGGTCGCTTCCTATCGTGGGCCGGAAAGGCCGTTTTCAGCCGCCTTTCGTGGAGATCACAGAGGCCTACGCGCGCGCCGTTCGAAAGATCGCGCTACTGGAGCGGCAACTGGAAGACCGGACACAATGGGCACGGGCGCTGCGCAAGGAAAATGAGACTGCCTTGGCCGATTTCCGGACTGTCGCAGCGGAAGCGAAGCGGGCCGCGGATTACATCAAGTCTTTGGAAGAAGACCTGGCGGCAGAACGCGCCGCGTTCGCAAAACTTCGTTCGGGCCGATGAACGAGGGCGGGCGATTCTCCGTTATCTATTGCGGAGCGGGCACCGCTCCGGTCGAGAATGGTTGCGTCTGGCGCGCTCTGGTCGCGGCCCACGCCGTCTGAACCTGCGCGGGGAAGGACGCGAGCGCCCTCTGGATGCTCTCCTGAATGTTCTTGACGATATCCGGATGGGCGTCGCTACATTCGTAGCTTTCCTCCGGATCCGACTCAATGTTGTACAGTTCCGGTTTGGGCAGAGGCAGGTTTACGCGGCCCTCTGGAGGCGGTTCAACCCAGGGAAACGAGTTGTAGCGCGCCACGTGGAGTTTCCACGGGCCCATGCGCGCGCACTGAAGATGCCACGAATCGAAATACAGCAAAGCCTCCCGGCCAATGGCCTTCTGGTCGCCGGTCATCATCGGCCAGATGTTGATGCCGTCGAGCGGAAGCTTGGGTAGAGAAACGTTGGCCATGCCAGCAAAGGTCGGCAGTAGGTCCATCAACGAGCCAAAACCTGCGGGCGCCGTTCCAGGCTGGATCACACCGGGCATGTAAGCCACAAAAGGCTCCCGCACGCCCCCTTCGTAGGTTTGGCCCTTTCTGCCGCGGAATCGCCCGGCACTACCTTGGAACCACGGCCCATTGTCACTGGTGAACACGGAGAGGGTGTTCCCTGAGATTCCGGCGTCAGCCAGCGCTTGCATGACCTGACCCACGCTCCAATCCATTTCCTCCACCGCGTCAGCGTAGAGTCCGAGGTCCGATTTTCCCTTGAAGGCCGGAGATGCGCCCACCGGCACATGGGGCACGTTATGCGCCAGATACAGAAAAAACGGGCGGTCATGGTTCGCCTTGATAAATTGGACCGCGGCAGTCGTGTATTTCTGGGTGAGCAAGTCGTTGTCGGTATCCGGTTCCATCACCGTCAGGTCATGCATCAAGGGCAGCGGCCGCATATCGTTGCTGTAGGGCACGCCGTAAAACGTGTCGAATCCTCGATTGGTGGGAAGAAACTCAGGAAGGGATCCCAAGTGCCATTTGCCGATGCAGGCGCTTACGTATCCGGCCGGCTTGAGCATCTCGGGGATGGTGGTTTCCGTTTCGGGGAGACCGTACGTATCATTCGCATAGAGCACGCCGGGTATTCCCATGCGGGTGGGATAGCGTCCGGTAAGGAAGGCGGCACGAGAAGGTGAACATACCGGATTGCCCGCATAGAACTGCGAGAATTGCGCTCCCGCGGCGGCCAGTTTGTCCAGATTCGGTGTCTTGATTTTTGATCCGGTGAATCCCACGTCGCCGAACCCAAGATCATCGGTCAGAATGACCAGAAAATTCGGACGCGATGGCAATGTGCTCAAGAAGCCCTGGCCGACGCTCCGAGCAGCCAGAAAAGGTGTAGTGGAGGCAACCTTGAGAAACCGGCGTCGGGTGAACATCTTAGTTTGATCTTCAGTATCGTAGCACTAACCTTATTCCCCTCCCATGTGCCGGAAGCCGATTCGGTTCCAGGACTCCTGAACTATCCACCCGAGCCTCTCAGCGGCTCAAGACCATAAGCTCCTTAGATTCAAAGCTATCCGCCATCTGCCGGACGGCACTTGAATGTGTTGCCAAACGGCAGTGCTAAGCTTTCGCCTTTATTACGTCGATTGAAGTGTAGATCCATCTGTAACTTAAGGCACCTTACTACCACTACTTATCAACGCCCAAGGTGCTTGTAAAGGAAAAGGGAGAAATGGCCAGTTCAAGTTTGCAGTCCGTCCGTATGGGAATCGCAGGGCTCGCGTTCGCGGCGATATCCTCGGCGCAAATGAGTGTCACGCTCACGCCCTCGCTGCCTTCGCCGGTTCCAGTTGCCACCATGGTGACCTGGAACGCCTCGGTCCCCAGCTCGGCGGCCGGCACGATCTGGTACCGGTTTCGGGTGAGGGAGGTTGGCCACGACTTCGCCATGATTCGAGATTATGGTCCGCCCGCATCCCTGGACTGGACCGCCTCTGATCATGAGGGTCTCTATGAGATGGAAGTATCCGCGAAAAATCGCCTTACGGGTGAATTGGCGGCCGCGTCGAGCGTTTACCGAATGCTTTCGCGGGTCAGTCCCGGCGGCGGCCCTGTAATCAGTCCCACGACTCACCCGCTGGTGTTTCTCTACAGCGCTTCCTGTCCGGGCGGATCCCAGATGAAAGTGCAGTTCCAAGCACGGGACGGGGTCGTCCAGGAAACACCATACAAGGCCTGCCAAGAGGGGCGCAGCATGAATTTCTATCTGGCGGGATTACGTTCGAATACAGCCTATACGGCCCGGCACGTCGTGAATAACAGCGGACAACTCACCCCCGGCTCGGATATCGTTTTTGGAATGAACCAGGACGCCCCCGGCCTGTTCACTGAGACTGTTGTTCAGCCTCCCGCGGCAGGTGTCTCGAGTCCGATCCTGCTGGGCAGCTCTCTGTCGGGAGCTGTAGCTCATGACTTGGCGGGGAACGTCATCTGGTACAGCGACAACAATATCTATGTCGTCACCAGGCCCGAAGACGGCGGTTATTTCTGGGGCACTATCGAGAGCCAGCTGTTTGACACGTCCGGGCAAGTCATCCGCAAGTTCGACCTGGTTGGTATGACCGTTCTCGAAACGAATGCAGCTCGAGTGAATGAGCAGCTGGCCGCAATGGGCCGGAGGCCGATCACCGGCTTTCATCACGAAGCCAGGACACTTCCGGATGGGAGTATCGCCGCACTGGCGGGAGTCGAGCAAATACTCACCGACGTACAGGGCCCGGGGCCAGTGGATGTGCTCGGGGACATGATCGTCGTATTGGACAGCAATCTGAATGTAATCTGGACCTGGGACACCTTCGATCATCTGGATGTCACGCGCAAGGCGGTTCTGGGCGAGACCTGTGGACCGGTCAGCGCCTGCGCTCCGTTCTACCTGGCGAAAAACGCCAACGACTGGACGCACGGCAACGCCATCCAGCAGACGCCGGACGGCGAGCTGCTCTATTCCACCCGTCACCAGGACTGGCTGATCAAGGTCAGCTATCAGAGCGGAAAGGGAGATGGCCACGTGATCTGGCGCCTGGGCAAGGATGGCGATTTCCAGTTCAATTCGTCGGACCCCTGGCCTTGGTTCTCGCATCAGCACGACGGAAATATCGAGTTTTCCGATCCGACCGCGCTCCTGGTCTTCGACGATGGCAACACCCGTGTAGGCAGCATGGGCGGAAACAGCCGGGGACAGGTTCTGAGGCTGGACGAGCCGAACCGCAGCGCGTCATTCATCCTGAACGCCGACCTGGGAGTCTATTCGCTCGCGGTCGGATCGGCTCAACTGCTGCCGGACCACAACTACCATTTCGATGCCGGATTCGTGCCCCAGGGCACAGGGGTCGCGTACTCCTTCGAAGTGGATGGAACCGGCCACGTCGTCTACGAAGCGAAGGCGAACGCAATCCTGTATCGCACCTTCCGAATGACGAACATGTACACGCCGAACTGACAGCCCCGGAAGTTGCGCGCCACACTCACCGGATGACGTAGTATATCCGACAGGAGTGTGTGATGGATCTGCCTGCGCTTATCCCGATAGTAGTCATCGCTCTGTACGTGCTGTCCAGCATCAAGATTCTGGCGGAGTACGAGCGTGGTGTGGTCTTCCGGCTCGGGCGTGTGCTGTCGCATCCCAAGGGCCCGGGCGTGGTTCTGGTCTTTGCTCCACTGGATCGCATGGTGCGCATGTCCCTGCGCGTGGAAGCCATGGAGGTGCCGGCGCAGGATGTAGTCACGCGCGATAACGTCACGGTCAAAGTGAACGCCGTGATCTATTTCCGTATCGTGGACCCGACCAAGGCCGTCATCGAAGTGGCGAATTATTTGTACGCCACCTCGCAGCTGGCGCAGACCACGCTACGCAGTGTCCTGGGAGAAACCGAGCTGGACGAGCTACTGAGCCAGCGCGAGAAACTCAATATCCGCCTGCAAAGCGTTCTGGATCAGCACACCGGCCCGTGGGGCATGAAAGTTACCATGGTGGAGGTGAAACAAGTGGATCTGCCCGAGCAGATGATCCGCGCCATCGCCCGCCAGGCGGAAGCCGAACGCGAGCGCCGCGCGAAGATCATCCACGCCGAGGGCGAAGCGGCCGCGGCGGCCAATCTCGAAAAAGCTGCTGAGATGATGGCGCGCCAGCCGGTCGCCATCCAGCTCCGCTACCTCCAGACGCTGGTCGAAATCGGCTCGGAAAAGAACACGACAGTTGTGTTCCCGTTCCCGGTCGATATACTCTCGTCAGTAACAAAGCTATTGGACAAATACACGAAGGAAGCCTAGTGCCCAGAAACGACGACGGCGAATTTGAATTGATTCTCGGGAACCGCCAGTTGATGAGCGTGTTTTTCATCGTGGTGATCCTGCTGGGTGTGTTCTTTGCAATGGGCTACATCGTGGGGCGGAACTCGTCACCGGTAGGAGCACCGGATGTGGCCTCCCATCGGCCTGATGCCAAGCCGGTGGACGCGGACACATCTGCCCCGACGCGCGAAACCACCAAGTCGGCTCCGGCGGATGTACCCAAAGAAGCCGATTCGCAACCCAAGGAAACCGCTTCGCAGCAAGGTCCAGCAACCAAACCCCCGCCGCCGCCCGAGCCGGCTCCCGCTCCCGCGCCAGTGAAGACCGCTTCCCGAACCGCGACTTCCAGCGAGCCGCAGCCTGGCCGGCCTTATCTGCAGCTCTCGGCAATCGACCACGATAAAGCGGAACTCATGGTCGAGATGCTGCGCAAGAAGAACTTTTCCGCCATCGCCGCTGAGATCCCGGAGAAGCCGGGGGTGTTCCGGGTTTTAGTTGGCCCGGTTTCCGACGTCGCCAAGACGCGGGCCGAGCTGCAAAACGCGAGTTTTCCAGGCAAAGAAGCTCTGGTAAAAACCTTCTAGCGCCGGACTTCGCAGTATATGGACGCGCTGATTCAACTCACGCCCGCTGGACCGCGTTTGCCGGAGTGGCTGCGCAAGCCTCGCACGCATTTTGATTCGGTTCACCATCTCAAGTCCGACTTGCGCGGGCTGAATCTGCACACGGTATGCGAATCGGCGCGCTGCCCCAACATGCATGAATGCTTTCATCGCGGGACGGCGACGTTCATGATCCTGGGCAACCTGTGCACACGCGGCTGCGGATTCTGCTCGGTGCCGAAGAGCCGGCATCCGGGTGCGCTCGATCCGGATGAACCCGCCAATGTGGCTCGGATGGCGGCGGCGATGCGATTGCGGCATGTGGTGATCACCAGCGTGAATCGCGACGATCTGCCGGACGGAGGCTCGGGACACTTTGGGGCGACTGTTTTGGCGCTGCGCCGCGCGCTTCCTGAGGCACGTATCGAGGTTTTGACGCCCGATCTTCAGGGCGACCTCGCGGCCGTGGCGCGCGTGCTCGACGCCGGGCCTCACATCTTTAACCACAATATGGAGACCGTTTCGCGATTGTATCGGCGGGTCCGGCCGCAAGCGGATTACCGGCAGTCGCTGGACGTTCTGAAATTCGCGAAAGGCTATCTGCCGACCGCGTTGGTTAAGTCGGGCGCGATGCTCGGCTTGGGTGAGACTGCCGGCGAAGTTCACGAACTCATGCGCGATCTGCGCGCCGCGGACGTCGACATCGTCACTCTGGGCCAGTACTTGCAGCCGACGCGGCGGAATCTCCCGGTGGCCGAATTTGTTCCGCCCGCGCAGTTTGACGCGTACCGCGACTTCGGACTTTCGTTGGGTTTCAAAACGGTGTTTAGCGGACCTCTGGTGCGCAGTTCGTACATGGCAGATTTAATCGCGTGAACCTCGTTCTCTCTCTGCTCTCGGGCATTCTGCTGGTCCTGCTTTTTCCAAACTTCAATTTCACTCTCCTTGCACCGGTGGCGCTGGCGCCGCTGCTGATTGCGTGCGCGCGTGAAGATTCCTGGAAGCGGCGATTCGTCCTGGGGTGGGCCTCAGGGTTCGTGTTCTGGTTCGCGGTGTGCTCCTGGATCCAGTTCGTGCTCGAAGTGCACGGCGGCATGGGACGCTGGGGCGGATGGGGCACGTTTGTCTTGTTCGCGTCGCTCAAGGGGTTATATACAGCGACTTTCACCGCGTTGGTGGGCCCGGTCATGCGAAGAGCTTGGGCAATCCCCGGCGCGGCGGCGCTGTGGACCGCTGTCGAATATGCGCACGGCACCATCGGCCTGGCGTGGATCGGCCTGGGGTTCGCGTGGCTTGACTTGGGAAACGCCGCGATCGATATGCCTCTGCTCCCGCGCCTGGCTCCGATCACCGGAGTGTGGGGTTTGTCGTTCGTCTTGGCGATGATTAGCTCTGCGCTTGCGCTCGCGTTCTTGCGCCGGCCCTTGAGGCAATACATGACGCAGTTTACGTGGCTTGCGGCGTTCGCGATACTGCCGCTGCTGCCGGAACTGCCTCCGCCGCACGCGGGAACAGAACGTGTACGCGTAGTGCAACCAAACATCGACACCGAAGCCGACTGGACACCCGAAACCTTGGCTCTGCTGCAACAGCGCATGGTCCTGCTTTCCGAGCCTGCCAACGCTCCACTGATCGTCTGGCCGGAGGCTCCCGCGCCGTTCTATCCAACCACCGACTCTTTCCGCAAATATATGGGTGATCTCGCGCGCGATGCCCAGGCTCCGGTCCTGATGGGTGGTGTGGGCCGAACGCCGTCCGGCGATCCGCTCAACTCGGCTTTCTTATTCGAGAAGAGCGGCGAGCTCTCGGCGGAGCGCTACGACAAGATTCAACTGGTCCCGTTCGGCGAATATATCCCGAACGCGTTTGGCTGGGTGAATCGCATCACACATGAAATCGGCGATTTCGTTCCCGGCACTCGCATCGTGACGTTTCCGGTGAACGGCACTAGGTTGGGCGCGTTCATCTGCTACGAATCGGCCTTTCCCAATCTGGTTCGCCAGTTCACGAACGCGGGCGCCACCGTGCTGGTGAATCTTTCGAATGACGGCTACTTCGGTCATAGCGCCGCGCGCGAGCAGCATCTGAAATTGGTGAGAATGCGGGCAGCCGAGAATCATCGCTGGATTCTGCGCGCCACCAACGACGGCATTACGGCGATGATCGATCCGGCTGGCCGGGAGATCGCGCGTCTGCCACTCTACACGCAGACGTCGGCGGTGTTCGGATATAACTCGCTGACGGAGATAACTCCGTACGTACGATTCGGCGATTGGTTCGCGTGGTTGTGTCTGGCGGGTGGCGCGGTTCTGGTCGCCGCACAGCGGCGCGGGCGCGCTGATCCGTCATAGTGTGCCCGCACGCGCCTGCGTTGTGCGGCGACGTTTCAAGTCTAACTATGCCGGATTACTAATACGTCGCCGTCCTTGACGATGTACTCTTTGCCTTCCAGGCGCAGCAGGCCTTTGTCGCGCACGCCAGGATAACCGTTGTGCTCGACCAGCGCGTTCCAATTGACCACTTCCGCGCGGATGAACTTCTTTTCGAAATCGCTGTGGATCGCGCCCGCCGCCTTCTGGGCCGTGCTATTCATCGGAATGGTCCAGGCGCGGACTTCGGTTTCGCCCGCCGTCAGGAAGCTCATCAGGCCCAGCAGGGAGTAGGTGGCCGTGATGATTCGCGCCAACGCCGATTCTTTCAATCCGTAGCTGGCCAGATATTCTTTCGCTTCTTCAGGCTTCAATTCGGCCAGTTCGGCTTCGACCTGCCCGCAGACTGCTGTCACCGCGATGTTCTTGCGTCCGGCGAAAGCGCCCTTACGATACTCTTCTTCGACCTCGTGCAGTCGGGGAGCGTCTTTTTCCCCGATATTGAGCACGCACAGCACCGGCTTCAGCGACAGGAACTGGAATCCGCGAATTCGTTTTTCGTCTTCATCGCTGAATTCCAGCTCACGCAGTGGACGATCGGCCTCGAGCTCCGCCTTGATGCGCTCGAGCAGCGCGAACTCTTTGTCCAGGTCGGGACTCTTGATCTTCTTGCGATCCTTGTCCACGCGTTCGATGCGCTTCTCGACGACCACGAGGTCGCTTAGAATCAGCTCGATCTCCACGTCTTGGAAATCGCGCACGGCATCGACGGATCCCTTTTCGTGCGGAACCGTATCGCTGTCAAAGGTACGCAGCACGTGCGCCAGCGCATCTACCACGCGCAGGCTGGCGAGATAACTGGGATCCCGAAGCGCTTCTTTCGAGATGGCCGGAAAATCCAGATACTCGACGGTCGCGTAGGTGATCTTGGGAGGATCGAAAATCTTGGCCAGCGCGTCCAGGCGGGCGTCGGGAACTTTGGTCATGCCGACGCGGGTCTCCATGGAGCCGACGCGGGCGGATTGGTTGACGCCTGTCAGAATCGTGAACAGGCTGGTCTTGCCTACCATGGGCAGGCCTACAATGGCTGTTTTCATTTATTTGAATCGCGCACAACGCAGCGAGGAGCGAACTTCTATTATCGCGTGGGCTTAGAGCGGCACATCCACCAGCGTCAGGATTTCATTCAGCACGCGCTCGGCGGCCTCCGTCGATCGCGGAGCCAGTGCCACGCGCGAGTTCACTACCACGCGATGCGCGAACACCGGCAGCGCCAGCCGCTTGACGTCATCCGGAGTAGCGTAATCGCGCCCTTCCACAGCGGCCAGGGCCTGGGTGGCTCGATATAGAGCCTGCGCACCGCGCGGGCTGACGCCCATGGCGAGCGATTCATGCGTACGCGTCCGCTCGACTATGGCGAGCATGTAATCCACCAGCGCGTCGTCCACGGTTACGCGGGCCACGGTGTCCTGGAGCGTGACCAGATCGTCTCCGGAGAGTACCGACCGCATAGACTCCGCCGAGGACGCCCCGCCACGCCGCACGATTTCGCGTTCAGCGACGGCTTCCGGATAGCCGATCCGTATCCGCATCAGGAACCGATCGAGTTGCGATTCGGGGAGTGGGTATGTCCCGTGATGCTCCACGGGGTTCTGCGTGGCCACCACCATGAACGGCTGTTCCAAAGGGTAGGACCGGCCGTCGATGGTGACTTGCAGCTCATTCATCGCTTCGAGCAGGGCGGACTGCGTCTTGGGCGTCGCTCGATTGATTTCGTCAGCCAGCAGGAAATGCGTGAAGACCGGCCCGCGCTTGAACTCGAACGACTCGCTGTGCGCGTTGTAGATGGTGACGCCGACCACGTCGCTGGGCAGCATGTCGGAGGTGAACTGGATGCGGTGAAAGCTGGAATCGACGCTGCGCGCCAGGGCCTGTGCGAGTGTCGTCTTGCCGACGCCGGGAACATCCTCAATCAGCAGGTGGCCGCGGGCCAGCAGGCAGGTGAGCGACAGGCGCACCACTTCCGGCTTTCCGCGAATCGCTTCTCCCAGCGCCGCCTCAATCTCGGAGAGCTTGGAGAGCGAACCGGGCGGACCGTACGTGGTCTCCCGCTGCAGCATCCCCTTAATGATATCGAACGGGCTAGTTCTCTGACGGCCGCTCCACGCGGTCGATCACCAGGGCCTGAACCGGGCCCTTGGTGGCCTCAATCCGAAGCCCGAGCTGTTCCTGCATCGCCACGAACAGGCTGGGCTAGTGGATTCCACGGATCGCGGCAGGCTCCCGCCGAATTGGTTTTCGTCGGGCGTCCATTCGAGATCGAAATCGTACGTTCCGGAAAGCCCGGTTTGATCGACTACCGGCCGGTCGAGCACAGTGCGCTGCATCATCGCGGCGAACTGCGGGATGGTGGCGTTCCGCGCAGGCAACATAACGTGGACGCCGCCCTTTTCCTCCGGGTAAATGACGTTGATGAGTTCCGGAAGCGTCCCGGGAGGCGCGGCGCTCGGCTTGAGCTTGGATCCGGCCTTGGCCACCGTAATCGCGAAGACCGGAAGCTCCTTGGCTTCGCGATGAAAGGTGAGCTGAAACCGGTCGGTCAGGAGCTTGCGCAGCATCGCCATTTGTTCGTCGAGATTGGGTTGGATTTCGCCCGGCGTCGAGGCGAGAATATCGTAGCGGTCGGAATCGGTCCAGGGCGCTCCGCCGGAGATTGCCTTCGGACTGAGACTGTACGCGGCCGCGACCAGCGCGTTCAGTGTGAAGCCCTTGGCATAGAACCGGTCGACACTCGGCATCCGGATATAGCGGCCCGGCGAATCAACCGCCGGCTTTATCGTGGCGACTTCGAACGCGTCGAACTTGGGCCGCGCGGGCAAAGCTTGCGCGAATATCCCCGTAGCTGCCACGGTCAGAATTGTAACTGCCTGTTTAAGCGGCATAGTCGCCCTTATGTATTGTCTCCGACGCGTCAGCCCAAAGAACGTTTGTAATAATACGCGGCTTGGATCGTCTTACGGCTTGACATGATTTCAAGAGCCCTGGCGATCAGTTTTCTTCTTTCGGCAGCGTGGGCGTTTCCGCAATCACGGTTCGACGTCGCGTCCATCAAACCGAGCAAATTGTCCGGCGAGGGCCGCAATCGCGAAAACGTCACGGCGAATCCAGGCACCCTCACCATGCATAACGTGAGCCTGAAATCGGCGCTTCAGTGGGCGTATCGAATGAAGGAATACCAGGTGTCCGGCCCGGCTTGGATCGGCGATGAGCGATTCGACATCTCGGCGAAAGCCGCGGGCGCGGCGGGAGAGCAGCAGCTTCGCAGGATGCTTCAGAACCTGCTGGCGGACCGCTTCAAGATTACCCTGCACCATGAGAAAAAGGATCTTCCGTTCTACGCGCTGCTGGTAGCCAAGAATGGGCCAAAACTAACCGCGGGCAAGGCCGATGGCAAGAGCGTCCTGCAACCGAAGGGAATGGGGCTGGCCGCTCAGGATACTTCGTTGGGCGAGGTCGCGGATTTATTGACGCAAATCGCAAGCCGAATGAATCTTCCCCCGGTCGTCGACATGACCGGGCTTAAAGGACGCTTTAACTTCACCGTAGATGGAACCGACCTCCTGCAATCCATTGGCGGGGGGAACGCCGCGCCGGATCCGTCGGCGCTCATGGTCGGCGTGCTTGAGATTCTGCAGGAACAACTCGGATTGCGGGCGGAATTGCGCAAGGCGCCGACGGACGTCTTGATCGTCGATCGGGCGGAAAAACTCCCTACGGAGAACTGAGGGCCGCCTATTCGAGGCTCATGTTCACTACCTGGAAGTGAAACCGTTCCGGAGGCAGCGAACTGACCGGGCTCTGCGTCATCCCGGCCCAGGTGTTGTACGCGGTGTGGGCCACCGTGGAGTTCAGATAGAGCAGGAACTGGTCGGAAAAACATTTGAGCGGCGGAGGCTGGCGGAATGTCAAACGCATGCCCACTGCTTTTTCGAGCCCTACGCCGCCCGTCTCGACGGCTTTGTCTTCGAGCAGCGTGACGAAACTGCAACGTCCCGCGTGCGGCCACAGATCGGCTCGCAACAGATTGCGCAGGTCCATGCGAGTTTCGAAAGTAGTCTCGCACTGGCGGATCCATTCGAGCACATCGTCGCCCCAGCGCCAATGCTGCACGAACTCCAGATATTGTTCAGTTAAGGTGAGCGCCAGATCCATTTTGCGGCGATCGATTTCGATCTGGGCACGAGCCGGATCGGTTTCGATAGAAGGCGGGGCCAGCATATCTTCGCGCTCGATCAGGTCGTTGGCCATCTCCATGACCCTGTCGAGCCGTTTCACACCGGGGGAGGTGCGCACCAGCAGCGGCGGCAACTCGTGGGTCTTGGACCCAGGCAGTTCTACGAATTTTCGGTCACCCAGTATCATTACCGCACCCTGGCAACCCTTCGTTTCTCTACTTCCACAATAACAGACGTAAACGTTTTACATCCCGTTACTTAATGGAGAAGGCTTCATTTCCTGCACTACAGATCGGGAGTTTGTACTATTACCTACATGGCAGCCTCCTACTCCATTGGAATCGACCTCGGCGGTACCAACCTGCGCGCGGCTGCCATCGGCAAAGACGGCAAGATGCTGGCGAAGGTCTCCGGGAGCACGCCCGTCGCGTCGGGACCGGGACCTGTCGTCGACGATATGGCCCAGTCAGTGGAGAAGCTGCGAGAGCAGTTCGGCCGCGATGACCTCCTCGGGATCGGTGCCGGCGTGCCGGGCAACATCGACATGGCCAAGGGCGTGATCGTCGGCTGGGGCAATATGCCGATTTTCAATGGTTACGCGATGCGCGATGAACTGAGCAAGCGCCTGGGCACGAAAGTCATCCTCGAGAACGACGCCAACGCCGCCGCGCTGGGCGAACAGTGGATAGGGGCGGGGCGCGGCGTGGATGACCTGGTGCTATTGACGCTCGGCACGGGGGTCGGCGGAGGAATCATCGTAGACGGACGCATCCTGCACGGCCAGATCGGCATGGCCGGCGAGCTGGGACACATGACGGTATCGCCGAACGGGTATCCGTGCGGCTGCGGCAATCGGGGATGTTTGGAAAAACACGCCTCGGCGACGGCGGTTTCGGCGATGGCTCGTTTGCTCAATCTGGGCCACGATCTCACGTCGGAACAGGTCTACGACCTGGCCGTTAAAGGTAACGGTCGAGCGCGCGAGATCTTTAAGGCAATGGGGGAAGCGCTGGGGATCGCTCTGGCGAGCCTGATCAACATTTTCAATTTCCCGCTGTACCTTTTGGGCGGCGGCGTGGTGGCGGCCTGGGAACTCTTCGCCCCGGCGATGATCGCGGAGGTCGAGCGACGGTGCTTCACTTATCGCAGCACGCTTAAGATCGCACCCACTCGTATCGAAGCAGCCAAACTCGGCGGCGATGCGGGTCTGTACGGCGCAGCGTGTTTACCGCTGCAGGACGTGAGAACATAATCCTATGCGCTGGCCTGCCTGCCTGCTCGTGGTTTTCTGTGCCCTGTTTTCAGTCCCGTCTGCCCGGTCGCAAGATACCGTTCGCACCATGTTCCCGCCGGTGCGCGGGCTGCATGAAATGGTCGGCGCCGCGAACAATCTGGAAGTCGCCGCGGGAATGCGCATGCTCGCGCAGGGAGGCAACGCCGTGGATGCGGGCGTCGCCACGGTGCTGGCCGCCACGGTCACGGAGCAAAGCCGCGTGGGCCTGGGCGGCGAGATTCCGATCCTGATCAAGATGAAGGACAAGCCGGTGATTGTCATCAGCGGAGTCGGCGTCGCCGGATCGAAAGCCACCGTTCAGTTCTTCGAGAAACGTACCAACGAGCCATGGGAGCAGCCCGGCCGCATCGCGCCGATCCCGGCGATCGGACCGCGCGCCGCCATTACGCCGGGCTTGGTGGACGGACTGCTTCTTGCCCTTGAGAAATACGGGACACTTTCGTTCGCCCAGGTGGCTGCACCGGCGATAGAGTACGCCGACGAAGGATTCCCCATCGGCGAGGAATTTGCCGAATTCCTGGGCGAACTGACGCAGTATCACGCTTTCTGGCCGGCTTCCTTCCGCTTCTTCTATCCGAACGGAGTGCCGCCCAAGCGCGGCGAGATCGTCAAGATGCCCGCCCTGGCGAGCACGCTGCGCCAGATGGCGGCTGTCGAGCCGAAGACCAAGGGCGACCGCGCCGCCAAGATCCGCGCCGTCCACGATCTGTTCTATAAGGGCGACATCGCGGCGAAACTGGCCGACTTCATGGATTCGAATGGCGGCCTGATCACGCGCGACGACCTGGCCAAGTTCCACGCTGAACAGGACGAGCCTCGCACCACGACCTACCGCGGATACACCATTTCCAAACCGGGTTTCTGGTCGCAGGGACCGGTGATGATCGAAGCGCTCAACATTCTGGAAGGTTTCGACCTCAAGAAAATGGGCCACAACAGCCCCGAATATTTGCACACCGTGATCGAGGCCGTGAAACTGGCCTTCGCCGACCGCGACCGCTACTACGGCGATCCGAAGTTCAGCAAGATCCCGGAGCAGATCCTGTTATCGAAAGAGTACGCCGCAGAGCGCCGCAAGCTGATCGATCCCGCTCATGCCTCTATGCAGAGCCGCCCGGGCGAGCTGAACGCGTCGGTGGCGATGGTCGGCGGCAATGGCAAGTCGTCGGATAAAGATACGACTTGCGTTAATGCGGTGGATCGCGAAGGCAATGCGTTTTCGGCTACACCCAGCGGGGCATGGATTCCCTCGGTCATCGTCGCCGATACGGGCATCCCGCTATCCGTACGCATGGAAGTGTTCGTAACCACGCCGGGACATGCGAACCAATTAGCTCCGGGAAAGCGTCCGCGCGTCACGCTGAGCCCGACCATCGTAACCAGGGACGGCCAACTGGTGCTCACCATGTCGACCCCCGGTGGCGACAACCAGGATCAGGCGATGTTGCAGACCCTGTTGAACATCCTGGACTTCGGCATGTCCCCCCAGGAAGCCGTGGAAGCGCCCCGCTTCCAGTCGACCCATTTCTATAACTCCTTCGGATTTCACGAGTTCACGCCGGGCCGCGTGAGCATCGAAGGCCGCATCCCCAAGGCGACGATTCAGAAGCTGACCGACCTGGGCCATCTGGTCCAGCCCGCCGCGGATTGGAGCAACACGTCGGCGCCCACCGTCATCCAATTGATTGGCGGAGTCTTAAACGGCGGGGCGGATCCACGTCGCGCACGGTTCGTGTTCGGCCGCTAACGCTATAATAGAAGTGGAGTTATTTGTGCTTCTTTCGCGATTTTTGCGCCTGTCGGCGCACGTTCAGATGCTGCCTATCCTCGAAGGCGGCGAGGAAATCCTGGTCGGCGGCCAGGCTGTGCTCGAAGGCGTGATGATGCGCGCCCCGCACAGTTATTGCGTAGCCGTACGTAAAGCCGATGGCCAACTGGTGACCGAGGAAAAGCCGCTGCACCGGATGTCCGAGAAGTATCCGATTTTCCGTCTGCCGATCTTTCGTGGATTAGGAACCTTGGCGCAAGCCATGACGCTCGGGGTCAACGCTCTGCAATTCTCGGCCAACGCGGCGCTCGATGAGGGCGAGAAGGACGGCAAGAAGCCCGAACAGATTAGCTCCGGGATGATGGCGGCGACCTTGATCGGCAACCTGGCGTTCTTTATCGCGTTGTACAAATTCGTGCCGCTGCTACTGGCCACCCAGTTAGGCCACGTGGTGCCATCGCTCTCCGGGCGATTCGCCACCAACATGATGGACGGCGGGATACGCATCGCCATCTTCCTGGTGTTCCTGTTTGCGCTGTCGCGGTTCAAGGATATCCGGCGGGTGTTCCAATATCACGGAGCCGAGCACAAAGTCGTCTTCAACTACGAATCCGGCCAACCGGTCACCGTCGAGAACGCGCAGAAGTTCGTCACTTTCCATCCGCGTTGCGGAACCAGCTTCATGCTGGTGATGCTGGTGATCGCGATGATCGTCTACGCGCTGATTCCGGTGGATGGTTTCTGGATCAAGTTCGTCGTGCGTCTGGCCATGCTGCCGGTGATCATCGGCTTGAGTTACGAAATTATCCGCTTCGCCGCGAAGCGCCAGGGCACCTTGATGGGCCTGCTGAGCGCGCCAGGGCTGTGGCTGCAACGCATCACCACGCAGCCTCCTGACGATTCGCAGGCCGCCGTCGCGATCCACGCGCTGGAAGGCGCCATGGAGTTGGAACAGAAGCAGGGCGGCGAGCTGGTAATCGCCTAAGGCATCGCTCGAACACTCATGGAATATCAGAAAAAACTCGACGACATCGAGCGCCGCTTTGAGGAGCTCACGGCCCAGATGGCCGACAACGCGGTGATCAGTGACTCCGCGTTGTATCGCAAAATCTCCAAGCAGCAGAGCGACATGGGCGATATGGTCGGCAAGTATCGCGAGTGGAAGGCGGCCAACAAGAATCTTGAGGAAGCGCGGCTGATGCTGGCCGAGACGGATCCCGAGCTTCGCACCATGGCCCAGGATGAAGTCGCGCGCCTGGAGCCGCTGCTGACCCAGTACGAAGAGGAGCTGAAGGTGCTGATGCTCCCCAAGGATCCACTCGACGAGAAGGACGTCGTCCTCGAAATACGCGCCGGAACGGGTGGCGACGAGGCTACCCTCTTTGCGGACGAACTCTTCCGCATGTATGGACGCTTCGCGGAGTCGCGCGGCTGGAAAGTCGAAGTGACCTCCGCCAGTGATTCGGCGGTCGGCGGGGTCAAGGAAGTCATCGCCCTGATCAGCGGCAAGCGCGTCTACAGCCAGCTTAAGTACGAGAGTGGCGTGCATCGGGTTCAGCGCGTTCCGCAGACCGAGCAGCAAGGGCGCGTGCACACTTCAGCAGTCACAGTAGCCGTGCTGCCCGAAGCCGACGATGTCGAGATCAAACTTGAGGCCAAGGACGTCCGTATCGATACTTTCTGCTCCTCGGGTCCGGGCGGGCAGAGCGTCAACACCACCTATTCCGCGGTTCGCTTGACTCACTTGCCCACCGGCACTGTCGTTTCCTGCCAGGACGAAAAGTCGCAGATCAAGAATCGCGCCAAAGCCGAACGCGTTCTCCGGTCGCGCTTGTATGAAATCGAGTTACAGAAGCAGCAGGAAAAGATTGGCGCGGAGCGCCGCAGCATGGTCGGCAGCGGCGACCGCAGCGAAAAGATCCGCACCTACAATTTCCCCCAGAATCGCCTCACCGATCACCGGATCGGCTTGACACTCCATCAGCTCAACTTGGTGATGGAAGGCAAACTTGAACCGATCGTCGACGCCCTGACGACGTATTATCAAACCGAAAAGCTCAAAGAGCAGAGCGAAGCGGCCTGACCATTCACACCGCGCTGCTACAGGGCCGGCAGCTTCTCGAAGAAGCTGGAATCGCTGTTCCCCGTTTGACTGCCGAGGTACTTTTGGCGCACGCTACGGGTCACGATCGGGCATGGCTCCAGGCCCATTCGGACGAAGAACTGCGCGAGGTCTGGTGGATTCGCTATGGGCGCTACCTGCATCAGCGCCTGAAGGGCCAGCCGACGCAGCAGATCACGGGGGTCCAGGAGTTCTACGGCCGTGATTTCCGCGTTACCCGCGACGTATTGATCCCACGGCCGGAAACCGAGCATGTGATCGAAGCCGCGCTGAAGCTGGACCCGAGAAACGTCGTAGATATCGGTACAGGATCGGGCGCGATCGCCATTACGTTGGCGCTGGAAACGGGGGCTCGCGTCATTGGCACCGATATCTCCGC
>Ga0207711_10001449_pt1 | contig 22173 bp, 19 predicted proteins | sample KBSS34metaG_FD_184401 | JGI IMG/M metagenome (GOLD analysis project Ga0207711, IMG submission 184401) | Switchgrass rhizosphere microbial communities from Kellogg Biological Station, Michigan, USA - KBS S3-4 metaG (SPAdes) (version 2) | ecosystem: Host-associated > Plants > Roots > Rhizosphere...
GTTCGATGGCAACCGCGCAGCGATCCGCGCCGCGCTCGCGCGGCGCGACGCGGCCGGCACCGCGATCGAAACCGCGATCGCCGGAGCGCAGGCCGAGATCGATGCCGCGCTGGTCGAGCGCCGCGCGGCGATGGCGGCGCTGGAACGCATTCGCGCAACCGAACTGCCGCAGGTCCAGTTGCGCGCCGACCAGGCACAGGCCCAGCTCGCCCGTGGCCAGATCGCGCGCGCCGACTGGGCCGACGCCATGCTTGCGGTGCCCGCGGCGCGGCTCGCCGCGCTCGACGCGCTTGCCCGCGTTCAGGCCGCGGACGCCGCGCTAGAGAATGGCATTCGGCGCCCGTTGGAAGGACCGGAGACGATGATCACGCCGGAACGGCTGGAGACGAAGCGATGAAGCCCTGGATGGCGGGAGGCTGGGCGGTAGGCGGAGCGCTGTTGGGCGGACTGCTGGTATGGACGCTCGTGCCGGTCAAAGGCGGCGGAGAGGAGCCCAAGGAGGCGGCAGCCGACCATGCGGAGCAGGGGGAGAAGGCGGAAGGGCTGACGCTCGATGCGAACGCGCAGTCCGCCGCCGGTATTCGCACCGCGCCGGTCGAAAGTGTGCGCGCCAGCGCCGCGACCGCCGACGGCTATGCCAAGGCAATCGACTTGAGCCCGCTCGCGGCGATTGCTGCCGATGCGGAAAGCGCGCGCGCGGCGGTTGCCGCATCGGAGAAGCAAGTCACGCGGTTGGCGGCGCTGACGCGCGAGGACCAGAGCGCCGCACCCAAGGATCTCGAAGCGGCGCAGGCGCAGCTGGCGGCGGATCGCGCACGGTTGACGCTTGCCTGCCGCAAGGTCGGACTCGATTTTGGTGCCGGCCTTACCCGGATGGGATGCGGAAACGCCGCTGGTCTCGTGCGCGAGGCGGCCGAGGGCCGTGCCGCGGTGGTGCGTATCGACGTACCGCAAGGTGCGCCGCCGTCGGGCGGGACGATCGTAATCGGCGACGGCCTGGCGGCCGCGACCATCCTCGGCCCTGCCGCAAGCGCCGATCCTCAGCTCCAGACCGCGGGCGTGCTCGCGCTGGTGCGCGGACCCGCCGCGGCCAGGCTGGGCGTCGGACGTACCTTGCCGGTGCATTTCGCCGGAGCGGGCGCGCGCGCCGGCATCCTGGTGCCGCGCGCGGCGCTGATGCGCGCCGACGGCGGGCAGTTCGTCTATCGCGCGCTGAGTGGCGGTCGTTTTGCTCGCGTGGGGCTCGAGAATGGCGAACCGATGGCCGGGGGCTGGTTCTTCACCGATGGTGCGCTCAAGCCCGGCGAAGCGATCGTGGTCGCCGGCGCGACGACCTTGCTCGGACTCGAGCGCGGCCCGCAAGAAGCAGAAGAATAGGCGATGCTGACGTTCATCGTCCGCCAGTCGCTGCGCTTCCCATGGCTCGTCCTGCTCCTGGCCGCGATGCTGCTGCTGTTCGGGGTCCAGACCGTCGAGCGTGCGGCATATGACGTGTTTCCGGATTTCGTGCCGCCTCAGGCGACGGTGCAGACCGAAGCCCCGGGTTATGTCGCCGAACAAGTCGAAGCGCTGGTCACGCGGCCGATCGAAGCGATCATCAACGGAGCCAACGGCGTCGAGGCGGTTCGATCCGAATCGATCCAGGGGCTGTCGGTCGTCAACGTCACTTTCAAGGAGGGGAGCGATCCCTATCGCGCCCGCCAGCAGATTGCCGAAGCGCTCGCGGGGGCGGCGTCGCAGTTGCCGACAGGCGTCGGCGCGCCGGTGATCACGCCGCTGACATCGTCGACGATGGACCTGCTCAAGATCGGCTTCGTCAGCGATCGCATGAGCCCGATGGCGCTGCGCGACCTAGTGCAGTGGACGGTTCGGCCGCGGTTGCTTGCGGCCCGCGGAGTCGCACGCGCGAATGTGTTCGGCGGCGAGCAGCGCCGTATCGAAGTCCGCGTGCGGCCCGCCGACCTGCTCGCGCATACTTTGTCGCTCGCCGATGTCGCGACTGCGACACGCCACTTGCTCGACATCAACGGCGGCGGCTTCGCCGACACGCCCAACCAGCGCATCCTGATCGAGCCGCACACCGGCAATATCACGCCGGCGGCGATCGCAGGGACCGTGCTCGTCGCCGGCGCGAGCGGCGGAGCGGTGAAGATCGGCGACGTGGCCGATGTAGTCGAAGCGCCGATGCCGGCATTCGGCGACGCGCTGATCATGGGCCGTCCCGGCGCGCTGATCACTCTGTCGAGCCAATATGGCGCGAACACGCTCGATTCGACGCGCGCGGTCGAGGCTGCGCTCGCGGATGTGATGCCCGCGCTGCGCGCCAAGGGAGTGACCGTCTATCCGGCGATGCACCGCCCGGCGAACTTCATCGAAACCGCCTTGTCCGGCATCGAGCGCGACCTGGTGATCGGCGCAGTGATGATCGCAGTGGTGCTGCTGCTGTTCATGCGTGACATTCGCGTCGCGGCGATCACCTTTTTGTCGATTCCGCTGTCGCTGCTCGCCGCGCTGATCGTCCTCGACCTGGCGGGGCAGACGATCAACACGATGACGCTCGGCGGATTGGCGGTCGCGCTCGGCGTAGTGATCGACGACGCGATCGTCGACATCGAGAATATCGTGCGGCGGCTGCGCGGGGTCGAGCGCGCGGCGGACCGGCGCGCCGTGATCGAGGCAGCGTCGGTCGAAGTGCGCGGGCCCGTGGTTTATGCGACCTTCGTGCTGGCACTCACGATCGTGCCGATCCTGTTCCTCACCGGGCTGCAGGGTGCGTTCTTCGCGCCGCTGGCTCTGTCGTTCCTGCTCGCGACGCTGGCATCGCTGATCGTGGCGATGACGGTCACGCCGGCGCTCGCGCTGCTGTTGCTCGGGCGCAGCGAACCGCGTGCCGAACCCAGCCTGCTCACGCAGTTCAAGGCGTGGCACAGCCGCACGACCGAGCATTTCCTCGGCGCGCCCGGCATGATCGCGTTCGGCGTCGCCGCGATCGGCATCGTCGCGCTAGTCGCCGCCGCGAGCTTCGGCAACGAACTGCTGCCGTCGTTCCGCGAGCGCCACTATGTGCTCCAGGTCAACGGCCCGGTCGGGGCGTCGTTCGACTGGATGCGCCGGACCGGCGAACGGATCTCACGGCAATTGCTCGCGATTCCGGAGGTGCTGAGCGCCGAGGAACAGATGGGCCGCGCCGAGGCCGGCGAGGACACCTGGGAGCCCAATCGCGGCGAGTTCCACGTGCGGCTCAAGGCAGTCGACGGCAAGGGCGAGGACGAAGCGCTCGAGAAGATCCGCGGCGTGCTCGAAGGCACGCCAGCGCTGCAGAGCGAAGTCACCACTTTCCTTGGCGATCGTATCAGCGAATCGCTGTCGGGTGAGACTGCGGCCGTGGCGGTGAGCGTGCTGGGCGGCGACCTCGACACGCTCGACCGCGTCGCCAACCAGGTCGCGGCACAGTTGCGCGCGACGCCCGGCGCGGCCGACGTACAGGTCACGATGCAGCCAGGAACGCCGATCCTGCGCGTGTCGCTCGATCCCGGTCGGATGGCGCTGCACGGCGTTGACCCCGCCGACGCGGGTGCCGCGATCGATGCGATGTTCGAAGGCGTTCCGGCCGGCGTGCTCAGCCTCGCCGATCGCACCGTCGCCGCGAGCGTGGTCGTTCCGCCCGAACTGCGGCGCGATCCCGAGGACATCGGCAAGATGCTGGTGCGCGGCGCGAACGGGCAGGCGGTGCGGCTCGCCGACATTGCTACGATCGGACTCGAAGAGGGGCGCTCGATGATCGCGCACGACGCCGGACAGCGCCGCCAGATAGTGACTTCCAATGTCGATGGCGGCGATGTGTCGGGGTTCGTCGATGCGGCGCGCAGGCGAGTCGAGGCGAATGTCCGTCTGCCCGCCGGGGTCTATCTGTCGTGGAGCGGCGAGGCGGAGGGGCAGGCCGCGGCGGCACGCCAGCTCGGCAGCCACGTCGCGCTCGCGAGCATCGCGATCGTCGCGCTGCTGATCCTGGCGTTCGGTGGTGTGCGTCCGGCGCTACTGATCCTCGCCGGCATGCCGCTGGCGCTGGCGGGTGGCGTGGTGGCGGTAGCGCTGACCGGACACGTCCTGTCGCTCGGCGCGCTGGTCGGGTTCGTCGCGCTGTTCGGCATCTCCGCGCGCAACGCGATCCTGCTGATCTCGCACGCCGATCATCTCGTCGAGAAGGAAGGCGCCCCCTGGTCGCGCGAGACACTGATGCGTGCGGTGCGCGAACGCGTGACGCCGATCCTGATGACCGCGCTGGTCACGGCATTCGGTCTCGCGCCGCTAGCGCTCGAAAGCGGCCAGGCCGGCCGCGAAGTGCAGGGGCCGATGGCGACCGTGATCCTGGGGGGGCTGATCAGTTCGCTCGCGCTGACCTTGGTGCTGCTGCCGGCGCTGATGTGGAAGTGGCGCCGGGCGGGGCCGGGCAGTCCAGGAGCAGGATGAGCGCGTGTTCTGGCGGTCTGGGCAAGCCGGCCGATGTGGCGGGGTCTGCCAGCGACAAGGAAAAGCTAGAGCTCAAGGGATTCCGCGAGGATAGGCAAACCCCGGCACTTCGGCCGCGGTGACGGCAGTTGCGCTTCGTGCCGAGGATCCTAACCCGGCACGTTGGCCTTCAGCTCGTCGAGCCACACCTTGGCGGTCCCGTCCGACGGCGCGCGCCAGTCGCCGCGTGGGCTCAGCGCGCCGCCCGCGGATACCTTTGGCCCGTTCGGGATCGCGCTGCGCTTGAACTGGCTGATCGTAAAGAAGCGGAACAGGAACTCGCCGAGCCATTTCCGGATCGTGGTGAGGTCATAGGCGTTGCGCGCTTCTTCGGGAAAGCCGAGCGGCCAGCGGCCGGCGTTCGCGTCGCGCCACGCGTGCCAGGCGAGGAACGCGATCTTCGACGGCGCGAGGCCGTGGCGCACGACATAATGGAGGAAGAAGTCGTGCAGTTCGTACGGGCCGATCCGCGCCTGTGTGCTCTGCATTGCGCCGGCGGCGTCTGCGGGGATCAACTCGGGCGAAATCTCGGTGCCGAGGATCGCGCCGAGCACCAGGTCGGTCGCGGCGTCGAACTGATTAGTGTCGATGCTCCAGCGGATCAGGTACTGGATCAGCGTCTTGGGCACACCTGCGTTGACCGCATAATGGCTCATCTGGTCGCCGACACCATAGGTGCACCAGCCGAGCGCGAGCTCGGACAAGTCGCCGGTGCCGAGTACGAATCCGCCATGACGATTGGCGAGACGGAACAGATAGTCGGTGCGCAGCCCCGCCTGGACGTTCTCGAAGGTCACGTCATAGAGCGGTTCTCCCTGGGCATAGGGGTGGCCCAAGTCCTTGAGCATCTGCAGCGCCGTCGGGCGGATGTCGATTTCCTCGCCGCTCACGCCGAGCGCGTGCATCAATGCCCAGGCATTGGCCTTGGTGGTCTCGCCGGTGGCGAAGCCGGGCATGGTATAGCCGAGAATGTCGCCGCGCGGCTTGCCGAGCCGATCGAACGCCTTGGCGGCGACGATCAGCGCATGCGTCGAATCGAGTCCGCCCGAAACGCCGATCACGAGGTGCTTCGATCCGGTCGCCGCGAGCCGCTGGCGCAGGCCTTCGACCTGGATGTTGAATGCCTCGTAGCAATCGGCTTCGAGGTTCGCTGGGGTGTTGGGCACGAACGGGAAGCGCCGCAGCGTGCGGATCAGCCCGACGTCGTCGAAATGCGGCTGGTGCGCGAAGACGATGCGGCGGAATCGTTTCTCGGGATGCTCGCGCGACCGGGCCGAATCGTGGAACGTCCCCATCCGCATCCGCTCGAGCCGGATCCGCTCGAGATCGATGTCGGCATAGACGATTTCGGTAGTCAACTCGAACCGCTCGGTCTCGGCGAGCAATTCGCCGAGTTCATAGATCGCGCCCTGGCCGTCCCAGGCGAGATCGGTGGTGCTCTCGCCCGGTCCCGCCGCGGAATAGGCATAGGCGGCGACCGCGCGCGCCGATTGCGACGCGCACAGCAGCGCGCGTTCGCGCGCCTTGCCGATCGTGATGTTCGACGCCGATAAATTGCACAGGATCAGCGCGCCGGCGAGCGCACCGTCGGTCGAGGGCGGGGTGGGGGCCCAATAATCCTCGCAGATCTCGGCATGGAAAATGAAATCGGGCAGGTCGTCGGCGGCGAAGATCTGGTCGGTGCCGAATGGCGCGACCTGGCCAGCGACGTCGATTGTCAGGCCGGTGATGCCGAGGCCCGGTGCGAACCAGCGCTTCTCATAATATTCGCGGTAATTGGGCAGGAACGTTTTTGGCACGACACCCAGCACACGGCCGCGCGCGACCACCACGGCGCAATTGTACAGCCGCGCACTGTGCACCAGCGCCGCGCCGACGATCAGCACCGGCTTCAGGTCGGCGCTCGCCGCCACGATCGCCGCCAGCGCGGCCTGGGTCGCCGCGACCATCGCGTCCTGCAGATGCAGGTCGTCAATCGCGTAGGAAGTGACGTTGAGCTCGGGGAACAGCAGCAGGTCCGCGCCCGCCGCGTCGCCCTGCCGCGCAAGCGCGATCGTCGCTTCGGCATTGGCCGCCGGGTCGCCGACCGTCGCGACAGGCGTGCACGTACCGATCCGAACCATGCCGTGGCTGTGCAGCGAGTGGAAATTGCGCTTGGCCATAGGGCGTCCCTAGTCGCTGTGGGCGGGGGATGCCAAGTCTGGGGCTACGGACCGCGACGTGGTGATCAAGGAAGATCGGTTCACGCGGAGGCGCGGAGGCGCGGAGATACCTGACTTGGCGCGTAGCGCAGGAATACCCGAATCGCATTCGCAGGCTGCGCGACTTTGCATTTTCGGACGCCAAAGCGGCGGACGTCACTCCGCGCCTCCGCGCCTCCGCGTGACCAACTTCCTGCTGAATTCACACCTTCGAGGCGTAGATCAGCCGGCCCTGGCCGAGGCGCTGGAACACGCGCGCCAGGTCGCGCTCGCCGACGGCGAAGCAGCCCTGGCTGCGGCCGAGCTTGCCATGTTCGGCGATCATCTCGGGGTTCGAATACCAGGCAGCATGGACGACGATCGCGCGGTCGAGCGCGTTATTGTTCGTCGCATCGAGCCCGATCAGCCGCTGCGACTGGCCGTGCTTGCCGACATAATAATCGGTCGCGAGGAACGCGCCTTCGCAGGTCGCGTACGAGCCGGGATCGTTCGAGAAACGATGCAGGACGCCCGTATGGTTCGGATCCGATCCCATGCCATGTGCGACGAGCATGCTCTCGACCTTGCCGGTGCCGAGGTCGATGAAGTGGAACCGCGCCTCCGCCGAGGGGACGGTGAAGTCGGCGATGGCGATGCGGTCATGGCTGTCGATGCGGCCGGCATGACGGTCGAGCGCGGCGAGCGCACGGTCATAGAGTTGGGGCCGGACACCTTCGGGCACCGGCAACTGCCCGACCCGCGATATTTTTTGCGGAACCACCGGCGCCATCCTGGCATCGGCGAGAACGGGCTGCGCGACCGGCGGTGCCACCGATGGCGCCGGAAGCTGCGACACCAGCGCCGAGCGCGATGCGCAGGCCGAGACGGCAATCGCACCAGCACCCACCAGTGCAGATTTCAACAATGCGCGACGCGACGTCGCAGAGTCCAGATCATGGATCATGTACGCTTTTGCCCAACTGCCCCGTTCGCGACCCTGATAGTCAATATGACTGTGCCGAAGGTAAATAGCTTGGGGGCTGCGACGCGGTTCACCGTGTCTGCTGCCCGACTCGGCGAAGCCCGCCCCGCTTTGGGAACTTTCAGGCTTTGCCATGAAGGCTAAAGGGATGGCGCAGCGGCGCGTCTTGGTAAATTCCGTGAACTCTCTATACGGAGTTCACCGAAGCGGAATGGTCGGCATCGGCGGTAGGCCTGCGGCTTGGCGCGGCATCCTGGCTCTCATGTTGCTGTTCTACCTGGCGGCTGCTCCGGCGCAAGCTGCGGCGGGCTGCAGCGATCCAGTGCTGCTCACGCCGAGTCAGCACCATCCAAACTTTGCGGCCGCGTGTTTCGCGAGTTAGCGCCGACATCCCCCGCGCCGGACTCGCCCAAACCGCGTTGCTCCTCCCCTATCGCGCGCTCGAGCAGCGTGGCGTTGGTCCTGTCGGCCGCGACATCCGCTGCAAGCGTCTCGAATACGCCCGCCATGCCCTTGAACAAGGTCGCGGCGCCAGGATCGTCGCCGAGGAAATCGGCGATCTCGCGCATCTCGGCGATCCAGCGATAGGCCTTGCCGAAACTGTCCGGAACCTGGCGTTGCGCGCGTTGGAACAAGTCGGGGATGCCGATTTCCATTTCCGAACGCAGTGCATCGGCGGCGCCGTTGCGAGCGGCAGCGAGCAGCATTGCGACGGCGAGGCCCGCGGCGCCCTTGTTGATTCCGGCGTAGCACATCTTGAGCGCGGCGGCGGCGCCGACCGCGCCGTCGAGCACCCGAACCGCGACTCCGGGCACTGCGAGCATCGCCGCGTCGCTTGCGCGCGCGCCGGCGAGCATCAGCCGCGTATTGTCGCTGCCTTCGACCGGCGGGGGCCCCAGGATCGCAGCGTCGACGAAGTCGCAGCCAACACCGGCAAGCAGGCGCCCGAGCGCGCGCTTGCTGTTGGGGCTCAACGCATTGGCATCGACATAGAGCGGCTTCGCACGCCGCGTGGCGAGATGCGGCATCAGCCGGCGCGCGAGCGGATCGGCGTCGGCGGGTGGGACGATCGAAAGAAGGATGTCGCACGAAGCCAGCTCGGCATCGCTCGCCGCGATCATTCCGGCGGCATAGGCACGCGCAACGCTGCGATCGCTCCGGGCGGTGAGCGACGTTCGCACGCGAAAGCCGGCGGCAGTCAGGCGCGCACCGATGCCGGCACCCATCGCACCGGGGGACAGCAGCGCGATGACGGGTCGGCTGCGCGGGATCATGCTGCCTCGAAACGGAAATCGACCAGGAAGATGCGGTCGCCATGGCCGTGCTGCGCAGTCGCAAGCAGGTCGGGAAGGTCAGCGAAGCCGGTGCGCTTCGCAAGCACATCGGTGAGTTCGTCAGGGGCGATTTCGCGCAGGTCCTCGACGACGATATGTCCCCCGTCGATCGGATAGCGTCCGTCGATCCTGACGCGCGGACGCTGCCAGATGCGCACGCTGCTGGTGATCTCGCCCGATCGGACGCGCGCGCGGAGATGCTTGGCAAACATCATCGGCCGACCCTCCCTCCCGTCGAATTCTCAACGGATGAATGGGCCGCGTGTCAATGCACGCCGGGGCCGAGCATTTCCATCGCCGCGGCGGCACCGACCAGTTCGAGGTCGTTTTGCGTGACCACCGCGAGCGGAATCTCACTGAGCTGGCGGCGGAATGCGGCCTTGGCCTCCATCCGGCGGCGAAAGGCCGGGGTGGCGAGTTGCGTTTGCAACGCGCGCGCGATCGGACCGGTGAGGAAGATGCCGTCCCATGCGCCGAACGCGAGCGCACAATTGCCGGCGAACGCGCCGAGCGCCTCGACGACCATGCGCACGACCTGATCGGCGACTGGGTCGCGGCCGACGCCGCGCGTGACTTCCTCCGGCGTTGCCAGTCGGCGCCCGCCGCTCAGCGCCTCATATGCAGTCATCAGTCCCTGCGCGCTGATCAGCGCCTCGACGTCGAGCGCCTGGCCACGCGCCACGCAAAAGGCTGAGAACCGCTCCTCGTCCTTGGTCTCGGGGGCGAATGGCATGTGGCCGGCCTCGCTCTGCACCGGGACGAGACGGTCGCCCGAGCCGATCAGTGCCGAGACACCGAGCCCGGTACCGGTCCCGATCACCACGAAATTGCCGCCGGGCGTGACCGGCTTCGGTCGCGGCCCCGGCAGCGCAGTGAAGGCCGACGCGCCCAGCCGGGTCAGCGCAAGCGCTTTGGCAGTGCATTCGTTGAGCGCGCGCGGGCGCTCACGCAGCACTGCCTCGATCCCCGAAAGCGAGATGTACCAGCGGCTGCCGGTAAGGTTGATCAGATCGCCGCGCGCGACGCCCGCGACCGCGAGCACGCTCGGGATCGGCTGGTTCTGCAACCCGAAATCCTTGAGATATTCCACCAGCGCACTGGTGAAGGTCGAATGTTCCGCCGTCATGTAGCGCCGAATATCGCGCGGGCCGAAGCCCTCCGTCCCTCCGGTAAGCCCGAAGCGCACCGACAGCCGACCCACATCTGCAACTAGCGCCAGCTCTTCGGCCACCCGACACCACTCCCCATTATGTCTGAGTATAGCAACTAATCGGGAGGAGCGGAAATAACCAGTTGGGAATTCGCACCGTAGTAGCCGCCACAACGCGATAACCTCGGTTAGCGCGATGTTTAGCAGGGTCGCCGTGCTGGCCCGAAACGGCGTGCGGGACTCGAAGGACGGTTCACCGAGTTCAAACCCGATGAGCGGCTCGTGCTGACGCTGAGCCCGATGCACGACGAACAGTGCATTGGCATGCAGCTCGAAGGCTTCACCAGGCAATTGTCGAAGCTCGATCGACGTTTCGGCCGAGAAGAGTAGGAAAACTGGTCGCGGCCGCGCGCCGTCGGGGTTTCACACCGGGGCTGTTCTTCCCAGGAACTTATAGTAGCCGAGCGCGGCCAAGGTCCTGGCCCGCCTGCGCAACCACTCGAACTTTTCCTCGGTAAACGGCACGAACGGCCGCACGGTCGCCGGGCCCAGTGGCTTGCCGCCGGGCAATGCGGACAAATGTTTCAACGCTTCTTCTGCCCCCGGAGAGGCCACCCAGTGCTTCGCCGTTCCTCCGGCGTGAAACGCCAGGCATGCGCGGAAATCCTCTGCGCGCAGCATCCGGATGGGTTTGGCCCCGGCCTTCAATCGGAGCCGCTTCGATTGCGTATTGGCCCAGCAGTGCCAGCGATCCGAAGCCAGATACCCGCCGCCCATCCGCATCGCCAGGCCCGACCACAAGATCGCCTCGACATGCATCATCCGCGGCATTTCTCCCAGCGACGTCGCCAGCCAGTCGAGCCACTCGAGGTCGAGCGGCGCCCGATATTGCGCGATGCCGATGTCGACGTGGTCAGCGAGCGCGACTCCGTTCGCAAAGGCCGCGGCGACTGTCGAGAACGGAAGCAGGCAGTTGGGTTTCTGCCACATCAGGCGCAGCGTCGCGTCGCCCACCGCTTCGAACGAAAACCGACGCGGGAAATAGACGTCCGGATCGACGACGACGACCTCATCGTCTTCGCGCGCGAGCAGCATCGGATCGGTCAGCTTGCGCCAGCAAGGGTGACCGCTGCGAAGCTTTTCCAGCCCCGGGTACCCACGCATGGGATTCGCATCATCATCCCACAGGTCATCGGCGACCTGAACCTTGACTCGACTCAGCTCCGAAAATGACTGTTCCAGCTGTTCCCGGTCGCTTTGCGTGTCCGTCAGCAGGTGTATCGCCGCGTCACCTTCGAGGTTCTCGGCCAGGCTGCGGATACACACCGCTGCATAGGGCAAAGAATATGCGCCCAGGCTGATCGCAATTACTGTTGGCATAACGCTTCCGCCGAAGAGACGATTTCAGATTCTTCTGCCAGCGGAACGGAATCGAGCCTTTCGGTCGACGAAACGGCGTCATCGGTCGTGCGAACAGACCGGTATACTTCCACGATATGGCGAACCTTGGCGGGCCAGGTGTAATCCTCGGCGATCCGTCGCTGCGCGGCCTCGCCGAGTTCCCGCCGCCTGTCAGGAGTCAAACGCAGCAGCGCCTTGACCATTTCGGCAACCGCATGACGCCGGCTGATCGGCTCGATCAACACGCCGCACGTTCCGTCGAGATAATCGCCTGGACCACCCCAATTGAGCGCCACCACCGTCATTCCCAACGCCATCGCCTCGAGCACCGCGGCGCCGCCGCAATCGAAGACGCTCGGAAACAGCAGCACGTCCGATTGCGATAGCAGCCCTGGGCATTGCTCGGGCGGTACCCAGCCATGAAAGGTCACCGCGCCGGAAAGGCCAAGCGCCTCGGCTTGCGATTGCAGCCGCCCGCGATCCGGACCATCGCCGATGATCGCCAGTTCGACCGCCGGCATCCACGCTTTCACTTCGGCGAGGACCTCGAGCACCAGGTCGACACCTTTCCAGTCCACCAGTCGGCCGAGAAAGGCCAAGCGCAAGCCGTCGTTCGCACGCGTAGGAAGATCGTCGGGGCGTCGCCAGACATTTGGGTCGACTCCGTTCTCGCAAAGAATTGCCACTTTGGGCGTGCAGCCCGTCGGCAGGGCCAAACGGGTGCGCTCATTGGCCACAAGGAGCATATCCGCCCGCCGCTTTCCCGGTACGAGATAGTTGGCGAGATCCGAAAAGCCTTGTGCAACCTTTACGAACGCCCGTTCCGCATAGGATCGGCTCCTGCGGTATCCGGGCGGATAGGCCATGTTGCCGTTCATCGGGCCGATCACCACCGGAACGCCAAGATCATACATCAGGCTGGGCAGGCGCGGCGCGACCGGGGTCGGCTCGTGGACCACGTCGATCTCATATTGCTCGATCAACCGCCGGACCGCGCGTCGCTGCATGCGCTGCGTGATCAGATGCACGACCCAGCCGCTGGTGAATTCCCTTATATGCGGAGGGAGCGCGGCCCCGATTTGCCAACAGACCTTCTGCAGCGGGACTTCCGGAACATAATGAATTCGGGAAGAATAGCCGCTAAGCGATTGATCGAGTTCGGCTTTTGAACGCGCGTGCACCAACAGGTGAACGTCGACGCCCTGCTTGAGCAATTCCCTGAACCACTGGATCGGCAGGTACGATTCGCCGCCATTGGACAACGACGCGTTTTCCGCGACAATGATGATCCCAAGCCGCTCGTGTGGCCCGATCGTCGATGCCCCCTGAACGTTCAACGCTACTGCCCCGCCGACGTCGACGCCTGCGCAATACCATTGGTTAACGCACTTAACTAGTGTGTGCGATTATTTCTGGCCCGAGCTTGGAACTGACCCATTATACTGCCATCCGGGGAATGTCGGGCGGTCGATCAGCCGGGGGGTCCATGTTCACAGACGCACGTTTGGTGCCGGCCGGAACCGTCATCGAGACCGATCTCTGCATCGTGGGCGGCGGTGCCGCGGGAATCACGCTGGCGCGTGAGTTCATCAACTCAGGCATCCGCGTCACGTTGCTGGAAAGCGGTGGCGAGCAGCCCGATCCGGCGATTCAAGATCTTTATGCCGGGAGCGACATCGGTCGCCGCTACGAAATCTTCCAGGAATCGCGCGTTCGCTACTTCGGCGGGACGACGAACCGTTGGGGAGGGGCCTGGTGCGATCTGCCCAGTCCGCTCGATTTCGAGACTCGTCCGGGCGTTGCCTATTCGGGCTGGCCGTTTCCGCTCTCCGAACTCGAACCGTGGTATCGGCGCGCGCAGCCGGTCCTGCGGCTCGGCCCCTATGGCTATGCGCTCACCGATTGGGGCATCGCCCAGGAGAGTATTCCCGAGCCGTTCCGCGGCCCGCATTTCAAAGTCCGGGTCCTGCAGCAAGGTCCAATCACGCGATTTGGCCAGTATTATGGGCCCGAGTTGCGCCAGGCGTCGAACGTCACGGTCTATCTGAATGCGAATGCGCTGCGGTTCGACGCGAATGAGAATGGCGGGCCGGTACGACAAGTCGACGTCGGCGTGCTTCCCGACGGCCGGTTCAAGGTGCGCGCGCGAATCTTCATCGTCGCGTGCGGCGGCATTGAAAACGCACGCCTGCTGCTGCTCTCCGAGAACGCGGCGGGGATTGGCCTCGGGAACGAACATGGCCTCGTCGGCCGCTGTTTCATGCTGCATCTGGAATATGCGAGCGCGGCGATCGCGCTCAAGAACCCCTATGCGAACCTGCTGTTCCAGACCGGCGAAAATGGCGCGATCTACAAGCGAGTCGGCGCCAAACGGCGCTTCGTGTCGTACATCAGCCTGTCCGACCAGACCAAGCGCGCGCTAGACTTGCCGGCCATGCGCCTGCGCTTCCAATACCCCCGGTTACCGCAAATCGATGCGCTGAGGCGCTTGGTGCTGCCGCAGGAGCGTGGCGGAAACCGGATGCGCGATCTCGCGTCGGTAATCGGCGCAGGTCCCGGGCTGACGAAATATGTCGTGGGTCGAATCAAACACGGCCGGAACATGCCGCCGTCGCCGCTGGCGGCGATTCCGCTGCGATTCACGGCCGAGCAATTGCCGAACCCCGATAGCCGGATCACGGTCGGTGAGGATCGCGATGCATTCGGCCTGCGCAAGGTCGTGGTCGATTGGCGACTGAGCGCGGAGGATCAGCGCGGTATCGCCACGGGCACGCGACTGCTGCGAGAAGAACTGGGCCGCAGCGGATTTGGCGAACTCCATTCGACGATTCCTGAAGGTGAGGGCGAATGGCCGAGCGACCTGCGGGGCGACCAGCACCACATGGGCACCACGCGGATGGCGCGGGATCCGAAACGGGGGGTGGTCGACGAGAATTGCCGCGTTCACGGGGTAGAGAACCTCTACATGGCGGGTTGCTCGGTGTTCGCGACGGGCGGGACATTCAATCCGACCTATACGATCCTCACGCTTGCTTTGCGGCTGGCGGACCACGTCAAACAACGGCTGCAGTAAATGCCGGACGCGCTATGGCCTGCGGGAGAATTGGCGCGCCCGGCAGGATTCGAACCTGCGACCCCAAGCTTAGAAGGCTCGTGCTCTATCCGACTGAGCTACGGGCGCGTGCCGGTCCCGACTAGCGCGGATTGCGTGGCCGGGGAACCGCGATCATAACCGCCGCGAACGGATCGAGGGGGATCGCATGAAGCTGAAGCGCGTGACGGGCAACGAACTCACGGGCGAGCATTTCCGTTTCTACGATTTCGTGATGACCGCGTTCGTCGTCATCCTCGTGCTCTCGAACCTGATCGGCGCAGCCAAGCTGTCGGTGGTCAACCTGTTCGGCCATGAATTCATATTCGGCGCGGGAATCCTGTTCTTCCCGCTCTCGTACATCATCGATGACGTGCTGACCGAAGTCTATGGCTTTGCGCGCGCGCGCCGAGTGATTTGGGCTGCGGCGGGCGCACTGATCTTCATGGCGGTGATGGCATGGGTAGTGGTGCACATGCCGCCGGCGGCCGGGTGGGGCGGCCAGAAGGCCTATGAGGATGTGTTCGGCTCGAGCTGGCGGATCGTGCTCGCCTCGCTCACCGCGTTCTGGGCCGGCGACATCGTTAACAGCGTCGTGCTCGCCAAGATGAAGATTCTCACCGACGGCAAGTGGCTATGGACGCGCACAATCGGTTCGACGATCTTCGGCGAGGGCGTCGACAGCCTGATCTTCTATCCGATTGCCTTCATCGGGATCTGGAGCAACGAGCAGGTGGTGACCGTGCTGATCACCAATTGGGGCCTGAAGGTGATCTGGGAAGCCGTGCTGACGCCAGTGACCTATGCCGTCGTCGGCTTCCTCAAGCGCGCCGAGGGCGTCGAAGTGTTCGACGTCGGGACCGACTTCACGCCGTTCGAGACCGCGATCTAGGGGCGTTTCGCAGGAAGTCTCGCTCGAGCCTGCACGCACCGTCTCAATATTTGCCGCGTCCGGGTTCGGGGCTGCGCCGCTCGGACGAATTGCGCTATGGTCGAACTCCCTTTCGGGAAGGAGGTTCACGATGGCGACAATGCTCGAATCGAATGGAACCGAGACGATCCAGGGCGATGCCGGCGGGCTGTTCCTGCGCTGGTGGCGGCCGGAGACGGCGCCGACCGCGCTGGTGGTGATCTGCCATGGCTTCAACGCGCACAGCGGACATGTCGAATGGGCAGCGCAGCAATTCGTGGCCCAGGGCTATGCGGTCTATGCCGGCGACTTGCGCGGGCGTGGTCAGTCCGAAGGCGAACGCTTCTATGCCGCGGATATCGCGGACTATGTCGCGGACCTGCGCAGCTTCGTCAGTACCGCGAGGGCACGCGAGCCGGGCCTTCCGCTATTCCTGCTCGGGCACAGTGCCGGCGGTGTCACTTCGGCCTGCTATGTCCTCGAGTTCCAGGACGAGCTTGCCGGGTTCATCTGCGAGAGCTTCGCCTTCCAGGTGCCGGCACCGGGGTTCGTCCTGAGCGTGGTCAAGGGGCTGAGCCATGTCGCGCCGCACCTCGGCGTGCTCAAACTGGCCAACAAGGATTTTTCGCGCGATCCCGCCTGGGTGGCGATGATGGACGCGGACCCGCTGATCAAGGACGAGACCCAGCCTGCGCTCACCGTCGCCGCGGTCGCGCGCGCCGATGAGATGCTCCACGAGAGCTTCCCGCAGGTGACGGTGCCGCTACTGGTGATCCACGGCACGGAGGATCATGCGACGGTCTACCACGGCAGCGAGTTCTTCCACAAAACCGCGGGATCGGCAGACAAGACGCTCAAGCTATATGAAGGCCATTATCATGACCTGCTCGCCGATGTCGGCAAGGAGCAAGTGATGGCGGATATCGTCGCGTGGATCGAGGCGCGTCGGGGCTAGCGCCCGGGCGGGAGGGCAAGATCGAGCTTGGCGCGATTGGCCGGCGCGGACGGGTTGCGTAGCGTCATTCCGCCAAGCGAGAGACGGTCCTGCTAATCTTCGGACATCACGGTCACGGTCAACGCCCCGTTGCAACCGTCACAACATAGCGGATGTTCGCCGATCAGGAGACCGCTTCGAGCAGTCCTTCGAACAGCCGGCGGCCGTCGTCACCGCCGTGTGCGGCTTCGATGCGTCGCTCGGGATGCGGCATCATGCCGAGCACGTTGCCGGTCGCATTGAGCAGCCCCGCGATGTTGCGCGCACTGCCGTTGACGTTGGCGGTGTAGCGGAACGCAACGCGACCTTCGCCTTCGATGCGGTCGAGCGTGTCCGCGTCGGCGAAATAATTGCCGTCATGGTGCGCGACGGGGATCGTGATCTCCTCGCCGGCGCGATAGCCGCTGGTGAAGATCGACTGGCTGTTGTCGACGCTGAGGCCCACGTCGCGGCACACGAAGTCGAGCCCTTCGTTGCGCATCAGCGCGCCGGGCAGGAGGCCGATCTCGGTCAGGACCTGGAAGCCGTTGCACACGCCGAGCACCGGCACGCCGCGCTCGGCCGCCCGGACCACCGCAGCGATGATCGGCGAGCGCGCCGCGATCGCGCCGCAGCGCAGATAGTCGCCGTAGGAGAAGCCACCGGGCAGTGCGACCAGCCCGATGCCGTCGGGCAGCTCGCTTTCGCCATGCCACACCATCGCCGCCTTGCGCCCCGTGACCGCTTCGAGCGCCACCGCGAGGTCGCGGTCGCAGTTGGAGCCCGGAAAGACGATCACGGCGGTTTTCATGCGCGTTCGACTCGATAGTTTTCGATTACGGTGTTCGCGAGCAGCTTGCGGCACATCGCGTCGACATCGGCGTCGCTCGTCGCGTCGGCGACATCCAGTTCGAAGATCTTGCCCGCGCGGACGTCACTCACGCCATCGAAACCGAGGCCGGCGAGTGCGTGCTGGATGGCCTTGCCCTGAGGGTCGAGCACGCCGTTCTTGAGCGTAACGATGATGCGGAGCTTCATGGCGCTCGCCTATGGCTTCGGCGCGCGCCCACCGCAAGCGCTTAGCAGCGCTCGAGCACGAGAATCGAAAGCGCGGCGGCCTATTTGCCGCGGCGCTTGCGATGCGTCTCGAGGTCGAGCACCGACGAATCGCCGTCGGGCAGCAGCCCAAGCCGGCGCGCGACTTCCTGATAGGCCTCGATCTCACCGCCGAGATCGCGGCGGAAGCGATCCTTGTCGAGTTTCTCGCCCGACGCGATGTCCCACAGCCGCGCGCCATCCGGGCTGATCTCGTCGGCCAGGATGATGCGGCTATAGTCATTGTCCCAGATGCGGCCGAACTCGAGCTTGAAGTCGACGAGCTTGATGCCGACGCCGGCGAACAGCCCCGACATGAAGTCGTTCACGCGGATCGCCATGTCCGCCATGTCGTGCAGCTCTTCCTGCGCGGCCCAGCCGAAGGCCAGGATGTGCTCGTCGGTGACCATCGGGTCGCCGAGCGCATCGTCCTTGAAATAATATTCGATGATCGTGCGCGGCAGTGGCGTGCCTTCCTCGATCCCCAGCCGCTTGGCGAGCGACCCGGCGACGACGTTGCGCACCACCACTTCGATCGGCACGATCTCGACCTGGCGGATCAACTGCTCGCGCATGTTGAGCCGGCGGATGAAATGCGTCGGGACGCCGATCCCTGCGAGCATCGTGAAGATGTGCTCGGAGATGCGATTGTTGAGCACGCCCTTGCCGTTAATCGTGCCCTTCTTCTGGGCATTGAACGCCGTGGCGTCGTCCTTGAAATATTGGATCAGCGTGCCCGGCTCGGGACCCTCATAGAGGATCTTGGCCTTGCCTTCGTATATCTGCCGTCGCCGGTGCGCCATGGCGCCACATACCCCTGAAATGCATGGCCCCGGCGGCGCGAAGTCGCGCGGGCCGGGGCTCTGAGTTGGAGCGAGCCTATAGCCAATGGGGGATGGCGGCGCAATCAGCCATGCTGCTTATACCGCCGGTGCGAACCAGCGTCGCCGCACCGTGCGGGCGGCCCAAAAGCCGCCCACGGCCAACAACGTCCACGGCGCGAGAAAGATCGCGACGGTTACCAGCACCTGGATGCCGGAGAGAAACGCGCCAAGCGACGTGCTGGCCGATTCGGCTAGACGCCCGCTCATGCCCTGCACGCGCGCGACGCTCACGGCGTCGTAGCGGATGTCGAAATCGGACAGCGCGACGCGGCCCTGCAGTTCGGCGAGCCAGGCCTTGGCCTGGTCGAGTTCTTCCTGAGCCTGCGCAATGCTGCGTTCGGTCTCGACGAGATCGGCGAGCTTGCCGTCGCGTGTGCGGAGGATCTCGGTCATGCGCTGGACGAGCAGCTCGCGCTGCCGGATGCGCGCCTGGGTGTCGACGATTTCTTTCGAGACATCGTCGGCCGCGACATTGGTGTCGAGCGCGCGGCCGCCGGCCGATGCGACGGCCTGGCCCAGTCGCGCTGCGAACGCCGGTGCGATCGCGGTCGCAACGCGCAGCTTGAGGCTCGCGACGGGATAGCTGTCGTCCTTTGCACTGCGTTCCATCGCCACGAGCTGGCAACGTGCCGGGCCGAGGTCGCGGCACAGCGCGACATGGCTGTCCTGCACCCGTGCGATTGCGTCGCCGTCAAGCCGATAGGAAAGCTGATAGCGATAGGCGAGCTGCGAGACATGTGCGGCCAGCGCGTTCCGAGCATCGGGCTTGGTGGCTTCTGCCGACGACCTGTCGGAAGCGACCGTGACGTCGGCAGGGGCATTCTCGCTCGCGCTCGGCGCCTTGCTGCACGCGGCGAGCGCGACACTGACGGAGACCATCGTGAGGATCGGGATGCGCCTGCTCATGTCGTGTCGCTCCTAGGCGTGCCTTTATTATGCCACAATGTGGCACGGCGCACAGAAGGAAGGCAAGACACATTTTCGCCATAATATCGTAAAGCGCGTCATCCCGTCTCCGGATTTCGCGGCATCGAGCGGGCGTATAGGAGGAGGGTTTACGCCAAAACGGAGCGGCGCAGTCGCCGCTCCGCGATACGAGGGAAATGGCTCTGAGGTGGGAAGAAGCGCGAAAGGGCCCGCTTCCAAATCGCTTAGATGAGCGTGCGGCGCGAATGGCGCCAAGGTGCGTCATATTGGTGCGCATTGAGGCGCTTGAACGCATAAGTCACCTTGTCGATCAGCGCGGCGATCGCGGCGCTGCTCTGCTGATGATGTTCGGCCCAGGTGCGGCCGGTGAAATCGCGATCCATGGTCTGTCTCCTTCCGGCGCCGCAGCGGTGCGGCCTGGATGAAATGGCAAATCGCGCGCCGTTTCGCCAACAAAAGGATCGACGGCATTCATCAGCATGGCTTATAAGTACGCCATGCGTCGACTGCCACCTCTGTCCGCTGTTCGCGTGTTCGAGGCCGCCGCACGGCATGGCAACTACACGCGCGCGGCCGAAGAACTGGGCATGACGCAAGCGGCCGTGAGCTATCAGATCAAACTGCTCGAGGAGCGGCTCGGCGCGCCGCTGTTTCGCCGGGCCGGCCGCAATGTCGCGCTTACCGAAGCCGGCGCGCGCGTCGCGCCGGAAGTCAGCCGCGCGTTCGATACGATCGATCATGCCTTCGCCCAGGTGCGCGCCGAAGACGAGTCGCTGCTCGCGATCTCGACCACGCAGACCTTCGCCAATACCTGGCTCGCATGGCGCATCGGCAGTTTCCAGATGGCGCATCGCGACATGGCAGTGCGGCTCGATGCCAATGACAAGCCCGTCGATTTCGCGACAGGGGAAGCCGATTGCGCGATCCGCTCGGGGCGCGGCGATTGGCCGGGCATGGCGACCGACCTGTTGTTGCAGATCGACTTCACCCCGATGGTGAGCCCCGAATTCCACGCACGCTATGGCCCGCGCTTGCCGGCAGATCTTCTGACGTTGCCGCTGCTTAGCCCGGAGGATCCGTGGTGGGTGTGGTGGCTGCGCGAAGCGGGCGTCGAAGTCCCCGAGGGACCGCCGCGGCGCGGCGTAAGGCTCGATTCGCAGGCGCACCAAGGTCATGCGGCGATGGCGGGGCAGGGGGTGGCGATGCTGACGCCCTTCTTCTGGCGCAACGACCTCGCCGAGGGGCGGCTGGTGCGGCCATTCGAGCAGCTGTCGACGCGGGGTTTCGGCTATTGGTTCGTGGTACCCGAGGCGCGGCGCAACGTTCCCAAGATCAAGCGCTTTCGCGAATGGCTGCTCGCCGAACTCGACCGCGAGCGTCCGCGGATGGTGTAGCAGGCACCCGATCGCAAAAACCGCGCCAGAATTACACTTAATTGTGGACGATCGGGCACCGCGGCTTGGCGCGCGCCGAAAGGCACTGCTATCGGCTCGTGATGGCTCTCGACACCGATCTTCCGGAGGCGCCCGGCGCGAGCGACGTTCCGTTCGATAGCGCGCTGTCCGATCGCTATCTCGTTTACGCGCTCTCGACGATCACCGCGCGTTCGCTTCCCGATCTGCGCGACGGGCTCAAGCCGGTGCACCGGCGGTTGCTGTGGGCGATGCGCCAGCTGCGGCTCAACCCGACCGATGCCTATAAGAAATGTTCGCGCATCGTCGGCGACGTCACCGGCAAATTCCACCCGCATGGCGAGGACGCGGTCTACGACGCGATGGTGCGGCTCGCGCAGAGCTTCTCGACGCGCTACCCGCTGGTCGATCCCCAGGGCAATTTCGGCAACATCGATGGCGACGGCCCCGCCGCAAAACGCTACACGGAAGCGCGCCTCACCCAGCCGGCGATGGACTTGCTCGACGGGCTCGAAGAGAACGCCGCCGATTTCCGGCCGACCTATAACGGTGAAGAGGAAGAACCCGAGCTGCTGCCCGGGCTGTTCCCCAACCTCCTGGCCAACGGCGCCGCCGGAATCGCGGTCGGGATGGCGACCTCGATTCCGCCGCACAATGCAGCGGAACTGATCGACGCCGCAATCCGGTTGATCGACGAGCCCAAGGCCGACGACGCGGCGATCCTCGAGCATGTCACCGGGCCCGATTTCCCGACCGGCGGCATCGCCGTCGATCCGCCGGCGATGATCGCCGAGGCCTATCGTACGGGCCGCGGCGGCTTCCGCGTTCGCGCGCGATGGCACCAGGAGGACCAGGGCAGGGGCACCTGGATCGTCGTCATCACCGAGATCCCCTACCAGGTCCAGAAGGCCAGGCTGGTCGAGAAGATCGCCGAACTGCTCGTCGCCCGCCGGCTGCCGCTGCTTGAGGACGTGCGCGACGAAAGCGCGGAGGACATCCGCCTGGTGCTGGTGCCCAAGAGCCGCACGGTTGATCCCGGCCTGCTGATGGAGTCGCTGTTCAAGCTGACCGAGCTGGAAGCGCGATTCCCGCTCAACATGAACGTGCTTTCGCGCGGCAAGGTGCCGAACGTGCTGCCGCTCAACCAGGTGTTGCGCGAGTGGCTGGAGCATCGCAAGGACGTGCTGGTGCGCCGCTCGCGCCACCGCCTGGCCGAAATCGAGCGCCGGCTGGAGATCCTGGCCGGTTATCTCATCGCCTACCTCAACATCGACGAGGTGATCCGCATCATCCGCGAAGAAGACGAACCGAAGCCGGTGATGATG